>UMJQ01028738.1_pt1 | contig 36032 bp, 29 predicted proteins | sample 1966101 | NCBI WGS metagenome assembly UMJQ01 (sample SAMEA4836154, study PRJEB28245) | human gut metagenome | biome: gut microbiome; material: fecal sample | place: Denmark | collected 2008
TAAAAAGTAAAGACCCTAAAAAACTTTGAATACCCGAAAAATCCTTACTATCTAAAAATCATGGGACTGCAATATACCGCAGCCCCATGATTCTAATTATGTCTTATATTATTATTTTAATAAGTATTTAAGTCACATTGAGAACAAGAAAATCTACAGCTCAATTGCAATCGTATATGACTTCTCAAATTTCTCACCCTGTGCCAGCGAATTACCATACTCCCTGTCCTTTAATTCTCCGGCAAAGCCTGCTCTGTCGCATCGGCCGTACCACGGTTCAATACAGATAAACGGTGCTCCCATTCCTGCCGGTGACCACAGACCAAATAAAGGCGCATCAAAGGACACCGTAAGGTATGGCTTCTTATCCGGTGTACACAGGCTCACCTTTGAAGCCTGTCTGTTTTCTATTATGAGCGCATCCTTATCAAACATATGCTCATCTATCTGACAGTATCCATCCACATCCACATTAAGCAGATTGTCATCCTTGTCTAAAAGTCCTCCGTCACAGATAAGTCCGTAGGTGATTGCCTTGTCTGTGTCAAGCTTCAGATAATAGTCTGACTGCTTTCCCTGCTCTGCGACCGGACACATAAATGCCGGATGACCACCTATTGAGAAAAGTAAATCCTTTTTCGCAGGATTAGTCACCCTCCAGGTCACTTTTATCTCACTGCCTGAGAGCTTATAGCCAATTTCGAGCACAAACTCAAACGGATATTTTGCAAGAGTCTCATCATTTGATTTAAGTGAAAACCATGCCTCATCCTTTGTCTGTGACACAAGCTCAAACTCCATATCCCTTGCAAAGCCGTGCTGTCCCATCGGATAATCTGTCCCATCAACGGTAAACTTCTTGTCCTTTAAGCTGCCGACAAACGGGAAAAGCACCGGTGCGCTTCTCTTCCAGTATTTCTCATCGGCATCCCACAGATACTGTGTACCTGTTTCCTTGCCGGTGATGCTTTTAAGCTCTGCTCCGAAGCTGTTTATCGTGAGCTCAAGTGATTCATTTTCCAGTTTAATCTCCATCAAATATCTCCTTTTATATTTTTTGTAACTATTCAGAACCGCCTTGAGAACAAGAAAACCTGTTGCTTACATGCAAGCATGACACATCATCTTTTTGGTTCTCAGTGGTTCTGAATAGTCTGTTTTTAATTACATCACAAGCAGTCCAATAACTCTTACAATAAATGCTGCCACCCATGCAATCGCACACTGCAAAAGCACCACACTGACTGCCCACTTTGCACCCAACTCTCTCTTTATGGATGCTATAGCAGCCACGCATGGGCTGTAGAGCAGCGAGAACACCAGAAGAGATGCGGCTGAAAGTGTTGTGAGTGCTGTCGTAACCGTTCCGCCAAACAGTATCTCAAGTGTTGATACCACGCTCTCCTTTGCCATGAGTCCGCTGATAAGTGACGTGCATATACGCCAGTCGCCGAGTCCCAGAGGCTTAAAGACAGGCACGATAATACTTGAAATAACGGCAAGCATGCTGTCCTTTGAGTCTGTTACCATGTTAAAGTGTATGTCAAAGCTCTGTAAGAACCATATCAGCATTGTGGCAATAAGTATTACCGTAAATGCCTTCTGCAAAAAGTCCTTTGCCTTCTCCCAGAGGAGCTGGCACACATTCTTGGCGCCCGGCATCCTGTAGTTTGGCAGTTCCATGACAAACGGCACTGCGTCACCCCTGAACAAAGTCTTTCTGTAGATAAATGCGAAAAGTATTCCGACAATTATGCCAAGGAAGTACAGACCTCCCATGACAAGTCCGCCATGCTTCGGGAAAAATGCACTAACAAAGAATGCATAAATTGGCAATTTTGCCGAACAGCTCATAAACGGTGTGAGGAGTATAGTCATTCTACGGTCTCTCTCACTTGGCAGTGTACGTGTCGCCATGACAGCCGGCACCGTACAGCCGAAGCCTATGAGCATTGGTACTATGCTTCGTCCGGAAAGTCCTATCTTACGAAGGAGCTTGTCCATGAAGAATGCAACCCTCGCTATGTATCCGCTGTCCTCCATGAGGGATAAGAAAAAGAACAGTGTCACGATAATCGGCAAAAAGCTTAATACGCTTCCGACACCCTGAAAGATGCCGTCTATTACCAGTCCGTGCAGCACCTCATTCACGCCTGCCGCTGTGAGCGCCTTATCCGTAAGCGCGGTCAGTGCTCCTATGCCCTGCTCCAAAAGCCACTGAAGGCCTGCTCCGATTACGTTGAAGGTGAGATAAAATACAGCAAGCATTATCACTATAAAGCACGGTATTGCCGTGTATTTGCCTGTAAGAACACGGTCGATGCGCTCACTTCTGATACGCTCCCTGCTCTCCTTTGGTTTTACCACGGTGCTCTCGCATATTTTCTCAATAAATGTAAAGCGCATATCCGCAATTGCAGCGCTTCTGTCAAGGCCTCGCTCCTTCTCCATCTGGACAATCAGATGCTCTATTGCCTCTTTCTCATTCTCATCAAGATGAAGCTGCTCTAATATAAGTGCATCCCCCTCGATAATTTTGGTAGCAGCAAAGCGAATCGGAACTCCGGCGAGCTTTGCATGATCCTCAATCAGGTGACTGACCGCGTGTATACATCTGTGCACGGCACCGCCAAAATCATTCTCATCACAGAAATCCTGTCTGCCCGGGCGCTCCTGATACTTTGCAATGTGTATTGCATGGCGCACCAGCTCATCAACACCCTGATTCTTCGCGGCTGAAATCGGTACAACAGGCACTCCTAACAGTCCCTCGATTTTATTTACATCGATTGAGCCTGAGTTTGCCGTCACCTCATCCATCATATTTAGAGCGATAACCATCGGTATATCCATCTCAAGAAGCTGCATGGTCAGATACAGGTTTCTCTCGATATTTGTCGCATCTACGATATTTATTATGGCCTTTGGCTTGTTATCGAGCACAAAGTTTCTCGACACAATCTCCTCATTAGTATATGGGCTCATTGAGTAAATGCCCGGTAAATCTGTGATTGATGTATCCGGATGTTCTTTAATAGAGCCATCCTTTCTGTCCACCGTCACTCCCGGGAAATTGCCCACATGCTGGTTTGAGCCTGTAAGCTGGTTGAAAAGTGTTGTCTTGCCGCAGTTTTGGTTTCCCACAAGTGCGTATGTGAGCTTCTCACCATCCGGAAGGGGATTGCCACTGCCCTTCACATGGTATTTGCCCTCCTCACCAAGTCCGGGATGGGCTGTGTTGCTTATCTTTTTAGGACCCTCATGCTTTCTTGAACGGCTGTCAATTAATTCTACCTCAATCTGTGCCGCATCATCAAGCCTCAATGTGAGCTCATAGCCGTGCACCTGAAGCTCCATCGGGTCTCCCATCGGTGCAAATTTGATAACTGTCACTTCGGCCTTTGGGATTACTCCCATATCCAGGAAATGCTGGCGCAGCGCGCCCTCACCGCCTACTGTAAGTATTCTGGCACTCTGTCCTATGCCAAGTTCTTTTAGTGTCATTTTATCGCTTCCTAGTGTATTTATTGATAATTTTTCTCAACTTATCACAAATATCTTACCACAAAGCGTGTGCCACTGCATTCATTTTTTTCATTTAATACATCTTTTTTACAATCCTCCACAAGGATATATCCATTGTCATGACGCACAATTGCTTCCGCCAGCGAAAGTCCTATGCCGATGCTGTCTGCCGGCTGTCCGCTGCCGCTGTAAAAACGCGTAAAAATATGCTTTTTGTCCTCATCACTTATGGTCTCTCCATCGTTTTGCACTGTTATCTCTGCATACATCTCATACCTGTAAAAGCCTATCTTTACCTCACTCTCTGCGTGCTCCACTGCATTTTTTACTATGTTTGTAATGGCCTCACACTGCCAGTATGCATCAGCATGTATACAGGCATCCTTATCAGAGCCTTCATCTATGGACAGCCTTATGTCTCTCAAATCGCAAAGTGCCATAACATTATCAGCTGCCTCAGACACAATTTCAGACAGCAGCGTATCCTTCTCATCAAACTCCACAACATCCGCTTCAAGCCTTGAAAGCTTTAAGATAGCCTGCACCATATGCGATATATTGTCCACATCGCGCTTTGCCCTGCGCATTATCCTGTTTCTGTTTTCAGATGCCATATCAGGATTTCCTTCCAGATTTTCCAGATTTATCGAAAGTGATGTGAGCGGAGTCTTAAGCTGGTGCGATATGTCAGAAAGCGCATCCTTTAGCAAAAGCTTGTCTGCCTTTGCATTTTCCGCAGACTCCCTCAAATAGATTGCTGTCTTGTAAAGCTCTCCCTTTAGTATAGAAAGCTCCCCCTCTGTGCTATCTGCCATAACAAGTCTGTAGTCTCCCTGATTTATGCGACGCAGATAATCCGCAGCCTGTCTGACCTGTCTTTTAAAGCTAAATCTTATAAGCATAATGTAAAGGCAAAAGCCCCCTGCAAAAAGCACAACAAGAAATATGTCTAGCCAAAGCGCTCCTTTAAGCGCTTTTTCATTTGACAAAACCGCAGAATCCTTTTCCATATCAATGCCGTATTTTTTAAAGAGCGTCTCTGCGCTTTTTAAATTTGTATAATCGCTGCCTAAGCTGCTGTCATTTAGAATCGCGGCTATACTGCCATCTGATACATCGGGATATTTTTCATGAATAAGCGCACATAGCTTAGCCACTGTGACGTTATAGTTTTTTGTATACGCCCTGTACTGAAAAAAGACGGTAAAAGCCATAACCGTCACACATATACATGTATATATTATCGCAAAATACACAAAATGTTTTCTGTTCTCTAAATTATATTTCTTCTTTCTCATGCTTTCCCCCGGGAACTGTCTCTGTCGGCCGATACTGTTTAAAGAGCTTCATCTGAATCAACGCGATACCCGATTCCCTTCACAGTCTTTATCACATCCTCACCAAGCTTTGCCCTGATGCGCTTCATATAGACAGTCACTGTATGGTCGTACACATCGTTGCCTGTCGCCTCCCAGATGCAGTCAAGCACGGCATTTCTGGACACAGCCTTGTCGTGATTGGTAAAAAGCAGATCAAGTATGCGGTTTTCAAGATTTGAAAGAGCTATCAACTGTCCATCCCTTCTTGCTTCCTTTTTGTCCATGTCATAGCTTATGCTTCCTGCATGTATGACAGATGAACTGTCATCACTTTTCCTACGTAAAAATACGCGGTTTACCCTCGCCACAAGCTCTCTTACTGAAAAAGGCTTTGTGATGTAATCCTCCGCTCCAAGCTCGAGTCCCTTTACTATATCATTTTCCTCATCCCTTGCGGTAAGAAAAATCACCGGTGTTTTTTCTTTTTCCAGCCTTTCGCTGTAAAAATCAAAGCCGTTCCCATCCGGAAGCGACACATCAAGCAGCACAAGGCCGGGGTGCTCACTCAAAAGTGCCCCAGCCTCGTTTAAATTGCCTGCTGTCAAAAGCTCATATTCAGGTTCTGTAAAGGTATCACACAGTCCCTCTGTTATTCCTTTGTTGTCCTCTATGAGAAGTATTTTTTTCATATCAGCTCCCGCATTTCCTACAGATTTTCATTCTTGATTGTCTCAATAATGTTATTGTGTCTAAGCTTCGTCATTGATAGTTTCATGATAGCATAAATCAGCATTATTACAACCAATATACACAATATAATTGCTTTATACGGCGGCTCATAAATGATTGCATCATCCATCCTGTTCATCATAACACATAAGAGATAGCTTATTAAAATACCAAGCGGTACTCCTATTGCAAGTGCCTTCACAGATATAAACACACTCTCGAGCCTGACCATTCCCACAAACTGCTTATCTGTCATTCCAATGCTTCTTAATGTGGCAAACTCGCGGCTTCTAAGCTCCATTCCGGTACTTAAGGTATTGATGATATTTGTGATTCCTATTAAGGCAATGACTACAATAAGTCCGTATGCAAATACTCCAAGCAGTGTAAAGAGTGACTTTTCATCGCGCATCTGCTTATCCATATTGCTGACATAAAAACTAATCTGCGAATACTCAGGATTTCCTTCCGTCTCCTTTTCGAATGTATCCTGATATTCATCTGCATTTTCTGCAACCACATATGCCGAATATGACGCATATCCCGGTTTAATCTCATTACCGTTCTTACCGTCACCCCATAGGCTTTCAAAGCCTTTTTGGTTCATAAACAATAGCGTGTTGCTGTAGCCCTTATAACCTATTGGTACCTTGTCTGTGACACCTGCAATAGTTACATCCACAGTCTTTCTGACTCCGTTATTTATTGTTTCCTCGTCAACGTATCCGCTGTTATCCTCTGTGCCGCTTTCAGTATCACCTTCCACTGCATTATTGTCATCTGTGCTGCTTTCAGTATCGCCTTCTGCTGCATTATCATCAGAAGAAGCATCATCATACACATTGTAGCCACACTCGATTGTATCTCCTGCTTTATATTTGTACAGCTCCATCTCTTTTTTGACGTATTTTGAGCTATTCTCATTATACACATCAAATGTGCATTTATTCACAAGAATTGCTCCTGCAGCTGCATTTTTTATGCCTGCGTCAGACGCATACTTATCATACGATTTATCATCCAAAACCGTGATTAAAAACATTTGCGAGACATCCTCACTGTCATCATAAAGCTGCCTGCAATACTCTCCATATTCCTTTGTATACTCCGGCTTACTGACATCGAAATCATAGCCTGCTCCAACCAGATAATCCTCAGCTCCTTCAATGCCACTCAAAAGCTTAGAGAACTTTTCAATATCAATGTCTTTTTTACATGACATATTTATTCCAATATTGTAATCTGCTGATGCATATGACATCCCAACAACGCTAAAGGCCATAGACATAAAGTATGATATCACAATAAAAGTTACTGAGCAGATGACAATAGATGTCACTGTGGTTCTGTACTTTTTATTGTTCCTCTTTATATTCTTATATGAGATAACACCTCCGATACCCCAGATTCTGCCTATAATCGCCGGTGTCTTAAGCTTTGCTGACTTTATTTTAATCTCCTTTGTGTTTCTTATTGCTTCAAGCGGTGTGACCTTTGCAGCCCTTCTTGCACTGCCTGTTGCTGAGAAATAAATGGTTGCTATACTCAGTATCACAGCAAGAATAAGTGCAGGCAGTGATGTGTGAAAGCTCAAAGCAACGTTAAGCCAGCCTGCTGACAGCGCATTTACTACCTTGACAAGTATAAGCGATGCCCAAATACCACTCATGGTACCTACAGGAATACCAACCACTCCAAGCATTGCTGCCTCTGTCTTAACGCTGCTTTTTATCTGTCGCCTCGTAGCACCCACGCTTGCAAGCATGCCATACTGCCTGATTTTTTCAGTGATTGATATGTTGAAGCTGTTTTTGATACAGTACACTGATGTCAGTATGATTATCAAAGCCACAACAGCAGCCACTGTAAACAGTGCTTTAAATGAACCGTCAATCGGGAAAACGCACTCATAGTTTATAAGGTATCCATTCATATATATATCATATTTTGCATTTTCCATCTCTTTAAGGAACCTGTCACTTTCCTCAGAAGACATTTCAACAGATGAATTATTTGCTTTCTCAAACAGCTTTTCATCCACACCAATTATATCTGCAGTCACAGCATCCTTGTTTCTTAAAGCCTTTTGGGTGTATCTGCTGTACACTGTGAGTGTAGTGTCAGCTTCGCTTGCCCCACTCTTTGTGCCATTATCAATTGCTGCCAGTTCATCAGAGTATGTGACAAATGTATATCCGGCGGCACTATAGTCCTCCATTCCATAGCCCGGTCTTTCCATGATGCCTACCACCTTGTAGTGCTTTGTCACATTATCGGTAAGTGTCTCTGCCTCATGCTCATATGCGCAGTTTTCCGATATGACACTTTCTGTGTTTGAATCATATCTCTTTCCGACATCCAGTGTTATCTCATCTCCCACCTTTATGTCGATTCGTCCGTTTGTCTTTAAGTGCCTTGGAATGACTATCTCATCCTCATTTTTTGCCATGCGCCCCTCTATCAGTTTAAAGCAGCCTCTCTCAAAGCCGGCCTCATCTGTTGCCATGACATATGCATATGGCTTATCCTCATTCTTGCAGCCGTCTAGCTTTGCAAAGCCCATTCCCATTGTCTCAAATGTGCTTTCAATATTTCTGTTGTTTTTAAACTCCGAAAGCTCAGACATTTTCACATTCGAAAATTTCACATGAAAGTCGCCGCCCTTTTGCTTCTGGTATTCAATCATACTGTACTGAAAGCTTGACACAAGTGTGACAAGCGCCGACAAAAGCGCTGTTGCAAGAATTATTCCGACTATCGTGACAATAGTTCTTTTCCTGTTGAGCTTTAAGTTTTTTAATGTGAGTGTCTTCATCAAATTCATCTAATTTTACCATCCTCTATCATTATTGTGCGGTCAGCCGCCTTTGCAAGCTCCATATTGTGTGTAATCATAATGATTGTCTGGTTGAGCTCACGGTTTGAGGTCTTTAAGAGATGCATAATCTCGTTGCTTGCCTTGGTATCCAGGTTTCCGGTCGGCTCATCCGCGAGCACTATAGATGGTCTCGTAATCAGGGCTCTTCCTATAGATGTGCGCTGCTGCTGGCCTCCTGAAAGCTCGTTTGGCAGATGAGTGCGTCTCTCTGTAAGTCCAAGGCGTAAAAGCATGTCATCCATCTGTGCCTTTTCCACCTTTCTTCCATCAAGCTCCATCGGGATTGCCATGTTTTCCTCCACATTTAATATAGGTATCAGATTATAAAACTGATAAATGATGCCTACCTGTCTTCTTCTGAATATGGCAAGCTCATCATCATTCATTGCAAAAATATCAGTGCCGTTTATATACACCTTTCCGCTTGTTGGTCTGTCAACACCTCCAAGCAGATGAAGCAGTGTGGATTTTCCGGAGCCGCTCGCCCCGACAATTGCCACAAACTCTCCCTTTTCCACGCTCAATGACACATCGTCCAGAGCCTTGACCTGATTTTCTCCGGCTCCGTATATTTTTGATAAGTGTTCTACTCTAAGCAGTTCCATTTAATTCTCCTTTTCTTCTCTATGCATTTTTGAGTGCTGTGCGGTCTGTCCTTTAAAGTGCAGCCGCCCCGCGATACAAGTGTATAATACATTATGTAAAGTTACAGGTAGGTTACTTTTAAAAAATATTACAGCATAATATAAAAACTCCGGTCAGAACAAAAAGTTTTCTGTGCCGGAGCTTATATGTTTTATGTTATATGTTTTATATCATATGTTTTATAATTATCTATGCCAATAATTATTTCTGCTTATATGAAGACAAAAAGTCTGCAAGCTTGCCTGTGGCATCCTTTAATATCTCTGTTCGAGGCAGATATACCACTCTGAAGTGATCCGGCTTATCCCAGTTGAAGCCGCCGCCGTGGATGATGAGTATCTTCTTCTCACGAAGCAGATCGAGTGCAAACTGTTCATCGTTTGTGATGTTGAACCTTGCAGTATCAATCTTTGGGAATATGTAAAATGCTGCCTTTGGCTTTACTGCCGAAATTCCCGGTATATCGTTTAATGCCTTGTAGACGTACTCTCTCTGCTCATAGATTCGTCCGCCCGGCACAATATACTCACCTACACTCTGATATCCGCCTAAAGCGGTCTGCACTATCGACTGCGCCGGAACATTCGAGCAAAGACGCATGTTTGAGAGCATGTTGAGACCCTCGATATAGTCCTTTCCGAGCTCCTTGTTGCCGCTTAAAACCATCCATCCGATACGATAGCCTGCTATCATATGTGACTTAGAAAGACCGCTGAAGGTCACACAGAAGAGGTCCGGTGCAAGCGACGCAATAGACACATGCTCATAGTCATCCATCACCAGCCTGTCATATATCTCATCCGAAAAAATCATGAGCTCGTGTTCTCTTGCCACATCAACTATCTGCTGCAGCATCTCCCTTGGATAGAGTGCTCCTGTAGGGTTATTAGGGTTTATTATTACGATTGCCTTTGTCTTGTCTGTAATCTTCTTTTTGATATCCTCTATGTCCGGATACCACTCTGACTGCTCATCACAGATATAGTGCACTGCCGTGCCTCCCGCAAGTGTAACGCAGGCTGTCCAAAGCGGATAGTCCGGTGCCGGCACCAGCACCTCATCACCATTGTCAAGAAGCGCTGACATGCTTAAGTTTATAAGCTCGCTGACTCCGTTTCCGGTGTAGATATCCTCAACCGTCACATTAGGAAGCTTTTTGAGCTGTGCATATTGCATGATTGCTTTTCTTGCAGAAAAAAGTCCCTTGGAGTTGGAATACCCCTCACAGTCCGTGAGCTGGCGAGACATATCATATATCACCTCATCAGGTGTCCTGAAGCCAAACGGTGCAGGATTTCCTATATTGAGCTTCAACACATTTGTGCCGTTTTCCTCCATGCGGGCCGCCTCATCCACTACCGGTCCTCTTACATCATAAAGCACATTATCTAATTTTCTGGATTTTCCAAATTCTCTCATCCTGGCAATCTCCTTTTATTTTCGTAACAATTCCTGTATCCGTAATCATATCCTTCTAGCCTAAAAGCTCAAAAACAGCCTCAGCGTCAAATACCACCTGCTTTACCTTATCAACCTCTATCTGATAAAGTGCATTTGCTGCTAGATGCTCTGCAGCCTGCTCGAGATCTCTTATGCCCGATGTATTCTCGTGAAGCTTAATCACTGCATCAAGTCCGTCCTCTGTGAGAACGCACTCCTCCTCCTTCATTCCCATTCGCTCAAATACCTTGCGCAGGGCAAATCTCTGGAAGATGACCTTCTTCTCTTCATCGGTATAGTCCGGAATATCAATCACCGCAAAACGTGACATAAGCGGTGCAGAAATCTGGGATTTATCATTGGCTGTTGCAATCGGATATACTCCGACGGTCGGCACCATACACTCCATATAGTTGTCTGTAAAGCCCAGATTGTCAAGCAGTGTCAAAAGTACATCTGCCGGATTTCCGTTGCCGTTTTTGCTTGAGGCCTTGTCGAGCTCATTGATGATAAATACAAGATTTGACTCTCCCGCCTGTGAAAATGCCTCCATAATGATTCCCGGCTTTGCGTTTGAATAGATTCTTGAGCTTCCTGTGAGCTGCTCTGCATCATTTATGGAGCTCATATCGAGTGTGGTCCATGGAAGCTTGAGTATACGTGCAACAGCATATGCAATCTGTGACTTTCCGGTTCCTGCCGGTCCACAGAGCAGCAGTCCGTAGGCAGGAAGTGTATGAGTCCTGTTTATCTGGATAATGGTCTCAATGATTCTCTGCTTCACGCTCTCCATACCATAGAGCTCCTCATCGAGTATGCGCCTTGCCTCCACAGGGTCAATTGCCTCAAAGTAATTTCCCTTCCACTGGATATTCATCATGATGGAAAGTGCTCTCTGCGCATGGCGTCTCTCCTCAGGTGATACCTCGCTTGAACGCGCAACTGCCAGATTTCTTCTGGCCCACAGCAGTATATTGTCAGGCAGTGTACGGCCTGCACAGGTCATGAAATCTGTGATGCTCTGTATACTGGTGAGCTTCATGCTGTCGCCCTCTTCCTCGTAATCATCGAGGTTGGGTTCATCCTCAGGCATGGTGCTGGAAAAGAGCCTTTCCATCATATACTGCAGGAATCCGTCCTCTGCAGACAGCTTTGTACCTCTGCCGAGAGCCACCTCCCTCACCCTGTATACTGCGTATCCGTCAGGTGTATTGGCTCCTGAAAGCTGTACCTTTATGTGATTTTCGCCAAGCCACTTAAAAAGACTAACGAAGCGGGAATCAATGCGCAGGATATCTGCACTGGTCACCCCATCACCATCCTCAAATTCAAAGGATGTACGCTTTATCGGATTTGTAAACATACCAAGCGCATGATGCGCCCACTCCTTTTGCTTATTGTCTATCACAACAATCGGTTTATCGGCCGATGCCTTGGTCTCTGTCGAATGAAATGTCTCATATGTACACTCCGGATGCTCGTTTGCTACCGGTGTATCGCTAAAATCAAATACTGGCATTTTTATTCCTCTCTTTTCGTAATTGTATTCTTCATCATACCCTGTCAAAGGCTATGTCCTGTACCACCTCGCCCGCGATGATAAGTCCTGCCACTGATGGTACAAATGCAAGGCTTCCTGGAATATCCCTGCGCTCTGTGCACTTGTGTTCGGCACCCGGCGGGCAGATGCAGTTGGTTCTGCAGCTTATAGACATATCCTCTATCGGTCTTGTAGGCTTCTCCTCAGAGTATACCACCTTGAGCTTTTTCACGCCACGTTTTTTAAGCTCACGGCGCATGACCTTTGCAAGAGGACACATGCTGGTCTTATATATATCAGCCACCTTAAATGCACTTGCATCCAGCTTATTTCCCGCTCCCATGCTGCTTATGATAGGGACATTTTTCTCCTGTGCCTTCATGACAAGCGCAATCTTTGCTGTGACCGTATCAACCGCGTCAACTATATAATCATACTCTTCAAACGGAAATTCATCAGCATTTTCCGGCAAAAAGAAGCACCTGTGTGTCACGACACTGACATCAGGATTAATATCATGAATCCTCTCCTCCATCACATCTGTCTTGTATTTTCCTATGGTCTTTCGGGTTGCGATTATCTGCCTGTTTAGGTTTGTAAGACACACCTTGTCATCATCGATAAGGTCAATCGCTCCCACGCCGCTTCTGACTAGTGCCTCGCAGACATATCCGCCCACTCCTCCTATTCCAAATACTGCGACTCTTGCGCCCTTTAGCCTATCCATCGCCTCTTTCCCAAGCAAAAGCTGTGTTCTTGAAAACTGATTTAACATTTATTTCTCCTTTTCATCCCTGACCACGCCGACACCGGCAGAAATCAGGAGTCTTACTGTATCCTTAAGCATGCTCCAGTCAGCCTTTGACAGCTCATCGGCAGCCTTTATCATCTCAATGAGCTGCTTAAATGACATCTGGTCAAGGTTCTCAAAATTGGAGTCCGATGCTATTGAAAAAAGCACATTTACAAACTGCTTTCGCTGCGCCTCATCCATGCTGCCTATCCAGTTTCTGAGTGTCTTGTCAAGGCGCACACTGTTTTTGTCCAGCCCATCCGCCTTTATGATACTTCCGCCCATTATCTCCCATGAAAAAGCATCATGCTGCAGCGGCCCCGAATTACGGCTTCTTACCACATCATAATCGTCCACATGCTCAAGCAATAAGCCAACAATAGACGACTGCGGCAGAAATGTCTCTATTCTGTCAAAAATTCTTTTGTAGCCTGCCGTATATATCATCTTGTGATTGAAGCCCGGCCCGTCAAAATTAAACACCTTAATAATGACATCCTGCACCTCTTTATCCACATGCATGGCGGCAAACACTGCCAGATTTCCACCCTTTGAGTGTCCGCCTATCCACAGCTTTCTTGTATTGATGCTTTTATTGTTGATATTTTCATCATTACAAATATATGCTGCCACCTGCTTTAAATATTTTTTCGCCTTGTTCTGTCCCGGTGTCTCATCGAGATAGCTTAGATTAAAGTTTTCCTTCCAACCGACCACGGAATGGTCTGTACCACTGTAGGAAATGAAATATGTGCCGTCAGGCAGTTCTATCGTAACCGCAGAAAACTGCGACTCCTCTTTTTCACTAATATCGTATATATAATATCTCAAAATGCAGTCAGCATAGCGCCTTGAGTGCGCCAGCTTTTGAAGCAGCCTCGCGGAGTGGCGAAAAAGATTAGGCATCTGCTCAATCTCATCATCACTGTGGTCCGCGCAGTAAAGGCTTGAAAGCTGTTTTATCGTAAGGTATGACTTCTTTGCATCCGGCATATATGGCTTCATCTGCACATAAATAAGCTGTGAAAAAATCAGTCCGTCCACCTCATTTACTTGCACCTCATCAAAGCCTATGTCTCCACGCCAGTCAATATAATCCATGATATCTGCCATACAATGCCCTCCTGAAATATATCTGTCTTATTCATCATAGTGATCTAGGAAGCTGTGCTTTATGCCATCCTTTTTATATGCTACAACCGTAGCCAGATTTACATTCTCCACGCTCTTAAATATATTTGCCTCGACAAAAGGATTCACCTTTTTAAGATTAGCGATGAGCTGCTTTATCTCAACACGCTTTGAGCGGTTTTCCTCATTATTGCAGGTGGTACAGGTATCTGTAAACTTGCAGGCACACTGTATGAAATGCAGACCGTTGTAATCACGCCATGCCTTTATATCGTCCTCCCTGACCAGGTAAAGAGGCCTGATAAGCTCCATGCCCTCAAAGTTTGTGCTGTGAAGCTTAGGCATCATGGTCTGTACCTGTGCACCGTAGAGCATGCCCATGAGTATCGTCTCGATAACATCATCATAGTGATGTCCGAGCGCAATTTTGTTGCAGCCCAGCTCCTTTGCAAATGCATACAGATGTCCTCTTCTCATCCTCGCACATAAATAGCATGGCGATTTTTCGATATCATATACAGCATCAAATATATCTGACTCAAAAATAGTGGCAGGGATGCCAAGGTTCCTGCAGTTTTCCTCTATGACATGTCTGTTTGCCTCATTGTAGCCCGGGTCCATGACTAGAAACTTCACATCAAAATCAAACTTGTTGTGATGCTTAAGCTCCTGAAAAAGCTTTGCCATGAGCATGGAATCCTTACCTCCCGAAATACACACCGCAATCTTATCCCCCGGCTTTACAAGCTCATAGGTGTTTATCGCCTTTGTAAACTTGCGCCAGATGGATTTCTTAAATTTCTTTCTGATGCTTTGCTCCACATCTGCCTTTATATCGCGCTCTGCCACCTCATCCTCTTTCATGGCATCAAGCAGCCAGCTTATATAGCCTCCCTTTAAGCTTGCCGCATCAAAACCTTTTTCTGTGAGATACTCTGCCACATCCACACTCGTCTTACCACGGCTGCAGACTATGACAAGCTTCTTATCATGCGGCACCCTCTCATCTGACTCTATTTCCTCTGCCTGAATATTGAGTGCTCCCTTTATGGCACCGTGCGCCACCTCTTCCTCACTTCTTATATCTATTATCTGATAGCTGTTACTATCCAGCTTTTTAACTTCTTCTATACTAAGCTGCATTTTATTTCTCCTATATTATTTCCGCAATGACTTTATTTCCTGAAATATCCTGTACTCATAATATGCCGTCACCACAAGGATGAGCCCTATCATAATGAGGCTGTATACATCGCGGATTGCTATTCCAAACGCATCACACACGCATGGCACCAAAAGCCCCGCAGTAAAAACAAGCTTTACAAACGTCAAAAGCCTGAGTGAATACTTTCTGATATTGCCCACACACAGCTCCGCTGCTATGTGATTTAGCTTTTCCGGATAATGCTGCAGCCATGTGATTGCAATGTATACAAGCAAAAGCACAAGTATATTGGCCACAAACTTAAATACCTGTATGTGATAGCACACTCCATAATAAATCTGTAAGCCTATATACGCAAGAGCTAAAATAGCATCTATTGCCTCAATCACCGCCGAAGCAAAGGTCATATCTCTTTTTCTCATATAAATCTACTACCTTTCATTAACACCTTAAACACGTAAAAATAAGGTAAAACGATATTGTTTCTCTTTAAACTATCTAATTTTATCATATTATGGACTATCTTTCTAGAAAAATTGTGATATAATAATCAGGTTAAAGGAATTTTATTTAAAAATTAATAATACAACGAGGTTTAATCGAAAATGAGCAAATTAACAATACCAAAGAACTATTCTTCGGCACTGAATCTTCACGATACACAGCTTGCCATCAAGACTGTTAAGGATTTCTTCCAGGGCATGCTCGCACAGCGTCTTTCCCTGACACGTGTTTCAGCACCGCTTTTCGTTGATCCTACCACAGGCTTAAACGATAACTTAAACGGATATGAGAGACCTGTTACCTTCGGCATCCTTGAGCAGGGTGACAAGGAGGCTGAGGTCGTTCACTCTCTTGCCAAGTGGAAGAGATATGCATTAAAGAAATACGGCTTCTCTCTCGGCGAGGGCATCTACACAGATATGAATGCCATAAGACGTGATGAGGAGACTGACAATATCCACTCTATATTTGTTGACCAGTGGGACTGGGAAAAGGTCATCCGCAAGGAGGACAGAAACTTAGATTTCCTTGAGGAAACAGTAAAGACAGTATACAAATGCCTGCGCAAGACCGAGCAGTACATGGCTATACAGTACGACTACATAGATTTGATTCTGCCAAAGGATATCACCTTTGTCACCACATCAGAGCTTGAGGAAATGTTCCCGGACAATACTCCAAAGGAGCGCGAGTATTATTTTGCAAAGGCAAAGGGTGCAATCTGTGTAATGCAGATTGGTGACAAGCTTGCAAACGGAGAGCCTCACGACGGACGTGCCCCTGACTATGACGACTGGGCTTTAAACGCTGATATCATCGTATACTATCCTGTTCTTGATATCGCACTTGAGCTTTCATCAATGGGTATCCGTGTAGATGAAAAATCTCTGAAGGAGCAGCTTGACAAGGCCGGATGTCCTGAACGTGCTAAGCTTCCATTCCAGAAGGCTATCCTCAACAAGGAGCTTCCGTACACTATCGGAGGCGGAATCGGACAGTCACGAATCTGTATGTTCTTCCTCAGAAAAGCTCATATCGGTGAGGTACAGAGCTCACTGTGGCCTGAGGAGACAATTAAGGAATGTGAGGAGCATGGTATTCAATTGCTATAATCTGCATACCATACTTTACTGTTTGTTATTAGTCCGTATAAATTTAGTACACTATACTAATGATATGAGGGGTCAAAAGGTATTTTGCCCCTCATTTATGATTATTCATAAATTTAATAAAAACCTGCTGTGTCAGACAAGCATGACGCAGCAGGTTTTATTATCTCTTATTTTCTGTTTTTCCATATACATCACAAACATCAGCATAAATGCATGTGCTGCTATTATCTACACAAACATTCTCCACGCAGCCCTAATCTGCGAACTCAGCCTCTCAAACTGCCAGTGGGTATTGCTCTTTATAATACTGTTTGGATCATTTATAGTAAAGCCCTCATCATCATAGCCTGTGATCACCATAAAATGTCCATTGTCTGTGAAATCTCCCGGACCGACATTTACTACTATCAGATTGCCCTCATCAAGCCTTTCTTTAAATGTATCCTCATCCTCCTTTATAGTCTTAGCATTTACACCGTAGTGCCTGCAGCCCTTGCTCATAAGATCCCATGCACTTCCGGAGCCGTCCACACTGTAGCCGGCCTCCTTTGCATACTCTGCCACTGCAAGAGGTGATGCCTGTGCATCATGCGTCAGATATAATACAACCATCGAAAGTGCAGTCGGACCGCAGCCACTCGCCGCAAAATAATTGCCGCTGTACTTTTCATAGCCCCATCTCTTATCCCACTGCTGCAATAGAGGTACTGTATCCTGCGAAGCCTCTGCAGTCAGATCAATGTCATGCTCTTTCAAATGCTCCTTAGGATACTCATATATGAAGTCAATTGCCTCATCATTCTTCTTCGCAAGCTCCTTTAGCTGCACCGGATACTCTGCACTTTGAAGTATCTCATCAAGCTTCGTTTCCTTGTCAGGCTCGCTGCTTTCCTCCGCAGCGTTTACATCATCTTCTGAGCTGTTTTGCCTTTTTACTGAGTCCATTTTAGATGCAGTGAGTGAATTATTATTCTTCTGCACATCAACATTCCCTGAGCGTGTCTTATTATCAGCACTTACCGCTGCTTCTGTATCAGGAACCAAAAGCTGCATGCCCCCAGCCACAAATATTGTTATGACTATCGCTGCACAAATGACTATTGCGCCTATTTTCATGCGCCTGTCACTGTGCCTTGCACGTTTTATGCCTCCCTGCCTTCTATCAGTTTTCTTATGTGTCTTTCCCATTGTTTTCCTCTTACTATTACAGCTTATCAACTTCATCCATCCAGATACGTCCGCACGCATCCGAAGGCATCCTTAGGTCTCCTCTCGGTGAGACCGCCACTGTTCCTACCTTTGGTCCATCCGGCAGACATGAGCGCTTGAACTGCTGTGCGAAAAATCTGCGATAGAAGTTCTTAAGCCATTTGAGAATAAACTCATCATCATATTTTCCTTCAAATGCTATCCTTGCAAGGCGGTAAACCTTGGCAGGAGCATAGCCGCAGCGCAGCATATTGTAAAGGAAGAAGTCATGCAGCTCATAAGGCCCCACAAGATCCTCTGTCTTCTGTGAAATCTTACCGTTTTCAGGTGGTAAAAGCTCAGGAGAAACAGGTGTATCAAGCACATCAATAAGTGTACTTTCCAGCAAATCGCTGCCGCAGGTATCTGCATAGTATTTTACCAGATGGCGCACCAGAGTCTTTGGAACCGATGCATTTACAGCATACATGGACATATGGTCTCCGTTGTAGGTCGCCCAGCCGAGTGCCAGCTCCGACAAATCTCCTGTACCTATAACCATTCCGTTTTCCTTGTTTGCGATATCCATAAGTATCTGTGTGCGCTCGCGCGCCTGTCCATTCTCGTATGTGACATCATGCACAGACGGATTCTGTCCGATATCCCTGAAATGTATATTTACGGCATCCTTTATATCCACCTCGATAAATGTAGCTCCAAGGCATTTAATGAGATTTACCGCATTGTCATATGTGCGGTCTGTTGTTCCAAAGCCCGGCATAGTAACTGCCGCTATATCCTTGTGATCCTTTCCCAAAAGGTCAAATGCTCTTACCGTGACAAGCAGTGCCAGTGTGGAGTCGAGTCCTCCTGAAATACCGATAACCGCGGTCTTGCAGTTGGTATGCTCTAATCTCTTTTTAAGCCCCATAGCCTGAATCATAAGAATCTCATCACAGCGTCTGTCCCTGTCTGTCTTATCTGCAGGAACAAAAGGAGCCGGATTTACATAGCGGCTAAGAGTGGTATCCTTTACCTCAAGATCAAACTCAGCCCATCTGTGATCATCCTCGACAACAAATGTTGTCATCCTGCGCCTCTCAGTCTCTATTCTTTCTACATCAAACTCGCTGTATATAGTCTCATTTGTAAAGCGCTTTGACTCGGCAAGCACATTTCCGTTTTCACAGATGAGATTGTGTCCTGAGTAGACCACATCCTGTGTGGACTCACCGTCTCCCGCTGACGCATAAATATATCCACAGATTAATCTGGCAGACTGTCCGCTCACAAGCTCTCTCCTGTATATTGCCTTGCCTGTCACCTCATCTGATGCAGACAGATTTACAATCACAGTGGCACCCGACATCGCGTGTCTGATGCTCGGCGGGTTCGGAGTCCAAAGATCCTCACAAAGCTCCACCGCTATCTTAAGCTTTGGCAGCTGCTTGCAGCTAAAAATAAAATCAGTATCTACAGACACCTGCTGTCCATTTTTCAGTGTGACATATGTGCTAAGGTTTTCTCCCGATGCAAAATGCCTTGCCTCATAAAACTCATTGTAATTTGGCAGAAATGTCTTTGGCACCATGGCAAGCACCTCTCCGCGCGATACAACTGCCGCCATATTGTAGAGCATGCCGTTTATCTCATATGGAAGCCCTATGAAAAATATGCCGTCAAGGCTCCTGCTGTAATCAGCTATCCCTATAAGCTCATCCTCTGCTGCAGCTATGAGTTTATCCTGCCAGAAAAGATCCTGACAGGTGTATCCGGTAATGCAAAGCTCCGGGAAAACAACCACCTTTGCCCCGTTGTCAGTGCTCTCCTTCATAAGAGCTTTAATAAGCTGTCCGTTGTATACAGTATCAGCTACCTTTACCTTTGGTGTCGCTGCAGCGACCTTTATATATCCGTCCTTCAATTAGCGCATCTCCTTCAACTCATCCACCGTAAACTCATATGCCTTATTACAGAACTGGCACTTTACCTCAATGCTCTCACCATCTGCGATAATGGAATCAAGATCCTTTTTGCTCAGTGTGGAAAGTGCTCTGCTCACACGCTCCTTTGAGCAGTCACAGTGGAAGCGTGTCTCTGTCGTATCTGTGATTTCAAGCCCGAAATCCCCTAAAATTTCCTCAAGTATCTGCTCCGGAGTCAGCCCCCTGTCAAGCATCTGCGTCACCGAATCAATCTCTGTGATTTTCTTTTCAAGCCTGTCCACAACCTCATCCGGTGTAAACGGCATAAGCTGGATGATAAATCCACCGGCCTGCTTTACGCTCTGGTCCTTATCCACCAGCACGCCAAGACCCACCGCCGACGGAATCTGCTCAGATGTGGCAAAATAATAGGTCAGATCCTCAGCTATCTCACCTGTTTTAAGCTCACACTGACCTGAATACGGTTCCTTTAAGCCCATATCCTTTATAACTGTGAGTATTCCAAGATCAAGCGCTCCGCCCACATCGAGCTTGCCTGCCGCATTGAGTGGCAGCTCAACCTGTGGATTCATGGCAAAGCCCTTTACATTGCCGTGCGAATCTGCTGTGACGGTAAGTCCCTTTGCAGGTCCGCTGCACTGTATCTGAAGAGTTATGATATCCTTATCGCCCTTCATCATAGCTCCCATCATGGCTCCCGCAGAAAGAAGTCTGCCAAGTGCCGCCGTCATGACAGGTGTTGTCATGTGATCCTCTCTGGCGGTCTCCACCATCTCCCTTGATGTTACAGCAAATGCTCTGATATTAGCATCCGCCGCTGTTGCTCTTACTATATAATCTGACATAATTTACCTCTCATTATCTAATTCTATCCTTTATGTGCAATTACAGTGACCTTCTCACTGTCACACTTCACCTGATCGTCTGTGTACGCATCATACACTGCATCAAACACAAGTCCCGACTGCTCAAGAAGCTCCTTAAGCTCTGAAATCTCATAGCATCTCTGGAAATGAGTTTCCTCAAACTTCTTGTAGATGTCATCCTCATCCTCTGACTGCTCCTTTATAAAAAGTGTCAGGTCATACTCGTTTATTTTCTCATCGGCATCATAATAATTGTCCCATATAAAGCTGCCCTCATCACGGTTTTCAGCTATGGTATTATCAGCCATGAGCACCTCATATTTATATGGAGTATTGATATCAAATATAAAAATGCCACCCTCTTTAAGACTTTCGCTCACGCAGAAAAAAACTGCCTGAAGATCCTCAGGCTCAAGAATATAATTGATGCTGTCACATGCGCTTACGACGGCACTCACCTTTTCTCCCGGTTCAAACTCTCTCATATCCTGCATCAGATAAAGGATTCTGTCATCCTCTCTCTCAAGCGCCATATCAAGCATGTCAAAAGAATTGTCAATGCCTATCATATCATAGCCTGCATCTGCAAGAAGCGTGGTAAGCTTTCCCGTACCACAGCCTAAGTCCACGACATATCCACTGTCTATGCCATTTGCACGCAGTTTTTCGACAATATATCTGCCCCACACCTCATATGGCACATTGTCCATGAACATGTCATACACCCGGGCAAAACTCGTGTATGCTTCCATAATTACCTCATTTCATATTACAGAACCCCTGCTGCTTACATGCGAGCATGACGCATCAGCTTTTTTGTTCTCAGTGGTTCTGAATAGTTACTTAATAATTATATAATAACAATTAAATGCCTCAAAATCAAGGTTGATATAAGGCACAAAAACCATTATACTAAGCATATGATTGATAATTACGAACACTACATAACAAAAAACATCAAAGCATTTTACAAAAGGCGTCTTTTCTCCCCAATTGTATACATCATTCTGCTTACCGTGCTATGGTTTGCATTTTCACTCGGAGATATTTTATCGCCCATACATATTGATGATTCTGTCAGCTTTGAAGCTGCATACAAGGATTCGGACAGATATGTAAAAACCACCCTTAAAAAGCTTTACTTTACCGGCTACACCATGAAGGACGGCAACGATATCAAGGGCTATTACTACTACTGCATGCGCAATGAGCACTGCTCTATTGTACTGCTTGCACCATCCACCTGTGAGGAGGGTCTGCCCTCTATAGATAAGCTCACGGTGGTCGGTAAAATCGTAAAGGGCAAGGGCACCTACACACAGTTTGTAAATAAACTGTCGAAGGATCTGAGTTGGGATTCCAAGGGACTCTCCGATACCATAACAGGCTGCTATCTTAATGAGCCTGAGTACCATTTGAAAACTACTATTTTTATGTTTGTTTTTTATTTTGGCACTCTTATCTATGCTGTTATCAGCCTGATATTCTACATCCTGTGCATCAGATTTCCTGTTTTAGCACCGGCATGTCAGAATCTTGTTGTATTCGGCAACCCACACAAGCTGCTTGCCGAGGCTGAGGAGGAGCTTGCCACACTGCCACAGCTTGCCACCGAGGATATGTTTATCACAGAGCACTATTTTATCATGACCTCACCTTATGGCAATGCCATCGTGCCTATCAAAGAGATTTTATGGATTTACAAATACTCTACCCTGCACAAGATCCTGTGGTATCATTTCAGCATCTCATATACACTGCATATTTCCGCAAATAAGCATCTGTATATTCATTGTCCGAAGAACACTAAGTCTGATATCGATGGTATTATCGATTATCTGGCTGAGGCTAATCATGATATTCTGGTTGGTTTCAGTGAGGAGAACAGATTGAAGGTGCAGGCTATTCAGGGAAAGCCGCTGCATGTGGAGAGGCTGCTTGCGTGGAAGAAAAAGAAATAAAGTGTTTCAGTTTATTGGCTAAAATGACGGAGCCTGGCAGGAGCATATGCTCCTGCCAGGCTCCTGTTTATTACATTGTCCTAGAGATTTGCTATTTTTATCTTGTTTTAATTATCAATTGCGTTAACAACCTCCTGTATATCATCAGCAGTGAGTTTTGTCAGCTTATCATATAAGTCAGCTTCAAGCTCATCATCCATATCACCATTTTGAACATTAATAATATAACCTCTGACTTCAATTCCTACCTTTACAAATTCATAATCTCCACAATTGTATTTTCTATCTAACCCATATATGATCCCACAATAATAAAACATCTGCGCAAAATTATCACTTTCCCTGCTTATTCCTTTAATATTATCCTGTAAAAATTTCTTTGCCTCCTGCAATTGTAAATTAATAGCTTCTTTGTCCAAAGAATTATTCTGCAGATTTTCTGCATATTTTGATGCAAGACTATAGCCTTCTGTTTCAGACTTAAAAGTCTGATATGCTATTTCCTGTTGTTCAGTACTAACTTTCATATTATTATCTTCTCTTGTATTTCCCAGGAAAAGAACTCCAGCCATAAAGTACATAATTATTATGATTATAAGAACAATTCCAAGAAAATACTTATTTATTTTCATTTTCCTCAACAATTTTTCCCCCCCGCAATTTTTAATATCACATCACACACTTCCTTTAAATCTTCTTTATGATGAGTGGCTACAATAATCGTTGCTCCTCTTGACTTCTCCTCTCTTATTATTTTATATATAAGCTGCACTGCATCTTCATCCAATGCATTTGTCGGCTCATCAAGCAATATAATTTTCTGATTTTCAAAAATTGCCTGTGCAATATTTAATCGCTGTTTCATTCCCAATGAGAATTTTTTTACTTTTTTATCAGAGTCGGGATCCAGGCCCACCCTTTCCAGAGAAAAGATTATATCTTTTTCATCAGCTATATTTTTTATCTTTGCAAGCATCTGAAGATTTCTCTTTGCGGAACATTCCGGCAGCAATTCCATATTTTCTATAACAATACCGGTCTCAGGTGGAAACTCAATTTTATCATGCAGCTTTTCCCCATCAATGAAAATACTTCCACTATCCAGATTTATCAAACCACTTATAGCTCTTAGCAGCATAGTCTTTCCTGAACCATTTTGCCCATATAAACCATAAACAAAACCACTTTTAAACGTATACGATACATTATCCAATACCGTATTTTCCTTTATCCTCTTTGTTACATTTTGTAATTGTATCATACTATATCATCTCCTCAGTAAATGTCTGTTTTCTTATATTTTATTATTGAAATAATATTTAAAATCACTAATAATATAATCACATATGTAATTGAAGCTTCGTATCTCACATATATGTTTTTTTGATAAATTATCCCACTACGCGTTCCAAATAGCATATTGGGGAAAAGCATAACTCCAATCCGGCTTAAATCACGATTTATCAGTACGTTATTTCCAATTATCAGTGATACCACAAAAAAAATATTTACAAATATATTTGAAATACTGGCATCCATAAATAATTCAAGTAAAAATTGTAATTGTACCAATGTCCATACTCCAACAAAATATGTAACTATTACCTGTATTAATTTTATACTTGATAAATCATTCCATGTCCCATCACATATTAAAAAAATAATCGTCTGACCTATTACTATACAGGCTAATTTCGCTGCTGATAATATAGCATTTTTTAAGTATAACCTCTCTCTGCTATAAGATCTGATCAGCCAAAGCTTACCATATCCGGTTGTAATTTCTCTTGCATTACCCGAAAAGTAAAAAAGTACAAATGGTAATGGTATATATGCATATAAAATTTGCACTAAATTACTTGTTGGGTTGTCAAAAATAAAAAGTGTACTGGCAAATGGTAATTGATATACCTCATAGCCACTCATTTGTATTACAACTCTTTGCATAATAATCATGCATATGATCAATATTATGTTTAACCACTTATTTTTCATTTCTTAAAATATCCCTTTTTGCAAACGTTACTATTCCAGCTATGTACAGAACTATTGCCATTACTATATTTTTTGCAAGAATACCCAAACAGCTTACAAACGATTTATTTCCTTCCAAAAAATTATATGCTACAGCAACATCTAAACCCGGTATCCAAAACTTAACGAGCCAAAATCTTATCAAAATGAATTGCACAAAATTAACTCCAAAAGCTCCTATAAGAGCAATAAGTTCATTTTGTAAACAATCTCTAAGTATTTTATAAAAAAGACCTGTTGCGACAAAGAAAATCCAAATAACAACAAATTCCATAAGAGAATACAGCACAAATGGATATTTCTTAATTGTTGCACCATTAAAACTATACACCGTAAAAATATAATCAACTATCTGACGAACTGCCGAAAATATTGCCGCCATTACAATAATTATCCTGATCTGGCTATTATTATATTTTTCCCGCGTTTTATATCTAAGTAATATATATGTTTTTTCTTTATCTAATGCATAGTATATTCCCAATAAGACAGGAATTGTATCTACAACCAATATTTCTTTAATTCCACAGAAATTACTGCCTGAATTGTGGATATTCAGGAAAATTACATCCTCCGTTATCCCCATCTGCCCTATTGAATTAAGCATAGGTACATTTGAAAAATAACAATCTATACTACACAATCCCACATATATTAAAGCACATACTAAATATTTATACTTCAACAATTTTTTTCTCCCATATAATAGCTGTTATAATCACTAAAATGTAAAGCACTATACACCATATCGCCATTGGAACAACAACATTAAAACCATATTCCATAAACGGTTGAAAAATATGCATTGATGAATTTTTAAACAAAATAGGTATGAACCAAATTGCAAAGGTCAACGCATATACCATCTTTCTTTCGTGTATAGATATTGCCAACGCAGCTCCCATCATTCCCAAAACACCGGCAAATATTGCCGTTATAAGAATGTAGACTATATTCGTTGTCAATGGATGTGTATAGCTTATTTCAAAAAGAAATGTTTCTACCATGACAGAACTGTCATATTTCAATGGTTCTGCATCAAACGGTGTATTTGTTCCCCCATTAAATACTACTTGTGATAGTATAAGATTTAATCCCAGTCCTACAAATACAATTGTAAATGAGACGATAAAGGCTGATTTCATTTTTTGTAAAATATATTTATTTTTTCCCATTTTACATATCAATATATTCTTATATCCTGTAATATAATCAACAATACTCTCTTCTCCCACTATTACAAGCAAATATAATGGCAAAAACCACAGATAAATCATTTGAAATATGTGCCCTTGTGAATAGCATGATAAAAATGTGACATATAACGGATAGGGTTTCCCCATTTCTCCATTAAATTTAATAATATCCTGATAATAAATCTGTACAATATCCAAAATTGGAATTACAAGCATAAAAATTATCATTCCTATACTTTTTTTATCACTTATAATTCTGTTTAATTGCTGTCTCATATTTTCCTTTCCTTGTAATTTTTTACTACCGTATTGTTACCATAGACGTCTATGTTTATATAGTATCTCATATTTCTGAAAAATCGACTTAATTTGTTATGAAAATTTCTGAATTTTTCCTTGTCATGTACATCCACACTTCAGATTTCTTCAGAATTTTTCAGATTTTATTAAGCGCATATTGTGTTTTTATGTGCTATTATATTTATATCACTTTTGTTTTTACAATAAATCTTATTCATTTATATAAGGAGCAGCTTGTATGGATAAACTACTCATTATCGAGGATGACGAAACAATCAGAAATGCACTTAGAATTTTGCTTGAAAATCAAGGTTACTTCATCGAAGAAGCGCATGACGGTGAAGAAGGGCTTAAAAAATTTGACTCAACCTTTGATCTGCTGATTATTGACATAATGATGCCAAATATTTCCGGCATTGATGTATGCCGTAAAATCAGGGAAAAATCATATGTTCCTATTCTCTTTTTGACAGCTAAATCTCTTGAAACCGATAAAATGGAAGCCCTTTCCGCCGGAGGGGACGATTATCTTGTAAAACCATTCTCCTACGTGGAGCTGATAGCGCGTATTCAGGCTCTTATCAGAAGATGTCGCGTCTACGACAATGCAGATGCATCAGACACCACCGCTTCATCCACTATTGAACGATGTGGCTTAACCTTATACACAAAATGCAACAATGTCAGTTACGATGGCAGACAGCTTGCTCTCACGGATAAAGAATATCAGATTCTTCTGCTGTTAATTTCTCATCCGACAAAGACATTTTCAACACAGAATATATTTGAAAGCGTCTGGAATGAACCGTATACACAGTTTTCCAATAACACCATTATGGTTCATATTAAAAATCTGCGCAATAAGCTTGAAGCCGGCTGTGGCTGTGCCCACCTGATTAAAACAGTGTGGGGAAAGGGATATAAATTTGAAGAATAAATTTAACGGATATAAGGAATACATAAGCAGCTTATTGATTTCATTTTTAATAGCTTTATTGATTTCAATTGCTGTATTTACAGCTATATACCTTTGTGGGGAAAAAATAATAAATGAATATGTAAGCTCCGACAGCTATATTTACAATACACAAGCTGCGTATATTACAGACTTTCAAAAATATGTGTCTGACAATAAAATTTCGTCAAACGATTTTAAAAGCATTGAAGCATGGATTCAAAGAGAAAAGCCCGAATTTTTTCTCATATCCATTGACAATGAAACATATTACGCTTCAACAGAATATTTAAGTCTCAAAAAGCCTCAAAATCTATCATTACATAATCAGAAAATATCTGTTTATCTTAAAGCTGTAAACTTTAATGACAGAACAGCTAAAATTTTTGTATATAATAACTATCAGGAAAAATATCTCAAAACTTTGCTTATTTGTGATGCTCTCTTCACTTTAATTACAGCAATAATGATTTTGTTTTTCATTTCCAGACATATTCTCACGCAAATACATGGCGCTTTAAACGTTGTCGAGCAGTCTGAAACCGAATTGATCAATGAAAAAAATATGCTGATAAGAAGCATGGCTCACGATATCCGCACTCCTCTCGCAGGGCTGCAGTCATACGCTGAAATTATCAAAATGGAAAATAAAAAGGGTGCGATTCCCACTGAACACATAGATGTGATTTTCAATAAAATATGCGAAATAAAAGGCCTCACCGACCAGCTTTTTGACTATTCACTTGCCTGCAATGAAGAAGCTCTTGAGCTTGACGCTCCATGCAATATGAAAAGTGCAATAGGTGACTATCTCTCTGAGATGGCTTTTGTCCTACGTGAAAACAGCTTTTCACTTGATATAGAAAAGCTCATATGGAAGGATTTTAAAATCACTGTGAACTCAAACTTTCTCGGACGGATTTTTAACAATATAACAAACAATATATGCAAATATGCAGATAACAAAGCTCCTGTCTGCATAAGCTGTATCTACCAGAATAAAGATGCAGGTATCGAGATAACAAACCATATCTCAGATAAAAGCTCTCTGTTTAATACCACCGGCATGGGTATCAGAAATATTACGATTATGATGAAGCAGATGAATGGGCGGGCTATTGTTTCACATAATAATACCGAGTTTCGCATTACTCTTTGGTTTTCACGCGCATAAAAATAAATCCGCTACACCAAAATCTGGCATAGCGGATTTATTTATATACATCTATCTTTTTTTATTTATCAAGCAAATCTGTGTAGAAATCTGCGTAATGTGTCTCGCCTGACTTGATGTAGTCAATGGCTGCTGATGGATGCTGATTTAAGCGTCCTGTGAGCAGGTATGGAATATCGTAGCCCCATACAGCACCGCTCTCCTTGAGCGGAAGCATATGCTCTTCAACGAATTTGAGTACAGGGAATACGTTGTATTTTGGATTTTTGAGGAAGCTGAGTAAAAGCTCCATCGCACAGTTTCCTGCGCCTCGTCCCATGCCCATCATTGTTGCATCCAACAGGCTGACTCCCTGGGCTGCTGCCTCTATGGTGTTTGCAAATGCAAGCTGCTGATTGTTGTGAGCATGCATTCCTACGAACTTTCCGTTTGCCTCAGCAATTTCTGTGTATTTATCGGCAGTGCGGCGAATCTGCTCAGGGTAGAGAGCTCCGTAGCTGTCTACGATGTATATGCCGTCTGCAGAGCTCTTGGCAACCATGTCAAGTGCCTGATCAAGGTCTGATTCCTGTGTATTTGAGATAGCCATGATGTTGCAGGTTACCTCGTAGCCCTTGGACTTGGCATCCTCAATCATCTCGATTGCTGATGGCATCTGATGTACATATGTAGCCACACGCACCATGTCAATCACACTGTCCTCGCGAGGGAGAATATCCTTCTTGTAGTCACATCTGCCGACATCCGCCATGACAGAAATCTTCATATCAGAGTTGTTGTCTCCGACTATCTCACGGATAGCTGCCTCATCACAGAACTTCCATTTGCCGAATTTATTTACATCAAAAAGCTCCTTAGATGCTTTATAACCAAACTCCATATAGTCGATGCCTGCCTTTACGTTTGCACGATAAAGAGCATTGATAAAATCATCTGTAAACATAAAGTTGTTTACCAGTCCTCCATCCCTAATGGTAGCGTCAAGCACGCGGATATCAGGGCGTGCTGTCATTAAATCACCTTTCTGAGCCATTTTTGTTTCCTCCAAGTATAAATATTATTGTAACAAATATAAATATTACTGTAGCTTGATGTTACAATTTAAAGTTTTAATGCTTCAACGCTTTAAAGCATATAAGTATAATAACACAATTATTTAAAATTGCAAGTAAAACTTTACTTTTTTTTGTCAGACTAATATAATGAATGAGGTTGTAATACAATATCAAAGGAGGACTATATGATTTCTTATTTGACTTCGGCAGATATGTCGATAATAGCTTTCATCGGAGTGATTTTTGCATTCGCACTCACATGTATTGCTATTGCAAAATTAAATAAATTTTTACCAAAGGATCTCGGCAGACAGTTTGCTGTGGACGGAAAGCTTTCAGCCGGGAAGCCGAGAGGAGCCGGTATTATCTTTATATTCACATTTGTGATATCGGCACTGCTTTTCTCACAAATCAATGCGGAGATTGCCATTTATCTTGTGCTTATAGTTATTGAGATGCTCACAGGCTACTTTGACGATGCGGCAGAAAAGCCATGGGGCGAGTATTTAAAGGGCGCACTTGATTTTGCGGTTGCAATTGTTGTGGCAGTTGTGTATCTGCATTTCAACTCAAGCACAATCACCTTTGCCATATTTGGCGGCTCTGTAAATATTCCACCTGTTGTGTTTGGAATACTCACAGTCATCTTAGTCTGGGTATCAATCAATGTCACAAACTGTTCAGACGGTGTTGATGGTCTTTCCGGAACACTTACCATCATTACCATAATGACCTTCTTCGTGCTTGATTCAGTTCTTAAAATAGCTGACAGCTTCAACTATTGTATTTTATTATTTGCGGTATGTCTGCTCGGATATCTGTGGTACAATGCCACACCAAGCAAGCTTTTGATGGGTGATGCGGGCTCAAGAGCCATGGGTATATTCATAGCTATTTGTGCGCTTAAATCACAAAGCCCATTCATCTACATACTGGCAGGTCTCGTGCTTATCATCGATGGTGGACTTGGACTCGTAAAGGTTTCTCTTCTTAGATTTTTGAAGATACATATTTTAAAGAATACCACAACTCCTATCCATGACCACGTCAGAAAGAAGCTCGGCTGGTCAAATGCACAGGTCGTTTTCAGATTTGCAATTATCCAGATTGTTGTGTCACTCGCGACGGTTTATCTGGCGATGATTTAACAGTTTTAAAACTATATAAAGCAAAAGCCGGAGTCTGACAATTTGTCGGCTCCGGCTTTTACTTCTTTCGACTCGTAACTGTGAATGTACCAAACAGTTACATACTTATATAATTTACTGTGTGGACTCCTTTAACACTACCTCATACGGCAGAAGTGTTCTGTTCTCAGTCTCTTCACCCTCTATCTGTCTGAGCAGATTCTTGCATGCTCTTGCTCCAAGCTCCTTTGAATCAAATGAAAGTGATGTAATGGACGGCACATTATTTTCCAGCACTGAGCTGTTGTAAAATGAAGCCACCTTCACCTGCTGTGGCACCTTTATATGCCTTTCGCGGAGCCGTCTCATTGCCTGCGCACAGACTGCATCATCCATACACAGCAGACAGTCGCAGCCTCTGTCAATTGCATCATCTACAGCCTTTTCGACATATGCTTTTCCTTCAAGGTTTAAAAATACAAGATTGTCATTTATTTTTTTTCCAAACTGCTCATGGGCATCCACTACGCCTGCGTATCTGGTCTGATTTACAACAATATCCTCGCTTCCACCGAGAAGCGCCATATTTTTCATGCCACGCATGAGCATAATTGATGTCAGCTCCCTGCAAGCACTTTTATGGTCATGGTCAATCTGCTTTACATCCTTATATTTGCATGAGCCAACTGTGACAAACGGTATCCTTCGCTCCTGCAAGAATGTCACCTGTGGATCATCTACCATCGTGCGAAGCAGCACCACTCCATCCACCTTATGATTCTGTATGATACGCCTAAGCCCCGCCATATCATTGCCTGAGCCTATACAAAGTAAAAGGTCGTATTCCATCATACCTGCTATCTCCTGAATTCCCATTATAGCTTCCTGGAAAAATGGCAGATCGACAAGTGCATAATCCCCCGGCATCACCACACATATATTAAATGTCTTTGACTGTGCAAGCCCCCTGGCTATTACATTAGGTTTATAATCATGCTCCTGTATATATTCAAGCACTCTTTTTCTTGTTGCAGCACCTATCCTGCCCTTCCCCGATATAGCCCTGCTTACTGTTGTCTTTGAAACGCCAAGTGCCTCTGCTACATCTGATATCGTGATATTGTTACTCATTCTGCCGCCTCTTTCATCTGAATGTGATTAATCACTGAACAACTTTTATTTGTTGCGCAACTCTATTGTTTTTCATTATAACCTATCTTCATACACTTGTCATCCTGGACATGCAATTTTTGCGCAACTGACTCATTCTTCCACGCATATTCGCTCAACATTTTGCTTTCTGATGGTTTAATGTTTACACCATTTATTTACTAACGTATATTTATATTATGATTAAAGGGTCGAAAGGTATCATCGATGCATGCTTGCATGCAATTCGATGCATACCTTAGTGACCCTCATATCATATTATAACTATTGGAGGTACATATAAATGAATTTTAACGAAATATTATATGGTGTGGCATATTACGACGAATATATGCCTTACGACCGCATAGAAACAGATTTTAAGATGATACGCGATGCCGGCATGAATGTTATCAGGATTGCCGAATCCACCTGGAGCACATGGGAGCCTGAGGAGGGAGTATTTGATTTTACACACCTGCACCGCATGCTTGACTGCGCAGCAAAATATGAGCTGAAGGTCATTGTCGGAACACCTACATATGCTATTCCATCATGGCTTGCAAAAAAATATCCCGATATTCTCGCTGTAACACATAACGGCAAAGAGCTCTACGGCCACCGCCAGAACATGGATATCACAAACCCTGACTATCTGCACCATGCACAGATTATCATTGAAAAGCTCATGGAGCAGGTAAAGGACTACGACTGCGTGATCGGCTTCCAGCTCGACAATGAGACAAAGCCTTATGACACCTGTTCCAAATACGCTCAGGCTAAATTCGTAGAATATCTGAAAAATGAATTTCCTGACATTGACGAGTTTAACAGGGAGTTTGGACTTGATTACTGGAGCAACCGTGTGGATGACTGGGATGCCTTTCCTGATATCCGCGGCACTATAAATATGAGTCTTGATGCTGAATACAAAAAATTCCAGAGAAAGCTCGTGACAGACTTTTTTGCATGGCAGGCCGATATCGTCAAAAAATACAAGAGAGATGACCAGTTCATCACTCACAATTTCGACTTTGAATGGCACGATTACTCTTACGGCATGCAGCCGGAGGTCAATCAATACGAGGCTGCCAAGTGTATGGATATCGCAGGCTGCGATATATATCACCCTTCCCAGAGCAGTCTGAGCGGCCGCGAGATTACCGCCTGCGGCAATATTGCAAGAGGCATAAAAGGTAATAACTATCTGGTGCTTGAGACTGAGGCAGCCGGAAATCACCCATGGCTTCCTTATCCGGGACAACTGCGCCTGCAGGCCATAAGTCACATCGCAAACGGTGCAGACATGGTTGAATACTGGCACTGGCATTCTATCCACAATGCCATAGAAAGCTACTGGAAGGGCGTGCTCTCCCACGACCTTAGACCGAACCGGCTTTATAAGGAGTGCAGTGTTATCGGAAACGAACTAAAAAAATACGGACACAGGCTGGTAAATTTGAAAAAGACAAACAGGTTTGCGGTTATTGCTGACAACGCCTCTCTTACAGGGCTTAATGAATTTAAGCTGAACAACGAAAGTGACTCCAATTACAATACCGTTTTCAGATGGCTTTGCGATGCCCTGTATCTGATGAACATTGAGTACGACGTGATTCCTGCCGACCCGGCACTTTTTGCTTCATATGAAAATATACTTGTGCCTGCACTCTATAGCGCAACAGATGATGTGCTCAATGCCTTAAATGAATTTGTTGCAAACGGCGGCAATATGGTGGTGACCTTTAAATCTGCTTTTTCGGATGAACACCTTAAAATACGCCATGACGTACAGCCTTATATTATAAACAAGGCTCTCGGCATACAGTACGATGAGTTCACCCTGCCTGACGATGTCACCGTAACCTGTGGCGGCAAATCATCAAAAGCGCGTGACTGGATGGAGATGGTCGACTGCACCACTGCCACGCCTGTTGCTATGTATGAGCACAAACACTGGGGAGTACACGCAGCTATCACAGAAAACGCTTATGGCAAAGGACGTGCCATGTATCTTGCCACACTTTTTGGTGAGGACACACTGATAGAAGCCCTAAAGCTTTTCTTCGGCGAGCCAAAAAATGAATTTGATGCTTCTTATCCGGTTGTCATAAAGCGCGGCACCAATATGCAGGGCGAAGAAATCATTTATCTGCTTAACTACTCGGATGATGAGCATACTGTTACCTGCCATGCAGACGGTCTCAAGAAGCTTTGCGATGACAGTACAGTATCAGCAGGTGATTGTATAGCTCTTGCACCATGGGATTTTAGCATTCTTTATGCAGATTAGCCCACAGCTTAATGTGACCCTTTAACAGTGCTGTTTTATCCTATGCTTTTTGCTGCAGATAAATATTTCACAAAAAGCTCATTATATAAGGTCTCAATTATTAATTTTTTCATAAAATTTATTAAGTCTTTTGTTTTGGTGTTGTTTGAATTATTTTTCAGTGTTATAATTTCAAGCGGATTAAAAAGGTGGTTTTATGAAGAAAATACAGAATAAGCTTATAGAGCTTTTCAACCGCTACAAGCATGTGTGGATTTTATCATACTTTATCATATATCTGACCTGGTTTGGATATTTAGAGCGCACTGTTACCACACATTATCACTTGATTCATCTTCCGATAGATGATTATATATCGTTTTGTGAATACTTTGTTATTCCTTATATCATGTGGTTTGGCTATGTGGCCTTTGGAATTGCTTTCACGGCATTACATGACAAAAAAGAATTTTACAGACTGTGTGCGTTTTTATACACCGGTATGACCGTATTTTTGGTTATATCAACGCTCTACCCGAATGGTCACAATTTAAGACCTTATTATTTCACGCACCACAATATGTTTACAGCGCTTTGCGAGTGGCTTTACTCCACTGACACACCGACGAACCTGTTTCCGAGCATTCACGTATACAATTCGCTCGGCATTCATTTTGCGGTAATGCACAGTAGCTATTTCAAGGATAAAAAGCACGTTCAGCACGCATCCTTAGTGCTTTGTGTTCTGATTATACTGTCTACCATGTTTATCAAACAGCACTCAGTATTTGACGTTTCTACAGCCTTTATGCTTGCTTTCGTAATGTATAATGTGGTCTACATCAAAAACTGGATGCATCTGCCACAGAAGAGCGGAAGCTTCCAGGATGCGGCAAACCGCAAGGTTCGTGTTTGATTTAATGATTACAGCTTTCAACTCAAAAAGACATCAGCCGGAATTTACACCGGTTGATGTCTTTTTATATTTCACTCATAAGAATGCATGACACTCAAAGTCTGCATATCTGTCCTGTTATCTTACTCTCTCCCTGCTGTAGTCGAGCACCTTGTCCACAGTTGATTTTATTTCTACTGAATTTTTCCTCTGAGTCGAAATTTCTGCGTATGCATCCTCTATCTGCAACTTATTGCGCTCCTCAAACTTGATAATCTCCTCCTGTGTATTGCGGATTGACACAATCTGCTGTCTGCACGCTTCTATCATGTCAACTGAAATCTCATCACACTGTGAAAACACATGATTGAGTTCTACTCCCTGCTTCATGAGCTTTGTTGTGGCAACATTGTTGTCCTTTAGAAGCCCTACAAGGTGGCTCACCTGCTCTTTAAGTGCACTAATCTCAGCTTTTGCCTCTGAAAGTTCCTGTTTCACAGCATCGATTGCACTGTCATATGAAACAGATGCCTCCCTTATACTCTCAGCAGCCTCTACGAACAGCTTTCCCTGCTCTCCAAGCATGCCCGCCTCTATAGCAGCATTGAGTGAGAGAACACTCATCTGCTTATTCTGCTCCTTCATCTGCGCAGCTATATCCGCACAGCTATCCACATGCTCCTCAAGCCTGTCCGATGTCTCTGACAAGCTCTTAGCCGGAGCTGTAAAATGCTTATTGTTTTCGACAAGCGCACATGTATCCTCATGCTGTGTGGCAATTGCCTTTGCCGCACTCTCAAGGCTTGTAAGATTGTCCGCAGCCGCCTTTACACACTCTGTAAAGCTGTCGTTTAAGGCCGATATGGCATCCATGCTGTCCTTTGAAAATTCCACAACATTATTTGCATTATCATTCAGCTGCTTAAGGGATGACTCCTCAAGCTGTCTTGATTTCTCCAGCTCATCAAAATCAGCCTCTATAAGCTTTGACTTTGCATTTACATTCTCGAAAAATCCCCTGTCATTATCCAATTGTTCCTTCATATACGCTAATTCCTCAGCGGATACTTTTGCTCTGTTCCCAAACACTGATCTATTCTGCCACTCAAAATGTGTTCAAATATACTCAAACA
>UMJQ01031299.1_pt1 | contig 21304 bp, 20 predicted proteins | sample 1966101 | NCBI WGS metagenome assembly UMJQ01 (sample SAMEA4836154, study PRJEB28245) | human gut metagenome | biome: gut microbiome; material: fecal sample | place: Denmark | collected 2008
GATGGAGAAAGGGGCGACCGTCCTTGATGGCTATGCCATTGCCCGCGACCGTGTAAGCAGCTCCAAAGACGGGATACAGAACTGGCTGAAGAAAATCGGGATGACGGAATAGGAATGTAAATCCATGCAGGCCGTTCTTCCGACATACCCGTCCGGGAGAACGGCTTTTGTATGTCAGGGAAAAGAAAACTACCGTAAAAATCGCATTACGTCCCGTAATTTCTGTAAGACTGCTCTTGGGGGTATCATCTACCTTTGCAACAGACAATAGATTACAATAATATTTAAGAATCAGAGATATGAATGAGGATAATAAAATCACCCGCCGGGATGCTTTGAAGCGCATGGGAGCTGCTGTAATTAGCGGAGCGGTCGCTTCTTCGGGCTTGCTCTCACTGGCATCCTGCGAGGGAAAAAAGAACAAACGCATTATCTTTTATTTCACCGGAACGGGCAACAGCCTCCATATCGCCCGCCAACTGGCCGAAGAGCATACGGAACTGTTGAGCATTCCGCAGATGGTGAAACGTGGAAAGTATGACTTCGAGGCAGACGAAATCGGCATCGTCTATCCCATCTATGGGCACATGCCACCCTATATGGTCCGGCAGTTCATCCAAAAAGCGAAGCTGAAAGCCGGATACAAGTTTGCCGTACTTACATACGGTGCGAGAAAATGCGATGCGGTGGAGATTTGGGACGGCATATCCCGAAAAGCGGGAAATGCGTTCGATTACATCAACACCATCGTCATGGTGGATAACTGGCTGCCCAATTTCGATATGAACGAGCAAATCAAGATGGACAAGCATATCCCGGAGAATTTGCAGAAAATAACGGCTGACATCAATGTGCATCGGCGTTGGTACGAACCGGTGACGGAAGAGGAACGCCGGATGCACCGGGGATTCATGCAGTGGACGAAACTCGACCCGGAGGTGGGCTTTTTGATGAAAAGCGAGAAGTGTTTTACCGTGACAGACGCCTGTATCGACTGCGGTATCTGTACTTACGTGTGTCCGCGCGGCAACTACGAACTGACATCGAGGGGCGTGAAGATGTCCGGCGACTGCGAGTTCTGTTTCGCCTGCATACAGAACTGCCCGCAGAAAGCGATACAGTTCCGCAAGTCGGAAGACGGCTCTTTCCCCGATGGAACGGAGGTGAACCCGAATGCCCGTTACCGCAACGAGCACATCTCGCTGATGGATCTGAAGCTGGCAAACAATCAGAAGTTGTAACCCATCCGATAAAGCGAAGACGATATGTTGAGAAAAATAAGATTGACGCTTGCCGTGCTGTTCTTTGTGGCAGTCACGGCTTTGTTCCTCGATTTTACGGGAACGATTCATGCGTGGCTGGGCTGGACGGCAAAAGTACAGTTCCTACCTGCATTGCTTGCGGTAAATGCAGGCGTTGTCGCTCTGCTGGTGCTATTGACGCTGCTTGCGGGTCGTGTCTATTGCTCGGTCATCTGTCCGTTGGGCGTGATGCAGGACATTGTGTCGTGGATAAGCGGACGGCGCAAAAAGAAAAAGTACCGTTTTTCCTATTCTCCGGAAGTCAAGTGGCTGCGTTACGGGGTATTAGGACTGTTCGTCATTGCATTGATAGCCGGTGTCGGTTCGTTCGTGGCCTTGCTGGCTCCTTACAGCTCCTACGGGCGTATCGCCACCAACCTGTTTGCTCCGGTGTACCGGTGGGGAAACAACCTGCTTGCCTACTTTGCCGAGCGTGCGGACAGCTATGCCTTTTATGAAACGGAGGTCTGGCTGAAAAGTCTGCCTACATTCCTTATTGCCGCCGTTACGTTCGTCGTGTTGATTACTCTTGCATGGCGGAACGGACGTACTTACTGCAACACAATTTGTCCGGTGGGAACGGTACTGGGATTTTTCTCCCGTTTCTCGCTGTTCCGTCCAGTGATCGATGCGGAGAAATGCAAGAATTGCAGTTTGTGTTCCCGTGGATGCAAGGCTGCCTGCATCGACTACAAGAACCATCGCATCGATTACAGCCGTTGCGTAGCGTGCATGGATTGTATAGACACCTGCAAACACGATGCGCTTCGGTTGGAATACCGCTGGAAGAAAACGAATAAGACGGCAACCGACAAACCGGCACAAACTGTAACTTCCGAACAGATAGACACCGCCCGCCGCAGTTTCCTTTCGGCAACAGCCGTGCTTGCCGCCACATCTGTGGTAAAAGCGCAGGAAAAGAAAGTGGACGGCGGACTGGCGGTCATCGAGGACAAAAAGATACCGGTACGTGCCACACCGATTGTACCGCCGGGTGCATGGAGCGCACGCCATTTTGCCCGGCATTGTACGGCCTGCCAGCTTTGCGTGTCGGCCTGTCCCAACAACGTACTCCGACCTTCAACCGAACCGGCAAGGCTGATGCAGCCCGAAGTGTCCTACGAACGGGGATATTGCCGTCCGGAGTGTACGCGCTGCTCCGACGTATGTCCCGCAGGGGCTATCCGGCCGATAGCAATCGAAGAGAAATCATCCACCCGTATCGGTCATGCCGTATGGATCAGGAAGAATTGCATTCCGCTGACCGACGGTGTGGAGTGCGGCAACTGTGCCCGTCATTGCCCTTCGGGCGCAATACTGATGGTTCCGTCCGACAGTGACGATGTGAACTCGGTCAGAATCCCCGTTGTGAATGCCGAACGGTGCATCGGGTGCGGCGCATGCGAAAATCTGTGTCCGGCACGTCCGTTCAGTGCCATCTATGTGGAGGGACACACGATGCACAGCGTGATGTAAAACTTTATAAGCAGGAAGAATATGAGCAATCAAGATAACAAGAAGAAAGTCCTGTCCCGCAGGGATTTTCTGAAAACCATAGGAGCCGCCGGAGTGGCCACGACCGGACTGTCGGCGTGCGTGGGTGGCGTGAAAGACGGGACATCGACGGCAGCAGCCGGAGAAATCCCTACGGATCGGATGACTTACCGGACGAATCCGACATCGGGCGACAAGGTGTCGTTGCTGGGGTTCGGCATGATGCGTCTGCCCTCTGTCGGCGGCCGTAGTGCCCGCGAAGGGAATGAGGAGATAGACCAGGAGATGGTAAACGAGCTGGTGGACTATGCCATCGCCCACGGAGTGAACTATTTCGACACGTCGCCCGCCTATTGCCGGGGCAAGTCGGAACACGCCACCGGTATTGCGCTGAGCCGTCATCCGCGCGACAAGTATTTCATCGCCACCAAACTCTCCAATTTCTCACCGGCCACGTGGAGCCGCGAGGCCTCCATCGCCATGTACCGCAATTCGCTCAAAGAGTTGCAGGTGGATTATATAGACTATCTGCTTCTGCACGGCGTAGGGATGGGTGGCGGTATGGAGGAGTTCGAGAACCGCTACATGAAAAACGGTATCCTCGACTTTTTGCTGGAGGAACGCAAGGCGGGACGTATCCGCAATCTCGGATTCTCCTATCACGGAGATGTCGGGGTATTCGATTATCTGCTCTCCCGGCACGATGAATACAAATGGGATTTCGTGCAGATTCAGTTGAATTATTTAGACTGGAAGTACGCCAAGCAAATCAATCCTCGGAATACAGATGCCGAATACCTGTATGGCGAACTGGAAAAGCGCGGTATTCCGGCTGTCATCATGGAACCGTTGTTAGGTGGTCGGCTATCCAACGTGCCGAGCACTATTGTAGCCCGCCTCAAGCAGCGCGAGCCGGAGATGAGCGTGGCTTCGTGGGCGTTCCGTTTTGCCGGCAGCCTGCCGGGCGTGCATACCGTGTTGAGCGGCATGACCCGTATGGAGCATTTGCAGGACAACCTGCGCACCTACGCTCCCTTGAAGCCGCTGACGGAGGACGATTTCAAGTTCCTGCAAGAGACGGCTACACGGATGATGCAGTTCGACACGATTCCCTGCAACGACTGCAAGTATTGTATGCCCTGCCCGTATGGTCTGGACATTCCGGCCATTCTGCTCCATTACAATAAATGTCTGAATGAGGGAAACATCCCGGAAAGCATGCAGGAGGAGAATTACAGGAAAGCACGCCGGGCCTTTCTCGTGGGATATGACCGCAGTGTCCCGAAATTGCGTCAGGCGAGCCATTGTATCGGCTGCAACCAGTGCAGCGTTCACTGTCCGCAGCGTATCGACATCCCGAAGGAACTGCACCGGATAGACGCATACGTGGAACGGCTGAAACAGGAAATCGGATGATGATGGACGAATTGGTTCGGATACTGCAAGACGGCAACCATTCCTTGGTGGTAGCCGGTGACGGAATCCGCACATTCGACGGTCGAGGCATATCCGACTTGTATGGTATCCTGACGGAACATCCCGATTGGCTTCGGGGTGCATCCGTGGCGGACAAAGTGGTCGGCAAAGGGGCGGCCGCGTTGCTAATACTGGGCGGCGTCCGGGAACTTTTCGCCGGTGTCATCAGTACGTCCGCCCTCGGACTGCTTGAAGATTCCGGCATATCGCTCCGTTTCGCCGAGAAAGTCCCTTATATCATCAACCGCAAAAGAGACGACCTCTGTCCGGTAGAGACTTTGTGCAAGGATTGTGTGACTGCCGCCCAATGCCTTCCGCTTATCAGAGAGTTCGTTACAAAAATACCAACTTCAAAAAGAATCATATAAGAAGCATCATGGAAACAACCGTAAAATTATACTCACTGGCATATAACGATGCCAAGACCTATCTGGTAGTCTCGTTATTCGTATTGGGCAATATCGCATTGCCTCAAATTTTTCATCTCATACCGCAAGGGGGAATAACTTGGCTGCCGATTTATTTCTTTACGCTTGTCGGGGCATACAAGTACGGATGGAAGGTAGGACTGCTGACAGCCGTCTTGTCTCCGACAGTCAATTCGCTCCTGTTCGGTATGCCTATGTTGGCATCACTTCCGTCTATCCTGCTGAAATCCATCCTGCTCGCTCTTTTCGCAGGATTGGCGGCAGCACGTTTTAGAAAAGTGACCGTGTGGATACTGCTTTCCGTCGTACTGGCCTATCAAATTGTCGGAACGCTCGGAGAATGGGCACTGAAAAGCGATTTCTATCTGGCGGTGCAGGACTTCCGCATCGGCGTTCCGGGAATGCTTTTACAGGTATTCGGCGGATGGGCATGTATTAATAAACTACTGAAGAATTGAACAAATGAAAGATTTTATTTTCAGAAACGACACGAAACTATTGTTTCGTAATGACATACGGACAGCCGTCGTCGAAATAACCAAAGGGCACAAGGTCATGTTCGTTTACGGCGGCGGCTCCGTAAAACGAAACGGCTGCCATGATGACATCGTGCAGACCTTGACCGACAATGGTATTCCTTTGGCGGAATACGGAGATTCCTCGCGCGAGTTCGCCAAAATACAGGAGGGCATCCGAATTGCCAAAGAGAACGGTATAACGATGATTATCGGTGCCGGCGGAGCCAGCGTGATGGATAGCGCAAAGTTAATAGCGTTCGGCTTTTATCACGAATCTGACCTATGGAATTACGTGAAAGGGAAAAATCCATACGGACTGGAATGTCTTCCGCTTGCGCTGATTCCTACCTATCCGTCCAGCGGTTCCGAGAACGGGCTGGGTGCGGTGTCCGTCGATTCGAGGGTCGGAGATTTCGGAACGGCCTACGGCATCGCCGCCGACTACGCGATTCTTTGTCCCAAATATTCGCTGACCTTGGACCGGGAAATGACGACCTATACGGGACTTGTCACGTTGGTTCAACTGTCTGCCGGCATTCTCGGTGACAGAAATAGGATGTCCTACGATGCGGGGATTTCCTATATCCGGAATGTGTTCGAAGCGACACGGACCTTGCAGAAAAATCCGGATGACCTCGATGCAAGGGGTATCATCATGATGGGTGCCTCGCTTTCCACTTCATCCCGGCTGGGAATCGGGAAAGAGGAACCGTTCGCTTACGAAATCTACGAATTGGAGTTCCTGCCGGAAAAGTTATTCGGCAGTTCTTATCGCAGGAGCCTGACATCCGTCTTTCCGAGATTCCTTCAAGCTATGGGTAAGCATCATGCGGACGACATCAGAAAATTCTATCATGACGCATTCGGCTTCGATTCATCCATCGAAGAATCATCCCGAAAATTGGTAGAACTGTTTGAAGGTCTCGGAGTGGAAATGTATTATGACGGAAAAATTACCCGCGAACAAGTCGATGCCATTCCATGTCATACGGAATTGAGCAAAGAGGAAGTCTTTGATATCATAAACTCGTTAATCCGATAATTAAGAAAGAAAGTAAAAAGGAGGAAAGAAAAAATGTATTACAGAACATTAGGACTAAGCGGCCTGCGCGTCTCCGCCGTCGGGCTGGGCTGCATGGGCATGAGCCACGCCTACGGTGCGCCCGCCGACAAGCGTGAAATGACGGAACTCCTCGCTGATGCCGTGGAGATGGGCTACACCTTTTTCGATACCGCCGAGGTCTATGGCACGGCCGACCGTCCGCATCACAACGAGGAACTCCTCGGCGAAGCCCTGCGCCCTTACCGCAATCGCATCGTCCTCGCCACGAAATTCGGGCTGACGTTCGATGCGCCCGAAGCCACAGGACCCCACGCGCTCATTCCCGATGCACGCCCTACGGTCATCCGTCGTGCTGTGGAAGGATCATTGCGCCGCCTGCGCACCGACCATATCAACCTCTACTACCAGCACCGTATCGACCCTTCTGTTGAGCCGGAAACGGTGGCGGAAGTGATGGCAGACCTCATCCGTGAGGGTAAAATCCTGCATTGGGGCATTTCGGAAACGACTGAGAAATACCTGCGCCGTGCCCACCGCATCTGCCCCGTGACAGCGATACAAAACCGGTTTTCCATGATGGCACGCTGGCATGAGCCTCTGCTGTCGGTATGCCGGGAACTCGGCATTGGCTTCGTGGCGCACTCGCCGCTTGCCAACGGCTTGCTGACTAACCGCTACACAGCCAACACACCGTTCGACCCTGATACCGACTACCGCGCTTCCATGCCGCAATACCGCCCGGACAGTTTCGAGAAGAACCGTGCGCTGTTCGCCCTCCTCGAACGCTTGGCAGAGGAACACCGGGCCACCGCCTCGCAAATCTCCCTTGCGTGGATGATGAACAAGCGTCCGCCCGTCATCCCCATACCCGGCACGCGCCACTTGTTCCGACTGAAAGAGAACATCGGTGCAGCGGATATTCACCTGACCGACGAGGAGGTAAAGGAAATAGATACAGCTCTTGACACGATGTCGATGAGCGAAGTGTTCGGAGGCTCACCCATAAAGAAGTAATGTATGAAACCGAAAATAATATGTCATATAATGAGTTCCGTTGACGGACGGTTAATAGACATCCGTTGGACTGCTCCCTACAAGGCGGAACACGGAGAACTGTTAAAGGTATATTCTACCATCGGTAAGGAACTGGATACGGATGCGTGGATGTTCGGAAAGAACACCCTCCGCGACCTGTTCCCTTATAAGTTCGGCATCAAGGGGCACGGCATCAGCCCCGACACGCCGACCCTGTTTGTCGGCGAACGCCGTTCGGCACGTATGTTTATCGTCAGCGACCCGGAGGGCGACCTCTACTTAACCTCCTCCACAGTGAGAGGCGACAACATCCTCGTCATCGTGGGCAGGAACGTGACAGAAGAATACCTTGCCCATCTGCGCGAATTGCGTATCTCTTACGTCATAGTCAGCGATGCGACCCGTCTGCGCGAAGGGCTTGAAGCGGTAGGACATGACTTCGGTATCCGTTCCATATCAGTACAGGGCGGAGGCATACTGAATGGTGCGCTGCTTGCCGAAAGGCTGATAGACGAATTAAGTCTGGTTGTCTATCCCGGCATTGACGGCCTGTCCGGCGTGTCCTCCATCTTCGAATATATAGGTGGAAGGACAGAACATCCGGCGAAAGGGCAACGCTTGCAACTGCTCTCCGCTTCGCAGCGTGAGCATGGCGTGATGTGGATGCGATATAAATTTCATAAAGACCACCGCAAATGAAAAAGATGATGTTATATACACTCCTTTGCTGTCTGTGCCTCACTTCCTGCTCGGACATCGAAGAAAACAGACCGCTTCTGCCACCGGATCAGGAACAGGAAAAACCTGAAACTCCCGACCGTCCGCAGGAATATACCGAGCTGATAAGCAAGACCAACCCCGTTCCTGCCATTTATGAACAGGAAGCGGAACAGCGTGGCGAAGTGGTGCGTATCGACTACGAAACGCGCGACTATGCCGAAGGCACTGGGGTAGCACGCACAAATACGGCTTATGTCTATTTGCCTTACGGTTACGATGAAAATACCGACCAACGCTACAATGTGCTCTATTTCGTCCACGGGCATTACGGCACGGCAATCTCTTTCTTCCAAGACGAGGACGGTCTGCTCCGTAAACTGCTCGACCACATGACGGCAAACGGGGACATGGCGCCGACCATTGTCGTATCACCGAGTTATAACTACGGAGATCCGACACCCAATTACGTGGATGCCGACCCCTATTGCGAAGCACTGCCACAGGAACTGGTAAACGACCTTATCCCCATTGTCGAAAGCCGCTACCGCACATATGCCGAGAGTACGGATGCCGCAGGCTTGGAGGCTTCCCGTGAGCATCGTGCCATCGGCGGCTTCTCAATGGGAGCCGTCACGACGTGGTACGCTCTGGAACATACGCTTGACTTTTTCAAATACTTCATGCCGGTAAGTGCCGACAGTTGGGCTTTGGGAGAATTTGCCGGAATGAACCGCCCGATGGAAACTGCGGAGTATCTCGCAGGCATTATCCGTCAATCACCCTACGCAGGCACAGGCTTCTACATTTGGGCAGCAAGCGGAACAAATGATTCCGCCTATCGGGAAACATTGATACAAATCGAGGCGATGGCACAGCTTACGGACGTGTTTCCGCTATCCTGCCTCACTTTCCACGAAAAGGACGGCACACGGCATGAGTTCCGACCAATGGCGGAATACCTCTACAATGCGCTGCCGTTTTTCTTCCCGAACGGACAAGACGAAAATATGAATACTTACGGACATCTGACTGTTTCAAATACAGTGAAGGATGTGGTGGAGCATGAAGCATTTGCCGGGTTCGGACAATTCATTTTGCCTGCCGAACGGAGGTATGACGACGATATGCCGCTTACGAATGTGGCAAGCCTGCTTCCGTACCACAATTATGTGACGGGCGAGCGAGCCGTGGAAACCATAAATACGATGATTGACTATGTACATGAAGGCAACCGTCTTTTTTACGACATTTATTCCGACGCGGACAAGCAGGCGGATTCACGCAAGAACAATACAGGACTGTTCTTTTTCCGTGGCGAGCCGGGCAGACCGTTCGCCATCGTCTGTCCCGGTGGTGGATTTTCATACGTCGGGGCTATCCACGAGGGATTTCCGCTTGCCATCGCATTGAGCAGGATGGGCTACAATGCCTTTTCCATCCAATACCGGACAGGGGGCGCACAAGTGGCGTGCGAAGACCTTGCGCAAGCCATCAACTTCATCATGCGCCATGCGGAGGAATTACAGGTATCGACCGAGGACTACTCGCTATGGGGCGGCTCTGCCGGAGCAAGAATGGCCGCCTATCTCGGCTCTTACTCCACACAAGGATTCATCGAAGCAACGCACGAGCGTCCGGCTGCCGTCATCATGGGATATACGGGACATTCGGAATACACGCAGAACGATCCGCCTACATACGTCATTATCGGTAAGGACGATGCCATCGCCAACCCTGCGACCATGCGCCGACGGGTAGAGAATCTTCAGGCGTTGGGAATAGATGCCGAGTTTCATCTGCTTCCTGATTTGCGTCACGGCTTCGGATTGGGTATCGGAACGACAGCCGAAGGCTGGGAAAAGGATGCCGTCAGGTTTTGGGAGAAATACATTTCCCGTAAAAATTGAACTTCTTACCGAAAATATTGTAAAAGGCAGAAACAGACTCCGTTCTACCTTTGCAATGTTATTCGTAGAACAATAAATAAGTAAAGATGAAAAAGATAATCACAACCGTATTGTGTGCGACAATGGCTGTATGCAATACACTAAATGCACAGGAAACAATGAAAGAGAACAAAGCATTTTCCGTGGCAGATATGTCAAGTTTCAAGAGCCACAACGGTAATCCGTGGGGCTTGGTCTATGCTGATGCCCTGACTGAAAACAAAGTAGGCGCAGTAAACATACAGCCCATCACTTACAGGCTGCACGGACTGAAAATCTCCGCCAACGTCTATCTGCCTGCGGGCTATGACGTGGCGAAAAGCTATCCGGCTCTGGTCGTGGCGCACCCCAACGGCGGGGTAAAGGAACAGGTGGCAGGACTTTACAGCCAGCGCATGGCGGAGGCGGGGTACATCTGCCTCGCTTTCGATGCCGCTTATCAAGGAGCGAGCGAGGGAGAACCGCGCAACACGGACAAGCCCGCCCACCGCATCGAAGACATTCACCGTGCTGCCGACATCTTGGCACAATATCCGGGTGTAGACGCAGGGCGCATCGGCATCCTCGGCATCTGTGGCGGTGGCGGCTACACGCTGAAAGCCGCGCAGACCGACAAGCGTTTCAAAGCAGTCGCCACGCTCAGTATGTTCAACACCGGACTGGTGCGCCGCAACGGTTTCCTCGATTCGCAAATCAACGACGTGCAGCAACGCCTCTCCGATGCCTGTGTCGCCCGTCAGCGCGAAGCCGAGGGAGCGGAACCGGAATACGTGGGCGACATGAGTGGCGTGACACCGGAACAAGCTGCCAAATTGCCCTTCGATCTCTACCGTGACGGCTACGGCTATTATCTCCAAAGCCACGCACACCCAAACTCCACTTTCCGCTACACCAAGAGCAGCCTTGTGGATTTGATGGCTTTTGATGCCAGCGAGGGGATGTACCTTATCAACCAGCCGCTCCTGATGATTGCCGGAAGCATTGCCGACACGTTCTACATGACCGAGCAGTGTTATAGCCAGGCGACGGGTACGCAGCAGAAGGAACTGTTTCTCATCCCCGGTGCAACGCATATCAAAACTTACTATGTGCCGGAATATGTGGACAGCGCGGTGAAGAAGCTAACGGAGTTTTTCGGGAATAACCTTTAAGCGGACGCGGTGTAATGAAACGGATGCTCATCTATATGGTCGTAAGCCTCCTCATGGGGGCTTTGACCGCTTGCACAGGCAAGCAGGGCGATAAGGGTGCGGAGCGATACCACATCAATTTTTCGGAGACATCGCATATAGAGAAAGCGAACAAGAGCGTGCTGATTATTTCCGGCAGCCCACGCAAAGGCGGTAATACTGACTTGCTTTGCGATGCCTTCGCCCGTGGAGCAGAAGAGGCAGGCGGACGTGTGGAGAAAATCTTCCTTGCCGACTACCGCATCGACTACTTCTCTGAAGCGGACGAGCAGCGTGTGGGCGACCGTGCCGGTGAAGCGGAGGACGATGTGCCGATGCTGGTCGATAAGATGGTACGGGCAGATGTTATCGTATTGGCAAGCCCGGTCTATTACATGAACATCACGGGGCAGCTCAAAACTTTTATCGACCGGACTTTCGGTCGTTACCGCGAGATGAAGGACAAGGAGTTCTTCTACCTCACCGCTTGCGCCGACCCGGAAGAAAGCACGGCGGACTGGGCTGTCAATGCCTTCCGTGGTTTTGTCATGTGCCTGCCCAATCCTACGGAACGCGGAATGGTAAAAGCCATCGGCATGGGACGCAAGGGGGCTGTCAAGGGCAGCCAGTATGAGGAGGAAGCGTATAACCTCGGTAAAAGGATTTGATTATGAAAAGGAACATATTTCTCTATTCAGTCTTGTCGCTGTTCACAGTTACCACAGCAACAGGATGTGACGAACGCTCGGACAACCCCATGCCCGATAGTGCCATTCGTGTCGAGACAGCCGAAGTGACGGCAATAACCTCTGAAAATGCCATATCCGGCGGTCGCATTATCGGCGAAACGCAAGCGGTAAAGGAGTTCGGCATCTGTTGGGCGACAACCGACAATCCGACCGTTTCCGACAACCACAATGTAGGAGCCGGGGATGCAAATTCATTTGCCTGCTATGCAACAGGGCTTTCGGCAAATACGACCTATTTTGTCCGGGCTTATGCCACGACTTCCGCCGGAACGGTTTACGGTCAGTCCCGCCAATTTACGACGCTTGCCGGTTCGGATGACGATACGCCTCCTGTCGGCGGGGATGAAGAGCAGAATCCGTTGGCTCCGACCATTTATCTGTGGCCGGAAGGAAATATGGCGAAGATTACGAACTACACGGGCAGTCAAGGCTCTTATCAAGACCCGCCCTCGTTCCGCCCTTATATGAATTATTTTCCGGTTGCGGAAGGCACGACGGTAAAGGGTGCTGTCCTCGTATGCGCAGGCGGTGCGTTTCAGTTCCGCAGCGACCGGATGGAAGGTACGCCGGTCGCACAATGGTTTGCCCGTCACGGTTATCAGGCTTTTGTTGTAAACTACCGTGTACGCCCCTATACGATGGAGGAAGGAAGCCTCGATTTGGCTCGTGCTATCCGTTTTGTCCGCCGGCACGCATCCGATTACGGGATAAATCCGAACGACATAGCCTCCGTGGGGTTCTCTGCCGGAGGTATTCTTTGTGGCGATGAAGCTCTCAATTTCGATGAATTGGTAAACGGTACGGCACTCGCTTCCGACTATCGCCCCGATGCACTTGACGAGGTATCTGCCAATGTCTGTACCATCGGCATGATCTACGCCTTTTATGGCCGGTTGAGTGTTGCATCGACCGATGTAGAGAAGTTCCGTGCATCCAAGATTCCGCCTACGTTCTTTGCTTACGGTACACGCGACCCGTTTTATCGTCAGTTCCAAGCATGTGCCAACGCCGTGCATGAAGCGGGTGTCGAAGTAGAAGAACACGAATACGAAGGTATGCCGCACGGATTCGGATACACCCACGAAGAATGGATGATCAGTTTCGACCGCTGGATGACCGAAATAATGTCCAACAATTAAACAACAGAAGATATGAAAACAAAACTTATAGCCTTGCTTGCCGTCTTGCTATTCAGCGCAGGCGCAAATGCACAAAACGCTCCGGCCAATGAACAACCGGCAAAAAAAATTCTTATTGCCTACTTCAGCTGGGGAGGCAATACGCAGCATGTGGCGGAACATATAGCCGCACTCACGGGCGGTACGCTTTTCCGTATCGAGCCGGAGAAGCCTTATCCCACCGAGTACACGCCTTGCACCGAGGTCGCAAAGGCCGAAAAAGAAGCCGATGCCCGCCCCGCCATCAAAAAGAAAGTCGAAGATTGGGAGCAATATGATACGATATTCATTGGCTGTCCCGTATGGTGGTGGACAGCTCCGATGATTATCAACACCTTTACGGAGGGCTATGACTTCAAAGGTAAAACGGTAATACCGTTCTGTACTTACGCTTCGACTTATCGGGACGAAACCTTGGCGCGGATTGTAGAGCTGACACCGGCTGCCGAACATCTGAAAGGATTCGGTGCAGTAAGCAAGAAAACGAAAGGTGTCGAGGAATGGTTGAAAGAAATTAAGATGTTGAAATAATTAAAGACAGCAGAGTATGAAAAAGATATTTTATGCAATGGTCTTATTGTCTGTTACAGCCTGCTTTGTAGCTGCCTGTTCGGATGATGAGCCGAATAATGATGGCGGCAATACGGACATTGAGGAGGTTGTGCCGGGAACGAATCATAAGATTCTTGTCGCCTATTTTTCCGAGCCGCTTCCGGACGGGGTTGATGCCGTAACCTCGGCAAGCCGTGTCATTGTGGACGGTGATCTCTACGGCAGCGTTCAGTATGTGGCTACCGTAATTGGCGAAGCGACCGGGGGTGATATGGTACGCATACAGACGGCACAGCCTTATCCCGGCAACTTCGATGATTTGGCAGATCAGGCGGATAATGAACGCCAAAATGATATTCACCCTGCACTTGCTACGGAGATAGACGATTTCGATGATTATGATGTGGTCTTCGTAGGTTATCCGATCTGGTGGTATCAGATGCCGATGGCAATGTATTCTTTCTTCGACAAGTTCGACTGCAACGGGAAGACGGTCATTCCTTTCTCCACGCACGGCGGAAGCGGATGGTCGGGAACTTTGGAGGACATCAGAGGATTAGTACCGAATGCCACGATGGTTGGCGGTTACAGTATTTCACGCAACAACACGGCGACTTCAAGAAGCGGTATATTGAACTGGTTGCGGGAAATCGGTATGACAGAATAATAATGTATAATACTTAAATAGAGATATATGAAACATAGACTATTGTTCTTATCCTGCCTGTCGGTGATATTGGTTGCATTGGCTGCCTGCTCGAAAGATGAAGGCTCCGATACTCCATTATATCAGCATGATTCAATCGAGCACGACGCAAATCGCAAAATCCTTATTACCTATTTCAGTTGGGGTGGCAATACGCAACATTTGGCAGAGGAGATTGCGAATATGACCGGCGGTACGCTGTTCCGTATCGAAACCGTCAATCCCTATCCTACGGATTACAACGAGTGTACGGAGGTAGCCCGTGAGGAACTGGATAACGGTGTTCGTCCTGAATTGAGCAGTACGGTGGATAATCTCGACGACTACGATGTGGTATTTGTAGGTTGCCCCGTCTGGTGGCATACTGCACCGATGGCCGTGTGGTCGTTTCTCGAAAGTTCGGAATATGATTTTTCGGACAAGATTATTGTTCCGTTCTGTACTTACGCTTCGACTTATAGGGAGGAAACGCTTGCCAAAATCGTGGAGCTTACCCCCGGTTCCAGACATTTGCAGGGATTCGGAACGACCGGAAGAAATACAGGCGAAGTGGAGAGTTGGTTGCGAACGATTCATATCATACGATAACCCGTTGGCAATACTGTTAAAAACGGTAAAACTTGCAGTCGTTATTGGCACGATTGCAAGTTTGTTCCGTATTTATGATTATTTTTGCATTTAAGGAATAAAAGAGATATGGCATGGAATATCAGAAGGATATAATCGTTGCCGACAGGCTCGGCATTGTGAGTACAGATTCTGAAGAGGAGTACTTGGCTCATTTACTTTGTTTGAAAGGAACGTGCCGTTACCGTTTCAACGAACGGGATTTCGAGTTACATGCCGGGGACTTGTCTATCGTCCGCAAGAGAAAAATGATAGAAAATATACAACCATCGGATGACTTTCAGTGTAAAATAATCTATGCGAAGCCCGGTTTTATCGAGTTGTGTACACCGCAAAGCAACTACGGGATGAAAGGCTCTTTGGCGCTTTTTCTCAATCCCGTCATGCACTTGACACCTGAACAGCAAATTGTATGTCGCCGCGATTTCGACTTGCTGGAACTCCGTATTCAAGATACAGGGCATCGCTTCTACCGTGAGGTGTTGATAAATGCCATGCAAACAGCCATTCTTGATTTTTTTGATTTCCATGCATGTATTTATGGTGAAAGTGACATCTCAACGCAGAACGCTTCCATTATGAATCGTTTCCTGAAAATGCTTGAGAATGGTACATATCGGGAACACCGGGAAGTTACCTACTACGCAGATTGTTTATGTGTTACATCAAAATATTTGTCGGAAGTGTCGAAAAAAGTAAGCGGGTATGCTGCCAACTATTGGATTAATCGTTATACAATACTTGACATTACACGCCTGCTCCGAGATAAGTCCTTGACTTTCGTCCAGATTTCCGATATGTTCGGATTTTCATCGCCAGCCTATTTCAGCCGCTATGTACAGCAAAATTTAGGAGTAAAGCCGTCGGATTATAGGGAATAACAGTTCAACCATTCTTCAGTCTATTAGAATCGGTAAAAAGTGTAGTTTTTACTGATTTTTTTGTATCTCCGTTTTTCTGCCACGCTGCTATCTTTGTAGTAATAATAATTAAAAATCAGAACGATATGAAATTATCATTAGTCACTGCTGTATTGCTTCTGATTGTATTGTCAGGAACAACAGTGCAAGGAAAAGAAACTGTTTCAGGAAATTCTTCAGTCGTAAGCCTTACTACCGGTAAAGTTCAGGGACAAATACAAAATGGTATATATGTCTATAAGGGCATTCCATACGCCCGTGCAGACCGTTTCATGCCCCCGGAGCCTTCCTGTTCATGGGATGGTATACGGATTTTCACAGAATACGGACACGTATGTCCGCAAGCTCCCATGCCGGCAGAGAATGATTTTATATCGAATCAGAGGATTGCGGTAGAGGGAGAAGATTGTCAGAACTTGAATGTATGGACACCGGGAATCAATGACAACAAGAAACGTCCGGTAATGGTATGGCTGCATGGAGGAGGTTTCCAAACAGGTTCTTCCATCGAACAACGTGTATATGACGGTGCAAATCTAAGCCGTAAGGGTGATGTGGTGGTCGTATCTGTCAATCACAGGCTGAATATGCTCGGATTCTTGGATTTGTCAACTTATGGAGACGAATACAAATATTCGGGTAATGTCGGTACGATGGACATGGTCGCTGCTTTAAAATGGATTCAAGCCAATATCGAAGTTTTCGGAGGTGATCCGGACAATGTTACTTTGTTTGGTCAATCCGGAGGCGGTGCTAAAATTATAGTCCTGCTGACAACACCGGCTGCCAAAGGGCTGTTTCATAAAGGTATCATCCAAAGCGGTGCAGTGGAAGCATGCGGCATGACAAATGTCACGACAAAAATAGGGAGACGTGTTGCTGAACTGACATTGAACAATCTCGGCATCGGGGAAAATGAGATTGCCGAATTGCAAAACGTTCCCTACAAGGAGTTGGAAGCGGCAGGAAATGCAGCTATGACACAAGCAGCTAAAGAATATGGCAGTATCGACAGTTGGGGAAATCCCGGATTGTTATGGACTCCGATTGTGGATGGGGATTACCTGCCTTTCCAGCCGGTTGTGGATTCCATCGCTTCACAGGCAAAGGATATTCCCATCATGATTGGTACTGCCATGACAGAATGGACGACAATGGGAATGTTGGGACAGGCAAATAAATACAAAAACGACAACAGGAATACATGGTCGCAGGAAGAAGTAAACTGCAAGCTGAAGGAGCGGTTCGGCAATCATTTGGAAACTATTGCGGATGCTTTCAAACAGGCATATCCGGAACGTCCGGTTGCAGATGTGCTCTATGTCGAAACAATGTTGCGTGCACCGGCTCTTAAAACCGCCCGTTTGAAAGCCGACCAACACGGCGCACCTGTTTATAACTATATGTTTGCATGGGATACCCCGCTTGAAGGTGGATTCGCCATGTCCTACCATTGTTCCGAACTGCCGTTCGTTTTTAACAATGTCGTCATGTCCAAGGCTTCTGCCGTAGGTGGGGAACAAGCGGAAATCCTTGCTGACCGCATGAGTCGTGCATGGATAAACTTCGCCAGATACGGCAATCCGAACCATAGTGATATTCCTAATTGGCCGGTTTTCACACGGGAAAACGGTTATACGATGATTTTCGGAAATGAATGTCAGGTAAAGAAGAACCATGATTATAAGTTGATGAAACTTCTTGTACCTGATTATGTCTTTTAGAATCTTATTCCCGGGACGATAAGGAAAAATCGGTAAAAACTGCACTTTTTACCGATTTTTTTGTATCTCCGTTTTTCTGCAACGCCGTTATCTTTGCAGTAGTAACAATTAACAATCAGAGCGATATGAAATCATTGGTCATTACAGCATTCCTGTTGCTGACTTTGGCAGTCGGAGCAAATGCACAGGAAAATCAGAGAGTGTTTACTGCCGAAGAACAGGCGATAGTCGATTTGTCTAACAGCAAATGGGACTGGATGGCAGAGAAGAACGTGGAGAAGTTGGCTGAACTGTTCCACGAGAACTCGCAATTCGTCCACATGGGCGGCTATTGGGGCAAGCAGCAGGAATTGGAAACTATCCGTACAGGCGGCATCTGGTACAAGAAAGCCGAAGTACACGATGTACAGGTGAAGTTTGCCGCAGGAACGGCAACGATTTATAGCCGGATTCATCTGAACTCGGTGGTCGGAGGCAATGCCGTTCGCTTCCCTTTTATCGTTACAGAAGTATATGTCATGGAAAACGGCAAATGGCAGCTTTCCACGCTTGCTTTTACGAGAACTTTAGGAGAATAATCAAAAAAAGAACAGATATGAAAATCAAGAATTTATTTATCACGACCATGATGGCAATATCATCCGTTGCTGTATGTGCACAGAGTGCAGAAACCTTCCGTCAGCCCTATCCGCTTGGAAACAAACTTTCCCCAAATCCCAACTTCACCGGCGAAGTATGGCTGGCGTCTTTGAGTGAGAAGAAAGAACTGAATGTTCCTATGGCAAATGTTACCTTCGAGCCGGGATGCCGTAACAGTTGGCACTCGCACAAGGCCGGACAACTCTTGATCGCCACCGCAGGCATCGGCTACTATCAAGAGAAAGGGCAACCTGCCCGCCGTCTGTTTCCGGGCGACATCGTGGAGATAGCTCCCGATGTGGAGCATTGGCACGGGGCAGCACCGGACAGTTGGTTTGCCCACATCGCCATCACAACCAATCCGCAGGACAATGCTGCTGTGTGGCTCTCTCCGGTAAACGATGAACAATATCGTGAAGCCACAAGTGAAGCCGAAAGCTGCTATGTCGAAGCAAACAAGGTGCTTACAGCAAGGGAACAGGCTATCGTTGCCGTGGCATCCTATACGGGAAAAGGAGACTTGGAACACCTGAAACCTGCCCTTGTACAAGCATTGGAAGCAGGCATGACTATCAACGAGATTAACGAAGTGCTGATTCACGCTTATGCCTATTGTGGATTCCCCCGTAGCCTGCGAGCTATCCAGACCTTCATGCAGGTAGTGGACGAGCGTAAGGCTGGCGGTATAAACGATACGGTCGGTCGAGAAGCCTCCGCTATTACGGACAACAGAAGCCGCTATGAACGTGGTCGTGACATGCTTGCCGAAATATCGGGTGCACCTGCTGATGCACCGAAAGCAGGATATGCCGTATTCGCTCCAACCATCGAGCGATTCCTCAAAGAGCATCTGTTCGCTGACCTTTTCGAACGCGATTTGCTGACCTATCGGGAGCGTGAACTCGCTACAGTATCCATTCTTGCCGGAGTGGGTGGCGTAGAGCCGATGTTCGGAAGCCATGCCGCAATATGCCTGCATCTTGGGGTTACTCCGGAACAACTCTCGGCATTGCTGAATATCGTGGAGATGAACCTCGGCAAGAGCAATTCGGAACCGCTTCGCAAAGTGTTGAATCAATTAACGGAAAAGAAATGAAGAAGATAATCTTATCAGTATTGTTGCTGTCATTTACAACAATAACTGGAGCGCAAAATCCTATTGCAATACTCAAACAAGGCCACTTTTCTGTAGGAGGCATAACCATACAGCGGCCGGGAGCGTACGATAATAGTAAATTCATCGGATGGGCAGACCAGGAGGAAACCGGACAAAGCTATCGCGCCGACCATGCTTTCGTGGATTATCAGATCCCTGCCGACAGCAAGCCGCTTCCGCTGGTCTATGTACATGGTTATGGAGGTTCTGGTGTTTGTTGGCAGATGACACCTGATGGCAGGGATGGCTTTTCCACATTGATGTTGCGTCGTGGATGGAGCAGTTATGTAATGGACTTACCTGGCCGGGGACGTGCGGGAAGGACATCGCCAACCACGACGGTCAAGCCCGTAGCCGATGAAATGTTCTGGTTCGATATATGGCGGCTCGGCATTTGGCCGAACTATAATGAAGGAGTACAATTCCCGAAAGATTCCGTATCACTTTCGCAGTTCTTCCGTGCAATGACACCCGACATCAGCGACCACAAACAGGATGTGCCCGCCCTCGGTGCATTGGCAGAGCGTATCGGCAATCATATTCTTGTCACCCATTCGGCCGGAGGATTTCCCGGCTGGATGTCTGCCATGCAGAATACGGAGGTTAAAGCGGTAGTGTCCTATGAGCCGGGCGGTTTCGTATTCCCCGAAGGCGAAGTGCCGGAACGTATCGACGGACTGACCGGAGGAGTAGCCGGAATTCCTGTTTCAATGGAACTGTTCAAACGGCTTACAGCCATTCCCATCGTCCTCTATTTCGGCGACTATATCCCCGAAACACCTTCTGAAAACCTCGGTGATGAGAACTGGCGTGTGCGCCTTCAGATGGCACGCAAGTTTGTGGAAACGATCAATCGGCATGGAGGGAATGCCACTTTGGTAGAGTTGCCTAAAATCGGTATCTACGGTAATACGCATTTTCTGATGCAGGATTTGAATAATGACAAGTTGGCAGGATTGCTTGATGAATGGTTAATGAAAAATCAATTATCAAATAAATAGTTTTAGGTATAATGTCATTGTTGTTACAGCATAAGATATTGTCGGATATTTTATTTGATGGTGATCATCGGTAGTATGGTCACCATCGTTTTGCCATGAACGAGCCCAACTACTCGGAATAGAAACTGAAATGAAACACATTCATTATGTACAATACAATGTGAATACGCCCGTTGCGCAGTGCCCGGAACTTCATTCCATCACATTCCATAATCTTACAGCTTGACACGGGTAAAAGTCTTTTCTTCGATCATCACGATGCGGAAACTGCACGTATGTTCATGGGATAGAGGTAATGCGATGAAAAAGAATTTAGGAAATACACCCGTAGTCACTCTGTTACTCGTACTGATTGTGGCAACTTATGACGAACAAGGTACACCCAATGCCATGAATGTGGCTTGAGGTGGTCAGTAATCTCTCGCTTAATCACAAGAACACCGAGAACTTGAAGTATACCGAAGTTTTCACAGTAAACATTACCACCGTTGATACATTGGTCTTGCCCGAGTATTTCGGACTCGTGTCGGGGCGAAAGGAGAACAAAATCGAGAAAGCAGGAGTACACGTTACTTGTTATGAATTTGTTAATACTATGATTATTAACGAATATCCTCTGACATTGGAATATTAAAGTGATTGAAATGCAGGAAACATTAGGAAAGATATATGTGGTAGATGAAGTGGTCAATTGCAAGCTGGCAATTTCATATTGAACACACTGAATAAAGCTGATTTAGAAAAGCTCAGTCCTATTTCATATAATTCTATAATATATTCTTATCGTATACTTGGGGAAACTGTTGGAAAGGCATTCAAAGATGAAAGACAATTATTGGGATAATCAGTAATGATAAATTAGGCGACTTCGGAGTCAGGTTAACGGACGGTTTGGCGGCATA
>UMJQ01015896.1_pt1 | contig 20686 bp, 20 predicted proteins | sample 1966101 | NCBI WGS metagenome assembly UMJQ01 (sample SAMEA4836154, study PRJEB28245) | human gut metagenome | biome: gut microbiome; material: fecal sample | place: Denmark | collected 2008
GGAGAACGGGTGCAAAGATAAACAGTTTTCCCGTTTCTGCCAAATTTTTTTTTATAAAAGTACAGTACTCGCAGCGGGACTTGAACCCGCAGAACCTTTTACCTGCCCAGCAACTCTTTCTCCGCAGCTTGCATGGTCTCAAAATTGAAACCATCTACCACTTTCTGCATCAGGGCAGAGACTTCATCGTTGCAAAGGTTTCCGATACTGCCTTCATGGGTATGGTGCACCTCTTTGCTGTGCGAGAAGTTTCCGGCTTCAATATCCAGTCCCACCTTCTTGTAGGCATCGCGGAAAGGCATCCCTTCACGTGCCAAGCGGTTGACTTCCTCCACACTGAAAATAAGCAGATACTTGTCATCATCAAGAATATGTTCGTTCACCTTGATTTCATTCATAATGTAAGTCGTCATCTGCAGACAGTCTTTCAGTTCCTGAAAAGCAGGCAGGAAGACCTCTTTGATAATCTGCAAGTCACGGAAATAGCCGGAAGGAAGATTGTTGGCTATCATCATAATCTGCTGGGGAAGGGATTGCAGTTTGTTGCACTTGGCACGCGTCAGTTCAAAGACGTCCGGGTTCTTCTTGTGAGGCATGATGCTGGAGCCGGTAGTGCAATCGTCCGGCAGCTTCACAAAACCGAAGTTCTGACTGTTGAACATACATGCGTCAAAAGCCAATTTCGATATGGTTCCGGCCACACTGGCAAGGGCGAAAGCTACATTACGCTCCATCTTGCCACGCCCCATCTGGGCATACACTACGTTGTAGTTGAGGGAATCAAATCCCAAAAGACGGGTAGTCATCGTACGGTTCAGCGGGAACGAGGAACCGTATCCCGCAGCAGAACCCAAAGGATTGCGGTTGCACATCTTGAAAGCTGCCTGAAGGAACATCATATCGTCCACCAGGCTCTCGGCGTATGCCCCAAACCAAAGTCCGAAAGAAGACGGCATGGCTATCTGCAAGTGTGTATAACCCGGCATCAGTACATCCTTGTAGCGTTCGCTCTGCATAACCAGCACATGGAACAATTGTTCCACAGCCTCCGCCACTTCCTTTATCTCTGCACGGGTAAAGAGCTTCAAATCGAGCAACACCTGGTCGTTGCGCGAACGTCCGCTGTGTATTTTCTTACCTATATCACCCAAGTTGCGCGTCAGCATAAGTTCCACTTGTGAGTGAACGTCTTCCACTCCCTCTTCTATCACAAATTCTCCACGCTCGGCCATCGCATAGATTTCCTTCAATTCGGCCAGTAATTGCCGCAGTTCTTCCTTCGTCAACAAGCCAATGCTTTCGAGCATCGTGATGTGCGCCATGGAACCCAGCACATCGTGCTTTGCCAAATAAAGGTCCATTTCACGGTCACGGCCTACCGTGAAGCGTTCGATATCCTTATTTACCTGAACGGATTTTTCCCAAAGTTTCTGAGCCACGTTGTTTCTAATGATTAATGGTTAGTGATTAATATTGTATCATCGCCAACATATCTGCCATCTTCTCCAGTCCTTCCTGCAAGGGTTTCTGCACCATGGTCTTCATAAACGGATTTATATCCATGCCGATGGTCAGCTTCATTTTGCATTCGGTTTCGGTGGTGGGTACAATCTGTATCCACAGATTGAAGGGCAGCGGTGAAGTGGTTGTTGCAAACTTGATACACTTGCAAGGTTCCTTCTCCACAATCTGCAACGTAATCTTTCCCACGGGGGCCACCTCTATCGTCATGCTCTCCGCGTCAAAACTCAAGTTCTTCACTTTGTCTTCAGGCAGACGGTCTTTCACCTTCTCCAGATTGCTCAGGTCGGAAAGCTTTTCATAAACAGCTTCTTGTGAAGCCGGTACAACTTTCACTCCACTCTCAAATTTCGTCATAATCAATCGTATTCAAAAAGAAAAAAGAACTATCCGGACAGAATCTATCCGAATGGCTCTTTTATCCATATTAACATTTTTACAAATAAGTTCTTATTTCCCGGATTCCCAATGTGCAGGGTCTTTACGCCATTCATTCAGAGTCTCCACATCTTCTTCCTCGATATAGCCCGTACGCAACGCCACTTCCATCACAGCCTCGTAATTGGTCAGCGTCACCAAAGGCACTTTGGCATCCTTGAAGGCCTTTTCGGCAACCGGGAAACCATAAGTATAGGCAGCCACCATGCCGATGACCTCACATCCGTCACGGCGGATAGCCTCTACAGCCTTTAAGCTGCTTCCACCCGTAGAAATCAAATCTTCCACGACTACCACCTTCATGCCGGGACGAAGTTCACCTTCAATCAGATTCTCCAGTCCATGGTCTTTCGGAGTGGAGCGTACATATACAAACGGCAGGTTCAATGCATCGGCCACCAAGGCACCTTGCGGGATAGCCCCCGTTGCCACACCGGCAATGGCATCCACCTGTCCGAAACGTTCCAAAATCAGACGCGTAATTTCAATCTTCACGAAACTACGGAGAGAAGGATAAGAAAGGGTTTTGCGGTTATCACAATAAAACGGAGACTTCCATCCGGATGCCCAAGTGAACGGGTTAGCCGGTTGTAGTTTAATCGCTTTTATCTTCAGCAACTTCTCTGCAAACAATCTTTCTAAAGTTTTCATAGCAAAACTAATCTATATATGATAAATATGGCGCAAAAATACGGAAACAGAATGAGAATAAAAAAGAGAAAGCCGATAATTTTCATTCGGAGTAGTCATTTTCCTCAGAAACCTCTATGCAACGACATATATCCTTCATTTCGAACCCTCTGCTCAAGGCAAAACGCACCAATTTGCCATTCAACTCATACTCACTTTCGGCACGGACGCTTTTACGCTTTGCCACCAGCAGCTTCTGCAGGACGGCGTGGTATTCCTCCTCATCAATCTCGTTCAAATAGGGCCAATAGACAGATGAAGATATCTTTTTCAACTGGAGCGCCTGCCCTATCTTCATCTTGCCCCATTTGGCAAAACGGTATTTGTCGTTGATGAAAGCGCGGCAGAAGCGCTCTTCATCAATGTACTTCTCTTGTTCCAGACGGTTGATGATACGGTCTATGGCATCATAGGCAATGCCCCAGCGTTGCAGTTTCTCCGCAATCTCCGCCCGGCAATGCTCGGCAGTGGAGCAATATGCCGCCACTCTGTTCAAAGCTTCAGTTTCAGTTATTTCTATCATCGTTCTGCAATTACGTACCGGTCGTTGCCGGAAATATCTTTTCGGATACGGACATTCGTATAGCCTTGCTTGCGAAGCATCGAAGCGACAGCCTCTCCAAATGCCCGGTTGATTTCAAAATAGAGTCGGCCGCCGGCCGTCAGCATGCTCCGTCCCAGTTCACCTATACGCCGATAGAAACGGAGCGGGTCGCTATCTGGAACAAACAAAGCCCGTGAGGGTTCCCAGTTCAAGACGTTTGGTTCCATATCCCGCTTTTCTGTTTCCGTAACATAAGGCGGATTACTGACGATTACATCAAAACATTCACCCTCAACCGGTTGATACGTCAGGACATCACGCTGTACAAATAGCACGGAGGCCTGCAAAAGGTGGTTATTGTCGCCGGCTATGGCAAGAGCTTCTCCGGAAATGTCCCAAGCTGTTACTTCCGCCTCCGGCAACTCCTTAGACAAAGTGACGGCAATACACCCGCTTCCGGTGCCAATGTCGAGAATACGGGAAGCCGGAGCGACTTCCTTCAGCATCCTCTCCACCAGTTCTTCCGTTTCGGGACGGGGAATAAGCACCCCCGGAGCCACCCGAAAAGTACGCCCCAGGAAACGGGAAGTACCCTGCACATACTGTATGGGCTCAAAATTGCACAGACGGGAAAGAATGCTTTCCAATTCCCTTTCATCGTTTGGAGATAAAATCATATCTTTGCCCAGGTAATAGTCAATATTACCCTGACCAAACATTTCACAGCAGACAATACGGGAAAGATTGGCCGCCTCCCGGGGAGGGTAGCATTCCTGCAAAGCACTGCGGATATGTGAAACGGTTACATTCATTCGGGGTCCGGTTTTATTCGGGCTGCAAAAGTAATCATTAATTTTGATTATTCAACCAAAAGGTAAGCAAGGATATGAATTCAGAAGAAGAGAAATACATGCTGCGATGTATCCAACTGGCACAAAACGGGCTATGCAATGCAGCACCCAACCCGATGGTGGGGGCGGTAATAGTATGTGACGGGAAAATCATAGGCGAGGGATACCATGTGCGCTGTGGAGAAGCCCACGCCGAGGTCAACGCCATCCGTTCCGTGAAAGACACGTCCCTGCTGAAACGTTCCACCATCTATGTCAGCCTGGAACCGTGTTCGCACTATGGCAAAACTCCTCCTTGTGCAGACCTCATCATCGAGAAGCAGATTCCACGTATCGTCATCGGGTGCCGGGACCCTTTTTCTAAGGTTGCGGGCCGGGGCATACAGAAACTGAAGGATGCCGGACGTGAAGTTATTGTCGGAGTGCTGGAAACAGAATGTCGGCAGCTCATCCGCAGGTTCATCACTTTCCATACTTTGCGACGCCCCTACATCACCCTAAAATGGGCGGAATCTTCTGACAGATATATCGATTACTCCCGCACGGACGGTAAACCAGTTATCCTCTCCAGCCTGCTGACTTCGATGCTGGTACACAAGAAACGGGCAGAGCACAGTGCCATATTAGTAGGTACCCGTACGGCTGAACTGGACAATCCCGGCCTGAATGTCCGCCATTGGTACGGCTGTTCACCGGTACGTATCGTGCTGGACCGGCAACAAAAGCTATCCCCCAACCTTCACCTATTTGACGGTAGCGTGCCGACCCTCGTTTTTACAGAAGCCCCGCACGCTCCGCTACCGAATGTAGAGTATCTGCCAGTCAGCGACTACCGGCGGGATGTACTCCCCGAAATCATGGAAACGCTGTATACACGCGGATTACAATCCCTTTTGGTAGAGGGTGGCAGCCAAACGCTCCAATCCTTCATTGATGCCGGATTGTGGGACGAAATCTTTGTGGAAGAAGCTCCGTACCTTCTTCATTCCGGCGTCAAAGCACCCGAAATCAGTGACGGATATCCATTTGCAACAGAGTATTCTTTTGGCAGGAGTTTTCGCCATTATACGGCCTCAAGAAACAGTCAATAGCCTCATTTCAGGGCTTTTTTATCGAGAAAAAGGGGGATATTATCTATAATTTTATATAAAACTTCCCCGTAAAGCTGTTTATAGAAAAAAATGTTCCTATTTTTGCAACTTGTAAATAAACACTAACTTTCAAAATGAGAATAAAGTTTCTATCAGTAATTGTGAGTTTTCTTATTGTGTCATTTGCTCTAAGTTCATGCCTTGACTCTGACGACAATTATGAATTCAGCTCCGATGCTACTATACATGCTTTTGGTATCGATACCATACATGGCAAACATTACAAATTTACAATTGACCAGCTCAATAGACTCATCTATAACAGAGACTCATTGCCTGTAGGTTCAGACACCATCATTGACCGTATTCTGATTGATACTATGACCGTTACCGGTTGGATAACTTCAGGCTCGCCTACCGACACGGTATTCGTCATATCGGACTCCGTGGATTTGAGACCCGCCATGAACAACGATGCCGGCATGCTGTTCAAAGCACATGCCGCCGACGGCGTTACAGTCCGCGAATATAAACTGAAAGTTAATGTACATCTGCAAGACCCGGACTCACTCGTTTGGACAGACATGCAGAAAAGAGGAAATGTATTCTCCAATACCATCAATTCAGGTCAGCAAAAAGCGGTTGTACTGGGAGACGAACTATTTGTCTACACTTCCAACACTACTGCTTACAAGACATCGACTGCGCCCGATAAATACAACTGGAGCAAAGTCAATGTCAGCAACCTCCCCTCAGACGTAAAGCTGACATCTGCCGTAGAGTATAACAGTGCGCTTTATATGGTTACAGAAAGCAAAAGAGTATTCAGTTCCACCAACGGCGCCGCCTGGACAGAAGTCACTACATTGGGAGACAATGTTATAGTCCTCATCAATGGTTTCTCCGACCGGCTCTCGGGTATTGTGGAAATCAACGGAAAGCAATATTTCAACATCTGTAAAGACGGAAAGAATTGGGAAGCGGAAAACACTGCTGACAACCTTATCCTTGAAGAAGTCCCGGCAGGATTCCCTACCGAAAACATATCCACCACCCAGACCAGCACCGGCAATGGTGTAGAGAAGGTGGTTCTGGCAGGAATGCCGCTAGCCAACGAAAAAGAGACAACACCTTGGTTCTCATTGGACGGCAAAGGTTGGGCAAGCCTGGCCAACACCATGTATGACACATATTGTCCCGGCATGGACAACCCAGCCATCATGTACTATGGCGACATGTTCTATTGCTTTGGAGGGGAACTTGACGCTATCTACAGCTCCATCACCGGCATTGCATGGAGCAAGACAGAAACCAAATTCCTGTTACCCCAGGAATTCAAAGGAAAAGGCGCGTACTCCATTATAGTGGAACCGACAAAAGACAAAACTGTGGCCCCGGCAGACAAACGGGACTTCATTTGGGTGATATTCGGCGGTAACGGCACCAAAAATGAAGTATGGCGCGGACGTCTTAACAGATTGGGCTTCGAAATACAATAATAATGATGTCATATAAGGAAGAAATCGATCTAAACCGGATACCCCAGCACGTGGCGATTATCATGGACGGTAACGGACGGTGGGCCAAGCAGCGTGGACACGAACGCAGCTATGGACATCAGGCCGGCGCAGAGACTGTGCACGTCATTGCAGAGGAAGCCGCTAAATTAGGAGTCAGATACCTTACTTTATATACGTTCTCTACCGAGAACTGGAATCGTCCGTCGGACGAGGTAGCTGCCTTGATGGGGCTACTCTTCGACTCCATAGAGGAAGAGACGTTCATGAAGAACAATATCAGTTTCCGAGTAATAGGAGATATTGAAAAACTGCCAGCCAACGTACAGCAACGGCTCAACACTTGCGTGGCACACACCTCCCACAACACGGGAATGTGCCTGGTGCTGGCATTGAGCTACTCTTCCCGCTGGGAAATAACGGAGGCTGCCCGGCAAATAGCCGGTTTGGTACAGAAAGGTGAGTTGAAACCCGAACAAATCGACAGTGAGCTCATATCCCGTCATCTGACGACCCACTTCATGCCCGACCCCGACCTGCTGATACGTACCGGAGGAGAGCTCCGCCTCAGTAACTACATGCTCTGGCAATGCGCCTATTCGGAACTTTATTTCTGTGATACCTATTGGCCCGACTTCCGTGAAGAAGAACTACGCAAAGCCATATGTGACTATCAGAAACGCGAACGCAGGTTCGGCAAGACCAGCGAGCAAATCAATTAATCACCGGACACACAAATAGTAAATAGTAAATTGTAAAATAGTAAATAAAAAGATGCACTATCGTATTTTCTCCATACTCGTAACGTTTGTCTGCCTTTTCGGCTGCGCACTGACAACAGCAGCACAGGACGTAAACAACACCGATGAAACCGAAAAGCCGGTTATACTCTATTCGGGAACCCCCAAGAAGTATGAAATAGCCGACATTAAGGTCGAAGGAGCCCAGAACTATGAAGATTATGTAATTGTCGGATTGTCCGGACTATCCAAAGGGCAGACTATCACCGTGCCGGGTGACGAGATTACACAAGCTTGTAAGCGCTACTGGCGCCACGGTCTGTTCTCTGACGTGGAAATTACAGCAGACAAGATTGAAGGCGACCAAATTTGGCTGACCATTCATCTGACCATGCGTCCGCGTGTTTCCGACATACGCTACAACGGTGTGAAGAAGTCGGAGCGTGAAGACCTGGAAAGCAGAATCGGCATGATAAAGGGCGGTCAGATTACACCTAACCTGGTGGACCGCGCCAAGACCCTGATAAAGCGCTACTTTGACGACAAGGGCTTCAAGAATGCAGATGTAATCATCACCCAACGTGATGATCCGGAAAAGAAGAATGAAGTGATTGTCAACATCGACATCGACAAGAAGGAGAAAGTGAAAGTACATCAAATCACCATTGTAGGCAACGAGGCCCTCACGACCAAGAAGCTGAAGCGTGTGATGAAGAAAACAAACGAAAAGGGCAAGCTGCTCAATCTGTTCCGCACCAAGAAATTCATTGAGGACAACTACGAAGCGGACAAACAACTGATTATCGACAAATACAACGAACTGGGTTATCGTGACGCCATCATCGTGACAGACAGTATCAAGCCCTACGATGACCGCACGGTAGACATCTTCATGCAGATTGAGGAAGGACAGAAATACTACCTCCGCAATGTAACCTGGGTAGGTAACACACTGTATCCTTCCGAACAACTGAACTTCCTCCTCCAGATGAAGAAGGGTGACGTCTACAACCAAAAGTTACTTGAAGAACGTACAATGACCGATGACGATGCCATCGGCAACCTCTACTACAACAACGGTTATCTGTTCTACAGCCTCGAACCGGTGGAAGTAAACATCGTGGGCGACTCCATCGACCTGGAAATGCGTATCTACGAAGGCCGCCAGGCTACCATCAATAAAGTCAGCATCAACGGTAACGACCGTTTGTATGAAAACGTAGTACGCCGTGAACTCCGTACCCGTCCGGGCGAACTCTTCAGCCGTGAAGACCTAATGCGTTCCATGCGTGAAATCCAGCAGATGGGACACTTCGACCCCGAACAAATCCAACCCGACATCCAGCCGAGACCGGAAGACGGCACGGTAGACATCGGTTATGACCTTGTATCCAAAGCCAACGACCAGGTAGAGTTCTCCGCCGGTTGGGGACAAACAGGTATTATCGGTAAGTTAAGTCTGAAGTTCACTAACTTCTCTCTGGCCAACCTGCTTCACCCGGGTGAGAACTACCGCGGTATCCTCCCGCAAGGTGACGGCCAGACATTGACCATCAGCGGCCAGACCAATGCCAAATACTATCAGTCATACAGCGTTTCATTCTACGACCCGTGGTTTGGCGGTAAACGCCCGAATGCATTCTCCGTATCGGCTTTCTATTCCCGCCAGACCGACATCAGTAGCCGTTATTACAATTCGGCCTACATGAACAGCTATTACAACAGCTATTATAGTGGTATGTATGGCTACGGTATGTACAACTACGGCAATTACAACAACTACGAGAACTATTACGACCCGGACAAATCTATCCAGATGTATGGTCTTGCAGTGATGTTCGGTAAGCGCTTGAAGTGGCCGGATGACTATTTCCAATTCACAGCCGAGTTGTCTTACCAACGCTATGTTCTGAGTGACTGGCAGTACTTCCCGGTTACCAACGGTAAGTGTAATAACCTCAGCCTCAACTTGACCTTGTCCCGTAGCTCTATCGACAACCCGATTTATCCGCGCCAAGGTTCCGAGTTCTCGTTGTCTGCACAAATCACACCGCCTTTCTCTCTGTTCGACGGTACCGATTACAGCAAGTACAGCACCAGCAGCCAGGAAGACATGAACAAGATGCACAAGTGGATTGAATACCACAAGTGGAAATTCAAATCCAAAATCTATATCCCGTTAATGGATCCGATTACCGTTAAACGTACTCCGGTATTGATGGGACGTGTAGAATTCGGTTTGCTGGGACATTACAACAAATACAAAAAGTCTCCGTTCGAAACGTTTGACGTGGGTGGTGACGGTATGACCGGCTACTCCAGCTATGCTACAGAAAGTATCGCACTTCGTGGTTATGAGAACAGTTCATTGACTCCATACGGTTCTGAAGGTTATGCCTATACACGTCTCGGACTGGAATTAAGATATCCTTTGATGCTCGAAACAAGTACCAGTATTTATGCGTTAACGTTTGTGGAAGCCGGTAATGCATGGCATGATGTCAATAAGTTCAACCCGTTCGAGTTGAAACGTTCAGCCGGTGTCGGTGTCCGTATCTTCCTCCCGATGATTGGTATGATGGGGATTGACTGGGCTTACGGTTTCGACAAAATAATGGGTTCCTCGCAATATGGCGGTAGCCAGTTCCACTTCATCCTGGGACAAGAATTCTAAGCAATGGACGATAGACAATTATCCATCGTCAATTAAATAAATATCGTTATGAAGAAGAGTTTATTGATCCTTTTTACGCTGTTTGCAGTAAGTATAACAGCCGGTGCACAGAAGTTCGCCTTGATTGACATGGAATATATCCTGAAAAATATTCCTGCTTACGAACGTGCCAATGAACAACTGGAACAAGCCTCCAGACAATGGCAGAGTGAAGTCGAAAAGATTTCCGAAGAAGCCAAGACTCTGTACAAGAACTATCAGTCTCAGATTGCTTCCCTTTCTGAAACACAAAGAGGCAAAAAGGAAGAAGAGATTGTCGCTAAAGAGAAATCGGCAGCCGAGCTACGCCGCAAATACTTCGGTCCGGAAGGCGAACTGTATAAAAAACGTGAAAGTCTGATGCAACCCATTCAAGATGAAATATACAATGCTGTAAAGGAAATTGCTACACAGAACGGATATGCGGTAGTTGTAGACCGTGCTTCCGCATCAAGTATCATTTTTGCCTCGCCAAGTATTGACGTCAGCAATGAAGTACTTGCAAAACTGGGATATTCAAATTAATTTCATACATTTGTTTCAGAATATAGACTGCATTCAAGATTAAAAATAAGCTTGCTTATTTTGTATTGCGTTCAGTTTGCGCTATATTTGCCCCCGACGAATAATCATTCAAATAAATAATAAACATTATGCTTAAAAAAATCGCACTACTCGTAGTTATGTTCGCCCTCCCGCTGGGAGCTATGGCGCAAGCTAAATTCGCTCACATGAATTCTCAAGATGTAATCGCTGTTATGCCTGAATTTACCAAAGCCCAAGCTGACTTGGACGCCATGTCTAAAAAATACCAGGATGAAATGCAGCGTACCAACGAAGAATTCCAAAAGAAGTACCAAGAATTCCTGGCACAAGCCGACTCTCTGCCGAAAAACATTGCAGAAAGACGTCAGAAAGAGCTGCAGGATATGGCTCAACGTCAGGAACAGTTCCAACAAGAAGCTTATCAAAGTATGCAGAAAGCACAGCAAGATGCTATGGCTCCCATCTATAAGAAACTGGACGAAGCCATCCAAGCTGTCGGCAAAACTGAAGGTGTTGTCTACATTTTCGACTTAGCCCGTACCCCGATACCATTCGTAGGAGCACAGAGCGTTGATGTAACTGCCAAAGTCAAAACGCAATTGGGCATTAAATAATAGAATTATTTATGATAAAGCAAGCGCGGATAGTTTTATCCGCGCTTATTTTTTATACATTACTGAGAAATTTGAATTATCTTTGCATGGTACATAGCCTTTAGAACGCATGAAACAGACATTACCTTCTGCAGCCGGTCCCATCGGAATATTCGATTCCGGATATGGCGGACTGACCATCCTGAGCAAGATACGGGAAGCCCTTCCCCAATATGATTACATTTATCTGGGCGACAACGCGCGCGCGCCTTACGGAACCCGCTCGTTCGAGATTGTCTATGAGTTCACCTTGCAGGCAGTCACCAAACTGTTCGAGATGGGTTGTCACCTCGTCATTCTGGCATGCAATACAGCTTCGGCAAAAGCTCTGCGCAACATACAAATGAATGATTTGCCTCGCCTCGACCCTATGCGCCGTGTGTTGGGAGTAATTCGCCCAACCGTAGAATGCATAGGGAACATTACCCAAAGCCGCCATGTGGGAGTGCTTGCCACGGCAGGAACCATCAAGTCTGAATCCTATCCGCTGGAAGTGCATAAACTCTTCCCCGACATCAAAGTGAGCGGTGAAGCCTGCCCTCTATGGGTATCCCTCGTAGAAAACAATGAGGCACAAGGTGAGGGTACTGACTACTTCATACGCAAAAACATCGGCAACCTGCTGGCCAAAGACACGCAGATAGACACCGTCATTCTGGGCTGCACGCACTTCCCGTTGCTGCTGCCCAAGATACAGCAATACATGCCCAACGGCATCACGACCGTCACCCAGGGGGAACTGGTAGCAGACAGCCTGAAAGACTATCTTCACCGCCATCCGGAAATGGACAAAAAATGTACCAAAGGTGGAAGATGCGTCTACCGCACCACGGAATCGGAGGAGAAATTCACAGAATCGGCTTCTACTTTCCTGAATGAATCGATAAGAGTTGAGAGGATTGAACTATAAATTCGTCAGCATTAAACATTAAAACAAAAACATTTGTTATATTTGTAAGACAGAAACCTCTAAATTCATACCATCATGAAAGAAGAAGACAAAAGCAAACTCGTTGAGGTGTTCACCGGTTCACCGTGGGAAGCAGAACTCGTAAAGAGCCTGCTGGGAAATAGTGATATTGAAGCTGTAACAAAAGACGGAATGGTAGTAAACGTTGTACTGCCTGCCACTGCGGTAGATGTTTCCGTTCTCGTCAATGAGAAGGACTACGAAGCCGCCATGGAAGTAGTCCGTGAATACGAAAAGAGAGAAAATGGAGATTGATTTCAATAGAATTGTTGTCAAGGTAGGCAGCAATGTTTTAACACGTCGTGACGGCACTCTCGACGTCACCCGCATGTCCGCTTTGGTGGACCAGATAGCCGAGCTGCACAAGGCCGGCATAGAAATAATACTTGTTTCTTCCGGAGCCGTTGCTTCGGGACGTAGTGAAGTGCGCCCCACCAAGAAGTTGGACAGCGTAGACCAGCGCCAGCTCTTTTCCGCTGTAGGGCAGGCCAAACTCATCAACCGCTACTACGAGCTGTTTCGGGAGCATGGCATCCCCGTGGGACAAGTGCTCACAATGAAAGAGAACTTTTCCACCCGCCGCCATTACCTCAACCAGAAAAACTGTATGACCGTAATGCTGGAGAACGGCGTCATTCCTATTGTCAATGAGAACGACACCATCTCCGTGAGCGAACTGATGTTCACCGACAACGATGAGCTGTCCGGCCTGATAGCCTCCATGATGGATGCCCAGGCACTAATCATTCTCAGCAATATAGACGGTATCTACAACGGTTCACCCGCCGACCCGGAGTCTCAAGTCATCCGTGAAATAGAACAAGGCAAAGACCTCTCCTCCTACATACAAACTTCCAAGTCCAGCTTCGGACGCGGCGGCATGCTGACAAAAACCAACATTGCCCGCAAAGTGGCGGATGAGGGCATCACAGTAATCATAGCCAACGGGAAGCGGGACAACATCCTTGTGAAAATAATGAATAATGAAGAATTAAACTATACCCGTTTCATTCCGTCTCCGGAACCGGTATCGAGCATCAAGAAATGGATTGCGCACAGCGAAGGGTTTGCCAAAGGCGAACTGCACATCAATCATTGTGCCACCGAACTGCTCTTCTCGGACAAAGCAGTAAGCATCCTACCGGTAGGCATCACTGACGTTATAGGCGAGTTCGAGAAGGACGACATCGTACGGATTATCGACTTCGGCGGTAAACCCATCGGTGTGGGAAAAGCCAACTGTGACTCCAGCCAGGCACGGGAAACAATGGGAAAACATGGAAAGAAACCCGTAGTGCACTACGACTACCTATATATAGAATAGGACACAGACGGATACTATCCACGATATTCATACTTGCATATTTATCACTCTATACTCAGTAAGAAAATGAACTTAAACAAAACTTTTGTCGCCGTACAAGATGCCAGCCGTAACATGCTAGCGTTGAGCGACAAAGAAATCAACCAAATATTACTGGCTGTTGCAGACGCTGCCATAAACAAAACAGACTTCATTCTGAGTGAAAACCAGAAGGATTTGGAGCGTATGCCTTCTACCGACCCTAAATACGACCGCCTGAAACTGACAAAAAGCCGTTTGCAGGACATCGCTGCCGACATCCGCAACGTAGCCGCCCTCCCTTCTCCTTTGGGAAAAGTCCTTAAAGAGAACGTATTACCCAACGGATTGAAGATAAAAAGGGTCAGTGTACCTTTCGGTGTCATAGGCATTATCTACGAAGCCCGTCCCAACGTCAGTTTCGATGTATTCTCACTCTGCCTTAAAAGCGGCAATGCCTGTATTCTGAAAGGCGGAAGCGATGCAGACTATTCCAACCGTGCCATAATCAGCGTGATACACGAGGTACTGGAGCATTTCAACGTAGATACACATATCGTGGAGCTGCTTCCTGCCGACAGAGAGGCGACTGCCGAACTACTGCATGCCAACGATTATGTAGATTTGATAATTCCGCGCGGCAGCAGCAGCCTGATAAACTTCGTACGCCAGAATGCCACAGTACCGGTTATAGAGACAGGTGCCGGCGTATGCCATACGTTCTTCGACCGCTATGGCGATATAAGCATAGGTCCATCTATCATTGCCAATGCAAAGACACGCCGGGTCAGTGTATGCAACGCTTTGGATTGCCTGATTATCGAAGCCGACAGCCTGGCTAATTTGCCCGACCTATGCCTGCCGCTGCAATCAAGCAATGTAGAGATATTTGCCGATGAACCCGCCTACCACAGTCTGCGTGACAAATATCCCGTCGAGCTGTTGAGACTTGCCACTGAAGACTGCTACGGCAGAGAGTTCCTGGACTACAAGATGGCCATTAAAACCGTGAATTCTTTCCAGGAAGCATTGGCACATATCCGGAAGTACGGTTCCAAACATAGCGAATGCATCATTACGGACGACAAGACACGTGCCGAATGGTTCTGCCGGGAAGTGGACGCCGCTTGCGTATACGTCAATGCACCGACCTCTTTCACCGACGGCGCACAATTCGGACTCGGTGCCGAGATTGGCATCAGCACCCAGAAGCTACACGCCCGCGGTCCGATGGCTCTGGAAGAAATCACCACATACAAATGGATTATCGAAGGTTCCGGACAGACCAGACCTTGACAGCCGAATAACAAAGATATAGATACACTAAAAAGACTGTAAATATGAAGAACTTTACTTGCGTGCAGGACATCGGTAACCTGAAGTCTGCACTGGACGAAGCATTCGAGATTAAAAAAGACCGTTTCAAATATGTGGAACTGGGACGTAACAAAACGCTGATGATGATTTTCTTCAACTCCAGCCTGCGTACCCGCCTCAGTACACAGAAGGCTGCATTGAATCTGGGCATGAACGTAATTGTACTGGACATCAACCAGGGAGCCTGGAAACTGGAGACAGAGCGTGGCGTCATCATGGACGGTGACAAACCGGAACACTTACTGGAAGCCATTCCCGTGATGGGTTGCTATTGCGACGTCATCGGCGTACGTTCTTTTGCACGCTTCGAAAATAAGGAAGACGATTACAACGAAGTAATACTGGAGCAGTTCATCAAGCATTCCGGCCGGCCGGTATTCTCTATGGAGGCTGCCACACGCCATCCGCTGCAGAGTTTTGCCGACCTGATAACCATTGAGGAATATAAGAAGACGGCACGCCCCAAAGTAGTGATGACATGGGCTCCACATCCACGTCCATTACCCCAGGCTGTCCCCAACTCCTTTGCCGAATGGATGAATGCAACGGATTATGACTTTGTGATTACACATCCTGAAGGTTATGAGCTCGACCCCAAGTTCGTAGGAAATGCCCACGTAGAATATGACCAGATGAAAGCTTTTGAAGGAGCCGATTTTGTCTATGCCAAGAACTGGGCGGCCTATACAGGCGACAACTATGGACAAATATTGAGCAAAGACCGCGCCTGGACAGTAGGCGAGCGCCAGATGGCCGTTACCAACAATGCCTACTTCATGCACTGCCTGCCGGTTCGACGCAACATGATTGTGACGGATGATGTGATAGAAAGCCCGCAGTCCATCGTAATCCCCGAAGCGGCCAACCGGGAGATTTCAGCAACAGTGGTGCTGAAGAGACTGCTTGAAAGCCTCTAACCAGAGGACAAGACTACTTTATTCTTTTTAGGCGCGGATTACGCGGAAAACGCGGATTCTTTTCTTAAATTTTTCCGTGAAATCCGCGTAATCCGCGCCTAAAAAGAAATTATAGCAAATGCATTTCAGCTGCACCGCTATTACTTTTCCACTTCCTTGCCCGCTTCTTCCCAACCGATGAAACCTTTGTCAAGGTCATAGATTATATATCCTTTTTTGCTCAGTATGGCAGCGGCCTTTTTACTACGCTTACCACTACGACAATATACTGCAACCGGTTTGTCCTTCTGCAGAGTGGAGTCGGCCATCGTTTCAAACGACTCATCCAATACATTGATATTGATACTGTGGGGCACGTGTCCTTCCGAGTATTCGGCAACAGTACGCACATCCAGAAGCTGCACCTCCGGATTGGCTATCAATGTGGAAAAGTCATCTACCGAAACAGACTTGAACTGTCCCTCCTTCTGCTGGCAGGAAAAGAGGGTGGTAAAAACGAGGCAAAAACCCGCGAACAATGTCTTCATCGAATATTTCATTTTAGTCAGGGTTATAAACAAAATCGTAAGTCTTGATGTCACCGGAATAAGTGTGCACACTGAAATGAACCATAACCTTCTGTATACCCTCTGCCGCATACTGCCGCAAAGGTACGGAAGCGTAGGCACGCCTGGTATAAGACACCACCTCCTCCTTTGCGTCATGATACAGCGTCAGATATACTTCACTACACCCGGTAGCAGTATCCACAATCACTTCATCCTCAATAAAATGGAACTTATGTTCACCATTCTCCTTGACTATCAGTGTCATATTGAGATAGTCGAGTCCCATCCAGATACCCAGTACATCAGTAGGGTCTGTCTTGACGCCCTCCTCGAACTTGTCGACCGTTTGGGGAACGACAGAAAGAACACCGCTCAAGGCATACAGCACCGCACCGGCAGTTCCATCGGCAGTTACCTCCGAAGCATAATTACTGATGACACGTACCGAAGCGTTTGCCTCTATGTTCGTCTTTGTCTTGTCCTCCACTACCGGCAAGGTTTCCCCTTCATCCGTCACAACAGACCGCAGATAGCCGTCAGCCCCCGAAAAGGCAGTCAAGAATTCCAACTTCACGGAAGGATAATGATAATCATCATCGCCACAACCAGCCAACAGACAGGCCAACAAAGGCAAAAGCCACCAATCACAGTACTTCTTCATGTATTCATTCTTTTATAGCCGCCAGATAATTCTTCAACGGGTTGGCATACATCAGCAGCATTTTTCCGCGCAGAAAGTCCACGTCCTTATTAGGAATGGAGATACGCTCCAACTGTTGTTCTATATAGGCCGTGAAGCGCTGCTTATCCTCGGCAGTGTAATGGTCGGAAAAATCCTCCTTCCCCTCGAGAAGGTCGTGTGCCACATAATTATTGGGATACATCCGGTAGCTGGCATGAATGCGTTTGTCTATCAGTGCAGACATGCGTGCAAAGAGTTCGGGCTTCGGAAGTGAACGGTCCATCTTCGCCAATTCATCATTCATGCAGGCACCCGTCTGGAAATGTACCCGCCCTTTATAGCCGAACAGTCCGGTCTGCATATTCAGCAAGTCGTCAGCCGTCGTTTTCTTATAGCCTTCAATGTCCCGTTTCAGTTGGAACTCCTGCGCTTTCAGGAAGTCGCAAGGGTCGTATTCATAGGAAATGGCAAGCGGAGCTATATTCATTTCCATTAAGCGGTCAATGACGTCGCCTTCACCGCCTATTGCCAGCATCTTCAGCACACTGTCCTGCGTGCGGTCGTTGGAGTCCTTGGCACGCCCTTCGCGTTGTGCAATCCAGATAGACTGTTTCTTCTCACTGATGGTATAGTGCATATAGCGGGACATGCGTGCGGAAGCCTCCAGCATCTGGCGCATGGTCAACGCACGCTGCACGATGAAGGACTTGTTGACACGCACGAATTTCTTAATCCACGGATAGACAAGCAGGTTGTCGCCAATGGCTATCTCTACCGTATCCATACCCTGGTCTACCAACAGAATGGACAAGAAACCGGAATCGAGAATAATGTCGCGATGGTTGGAGACATAGGTATATGCTGCCGACTTGTCCGGCAACGCTGTATGGTCCAGAGTCAATCCATCCGTAGCCTCCTTCGCCAGCTTCCACAGAAGCCCATAACAGAAAGTCTTCTGAAACTCCAGCTTGGTTTTACACGCGCGCATTTTCTGCGACCATACTTCAAAAGGTACACCGGGCATCACAGTATCCACTGCCTGCCGGAACGCCGCATCGGCAATCAGTTCCTCATAGACTTGAGGAAGTTCCTCATCATGATAAGGACGGATTTCATCAAATTCCACGTTCGCATTCATAATGAATAATGATTAATCCTTAAACTTGTTTTCTATAATATCTGTCATTACATCCTTCATCTCCATTCCGGCAGCACGAACCTGCTGGGGAATAAAGCTGGTGGCAGTCATTCCGGGGGTGGTATTCACCTCCAGCAGATTGATTTTTTCCCCTTCGGTAATGATATAGTCCACACGGATAATGCCGTAGGCCCCGAGTATATCATAAATGGCAGAAGTCAGCGTCTGCACCCGGCGGGTCAAATCGTCCGAGATGCGGGCGGGAGTAATCTCGTCAGACGCACCATTATACTTAGCTTCATAATCGAAGTACTCGTTGTGGCTCACCACCTCCGTAATGGGGAACACTACGGACTTGTCTTTTGTTTTGTAACAGCCGCAGGTAATCTCGGTTCCGTCCATAAAGGCCTCCACCAGTACTTCCTGCGCTTCCGCAAATGCCTTGGCTATGGCAGGTTGTATCTGCTCTTTCGCCGTCACCTTGGTCACGCCGAAGCTGGAACCTCCCAAGCTGGGCTTAATGAAGCAAGGCAGACCGATTTTCTCCATCACATCTTCATCCGTCACCGACTGTCCGCCGCGCAGCAACAACGATTCGGCAATGCGCACACCGAAACCTTTCAGATACTGGTTGCAGGCAAACTTATCGTACGTGAGCGATGCTGCCAGTACTCCGCAACACGAATAAGGGATGTGGAGCATATCAAAATAGCCCTGCAGACGGCCGTCCTCACCCGGAGTTCCGTGGATGGTGATATAGGCAAAGTCGAATGTCACTTTCTCGCCATCCAGCACGAAGCTGAAGTCATTGCGGTCTACCGGAGCCTTAACGCCGTCGGGCAGCTGTACATGCCAGTCCAGTCCGTGCATTTCTACAATATATAAGGTATACTTCTCCTTGTCGATGAAGGAGTAAATCCCCTGTGCACTACGCAGGGAGACGTGGAATTCGGAGGTATCTCCTCCGGCTACAATAGCAATCGTGCGTTTCATTCTAATTCTCTGTTACTGATATAGCCTCTCCATTTGTCTATCAGCCGGGTCATGTCATCGGGCAATTCCGAAGTGAAGTACATTTCTTCTCCGGTGACGGGATGCACAAACCCCAGCGTCATGGCATGCAATGCCTGCCGCGGACAAGTGTCGAAGCAGTTGTTTACAAATTGTTTGTATTTAGCGAAGTGGGTTCCTTTCAGGATTTCGTGTCCACCGTAACGTTCGTCGTTGAAAAGTATGTGTCCGATGTGCTTCATGTGCACACGGATTTGATGGGTGCGTCCCGTTTCAAGGATACATTCCACCAGTGTGACGTATCCCAAACGTTCGAGCACCCGGTAATGGGTGACGGCATGCTTTCCCTGGTCGTCGGGAAGGACGGTCATCTGCATGCGGTCTCTGGGATTACGGCCGATATTGCCGACAACGGTCCCTTCATCCTGTTCCACATTTCCCCAGACCAGCGCCCGGTAACGGCGTTTTGTCGTCTTGTTGAAGAACTGGTTGCCGAGATTCGTCTTGGCATCCGGAGTCTTGGCTATCACCAGCAGGCCGGAGGTGTCCTTGTCGATGCGGTGCACCAGTCCCACATGCGGGTCATTGGCATCATAATCGGGATTATCCTTCATATGCCAGGCTATGGCGTTGACAAGCGTACCGTGATAGTTGCCATGACCGGGGTGCACCACCAGACCGGCAGGTTTGTTCACTACCATCAGATACTTGTCCTCATATACTATATCAAGGGGGATGTCTTCGGGGATGACTTCATTCTCATAGCGTGGACGGTCCATCATCACAGTGATTACATCCATCGGCTTCACCTTATAGCTGCTTTTCACAGCCTTGCCGTTCGCCATCACGAAGCCAGCATCGGCAGCCTTCTGGATGCGATTACGCGAAGAGTTCGTCAAGCGGTCGAACAGATACTTGTCCACCCGCACCATCTCCTGCCCCTTGTCCACCACCACACGGAAGTGTTCATAGAGTTGCGCCTCGTCACCCACCGGCTCTACGTCGTCCAGCTCATCATTATCTATATCATCCGGCAATTCTTCTATCATCACGGCATTTACAATTTGACTATTTACAATTTACGATTGGAGTCAGATGTTTATCAGAACCAGGACTCATCTGCCGCGGAGTCTTCGGACAACACGGGTTCAACGGTACCTCCCACGGCATCCACTCCCAGGGAGTCTGCCTTCAAGGCGCCTCCATCTCCCACCATCAGCGTCAGCACTGCGCCGGTGGGCACTTTCTCGCCGATGGAAAGCTGACGCCCCTTATACTTCACGCCATACACCCAGTCCTTCTCACCCGGAATATACTGTATCTCGGCCAGCTTGAAGCCCGAAGCCAGAATACGCGCTTCCGCCTGCCGCAGCGAACTGTTGTCCGCCACATCGGGC
>UMJQ01034171.1_pt1 | contig 18087 bp, 14 predicted proteins | sample 1966101 | NCBI WGS metagenome assembly UMJQ01 (sample SAMEA4836154, study PRJEB28245) | human gut metagenome | biome: gut microbiome; material: fecal sample | place: Denmark | collected 2008
TTGATCTTCTCGATTGCTACCGCTCCGTCCTCCATATTCTGGGCGAGCTCAATCTCCTCATCTGCTGAGAGAAGAGGTACCTTACCGATTTCCTTAAGATACATACGGACAGGATCCTCGACGCTGACTCCCTCCGGTACTGAGAGATCGATCTTTTCAACCTCTACCTCATCCTCTTCATCGAGTATGATATCATCATCCACGTCATCATCATTGCTGATCTTAAGCACGTCTATTCCGTTTTGCTCGAGATAATCTATTACCATCTCAAACTTCTCCGGATCCAGATTTAAGTCCTTGAAAAAATCTGCAATTTCCTGGTATTCGAGCATATTCTTTTTCTTTTTTCCAAGCTCAAGAATCTCAATAAGCTTCTGCTGGAATTTCAGTCTCAGCTCCTGCTCCTGTGCCATGTCTTTTTGTTCCTTTTTCTTTGCCATTTTATTTTCCTCTTTATTCTGGTATTTTTTGCAATTCTTCGAGTGCACGCTTATCCTCAATAATCCTCATCATGCCCTCCATATCTGTAGGTGCCAGATGCTTTGAGCGGTAGTCTATGCTGTTTTGCTTGATGCGGATAACAGTCTCCCTGAGTGCGGTTGCCTTGTCATTTTTGCCCTCCACCTGATGGATTGTGGCATTGAAAAGCCCTGCCACCTCACGCTGTTCGTCCTCATCGGTAAACATGCTTACTATCCTGGCCGGATTTACTGTATGCGTGGTCTCATACTGTGAAAAAACCTCCTTAGCCACCTTGTGGTACAGCTCTTCGGTAAAATCATCTGCACTGATACGCCCCTTTATCCTGTCAAAAAGTGAATTATCCTCTATGAGCCATGTGAGGAGAAGCTTCTGCGACTGCTTCATTCCATCCTCCTTTTTATTTTTCTCATTGATTCCACTTTTAAGCTTTGTCTGGGGCTTTACGATACCGCCCTTCATTGCCATACTGTTTACGAGCTTTCTTAAGTCGTCGTATGGTATGCTGTACTCTCTGGACACTGCCTGCGTGTAGTTTGTCCGCTCAAGCTCCTCGGTAAAACCAAGCAGCTTCTTTGCGATTTCATTATAAAATGCGGTTTTTGACTCGGGATCGTCCATATCATAGCCAGCCTGCATGATCCGTATCTGAAACATAAAGCTGTTTTCAGCCTTTTTGATACGCTCCTCATACTCCTGTGCGCCAAGCGCCTTGATAAACTCATCCGGGTCCTTGTACGGCCGCATGTTAATGACCTTTGTTGTGATGCCTACCTCCTTGAGTATCGGAATCGCACGCAGCGCTGCCTTTACCCCGGCGCCATCACTGTCATATGTCAGATACACCTCATTGGTGTATCTCTTTAATAGTGAGGCATGTCCGCTCGTGAGCGCCGTGCCAAGCGACGCCACCGCATTGTCAAAGCCCGCCTGATGTAGTGCTATGACATCCATGTAGCCCTCACACAAAAGGAGCTGGTTTTTCCTCGTGCTCCTTGCTATATTAAGTCCGTAAAGATTACGGCTCTTATCAAATATCTTTGTCTCCGGAGAGTTTAAATACTTTGGCTCTCCGTCCCCCATCACTCGGCCTCCAAAGCCTATGACGCGGTTGTGCACATCCATAATCGGAAACATCGCACGATTCCAGAACTTATCGTGCCCGCCTCTGACCTCATCTATCGTCACAAGACCTGTCTCTTTAAGTATCTCATCATCATAGCCTTTGCTGCGCAGATACTTGTACAGATCATCACTGTACTGGTCCGAGTAACCAAGCCCGAACTTCTGCATTGTCTCATCGGACAGCTCTCTCTTTTTGAAATACTCATGTGCCTTCTGTCCTCTCGGTCCACGAAGTAGCATATAAAAATACTTTGCAGCCTCTTTATTTATCTCAAGCAGCTGTGTGCGCCTGTCTGCTTCTCTCCTTTGTGCTGATGTCAGCTCCTGCTTGGGAAGCTCAATTCCCACACGGTCTGCAAGCTCCTGCATGGCCTCTGGGAAGGTGAAGTTCTCATACTGCATGAGAAATGTAAATACATTGCCTCCGGCTCCACAGCCGAAGCAATAGTACATCTGCTTATTCGGTGAGACGGAAAAGGATCCTGTCTTTTCGTTATGGAATGGGCATAATCCAAAATAGGTACTTCCCTTTTTCTGAAGATGCACGTAGCTTCCTATAACATCGACTATGTCATTTCGCGAACGTACCTCCTCTATAAGCTCGTCAGAGTAGTACGGCATTTTATCATCCCCTTACTGTTCATCTTTGTTGTCATTTGTGTCGCCCGGCGAGCGCGTCTGCAGTGCGGCACTTAGCTCTTACAACCGGCTAACGCTACGCTGCTAAAAGCCTGTACGAATTATGCCTGCAGTTTTTCTATGCTTGACGAAACCGTCGATACTCGCCATCCATGGCTCGATATCTCCTTGCCCCGGCTTCCATGCCGGTGCATTTCTGTGCTTCATGTGCATAATTCTACAGTCTCTAAGCAGCTTCGCTAGTCGCCTCTGCAAGAGCTAAGTGCCGCACTGCAGACGCGCTCACCAGGCGATTTTTACAGAATTATAAATAATCTCAGTAACCATCGATTTCCCATGCTACCGGTACGAAATACTCGTGGAACTTCGTGGTGGCATACTGGTCTGTCATGCCTGATATATAGTCGCATATGATGCGCCCCTTGTCATCCCCCTGCCCTAGCATGGCGAGGTATTTCTGCGGCAGCTCCTCTATATGCTCCATATAATAGAAATAAAGCTGCTTGAGCATCGCCTTGGCCTTTTTCTCCTCGCTTTTTGCGACTGGATTGTTATAGAGGTTTGCGAACATGAATTTACGCAAATCCTGCATTGCCTGCGCGGACTCTTTTGACATGCATATATCGTCCTTTCCCATGCTGTTTGTGATGATATTGTGCACCATATGATTAAGCCTGGCCTTGGTGCTGTGTCCAAGCGTATTTCTTATCTCAAGCGGTATATCATCCTCGCACAGAAGCTGTGCACGGATTGCATCATCAAAGTCTGAATTTATGTAGGCTATCTTGTCTGAAAGCCTGACTATTTTGCCCTCTAAGGTGTGTGGCATGAGCGAGGTCTGGTGATTTAGCATACCATCTCTGACCTCCCAGGTCAGATTGAGTCCTGCTCCGTCCTTTTCGAGCTTCTCCACTATGCGCACACTCTGCTCATTATGCTTAAAGCCACCCTCGTATATCTCATTGAGGATGCGCTCACCCGCATGTCCAAACGGTGTATGCCCCAGGTCGTGTCCCAGCGCTATAGCCTCCACCAGATCCTCATTCAGTCTCAGTGCCTTGGCTATTGTCCTGGCATTCTGCGACACCTCAAGCGTATGCGACATACGTGTGCGGTAATGGTCGCCCTTTGGCGTAAGAAACACCTGTGTCTTATTTTTCAGACGCCTGAATGCCTTGCTATGCAGTATCCGGTCCCTGTCCCGCTGAAAAACAGGCCTGATGTCGCACTGAGGCTCATCATAGTCCCTGCCTCTTGAGTTGATGCTCAGGCATGCGAACGGACTAAGTATTTCCTGCTCACGTTTTTCTATCTGCTCGCGAATAGTCATTTATCTGCCTCCCCGCTGTCACAGTCGTTATGTTCTGCTGCTATTCACACACAAATGTAACAAATAGCGTTACATTCCACTAATAGTGCTCTACACTAATTATGCTCTACACTAGTTATTATTCGACGTGATTTTTAAAAATCCTTTTTTTATTTCTTTTTACTTTAATTTTCTTTCGGCAAAAATTAAATGCTATATCAATTACCGCCGAGCACATGGCGCAGCATCTGAAGCTGTCCGCCTGTGATTTCATTGTCGTAACTGCCATAGTAAAATTTATCGTCTTTTGCCAGTATGCAGCCCACCCAGGTGCCCACATGACTGTCACTCTCTATGGCATCCTTCATGGATTTGTAGCCCTCTATTGTAAAATAGGCATCATAGCCCTTGAAGTCTGCCGGATTTATTTCCACTGCACCAAAGGTATCCTCAAGACTTTTTATGAAATCCTCATCGCACTCCGTATAGCCTGTGACATCCTTGCTGTAGCGCGACTCTGACTGCCACTCCTCATCCCACATGAGAAAAACGCTGCAGTCCTTCCATGAATTGCTTTTTTCAACTACAGACAGCTTCTTGTATGAATTTGATGCGTTGCCCGACATCTGTAAATATGTATCGTCACCGTTCTTATTCATATATAAGAGGTTTGAAGCCGCAAGCTCATAGTACCTGCTGCCATAGTCCTGATCCTTGTATACAATATAGCCAAGCGGACTGCCAGTCCCTGCATAGTCAAGCTCTATGTTTATCGGAATATACACCTGACTGTCATAAACCATAGGCCCAAGCCTGTCATCATTTGTGATACAGCTTGCAACCTTTTCATACTCAGCCGGCTCGTTTGAAGGCGACATGAAATATGTGTAAACAACAATAATTGCAATGACAACGACCGGCACAATGACTATTACAGCTTTTAATGTTTTCCTTCGAACCCTGCGTCTGTGAATGCGCACTTTCCTGTCTGCATGCTCATCGCAATACCTGTATTTCATCAGTCTGTATACAACGAAAAGCTCCAGCACAAGCAAAAGCACAGCAAAGGCCATCATACAGCCTGCCTGCCACATCACCTTGTGATTGACAAATTTCTTATCTATAAACCTAAGCGGTATGAGTATTATCGTCCAAAAAAGCGTATTTCCCAACACATACCGTGCATATATTTTCCTGCTTTTTATTACAGTAAGCGGAAAAAGTGAAACAATCACTGTCAGCATGAGCACAATTGCAAAAAAATATCCCCATATCTCTGACAGGGTTGAGCCGTACAGTGCCTTGAAATACTGCGCCGGACCAAGCTTTTTGATATTGCCCCAGCCTGAGTATTTTGAGATAAAGAGCACTACCGTGCCGATAAACCATGTCAGTATATAGATGCCCATGTAGCATGCCATATTTTTCCTTGCAAAGCTGCCATATCTCATAACGGAATATGACACAAGCACCCCTGCAAGCACAGGAAATCCGCCAACTCTGCCAATCAAAAGATTTACATACTCCATAACAGCAAAGGACAAAACAAACACACATATTACATTAATATAAGATAGATTCAATCTCTTCACGCTGCAATCCCATCTCCAATATAATAATCAAATTCCTGTGACAGCTGTACCCCTCAGTGTGGCAGGCAACGGTTACAGACCATTAATAGCCAATAAGCTTTCAAAATTATCTGCACAAAATAAAATAGGAAGCCGTTCACCGACTTCCCTGTTAATGCAGGAGATGGGACTTGAACCCACACGATATTGCTACCACAGGCACCTGAAGCCTGCGCGTCTGCCAATTCCGCCACTCCTGCGAACAAGCATTATTCTACCAAAAAGTTTAGAAGAATGCAAGCATAAATTTAAAAAACTATACGAAATGTACGAAAAACTATAAATCTGTTACTACACCAGCTTTGATATATCTAAAACCAGTGCATCAACCTCCTCCTGTTTTGTGGCCCAGCTGGTGCAGAATCGCACTACAGTGCCCTCTTTTTCTCTTTCCATCTCTTCAAAATAGTACTTCTCGGCAAGTGTCTTCTTCTGCTCATCCGATAAAATCACAAACTGCTGATTTGTAAAGCTCTCAACCCAAAACGGTACCTTTTTCTGTTCAAAAGCACCTTTAATCTTCATGGCAAGCTCATCAGCACGCTTTGTCTTTTCAAAATAATCGCCATTCTCAAGCATAGTGGCAAACTGTAAGCCCATCAGCCAGCCCTTTGCAAGCACTGCACCGTTTTGCTTCATATAAGCCTTAAAACGATACTTGATATCCTCAGCATTTATAACCAGTGCTTCGCCAAAGAGCGCACCACACTTTGTGCCACCGATATAAAAAACATCCGAAAGCATGGCAAAATCACAAAGTGTAAGGTCATTTTTATCTGAGCCCAGTCCATATCCCATTCTCGCACCATCAACAAACAGGTACATACCGTATTTCTTGCAGACAGCACTGATATCGCAAAGCTCTCTTTTCGTGTAAAGAGTACCCTGCTCAGTCGGAAATGAAATATAAACCATCTTTGGCTCCGTCAGATACTCAGGTTTTGCATTGTCATAATACTCTGCGGCACACGCCTCAATCTGCGCAGCACTGATTTTACCATCCGTGTTAGGAAGCGCAAGAATCTTATGACCTGTATTCTCAATAGAAGCTGCCTCATGGCAATTGATATGTCCCGTATCCGCTGCAATCACGCTCTGCACCGGTGAAAGCGCCGCCGCAACCACAACATAATTGGCCTGTGTCGCACCCGGAATAAATTTAATCATGGAATCATCTCTGCCAATAAGCCCCTTAATAATCTGCTCAGCCTTATCGCACCACTCATCCTCACCATATCCCGGATAGCTGGTTGTATTTGTATCCGCCAGTGCTTTCAAAATGCAATCAAATGCACCGCGGTTGTAATCGTTATTAAATCTAATCATAAAAATCTTACCTTTCCTGTCTTATCAATCAATATAGGACGCCTGCTCTGCAACAACCGAAGCCTTGCGGAAGATGGGGCGCAAGACATCCGGGGGATGTCTGCTCTGCAACGACCGAAGCGGAGCGGAGACCTTGGACCCATGGGGACAAGGTCCGCTTCCGCTTCTAAAATTAAAAAGGGCTAAGCCTTAAGGCTTAACCCTTTTTAGTTTTATAATGCGGAAGATGGGACTTGAACCCACACGATTGCAATAATCACAAGATCCTTAGTCTTGCTCGTCTGCCAGTTCCGACACTTCCGCATGTATTTTGTTTTCGCCGCTTGTCTCACGCGACTCATATATAATATCAGATTGTTTTCAAAAATGCAAGCACTTTTTTCAAAAAAATCATATTTTTTTACAGACTCTTTTCATAGCACAAAAACGGCTGCCCAAACAGGCTGCATTCACCCACTGTATCAAATCCAAACACTGCATACGAGCGCAGAGCCTTCACATTGAGCTTATTGACTAAAAAATGCACACTTTTGTATCCTCTCCTTGCGAGCTCTTCCATCCCAAATACCAGCATTTGTCTCGCAATTTTCTGATTCTGAAAATCCGGATGAACCGCAAGTCTTGAAAGCTCAGCCCCGGGTGCCAGTTTATGGCTCCAGCAATCAAGCCTCTCCACCTGTGGATCATCATCAATTGAAATTGCTGCGATAATTCTGTCCTCTTTGCTTCCGGCATCAGCATTAATCTCCTGCCCATCAATCATTACAAACAAAGATTCTCTACCAAGATCAAACTCAATCTCCTTCATTCCCGGATAAGAATCATCCCATGGACAAAACTCCCTGCCTAGCTGTATCTTATACAATTTTAAAATTTCTTCTTTATTTTCTTCTGTAGCTGCTACTATTTTTCTCATTCTGTTTCTCATTTCCAACTAAATATAATGGACAAAGGGATTCAATCTTGCAAGCTTGAAGTTTGTACTCTAATGAACATGAAACTACCTTCTTATAAATGAAAAATCATATACATTTCTGAACTTCTGCGTTACTCTCTGATTGTGTGTATAACAATTATAATACGATAACAATCCCCATACAAGAATAATTATGCCAAACATCAAATTAGGATGTTTTTCGTAAATCCTATGACTTTTTATGTCTCTTTTCATATAAACAATTTCATTTATATCGTTGTTGATTTCCATATTTCATTTACCTCAAACCTAATCCATTAACTTCAAATTCGTCTCTCAGTATTACTGAAATTTATTGTTTAAAACTTCTAACAATAAAGTAAACCAACCATTCTACCACTAATATGCCATAATAAAAGAATTCTACTGCATGTAATGTTATAAAAAACTGACAGATAATCTACTGCCCATTTCTATGCTTATTTAGCAACAATATACTCCATTTCTTCGCTTTTAGAAAGAATATCTAAAAGCCTGAACACCGGTCCTGTCGGATGAGTTCTACCACCTTCCCATGCTTCCACTGTTTTAATTGAAACCCCCATATATGAAGCAAATACACTTTGAGTCATCCCCGCCTTTGTCCTAATATCACGTATTTCTTTTCCACTATACTCTTTGACCGGCAAAATCATATATGTTTTTACTCTCCCCTCTCCATATCCTTTCTCATAAGCTATAGCTTCCTCGAGTCCTTCTTTTAAATCCTCAAATAATGAGCTCATAGAAATCACCTCCTATTTTTAGCAGCTTCCTCTCTCAACGATTTAACTAATTTCTTTAAAATGCTTTTTTCTTCCTCTGTAAAAGTTCTTGTCATTTGTAATTTTCTTTATTGTCTGACATATACTTCTTCCAAAAAAACATCCATCATTGTTTTCCTTATGACATTTTTCTAAATCTGATCTTGTTTGAAATGCCACATCTCCGATCAGAATACAACCACCCTCTTTTAATAATGTTTTTAATAATTGAATAAATTGAATTTTCTCATCATCTGTTAGGTGATGTAAGGAATACGTTGCAATAATAACATCATATGCATTGTAGCATTTTTGTAAATGGAGATTGATTCATCTAAAATTATTTTATTGTCGACTGTATTTTACTGCTTTCACGACTGTCTCAATGCAATTAATTGTTAATACCAAAATGATGATTGAGAGAAATACCTTATTATAGTGTATAAAAACATGTGAAATACATTCTGCATCCGTTCCAAGTAACTGCTCAATACCATCAAAAAATCCACTATTCATAATCCTATCATTTAACAGCCAAATGCTTGTTAATACTCCATCAATAATATTGGTAATAATGGTAACAAGCATCACTCTTTTGGTATAGCTGCCATCAATAAGTCTCACACTGTCCCTTGTAACACCCAAAATTCCAAATGCAAGAATGAAATACCATGTTTGTCTGATATATTCTAAATTAAAAAGTGGTTCATACACACCTACCCCATTTTTTACAAATGCAATGCATAAAATCTGTGGGCATACAAGAAATACAAGAGTAAAGATAACCGAAAAAACAATTCCTACAATCGCATCTACTTTTGAAATCCTATTAGACTTTTGTGGAACAGGAGGCAAATTATCTATTCCATCATTTAACCCATCCACCTTAATTCCTTTTTTATAAAAGAATGCAAATAATAATGTCACAAATGCAAATCCTGTCAATATACCGCCAAAAATCCCACCGATGGTTCTATAGATAGCTATATACCAGATTGTATGCGATGTTAATGCTGCCATAATTTGGGCAAGTAACATTCCTCCACTGATGCACACTGTCACAATTTTCAATACATACACATATAAACTGTAATACGGCTGTCCGATCAAACAATCCTGTGTTTCACCTTTATATTTCGAAGCTAACTCATTCGGGGTTCCCAGTTCCGTTAGAACAACTTTGATATCACGCTCCGTTGGAGTAACATCCTCACATCGTTCCTCCAACATATCTTGTATGATCGTCTCTAATTCCGCCGCCACGTCTTTTTTCATGGCGGATTTCATATGTTTTGTAACTGCATAAATGTATCTGTCGATCAAATCATTTTTTACCATTTATTCTTCCTCCATTAAAACATTGATTGACTGTGAAAATTTTTTCCAGTGTTCTTTAATTTTTTTATAAACCAGCTTCCCATCTTCTGTGATGATATAATATTTTCTTGGCTTCGTTGCCTCAGTTTCCCATTCACTTTTTAGCAGACCTTGACTCTCTAGTCTTCTCAGTAGAGGATATAATGTATTGCCTTCTATCGAAATACCTTTTCCTTCTAATTCCTTTACCAATGAATATCCATACATTGGTTTATTTAGTTGTGCTAACACTACCATGATGAGTGTGCCCCGTCTGAATTCTAAAATTAATCCTGAAACAATTTCATCACAATTCATCAAATCTCCTCCCTTCAGTATCCTTTATTTAAATCCACTGTGTTTATTGCACTGTATTGTGTGTTGCACACTATGTGTTTAACATAGTATACTGTGTATAACACATCATGTCAACAAGTTTATCCTTTACATTTTAAGTTTTGCATATTATGCCCTATATTATAGGGTGTCAACACAATTCATGTCCTCCTTACATTTAATACAATAACGCTGAAAAAATGTGGTGTCAGTGATGGGAATAGCCAAGGATTTTGATATGGGATTAACGATAGTGTAGATAATACAAAAAGGACAGTGTCCTCTCAACACTGTCCTCCCTAATTTACATGATTGAATTTTCATAATCTCGTAATTCGTGATATATACCTTCTATGATGACCCTACTTCCAGCCACTCTATAAACCAATAAATATCTATGCTTTGCAAAACTTATTTATCATATTGCTTTTCTGCCAACTCTGAAAGTTCTACATCAAACTTCTCATTTTCTTATTTCACCAGCATCTCATAAGTAACCCCGTACTTCTGCGCAATCTCGCTTGCATAGGATTTGCCCTCCGGAGGCGCCACTTCAATCTGATAGGAGCGCTCTGTCCCCTTCATGTGCACGATCATGGAAAACGCTTTCCCACCTGTGTGCTCTGCCTTCTGCTGTTCTTCATTCATTTCCTCCACATCAAATGCCAGCTTATGCATATGTGTATTATAAATGGTCCTCATTCCCTTATGTAAAATTGCCCTGACACTGTCCTTGGCAATGTAGTATCCTTCTTCAAACGAAGTGGTAGAAAATGATTCATTCATCAAAAGCAGACTCCTGCTGTCAGCCTCCTCATAGATTGCCTTAAAACGCTTACATTCTTCCCCAAGCCTTCCTAAATCCAATGTCTTATCCTCATCTGCCGGGAAATGGGTGTAAATACCTGTAACAGGGGAAAATGTAAATGCTTTTCCCGGAATATATATGCCACCCTGCGCCAACACAAACAACTGCCCAACAGCCTGTGTAATTGTCGTCTTTCCACCTCGATTGGCACCTGTTAAGATATACACTCTCCTATTCCGGTCGAAATCCATATCATTCGGTACAATATTCCCGGACTCCTCTGTCTCAAAAACAGCAAGCTTTAAATTGTAAATTCCACGTGCCTGCATCACATACGGATCAGATTCATTTTCTCCCTCTTTATATACAGAAGCTTTAGCAAAGGTAAAGCCCTGTTCCTGCAATTTTTGGATGTACTCCGCCCATTTGATATAGTAGAGCAGCTCCGGAATCAAGTCTGTCATGTCGGTAATGGTAATAGAAACATATTTGTTCAGTACTTCTCTGACTCTTTTCACCATATGGGAAATCATATGGTTGACGATTCGATCTGTATAACGAGTCACATCCTTTGCCTGATCTCCCTCGGGAAGCTTCACAATGCCACCCCGGCTTTCCGACCGCATAACAGCTGTATCCATCACCTTCTGCATAGAAGTGCTAATCACCGCGTCTGCATTCACATCAAACGGCTGAAATTTGAAATTCTTTTTCCATATGGTATCCTCATTAATCCGATCCTTTGACGCAATATGGTCATAAAAATTGCCCAGGATTCCGGACTTGGTAAAATATTTGCTATTTACAGATATCAGACCGATTCCGTCCGCTTCAAAGCGGTCATTCAAGTTAATACCTACCGTAATGCTCTTAAGCTGTGAAGTGTCCATTTTCAGTTCTGAGATATCTTTTTTCAGTTCTGCAAATCCGTTGTCCGCATAGATTTTCTCCACATAAGCTTTTAAACCCAGAAAGCCTGCGGAATGAATATCCGAAGCTGCCAGACATGTATGAAGCGCATCCACACACTTGATATAATCATTAAGCTCGTCCAGCCGATGCAACAGATCCCAGATGCAGGCACTCTCATCATATTCCCGGTTAAAGCTACCGTACTCCCTCAGAAAGCTGATGCGCTCGAGTATTTCCATAAGGTCATCACGCATTTTTTTCTGTTGAAGGACATCCTCGAAAATATCGCAACGGTACTGTGTCACCGCCGGATCTGCATACATACGCGCCATCACGTTTTGGATGTAGTTCTGCTCCCGCTCCTTTGCTGACAGCTTTTTGCAGATTTGATCCATTCCCAGATCATGCATAGTCACATCACTCAAGGTCCGGTATTGTGCATTTGTATCCGGGTATAATAAACTATATTTTTTCTGACTCATAAGCTTGTCCTCTCCTTCTGATCTAATATGCAATTTTGAACGAAATCCGTATAATTTAGCTTACCCCATTTTAACGCGGAAGATGGAGTGCAAAGCGGAGACCTTGAACCATGGGCGCCTGCCCCACAACAACCGAAGCCATGCGGAAGATGGGTTGCAAGACGTCCGGGGGACGTCTGTTCTGCAACGACCGGAGCGAAGCGGAGACCGCAAGACATCCGGGGGATGTCTGCTCTGCGCCGACCGAAGCAGAGCGGAGACCTTGGACCCATGGGCGCCTGCCACGCAACAACCGAAGCCTTGCGGAAGATGGGGCGAGTGAGGTCCGGGGGACCTCATGCCACGAGCCGACCGAGCCGGAGGCGAGACCTTGAACCATGGGTTCAAGGCTCGCTTCGGCATTGAACAATAAGACAGGGACCAAACGCTTCGCTTGATCCCTGTCTTATTGTTCAATGCGGAAGATGGGACTTGAACCCACACGATTGCAATAATCACAAGATCCTTAGTCTTGCTCGTCTGCCAGTTCCGACACTTCCGCATATATTTGATTTTCTGTCGCTTGTCTCACGCGACTTTGATATAATATCAAATCAAACCAAATATGTCAACACTTATTTTTATTTTTATATATTTTTTTCATTTATTATGCATTTAAGCTAGTCCAGCCCCGCCTTTTTCCTCCTAAAAACTCACACCAATCAATCCTCATATCTGATAACAAACAAATAAAAGTCTTTCTTATCGAGAATACATGTCTCCTGAAGAAGACGGTATTCGACACGCAGCCTGATTTGTTTCTTCACAAATCCAATCTCATTTGAATACATGACTATGATTCCGCCGGGTACCAGATGCTCTGCGGCCTTGTCGAAAAACCTCTCGTAAAAAAGCTCCATCTCTGCCTTGGTCTGTCGGTTACGAACCGGCATATCCGTAATCAGCTCATCAAATTTGTAGTCATGTCTGAAATCAAAGAAATCCCTGTGTATAAAATTAATTCTTGTTTTGGCAAACGCAGCATTCTCTCTACCCATAGTGATTGCATCTCCATAGGTATCTGTAGCATATATCTCGCGTGCCGGGACTAAATGTGCGCGCTCTATAAGCAGTGTACCAACTCCGCAGAACGGATCCATGATCTGTGCCGTTTCCTTAAGATACGGCTTTGCGAGTGAAACAATAAGTGCCGCTTGTGACGGATGCATCGACGTAGGAAGCACATTCTTTCTGTACGCAAATCTATTATCCTGTATAGAACATAATCTCATGCAGACAAAAAAATTGTCATTTTTTGTCGGTATGAGCTTGATCACAACGTCGTAATCATTTGGTGAATTGATCATCCTGCCCGCAAAATGCATATCGATAGCTTTCGCAAGCCTGCTCTGGTACGCCGCATCTGCCGTACTCTCAATACGATAGTAAAACGGACCACCCTCACGGTGCATGCGTCTTAATATATCATACATATCTGACTCTGCAAGAAGTCCGGCTGCTTCCTGTGCATCCTTTGGCAGAAGCGATGCTGCATGTATGGTAAAGTACATTTTTCTGAATGTGCGCACCTGCATGATAAGAGGTATATTGTCAGTCTTTACAAGCACTCCAAGCGGATGCAGCTTTGTATCCTTAACCGGTATCTGACGTCGTACCACCTCTCTGTGAAGGCGGTTTGTCATCAGAAGCAGCTCAGCCTTTACTCCTTCAAGCACAGGTGTATGGTGCTTTATCCCATTATATTTAATCAAGATTTTATTTATCTCGTTTAATTCTTCCTCAATATGCTTCCTATTTTCATCTGTGACTGTCATATGCTCAAGCTCTTTTGCACGTTCCATAAGCTGTGGCAAGAGCTCTTTGCAGTCCAGCTGTGACAGCGCCGCCAGATATGAGCCCTTTACAAAGCGCATCTGTTCAGCCTCGTATGCTTTAAAAACCTCATCAGAAAGCTGTGACATATGAAGATCTCCTATCAGAAGCGCTGCGTTCTTTCTGGTTTTTGCATCGTCTGCTCCCATAAACGACACAAGCAGCTCATCTTCTCCTGCAAGCAGCTTTAGAGCCTCTGCTAATGCATTTTCATCTTTAATCTCCTGTCTGAGGCTGCTCAGATTCTGACGTACGTTCTCTTTTTTTAACAGATTTCCGATAATTTCCTTCATTTTTTAAATCATCCTTTAATTTATTGTATATTGTCAGGTTTGGCTTTTCTCTTCCTTTGGCACACCATTTTCTTCGATGTATGTATCCAGATCCTTGTGAAACTGCTCCCACGCATCCTCATGCTCCACGAAGTATAGCGGACACTTCTTGCCTGTCACATCGTAGTGCCTTATTACATCATCAGCACTCAGATCATACCGCCCCATAAGCCATGTGGTGAGCTCTATGAGCGACTGGTATGTGCTGTCGTTGAACTTTCCTGTCTCATCCTCTATACAGCACTCTATCGATATTGTGTCACTGTTTCTGTTATTAGATGCATACGATATCTCATTGCAAGGTATGCACTGCACTATCTCCCCCTCTAATCCTACAACAAAGTGTGAGCTTGCTTTGGTCTTTTTGGTCTCTGCCAGGCCATTGAAATAGTCTCTGTTTTGTCTGGCTGACGTACCCGGATTTGCTGTATAATGGACAACTATGCCGTTTACCTTCTCTAGTGCCTTCTGTGGTCTGGAATACGGATTGGGTGTCAGCAGCTGTACATCAAGCTTTGGCTGTATAGGATTGTAAAGAGTACTGGTCACCTCTGCCTTTACTTCTTCCTGCTTTGCCTTTTTGCCCCTTAAAGCTCCCACTATGATAATCGTTGCAATTATAAGTATTATCACGCCTATAACAATGCCATTGCCAATAAGCTGCTTTCTTCTAACCTGGGCGCGGTGTCTCTTTCTATATTCTTCGCGCTTTCTCTGTCTTATCTTTTCATACTCGTCCATTTAATTATCCCCGGTTATCTCTTTTGTTTGCTTTTATATATCTATTCCAAGCTTTTATAAACATTTGCATACATATAAGAGTATATTAGCACAAATCGTCTTATTATGCCACATAAAATAGTATGTAAGACAATACAAAAGCACCAGATATTACGACGTAACATAATACCCGGTGCTTTATTATAAATGCATATTCTTATTATTAATCACATTTAATCTCGTGAACCCATCCATCCGGTCCATCAATATGGCCCATCTGAATGCCTGTAAGTGTGTCACGAAGCTTCTTTGTGACAGGTCCCATCTCATCCATACCGCTTGGGAAGCAGATTTCCTTGCCGTGGTCTACAATCTTTCCTACCGGTGAGATTACTGCTGCTGTTCCGCAAAGTCCACACTCAGCAAAATCCTTTACCTCATCAAAGAGCACCTCTCTGTGCTCAACCTTGAGTCCTAAGTACTTCTCTGCAACTACCATCAGTGAACGGCGTGTGATTGATGGCAGGATGCTGTCTGATTTAGGTGTAACAAATGTGCCATCCTTTGTGATAAAGATAAAGTTTGCACCACCTGTCTCCTCTACCTTTGTACGTGTTGCAGGATCGAGGTACATATTCTCTGCAAAGCCCTGTGCGTGTGCATCTACAATGGCATGAAGACTCATTGCATAGTTGAGTCCTGCCTTGATATGTCCTGTTCCGTGAGGTGCTGCTCTATCAAAGTCTGACACACGGATTGTGATTGGCTTTGCGCCACCCTTGAAGTATGGTCCTACAGGTGTTACAAGGATTCTGAACTGATACTCATCAGCCGGCTTAACACCGATTACTGCATTTGTTCCCATAATATATGGTCTGATATAGAGTGTAGCACCTGAGCCGTATGGTGGAACCCATGCAGCATTTGCCTTTACTACTTCCTCAACTGCCTTTACAAATCTATCCTCCGGGAATACAGGCATCTCAAGTCTCTCACATGAATCCTTAAGACGCTGTGCGTTTAAGTCAGGTCTGAAGCAGACAATTCTGCCATCCTCTGTTGTGTATGCCTTAAGTCCCTCGAAGCATGTCTGTGCATACTGGAATACTCCAGCACACTCATTAAGTGTCACTGTATGATCCTTTGTGAGCTGTCCATCGTCCCACTTTCCATCTTTATAATTAGAAACATAGCTGTAATCTGTTTCCTGGTAGCCAAAACTAAGGTTTGACCAATCGATATCCTTCTTTTCCATCTTTATATCCTCCGTTTCTTTACGGATCCGATATAACCTAGCGTTATCATATATCGGGTCTACTATCATTTATGCTCATTCTAGTACAATAGGAAAAAAATGTCTAGTACTATTTTTTTATAATAACCATAACTTAAGTTTCTATATAGCTTTTTTTACTATTATATTATAAGATAAGGCCTGACTTTTTCTTACTTTTTTCAATAGCTGTATTAACCATTCCAAACGGACGCCCAAGCAGCAGTCCGATCACAAGCGATATTGCTATATTTCCGGTGTTTATATCCGGTGCTGTTTAAGCTCCCCAATAAAATACAAGGAGCCAAATGCAACATTTTTCGTATCTCTTTTCAGGTGCTTTCTTATCTCATCAACTCCTGAAAGCTCTGTTGCCTCAACTCCCTCTTTTCTGATAAAATCAGCAAGGTGCGATGCCTGCAGTGCCCTGTCCGAATCCGGTGTCACTGTATAAAACTCCTCAGCAAGAGGTAAAATTTCACGTATCATGACATCGTAGTCCTTATCAGCCATGACTCCCATGAAAAAGCAAAATTTCTCACCCGGATACATGTGCATGAGGCTTTCCTTAAGCGCATCAACTCCATTGCTGTTGTGTGCTCCGTCCACTAGCAGAAACGGCTCCTTTGATACTATCTCCATGCGCCCCGGCCACACAGCTTCTTCAAGAGCGCTTTTTATCCTTTTATTCAGGTCTGTTTCCGCTCTCTTTGACTCTGTCTTATCATATTGCATTTCATATTCCGGCCCGCCATAGCGCTTTCCCAGCACATACCGCGCCGCAAGCTCTGCCGCTGCTGCATTCTCCCACTGAAATGTGCCACAAAGCCTCAGTGCGTAGCCGCTGCAGCGTGCTATATCGCTTTGCTCCACAGTGATTATCCTTGCATGCTTTTTTTTCGCTTCCTGCTCGATCACCTGCATGGCACGTGTATCCTGCTGTTCCACCACCACTGTGCCGTTTTCCTTTATGATACCGGCCTTCTCAGCCGCTATATCCGCTATATCACTGCCAAGGATAGCCATATGGTCGTAGCCTATCTTTGTAATAACGGCACATTGCGGTGTGCCGATTGCATTTGTCGAGTCAAGCCTGCCTCCGAGCCCTGTCTCAATGACCATATAATCGCACTGCTGCTCCTCAAAGTACAAAAGAGCCATGGCAAGACAGTAGTCAAACATCGTAAGTCCTATGCCAAAATCTATATCAAGCAGATAGTTTCCAAGCCGTGTGACATCCTCCTTAGGTATCATACGCCCATCAACCGTGATGCGCTCCTCAAAATCTACCAGATGCGGTGATACAAACGTGCCTACCCTCATATGCTCTTTTTTTAATATACTAGAAAAAAAAGCGCACACCGAGCCCTTTCCATTGGTGCCTGCCACATGGATATACGGTATTATGCGCTTTTGCTTTCCTTTTTCTCTCAGCACCTTTATGACCTGTGCTGTCACCACCACTCCCGGCTCATTGCCGAAACGGCGTGTGTTTTCTATTTTGTTTAAAACCTGTGTGTAATCTAAATTTCCCATGCCATCATTATAATATATCCGGCCGATAAAATAAAGACCATATCCTTATACTGCTATAATAATGCCCCCGTCATTTGCATACATGCTTGAGATGCCGGCAGTATCCACAATGACAATCTTCTTAAATCTGGCAAGCTTCTCAAGGCAAGCCTTCACATACTGTGCACGCTCCGGGCAGTTGCAGTGTGAAATTGCAAGAATCCTGTGCTCACAGTCCTTTGTGGCAGCCAC
>UMJQ01036422.1_pt1 | contig 17854 bp, 11 predicted proteins | sample 1966101 | NCBI WGS metagenome assembly UMJQ01 (sample SAMEA4836154, study PRJEB28245) | human gut metagenome | biome: gut microbiome; material: fecal sample | place: Denmark | collected 2008
AGGGTGGAGCAGCAGAGGAGAAAGATGAGTTCGACGTAGAGCTTGTATCCGCTGGTGCAGCTAAAGTTAAAGTTATCAAAGCAGTTCGTGAGATCACAGGTCTTGGACTGAAAGAAGCTAAAGAGTTAGTAGACGGAGCTCCAAAGGTAGTTAAAGAGGGTGCTTCCAAAGCAGAAGCTGAGGACATCAAAGCTAAACTTGAGGCTGAGGGTGCAGAGGTTAACCTTAAATAATTTCAAATTTCAGATTTTTAAAGGCCGTTCCAAAAGGGACGGTCTTTTTCTGTTGCCAAGCATACGACAAAAAGGTCCGGTGGACCTTTTTTAGTGCAATTTAGGGAAATAAAAACAACATTCTTGATTTTGAAGTGGAAGAGTATATAAAATCATCTCAAGAGAAAAAATAATAAAGAAACTTATGCAAGCTGCATAATAACATTTTGCAGAAAATATGCAATACCGCTGAAATTACCAAATGTAATTGACGGCGGCATTTTTTGTTACTATAATGTAAATTAATGAAACGGGTTTCAGAACTACGTTTCAAAACGTATAGAAGAGAACAAGCGAGATACGAGAATAAAAATGATAGGAAAAGGAGAGAAAGAGTTATGAAACTGGCAGTTGTAGGAAGTATTAACACAGACATGACTGTAACAGCAGAGAGAATTCCACTTAAAGGTGAGACATTGATGGGCGACAGTTTGAGTTATATCCCGGGTGGAAAAGGTGCGAATCAGGCAGTTGCGATGGCAAAGCTTGGTGCTGAAGTCGAGATGTTCGGCTGCGTTGGTAATGATGACAATGGACGCAGAATGTTGGACAATCTGAATCGTGTTGGCGTAAAGACAGAGCATATCCAGGTTCTGGAAGGCGTGCCGACAGGAATTGCGATGATTACAGTTGGTGAGAGTGACAATACAATTATTGTTGTTCCGGGAGCAAATGGGAAAGTTGACAAGGCTTATGTGGATGGAATCAAAGACGAACTGGTGAAATATGACATGGTAGTTCTTCAGCATGAGATTCCGCTTGAGACAGTTCATTATATCGCAGAGTTTTGTTACGAAAAAAATATTCCAGTCGTACTGAATCCGGCACCGGCAGCAGAAGTGCCGATGGATATCATCGACAAAGTTACATACGTGACACCAAATGAGCATGAAGCAGTGCTGATTTTTGGAGACGAGTTGAGTACAGAAAATCTTTTGAAGAAGTATCCGGAGAAGCTTGTGATTACACAGGGATCCCGAGGAGTGTCTACATGCCTGAAAAATGGAGAAGTACTGACAGTACCTGCAAGAAAGGCAAATGTGGTGGATACGACAGGAGCAGGAGATACACTGAATGGGGCATTTTCTGTAAGAATTGCAGCAGGTGATGATATGAAGAGTGCTCTTACTTATGCGAATGTAGCGGCAAGCCTTTCCACGGAAAAATTCGGTGCACAGACAGGAATGCCGACAGCAGAAGAAGTTGAAAAGGAAATGAAGTAAATATCCATAAAATATGACAGGAGATATAGACATAGACATGAAAAGACATGGTATTTAAATAGTGCTATTTCAAGAGTGCTTTCTTATATGGGGCACACAGTCCGAATCTGTATCGAGGACTGCGGACTTCCGATCTCGGACGAGACAGAGAGAATTGATCTTGCACTGAAATTTGGACAGCCGAGATTTCTGGAAAGATCATTATAGATGGAAGAGAAACTCAAAATAAGAGTCCACAGTAGGCAATGAAAAATGGTATCAATGTTAACCGCACAAAACTGATTACTTATGCAATCTCAGGATGTATGTCAGCACTGTCCAGGCTGATTCTGGAATTCAGGGCGTATTTGCGCACAATGATGAGATGGCACTTGGGGCTGTAGAGGCAATCGGAAGCAGAAAGATTGTCGTAGTCGGATTTGATGCGACAGATGATGCCCAGGCAGCGGTCAAAGCTGGAAAAATGGCAGCTACTGTAGCACAGAAACCGGACCTTATGGGTGCAACAGCAGTTGAGACCGCTCAGAAGATTTTAAATGGAGAAACAGTAGACAAAGAGATCCCAGTCGAGGTAGAATTAATTACAAAGTAAGACTAAGGGGAACGAATCATTGACTAGCATAAGAGAAGTGGCAAAGCTTGCAGGGGTGTCACCTGCGACAGTGTCCCGTGTGATGAATGGGACGGCTAACGTAAATGAAGAGAAGAAAAAACGCGTGGAGGCAGCGATTAAGGAGACAGGATTTCAACCAAATGAACTGGCGAGAGCTTTGTATAAGAAGTCATCGAAGATGATCGGGATGATCGTGCCAGATATTGAAAACCCGTTTTTTAGTGAGCTTGCGAAAGCGGTGGAAGATACGGCATATCAGAACGGATACCGGATTCTTCTTTGCAGTTCGGGTGGAGACGAAGAGAAGGAGGCTGTAAACATTCAGATGTTCAATCAGCTCCGGGCAGATGGAATCGTTGTGATGACGAACTGCGCAGAGACAGGGAAAGTGTTAGAGGACTGTCCGATACCGGTCGTCCTTGTTGACCGCAAGCTTGATGGATTTAAAGAAAATGCATTAATTGAGGCGGACAACTACAAAGGCGGCTGTCTGGCAGCAGAGCATCTGGTGAAATGTGGCTGCAAGAATATTGTCTGTATGAAAGAACCGACCGGGTATTCCAGCGGGCGCAGACGATACGAAGGTTATCTGGATGTGTGTAAAAAATACAATCTCAAAGAACAGAGCGTGGACTGTTGTTATAATTATGAGAGTGGACTTCGGGCAGCAGAAGAGATACTTAAGAAGTATCCGGAAGTTGATGGGGTAATTGCGGGAAATGATATTGTAGCAATGTCGGTATATAAGGTGTTCACAAGACATGGAAAGAAAATACCGCAGGAAGTTCAGCTTGTAGGATTCGATGATGTCGGGTTCGGCGAATTATTTATTCCAGAGCTGACGACTATACATCAGCCGATTAAAGAGATGGGACATCTGGCAGCAGAGATTATTCTCAAAGCTGTGAATGGGGAACCTTACGAGAAGAAAAATGTATTTGACGTGAAGCTTATCGAGCGGGAGACAACAAAAAACAATAGAAATTTGAAATTTGCTTAAACTTTTATTTAAACTTTTAAACTGAGGGTTTGCATTTTAGGGGGAAATAGTGTACAATTGAAAATAATATGGAAAAATATGATTTTGCTCTTGACAATAAAAAGGGCTTTGTGCTATAGTAAAAAATGCGCTATTGTGGAAAGTTATGCCATGATATTGCACGAAAAACTGAGTCACAAAGCTCTTTTTCGTCGTTTTAGCGATAACAGGGCATTTTGCGGACCACAAAAAAAATAAGAGGAGAGTGAAACGTCAATATGGAAAAGAACAGAATTCGTCCCATGAAAAGCGGAAAAAGCTCACGAATGAGTTATTCCAGACAAAAAGAAGTTCTTCAGATGCCGAACCTGATTGAAGTGCAGAAGGATTCTTATGATTGGTTCCTTAAGTCAGGATTGAAGGAAGCATTTGAAGATATTTCCCCAATTACAGATTATAGCGGTAAATTAAGCCTGGAGCTTGTTGATTTCACACTGTGTGAAGATGATGTGAAATACAGCATTGATGAGTGTAGAGATCGTGATGCAACTTATGCAGCACCGCTGAAAGTCAGAGTAAGACTTCATAATAAGGAGACGGATGAGATTAACGAGCATGAGATCTTTATGGGAGATCTGCCGCTGATGACACGTACTGGTACATTTGTAATTAATGGTGCGGAGCGTGTAATCGTAAGTCAGCTGGTACGTTCCCCTGGTATTTATTATGCAATTGCACATGATAAGCTGGGTAAAAAGCTTTATTCCTCTACTGTCATTCCGAACCGTGGTGCATGGCTGGAGTATGAGACAGATTCCAATGACGTTTTTTATGTTAGAGTAGATAGAACAAGAAAGGTGCCGATCACAGTACTTATTCGTGCTCTTGGAATCGGTACAAATCCGGAGATCATTGAACTCTTTGGTGAAGAACCGAAGATTATGGCAAGTTTTGAGAAAGATGCTGCAACAAACTATCAGGAAGGACTTCTTGAATTATATAAGAAGATCCGTCCGGGTGAGCCACTTGCCGTTGACAGTGCAGAAAGTTTAATCACAAGTATGTTCTTCGACCCAAGACGTTATGATCTGGCGAAAGTAGGACGTTATAAATTCAATAAAAAGCTTCTTCTCAAGAACCGTATTTCAGGACATGTTCTTGCGGAGGATGCAGTAAGCCCGATTACAGGCGAGGTAATCGCTGAGGCTGGAACAAAGGTGACAAGAGAAATTGCAGATCGGATCCAGAACGGAGCTGTTCCGTATGTATGGATCGACAGACCGGAAGAAGAGAGAAATGTCAAAGTTCTTTCTAATATGATGGTAGATCTGAAGGAAGTTGTTGACATTGATCCGGAAGAGGTCGGTGTAACAGAACTTGTTTACTATCCGGTACTTGCAAATCTCCTTGAGGAAACAGCAGGAGATATCGATGAGCTGAAAGCGGCTATCAAGAGAGATATCCATGATCTGATTCCGAAGCATATTACAAAAGAAGATATCATGGCTTCTATTAACTACAATATGCATCTGGAGTATGGTCTTGGTAATGATGACGATATCGACCACTTGGGTAACAGACGTATCCGTGCGGTAGGAGAACTTCTTCAGAACCAGTACAGAATCGGTCTGTCCAGAATGGAAAGAGTCGTAAGAGAGAGAATGACAACTCAGGATCTGGAAGGAATTTCGCCACAGTCCCTGATCAACATAAAGCCAGTAACTGCAGCGGTAAAAGAATTCTTCGGATCTTCTCAGCTGTCACAGTTCATGGATCAGAACAACCCGCTTGGTGAGCTGACTCACAAGAGACGTCTGTCTGCCTTAGGACCTGGTGGTCTTTCAAGAGACCGTGCCGGATTCGAGGTTCGAGATGTACATTATTCCCACTATGGAAGAATGTGTCCTATCGAGACGCCTGAGGGACCTAACATCGGTCTGATCAACTCACTGGCAAGTTATGCAAGAATTAACGAGTATGGATTTATTGAAGCTCCATATCGTAAGATTGACCACTCCGATCCGGAGAATCCGCGTGTAACAGACGAAGTTGTTTATATGACAGCGGATGAAGAGGATAACTATCATGTAGCACAGGCCAACGAGACACTGGATGAGGAAGGACATTTTGTTCATAAGAACGTATCCGGTCGTTACCGTGAAGAGACTCAGGCTTATGAGAGAAAAGCATTTGACTATATGGACGTATCTCCTAAGATGGTATTCTCTGTTGCTACAGCTTTGATTCCATTCCTTCAGAATGACGATGCTAACCGTGCGCTGATGGGATCCAACATGCAGCGTCAGGCAGTACCGCTTCTTATGACAGAGGCACCGGTAGTCGGAACAGGTATGGAAGAAAAAGCTGCTGTTGACTCAGGAGTATGTGTAGTCGCTGAGGAAGCAGGAGTTGTTGAGCGTTCAACATCAGCAGAAATCCAGATCCGCCAGGATGATGGAAAACTGAAAAAATATAAACTTACAAAATTCCTTCGAAGCAACCAGAGCAACTGCTACAATCAAAGAGCAATTGTATTCAAGGGTGACAGAGTGGAGAAAGGCGATGTGATCGCTGACGGTCCGTCTACATCTAATGGTGAGCTTGCATTAGGAAAGAACCCGTTGATCGGATTCATGACCTGGGAAGGTTACAACTACGAGGATGCGGTTCTCTTAAGTGAGAGACTTGTTCAGGATGATGTATATACATCTATCCATATTGAGGAATATGAAGCAGAAGCCCGTGACACCAAGCTTGGACCAGAGGAAATCACTCGTGATATCCCGGGTGTCGGTGATGATGCGCTTAAGAATCTGGATGACAGAGGAATTATCCGCGTCGGTGCTGAGGTCCGTGCCGGAGATATTCTTGTTGGTAAAGTTACTCCTAAGGGAGAGACAGAGCTGACAGCCGAGGAGAGACTGCTTCGTGCAATCTTCGGTGAGAAAGCACGTGAGGTCAGAGATACATCTCTGAAAGTACCTCATGGTGAGTACGGTATCGTAGTAGATGCCAAGGTATTTACAAGAAGCAACGGCGACGAGATGTCACCGGGAGTGAACCAGTCTGTTCGTATCTATATCGCTCAAAAGAGAAAAATCTCTGTTGGTGATAAGATGGCCGGACGTCATGGTAACAAGGGTGTCGTTTCCCGTGTACTTCCAGTAGAAGATATGCCGTTCCTGCCAAATGGCCGTCCGCTTGATATCGTGTTGAACCCGCTGGGTGTGCCTTCACGTATGAATATCGGACAGGTCCTTGAGATTCACCTGTCTCTGGCAGCGAAAGCACTTGGATTCAACATTTCTACACCTGTATTTGATGGTGCGAACGAGATAGATATTATGGATACTCTTGATCTGGCAAATGACTATGTCAACTTAAGCTGGGAAGAGTTTGAAAAGAAACATAAAGAAGAGCTGCTTCCGGAAGTTCTGGATTATCTGTATGAGAACAGAGATCACAGAAAACTCTGGAAAGGTGTTCCGATTTCACGAGATGGTAAAGTTCGTCTTCGTGACGGAAGAACAGGAGAGTATTTTGACAGTCCGGTAACAATCGGACACATGCATTATCTGAAACTGCATCACCTGGTTGATGATAAGATCCATGCACGTTCAACAGGTCCTTACTCACTGGTAACACAGCAGCCATTAGGTGGTAAAGCACAGTTTGGTGGACAGCGTTTTGGAGAGATGGAGGTATGGGCTCTTGAGGCTTATGGCGCATCTTACACACTGCAGGAGATCCTGACTGTGAAGTCTGACGATGTAATCGGCCGTGTGAAGACATACGAGGCGATCATCAAGGGCGAGAACATTCCGGAACCAGGTATTCCGGAGTCATTCAAAGTACTTCTGAAAGAGCTTCAGTCTCTCGGACTGGATGTTCGTGTACTTCGTGATGACAATACAGAGGTGGAGATTATGGAAACTTCCGATATGGGAGAGACCAGCTTCCGCTCACTGATCGAAGGAGATGGAAAATATCGTCGTGATGAGGAAGACTTCGGCAAACACGGTTATACAACTCAGGAGTTCCAGGGAGAGGAACTTGTAAATGAGGAACTGGAAGAGGACGAAGACGATTACGATTCAGATTATGACGACGATAGTTTTGATGACTATGATGACATGTCAGATGATGAATAGAAAGGGGTGCCTGTATGCCAGAAAATAGTAAAGAACAATCATATCAGCCAATGACTTTTGATGCAATCAAAATCGGGTTGGCATCACCTGAAAAGATTCTGGAGTGGTCAAAAGGCGAAGTAACAAAGCCTGAGACTATTAACTATAGAACCTTAAAACCAGAGAGAGATGGTCTGTTCTGTGAAAGAATTTTTGGACCAAGCAAAGACTGGGAGTGTCACTGCGGTAAATACAAAAAAATCCGTTATAAAGGTGTTGTTTGTGACCGTTGTGGTGTAGAGGTTACTAAGGCAAGTGTACGTCGTGAACGTATGGGACATATTGCCCTGGCAGCCCCGGTATCTCATATCTGGTACTTTAAAGGAATCCCGAGCCGTATGGGATTGATCCTTGACTTGTCTCCAAGAACACTGGAGAAAGTATTATATTTTGCTTCTTATATCGTACTTGATAAAGGCGAGACAGACCTGCAGTATAAGCAGGTTCTGTCTGAGCAGGAGTATCAGGAAGCAAGAGAATCCTGGGGAAAAGGTTTCCGTGTTGGAATGGGAGCTGAATCTATCTTAGAGCTTCTTCAGGCAATCGACCTTGAAAAAGAATACGAAGAGCTGACAGAAGGCCTCAAAGGCGCTACCGGACAGAAACGTGCAAGAATCGTAAAACGTCTGGAAGTTGTAGAAGCTTTCCGTGAGTCTGGAAACAAACCGGAATGGATGATCATGACAAATGTTCCGGTTATCCCGCCAGATCTTCGTCCAATGGTACAGCTTGATGGTGGACGTTTTGCAACATCTGACCTGAATGATCTGTACAGAAGAATTATCAATAGAAATAACCGTCTGAAACGCCTTCTTGAGTTAGGCGCTCCAGATATTATCGTAAGAAATGAAAAGAGAATGCTTCAGGAAGCGGTAGATGCCCTGATCGACAACGGCCGTCGCGGACGTCCGGTAACAGGACCTGGAAACCGTGCACTGAAATCTCTGTCCGATATGCTGAAAGGTAAATCCGGACGTTTCCGTCAGAACCTGCTTGGTAAGCGTGTTGACTACTCTGGACGTTCCGTTATCGTTGTAGGACCGGAACTTAAGATTTACCAGTGTGGACTGCCGAAAGAGATGGCAATTGAGCTGTTCAAGCCATTTGTTATGAAAGAGCTTGTTCAGAACGGAACTGCACACAATATTAAAAATGCTAAAAAGATGGTTGAGAGACTTCAGCCAGAGGTTTGGGACGTCCTTGAGGATGTCATCAAAGAGCATCCGGTTATGTTGAACCGTGCACCTACACTGCACAGACTTGGTATTCAGGCATTTGAGCCGATCCTTGTAGAAGGTAAGGCTATTAAGCTTCATCCACTTGTTTGTACAGCGTTTAACGCCGACTTCGATGGAGACCAGATGGCTGTCCATCTTCCGCTTTCCGTAGAAGCACAGGCTGAGTGCAGATTCTTACTGCTCTCACCAAACAACCTCCTGAAACCGTCTGATGGTGGTCCGGTAGCCGTTCCTTCACAGGATATGGTACTTGGTATTTACTATCTGACTCAGGAAAGACCAGGTGCAGCAGGAGAAGGTAAGATCTTCAAGAGTGTAAATGAAGCAATCCTTGCTTATGAGAACCAGGCAATCACACTTCACTCTAAGATTAAAGTACGTGTGACAAAGACAATGCCAGGTGGAGAAGAATTGACAGGTATTGTAGAGTCTACACTTGGACGTTTCATTTTCAACGAGATCATCCCACAGGATCTTGGATTCGTTGATCGTGAAAAAGAGGAGAACAAACTCCTTCTGGAGATTGATTTCCACGTAGGAAAGAAACAGTTAAAGCAGATCCTTGAGAAAGTTATCAATACACACGGAGCAACTGCAACAGCAGAAGTTCTGGATGCTGTAAAAGCAATTGGATATAAATATTCTACAAGAGCTGCCATGACCGTATCTATTTCCGATATGACGGTACCTCCACAGAAACCACAGATGATCCAGCAGGCACAGGATACTGTAGACCGCATCACTAAGAACTTCAAACGTGGTCTCATCACAGAGGAGGAGCGTTACAAAGAAGTTGTAGAGACATGGAAGGCAACTGACGACAAACTGACAGAGGCACTGCTTTCTGGTCTTGATAAATACAATAACATCTTCATGATGGCTGATTCCGGAGCCCGTGGATCTGACAAACAGATTAAACAGCTTGCAGGTATGCGTGGATTGATGGCTGATACAACTGGTCATACAATCGAGCTGCCTATCACTTCAAACTTCCGTGAAGGACTTGACGTACTGGAGTATTTCATGTCTGCCCATGGAGCACGTAAAGGTATGTCTGATACAGCTCTTCGTACAGCCGATTCAGGATATCTGACAAGACGTCTTGTTGACGTATCTCAGGAGCTGATCATTCATGAAGTAGACTGTGCAAAGAAAGATGCACCGATTCCTGGAATCTTTGTAAAAGCATTCATGGATGGAAAAGAAGAAATCGAAAGTCTTCAGGAGCGTATTACAGGACGTTACCTGTGCTATGACATTGTAGATAAAGATGGCAATGTTCTTGTTAAGAAGAACCATATGGTAACACCAAAACGTGCAGAACTGATCTGCAAGAAGGGTGTAAATGAGAACGGAGAACCATTAACACAGATTAAGATCCGTACAATCCTTACATGTCGCTCACACAGTGGCGTATGTGCAAAATGTTATGGAGCCAACATGGCAACAGGTGAGCCGGTACAGGTTGGAGAGGCTGTCGGAATTATTGCTGCTCAGTCAATCGGAGAGCCTGGTACACAGCTTACAATGAGAACATTCCATAATGGTGGAGTTGCCGGTGGAGATATCACACAGGGACTTCCTCGTGTCGAGGAGCTTTTTGAGGCAAGAAAGCCTAAGGGACTTGCAATCATCACAGAGATTGCAGGAACTGCGAATTTGAACGACACGAAGAAAAAACGTGAGATTATCGTAACAAATCATGAGACAGGTGAATCAAAAGCATATCTGATTCCTTATGGATCACGTATTAAGGTATCAGACGGAGCAGAACTTGAGGCCGGTGATGAGCTGACTGAAGGTAGTATCAATCCGCATGATATCTTAAGAATTAAAGGCATCCGTGCAGTTCAGGATTACATGATCCAGGAGGTACAGAGAGTTTACCGTCTGCAGGGTGTTGAGATCAACGATAAGCATATCGAGGTTATCGTTCGCCAGATGCTTAAGAAAATTCGTATCGAGGAGTCTGGAGATACAGAGTTCCTTCCGGGAACAAATGTAGACAGACTTGAGTTCGAGGATGTGAATGAGGTACTGGAGGCAGAAGGAAAAGAGCCTGCAATCGGAGAGCCGATCATCATGGGTATTACGAAGGCTTCTCTTGCAACCAATTCCTTCCTGTCAGCCGCTTCTTTCCAGGAGACAACAAAGGTTCTGACAGAGGCAGCAATCAAAGGAAAGATCGATCCACTGGTAGGTCTGAAAGAGAACGTAATCATCGGAAAACATATCCCGGCTGGTACAGGTATGAGAAAGTATCGTGATATCAGACTGAATAGTGAGTTATCTATGGATGACGATCTGTTCTTTGAAGAAGGATTAGATGATGATGACGATTTAGATATTCTGGATACAGATTTTTCAGATGATGATTTGTTAGAAGAAATTAAACTTACAACAGAAGAATAAGACTTGCGTAAGAGTTTTGAATGAAAGTACCGCCGCACGAATTTGTGCGGTGGTACTTTTTTTGTATAATAGGAAATTGCATTTCCTATTATACAAAAAGCCTCCGGCAGGATGCGCACTGCGGCGTATACTGAAGATGTCGCAAGCGACCACCGCAGGCGCTAGAATGTGCCAAGGCACATTCTTTGTTCTTGCCAAGCATACGACAAAAAGATACATTGATAATACCTTTAGGCTGCCCCGTACTGGAGCAGCCTGAAGTGCAATTATGCACAAAAAAATAGGAATGAAGCGTGAAAGATTAATAGAAAACATAAAAAAGATAGTCAAGGCAAACTTTTTGATAAAACATTATTGACAATGATTATCATTAACAATATAATGAATGATGGAAATGATAATCAGTTTCAAATCGTGCGAGGTAATATATATGAGCCAAGAAGAGAGATTTCAAGAAGTATTAAATCAATTAAAGAAAGCTGGCTATCGGATTACCGAACAGAGAAAGCTTCTTTTACACATTATATTGAATAATGAATACTCCTCTTGTAAGGAGATTTATTATGCAGCAAAGAAGCAGGACGACAAAGTCGGAATTGCAACTGTGTATCGTACTGTGCAACTGTTGGAAGATATGGAACTGATCCATAAAGAGATGGTTGTGAGAATTTAGCGAGAAGAAGGAGTGGATTATGATGCCGTTAACGATGTTAAATCCAGGCGAAAGTGCATCTATCGTCCGGGTAGGCGGAAATGAAGAAACAAAAAGATTCCTGGAGAATCTCGGATTCGTAGCTGGAAGTGAGGTGAAAGTTATTTCCAGTAACGAGGGTAACATAATTGCCCAGATCAAAGAATCACGAGTTGCAGTCAGCAAAGGAATTGCTAATAAAATAATGGTCTAGGAGGAACGGGAGAATGACTTTAAGAGATGTGAAAGTTGATCAGACAGTATCCGTAGTAAAGCTTCATGGAGAGGGAGCTACAAAAAGAAGAATTATGGATATGGGAATCACAAAAGGAACCAGCATTTATGTCCGTAAAGTAGCACCACTTGGTGATCCGGTGGAAGTTACTGTACGTGGATATGAATTGTCTCTGAGAAAAGCAGACGCAGAGATGATCGAAGTTAAATAACCAATTAGAGAGTAAAACAGGAGGATGTAAAAAAATGGGAGTGAAGATAGCACTTGCCGGAAACCCGAATAGTGGTAAGACAACACTTTTCAATGCTTTGACAGGTTCCAATCAGTTCGTTGGTAACTGGCCTGGAGTTACTGTTGAGAAAAAAGAAGGAAAATGGAAGGAAGACAAAGAAGTTGTAATTATGGACCTTCCAGGTATCTATTCTTTATCACCATATACATTGGAGGAAGTTGTAGCCAGAAATTATCTGATCACAGAGCGTCCGGATGCAATCCTGAATATCGTAGACGGAACAAACCTGGAGCGTAACTTATACCTTACAACTCAGTTACTTGAGCTTGGTATCCCGGTTGTTATGGCAATTAACATGATGGATATTGTACGCAAGAATGGTGATGAGATCAACACAAAGAAACTTGCTGAGAAGCTTGGCTGTGAAGTTGTAACAATTTCTGCTCTGAAAGGTGATGGAATCAAAGATGCAGCTTCAAGAGCAGTAAAACACGCCGGACAGAAAGCCGGACAGGAATCTGTGCATGAGTTCGCACCGGAAGTTGAGAACTACCTGAATGAGATTGAAGGCAGACTTGGATATGAAATTCCGGAAGAGCAGAAAAGATTTTACGCGATCAAATTATTTGAGCGTGACGATAAGATCAAAGATGCTATGAAAAATGCACCGGATGTTGAAGATATCATTGCTCGTGCAGAGAAAGAGATGGATGACGATGCAGAGAGTATCATCACAAATGAGAGATACAGTTTCATTGGTTCTATTATCGGAGACTGCTTAAAGAAGAATAAAACACAGGAACTGACAACATCTGATAAGATTGACCGTATCGTAACAAACAGATGGCTTGCACTTCCAATCTTTGCAGCAGTTATGTGGCTTGTATATTATGTGTCTGTAACAACAGTAGGTTCCATATTGACAGACTGGACAAATGATACATTGTTTGGTGAGTGGATTATTCCGGCAGCTCAGAGCTTCTTTGAAGGAATCGGATGTGCGGACTGGTTAACAGGTCTGATCGTAGACGGAGTTATCTCCGGAGTTGGTGCTGTACTTGGATTCGTACCTCAGATGCTTGTATTATTTCTTTTCCTTGCATTCCTTGAGTCTTGCGGATACATGGCACGTATCGCATTCATCATGGACCGTATTTTCCGTAAGTTCGGACTTTCCGGAAAATCATTTATCCCGATGCTGATCGGAACAGGTTGTGGAGTTCCTGGAGTTATGGCTTCCCGTACAATCGAGAATGACCGTGACCGTAAGATGACTGTTATGACAACAACATTTATCCCTTGCGGAGCGAAACTTCCAATTATCGCCCTGATCGCCGGAGCACTTTTCGATGGCGCTTCATGGGTAGCACCAAGTGCTTACTTTGTTGGTATCGCAGCAATCATCTGCTCTGGTATCATCCTGAAAAAGACAAAGATGTTCGCAGGAGATCCAGCACCATTTGTTATGGAGCTTCCTGCATATCATATGCCAACAGTTGGCAACGTTCTTAGAAGTATGTGGGAACGTGGCTGGTCCTTTATCAAAAAAGCTGGTACAATTATTACATTATCAACAATCGTTGTTTGGTTCTTATTGAACTTCGGTTGGACAGATGCTGGATTCGGAATGCTGAACTTCGATGGACTTGAGGGAGCAGCTATGGAGGCAGCACAGGCAGAGTGTATTCTTGCTAAGATCGGTAACTTGATTTCCTGGATCTTCACACCACTTGGTTGGGGAGATTGGAAGATGACTGTAGCAGCTATTACAGGACTTGTAGCGAAAGAAAACGTTGTAGGTACATTCGGACAGCTCTTCGGATTTGCAGAAGTTGCAGAAGACGGACAGGAAATCTGGGGAACACTTGCAAGCAGCATGTCACAGATCGCAGCTTACTCATTCCTTGTATTCAACCTTCTGTGTGCACCATGCTTCGCAGCAATGGGAGCTATTAAAAGAGAGATGAACAACACAAAATGGTTCTGGTTCGCAATCGGATATCAATGCTTACTTGCTTACCTCGTATCTCTTTGTATCTTCCAGTTTGGTACACTCTTCACAGGTGGCGGATTCGGTATTGGAACAGTAGCAGCAATCGTAGTTCTGATCGGTTTCCTTTACATGCTGTTCCGTCCTTACAAAGAGAGTACATCACTTAACACTAAAACCGTTTCAAGTGTAAAAGCAGCATCGAAATAATGATTATAATGTCGAAAAGTCTTTCTTCACCTGTGCTTGCACAAAGGTGAAGAAATGACCTTGAGACATAACATAAATAAGCAGAAAGAAGGGGATTTTATGATGGCATTGGCAGCACAGACAAGTATTTTATCTACAATGATTGTAGCGCTTGTAATAATTGCGATTGTAGCATGGATTATAAGAGGCATGATACAAAAGAAGAAGAGAAGTGGTACATTTATCGGATGTGATTGTGGGTGTGCCAATTGTCCACACTCCTGTCATAATCCAAAGAATAGTAATAGTCAGAGTGGCTGCGGCGGCTGTGGCGGGTGCTAGTCTGGAAAATGTATGACTTAGATTTAAGTCATATGATGTAAAATAATCTTATGTGTGAATAAATGTGTGAATAGACAGGGAAATCCTTGCAGATGAGTTTCATTTGCAGGGATTTTCTTTTGCGCTTTGCTCTTTTCAATGGGACACAAATAGGGTAAAATAAATGCTAGGTGAATATGATGAATAAGAAATCTTTATACAAATTAGAATACAATAAAATAATTGAAAAACTGACAGAGCACGCAGGTTCTTTTGGAGGCCAGGAGCGTTGCAGAAAATTAAAACCAAAGACGGAAATCTCTGAAATTGAGAGAATGCAGGAAGAAACGGCCGCAGCATTTACACGGATCGTAAAGAAAGGACGTCCATCTTTTGGAGGCTGTAGTCCGGTAAGTGAATCTATGATGCGTCTGGAAATCGGAGGAACACTTGGAAGGGGGGAGTTGCTTCGCATATGTAAGGTTCTGGAGACAGCAGGACATGTGAAGAATTACGGGCGCCATGACAATGCAGATGATATGCAGGATATATTGGACGGATACTTTGAACAGCTTGTTCCTGTATCTATTTTGTCCACGGAAATCCGCAGATGTATTCCGGCAGAAGATGAGATTAGTGATGATGCAAGTCCGGAGCTTAAGAGAATCCGTCGTGCTATGGGGCAGATTAATGATAAGGTTCATGCAACATTGTCTTCCATGGTGAATGGTTCACTCCGCACATATTTGCAGGATCCGATTATTACGATGCGTGGGGATCGTTACTGTATCCCGGTCAAGGCCGAATACCGTGGTCAGGTCCCGGGAATGATCCATGACCAGTCATCAACAGGTTCTACTTTATTTATCGAGCCGATGGCAGTTGTAAAGCTGAATAATGATCTGAAAGAATTATATGGAAAGGAACAGGAAGAAATTCAGGTCATTCTTGCCAGGTTGAGTGCAGACGCAGCAGAATATGTTTCTGAAATCCGTACGGACTATGCAACATTGACAGAGCTTGATTTTATATTTGCAAGAGGAGCTCTTGCATTGGATATGAATGCCAGCAAACCGATGTTCAACCAGGAGAGAAGGATCCGTATCCGGGAGGGAAGACATCCGTTATTAGATAAGAAGAAAGTCGTTCCGATCAGTCTGACACTGGGCGGGGATTTTGATCTTCTGATTGTGACAGGACCGAACACCGGTGGTAAGACTGTGTCACTTAAGACAGTTGGATTATTCCAGCTCATGGGACAGGCAGGTCTTCACATTCCGGCACTGGATCGTTCTGAACTGGGTGTATTCCGTGAAGTTTATGCAGATATCGGTGATGAGCAGAGTATTGAACAGAACTTAAGTACATTCTCATCACATATGACAAATGTAGTGTCATTTATCAAGCAGGTGGATGAAGATTCACTTGTACTTTTTGACGAGCTTGGAGCTGGAACTGACCCGACTGAGGGTGCGGCACTGGCAACAGCAATATTGAATCATTTGCATTGTCAGGGAATCCGTACTATGGCGACTACGCATTACAGTGAATTAAAGGTTTATGCCTTGTCCACACCAGGGGTAGAAAATGCGAGCTGTGAGTTCGACGTGGAGACACTTCGCCCGACGTATCGACTGCTTCTTGGAATCCCAGGAAAGAGTAATGCATTTGCAATTGCAGGAAAACTGGGACTTCCGGACTATATTATCGAGGAAGCAAAGACACATTTGACAGAGCAGGACGAATCTTTTGAGGACTTGCTGACAGATTTGGAGAGCAGCAGACGAACCATCGCGAAAGAACAGGAAGAGATTGCGGCTTACCGCCGTGAGCTGGAGGCTCTGAAGCAGGAGACGGCGCAGAAGAAAGAAAAGCTGGAAGAACAGCGTGACCGCATTTTACGAGAAGCAAATGAAAAAGCACATGCGATTCTGGCAGATGCCAAAGAGACAGCAGATGAGACAATGCGTAACTTTCATAAGTTTGGAAAGGCCAATGTTTCGGCAACGGAGATGGAAAAAGAGCGTGAGCGCCTGAGAAAGAAGATGGAGAAGACACGCGAGGGCATGACAGAGGAAGTGAAGAAGCCGAAGAAGCAGTATAAGCCATCTGATTTTAAATTAGGCGAGACGGTTAAAGTTCTGAGCATGAATCTGACCGGAACAGTGCATTCACTGCCAGATACAAAAGGCAACCTTATGGTTCAGATGGGAATTCTTAGCTCAAAAGTACACATTTCTGATCTGGAGATTGTTGATGAGAAGCCGGCATATCTGAAAAAGACTGCCGCAAGAACAAGCAAGGGTAAGGTGAAGATGGGCAAATCTTTGTCCGTAAGCCCGGAAATCAATCTGCTTGGAAAGACCGTTGACGAGGCGGTCGCAGAGCTGGATAAATATTTGGACGATGCGTCTCTGGCACATTTGACAAGTGTGCGCGTGGTACACGGAAAAGGAACCGGAGCTTTAAGAGCGGGCATCCACCAATATCTGAAACGTCAGAAGCATGTGAAATCTTACAGATTAGGAGCATTTGGCGAAGGAGATGCCGGAGTGACGATTGTAGAATTAAAATAATGCAAAAATCAGGGAGAATAAATAATGGTTAATAAACAGAAAATTTTGATCGTGGATGACGATGAGGCAATTGCAGAGCTTGTATCTTTGTATCTTGCAAAAGAATGTTTTGACACGATGATGGTTCATGACGGGGAGAAGGCGCTTGTAGCATTCGACACCTATCACCCGAATCTGGTACTTTTAGATTTGATGCTTCCGGGTATTGACGGGTATCAGGTCTGCCGCGAGATCCGTGCGCGGGCAAATACACCGATTATCATGCTTTCCGCAAAAGGGGAGGTTTTTGATAAAGTGCTTGGTCTGGAGCTTGGAGCCGATGACTATATTATGAAGCCATTTGATTCAAAAGAGCTTGTGGCGCGCGTAAAAGCAGTGCTCCGCCGTTATCAGGCAGTGCCGAAATCAGAGGTTCCTGCAGTAGATAAGGGAAAATGTGTGGAATACCCGGGAATCGAGATCAATCTGACGAATTATTCTGTTCTGGTCGATGGGCAGAATGTGGAGATGCCGCCGAAAGAGCTGGAGCTTCTTTACTTCCTGGCATCTTCGCCAAATCAGGTGTTTACAAGAGAGCAGCTTTTGGATCAAATCTGGGGATATGAGTATATTGGAGATACCCGTACGGTTGATGTGCATATTAAGCGTTTGCGCGAGAAGATCAAAGATCATAATGGCTGGAAACTTGCCACC
>UMJQ01042576.1_pt1 | contig 17250 bp, 14 predicted proteins | sample 1966101 | NCBI WGS metagenome assembly UMJQ01 (sample SAMEA4836154, study PRJEB28245) | human gut metagenome | biome: gut microbiome; material: fecal sample | place: Denmark | collected 2008
TGCATCAGCCTGTCCGACACCGACTGTTTCCGAAAGTGTTTCCAGAGAATTCTGTACCGCTTTCATTTTATCAAAATTATTAACCGTTGTGATCCCAATCACCAATACGATCAGCACAAGCACTGCACTCGTAATATAGGCAAATGCCGAACTCTGATGCTGCTCTTTATATTCCATCTTTTCTCTCACTGCACTACGAAAATTCTTTGCAGCTCGATCCTCAACCACTTCACTGGGGGTTACTCCATTCTCCTTGTGTGTATTGATCATATAGTTCTGCATCTCAGGATTCTTTTCATAATAAATGTAATGCCCTCCGATCTGCATCAGTTCACCAAATTTGTACGCATAAAATATCTCGTCCTGCTCTCTTGCGTTTTTCCACAGGAACAGACTTCCTTCCTGCCCAAATTCTCTTTCCTGTATTTTCTTCACTTCCCGGTTGCGGCTCATCGGATTGCCTTCTTCAACAATTCCCCATCCGACAATATGACTTTCCGGAAAATACTGCGCTGCTTCTTCCATCATATGTTTCATTCCATCTTGTCCGATTTCAAGTTTACCATCCTTTTCCGATAATTCTTGCATCTGTACAGCTCCTGACACAAATACAGCCTTTTCGTCTTCCAGTTCCAGCACTTCTCCCACCAAAATCACTCCAACCGGCTGTTCTTTCGCTTTTTCTCTTAATTGGTTCAGATATGTATCTACATAATCTTCTACATATATCTTTGGATTGTCACTTACATTTCCTATCTGTCTTACGTTTTTTGGAAGTTGTCTTTCCATGACACAATCACCTCGTCTTATATATTTTTGCCTATGATATCATACAAAATATGCGTATTTTATCAGTTAATGGGACCTGTCCATGGAATTTTCCGATACAATTTTTTATTTCCCGACACACTTCCGGGATTTCAGGCAGCTTTTCTTTCAGATTTTGGTACATAAAAAGAGATTCCCGAATAAATCATTCAGGAATCCCTATCTTATTATATTCTGTTCTTATGATATGACTATAATATTTCCACAGTCCCGGTATCCTTCCGGCATCTGATCTGTAACGATTTTTGCGCCTGCAAACGGAGCAAACGTTACAGAACTCACCTCACCGAACTTAGACTCGTCACATAATACATATTTTTCCTGGCACTGTTCCATCGCAATCTTTTTGACCATTGCTTCACTCGCATCCGGTGTCGTGAACCCTGTTTTCTTAGTCACACCATTGGTACCAAAGAATCCCTTGGTAAAATGATACTTTCTAATCGTCTCCATTGCCTCACTTCCGACAACCGCTTCCGTGGAACTTTTCAGTTCTCCTCCAACCAGTCGTACTTTCACCCCGGACTTTGCCAATTGCTGAGCATGCACTACCGCATTCGTCACAACAGTTACATCTTTATCCCGCAGAAATTCCAGCATATATCCGGTTGTGGTTCCTGCATCAAGATATATATATTCACCTTGTCCGATCAATCTTGCGGCATATTCTGCAATCTGCCGTTTTTCCGATACATGAACGGTTATTTTCTGAGCCACTGTCGGCTCCTGCGGTGTTACCACGTGATCTAATGCGACCGCACCTCCGAACACTTTCACCAGTTTTCCCGCATTATGAAGTGCTGTGATATCTCTGCGCACGGTCGATTCCGATGTATCCAAAAGTTCTTTAACTTCTGTCACGGTAATACTGCCTTCTTTTTCAAGAAGCTTCAATATCTGTTCATAACGCTGTTCTGTAAGCATATGTCCTCCTACAGGTTCTCCTGCATGAATTTGCTTACTGCTTCGCAAGCTGCTTCTTCATCAGCACCTTCAAATGTAAATGTTACTTCATGGTCTTTCTTAGCACCAAGTCCCATAAGGCCGAAGATCTTCTTGCAGTCAGCTTTCTTTCCTTCTTTTTCGATCATCACTGATGATTCGAAAGATTTTGCAAGTTTCACCAGTTCTCCTGCCGGACGAGCGTGGATTCCTTCGTTATCTGTGATTACATACTTAAATTCTTTCATTCTTCATACCTCCATAGAATATTACATTTGGTGATTTTCATTCTATTCATTTTTTACAGGTCTGTCAACATCTCTGCGGACAAACCTGTATTTTACTATTATTTTTATATAATTTTCTTTTTGAGTACTCCGAGTAATACCGCTGAAATTACAGTTCCTGCTACCAGTGCCACCAGATACATGATTGCATTTCCCACTACAGGGAATACGAAGATTCCACCGTGCGGTGCCATCAGTGTACATCCAAATGCCATAGACAGTGCTCCGGCTGCCGCAGAACCGACAATGCAGGCCGGCAGTACGTGAAGCGGATCTGCTGCCGCATATGGAATCGCTCCTTCGGTAATAAATGCGAGTCCCATAATGAAGTTTGTCGGTCCTGCTTCTCTTTCTGATTTTGTAAATTTGTCTTTAAATAATAATGTTGCAAGTGCAATTGCACATGGAGGGGTCATTCCTCCGATCATAACAGCTGCCATGATATCATAATTTCCTGCTGCGATTGCGGCTGTACCGAACACATATGCCGCCTTATTGAACGGGCCTCCCATATCAATCGCCATCATTCCGCCAAGGATCAGACCAAGCAAAAGCTTGCTTGAGCCACCCATTCCGGTCAGTCCGTTGTTCAATGCAGTATTGATCGCTCCCATGACCGGCTCAATCGCAAAGTTCATAAGAAGGCCGATTCCAAGAATTCCGGCTACCGGATAGATCAGAACCGGTGCAATCTTTTCCAGTGCATCCGGAAGCTTGTCACACAGTTTTCTAAGAAGAAGAATCAGATATCCGGACACAAAACCAGCTACCAGCGCTCCGAGGAATCCGGATTTTCCGTTTGCTGCGATAACTCCACCTACAAATCCAACCGCAAGTGCCGGTCTATCGCCGATTGCTTCACCTATATATCCCGCAAGTACCGGAAGCATCAATCCAAATGCAAGTCCGCCGATCGTCTTAAGCTGCGCCGCTACCGGTGTAATAGTACCAAAGTTAGCCCTATCTGCTTTTGCCAATGCATTCATATCTACGCAAAGTCCGTCGATCAAAAATGCCAGTGCTATCAGAATACCACCGCCGACTACGAACGGAAGCATATGGGATACACCATTCATCAACTGTGTGTAAATCTGATGTCCGATGCTGCCGGATGATCTTCCACCTTTACTTTCCTGCACTTCTGCTCCATTTGCCGCATGATATACCGGAACGTCCCCGCTGATCACACGGTCAACCAATTCACCTGCTTTACTGATACCATCAGACACCTGGCAGACAATAACTTTCTTTCCGTCAAAACGATCCATCGGAACCTGTGCATCTGCAGCTACGATAATTCCATCTGCTTCTTCAATTTCTTTTGAAGTCAGTACATTTTTCGCTCCGCCGGAACCTCTTGTCTCCACTTTTACTGCACAATCTTTTGCTTTTGCAGCTTTTTCAATTCCTTCAGCCGCCATATACGTATGTGCAATTCCGGTCGGGCAGGATGTGACTGCAAGAATCTTAACCTTTCCTCTGGTCTCTTCTTCTGCTGCCGTTCCTTCTCCCGCAAGTCTTTCATCAATTCCTGCTTCTTTTTCATCGGCATCATTGATGATACCCATAAATTCTTCTACTGTCTCCGCATTTCTCAAAGCCTCTGTAAATTCTTCATTCATCAGAAGAACAGATAACTTACTCAATACATCCAGATGGATATTGTCTTCTGTATTCGGTGCTGCGATCAGGAACATCAGTGTAACAGGCTCCCCATCCAGCGAATCAAAATCCACACCATCCTTAACTACCATTGCTGCCAGTCCCGGTTTTGTTACCGCATCGCATTTTCCATGCGGAATGGCGATTCCTTCTCCGATTCCTGTCGTACTTTCTTCTTCTCTTGCATATACCTGCTTTCTATATGCTTCTTTATCATTGATCTTTTCGCTCTTTACCATGAGATCAACGATCTGGTCGAGTGCTTCGTTTTTGCTCTTTGGCGATGCATTCAAAAGAATACTTCTTGCATCCAGCAAATCTGTGATTCTCATATAATTTTCCCTCCTGTTGATAAATCGTTTTCTTTGCAACACTTTTCTCTTTTATGCCTTACACCAGCTGTTTATATACTTCTTCTACTTCCGGTCTGGTTGCCAGATATTCGGAAAATGCACTTGCGCTTCCTGTTGCGACTCCCATACGGAAAGCATGCTCATAATCCTGCTTTTCCATCCAGCCTGTCATGAAACCTGCCACCATGGAATCTCCGGCTCCTACACCATTGACCAATGTTCCTTTCGGCGCCGGCGAACTATATACTTCTCCATTTTCCGCAATCAGCACCGCGCCTTCTCCCGCCATCGAGATCAGCACATTTCTGGCTCCTTTTTCCTGAAGCTTTCTTCCATAAGGAATGACGTCCTCTCTCGTCTTAAGTGTCACTTCGAAGATCTCACCAAGCTCATGATTATTTGGTTTTATCAGAAACGGACGATACTCCAGTACATTCATAAGAAGATCTCTTGTTGCATCCACAACGATCATGATGCCTTTATCTTTCAACTCTTTCATGATTCTGCTATAGATATCGTCTGGCATAGATGCCGGGATACTTCCTGCAAGGAATAAGACATCGCCTTCTTTCATCGTATTCAGACGCTTCATCAATTCTTCTACTTTCTCTTTCGGAATCTTTGGACCACTTCCATTAATTTCTGTTCCGTCGATGGATTTCAGTTTCAAATTGATTCTTGATATTCCTTCTTCAATCTGAATGAAATCAGATGCTACACCTTCTTCTTCCAATCGTCTTGCAATTTCTTTTCCCGTAAATCCGGCCATAAATCCAAGTGCCGTACTTTGGATTCCAAGATTCTTAAGCACGATAGAAACATTAATCCCTTTTCCACCCGGAAGCATGAGTTCTGAGCTTGTACGGTTTGTAAGTCCGAGTTTAAAATCGTCCACTGAAACGATGTAATCCAACGATGGATTAAACGTAACTGTATAAATCATATTTCTTACTCCTTTCAACTTGTTGAGTTCATTATATCGTCAAATCCAGTCATTTTCAATCACATTAGTTCACAAATATTTTGACTGTTTTTGGTTGATTTTGCACAAACAAAGAGTGAATCTGACCGTTTTTAATCGCTTACCGCAAAAAAGCTGCCGCCCAACGAAATCTCTTTCGTTAAAGCGACAGCCTCTGACTATCCGTTCTATATTATTATTTTACGAATGCTTTTACTTTTGCATAAATGCTATCTGCGTCAAGACCGTATTTCTTAATCAGTTCTACAGCCGGACCAGACTCACCAAATGTATCATTTACACCAATCTTCATTACTTTAGCCGGTGCTTTCTCTGCAACTACATCACATACAGCACTTCCAAGTCCGCCGATAACAGAGTGTTCTTCAACTGTTACGATCTTTCCTGTCTTAGCTGCTGCTGCAACAACCGCTGCTTCATCCAACGGTTTGATCGTGTGCATATTAATCACTTCTGCACTGATTCCGTCTGCTGCGAGCTTCTCTGCTGCTGCGAGGGATTCAGATACCTCAAGACCTGTTGCGATGATTGTTACATCAGTACCTTCACGAAGTGTGATGGCTTTACCAATCTCGAATTTGTATTCTGCATTATCATTGATAACCGGAACTGCAAGTCTTCCGAAACGGAGATATACAGGACCTACGTGCTCATAAGCTGCTTTTACAGCTGCTTTTGCTTCTACATCATCAGAAGGATTGATCACGATCATTCCAGGAATTGTTCTCATAAGAGCAATATCTTCGTTACACTGATGTGTAGCACCGTCTTCTCCAACAGAGATTCCGGCATGTGTAGCACCGATCTTAACGTTTAATTTTGGATATCCGACTGAGTTGCGAACCTGCTCAAATGCACGTCCTGCTGCAAACATAGCAAATGAACTTGCAAACGGAACTTTTCCTGTGGCAGCGATACCTGCTGCAACTCCGATCATGTTACACTCAGCGATTCCACAGTCAATGTGACGTTCCGGGAAAGCTTTTTTGAACATTCCCGTCTTGGTAGCTTCTGCAAGGTCAGCGTCTAACACTACCAGATCTTCATGTTCTTTTCCTAATTCTACCAAAGCATTACCGTAGCTTTCTCTTGTTGCGATTTTCTTTACTTCTGACATAATGCTTCACCTGCTTTCTCTAATTCTTCCATTGCCTGTGCATACTGCTCATCATTAGGAGCTTTTCCATGCCATCCGGCCTGATCTTCCATGAAGGAAACTCCTTTTCCTTTGATTGTCTTTGCAATAATTGCAGTCGGCATTCCCTTTGTCTTGCGAGCCTCTTTGAAAGCTGCTTCGATCTGGTCAAAATCATTTCCATCAATATTGATCACATGGAAGTTAAATGCCTCGAATTTCTTGTCGATCGGATATGGAGAGTTAACGTCTGTAATCTTTCCATCGATCTGAAGGTTGTTATTGTCAACGATCACTACCAGGTTGTCCAGCTTTCTGTGTCCCGCTAACATAGAAGCTTCCCAGACCTGTCCCTCCTGGATCTCACCATCTCCGAGAAGTGTGTATACTCTGTAATCATCATCTGAAAGCTTAGCTGAAATAGCCATTCCTACTGCAGCCGAGATTCCCTGTCCGAGGGATCCGCTTGACATATCAACACCTGGGATGTGTTTCATATCCGGATGTCCCTGAAGATATGATCCGACTTTACGAAGAGTTGTCAGATCTTCTACCGGGAAGAATCCTCTGTGTGCCAGTGTTGAATAATATCCCGGTGCTGTGTGTCCTTTTGATAATACAAAACGGTCACGGTCTGCTTTCTTAGGATCCTTAGGATCGATATTCATCTCTTCAAAATACAGATATGTATAAATGTCTGCTGCTGACAGTGATCCACCCGGATGTCCGGATTTTGCACTGTGAACTGCAGTAACGATGCCCTTGCGGACTTCGTTGGCTGTCTTCATAAGCTCTAATTTGTTCATGTTGTTCCTCCTGAATCATTATATATGATAGCTTTACTTATTCTTATTCTCCGAATACTGCTTTGTAATCAGCCTGGAATTTCTCGATTCCTGCATCTGTTAATGGATGATGTGTCATCTGCTCGATTACTTTGTAAGGTACAGTTGCGATATCGGCACCTGCCAATGCACAGTCTGTTACATGGATCGGGTTACGTACGCTTGCCGCAATGATCTCTGTATCGATTCCTGCAACTTCGAAGATCTGTGCGATCTCTGAGATTAAGTCTACTCCTCTTGTAGAGATATCGTCCAGACGTCCAAGGAATGGTGATACATATGTAGCGCCGGCTCTTGCTGCAAGAAGTGCCTGGTTCGCATTGAAGATCAGTGTTACGTTTGTCTTGATTCCTTCAGCTGTAAGAACTTTTACTGCTTTTAATCCTTCTACTGTCATAGGGATCTTAACTACCATGTTAGGATGGATCTTAGCGATCTCTCTTCCTTCAGCGATCATGCCTTCAGCATCTGTTGTTGTTGCCTTTACTTCTCCACTGATTGGTCCGTCTACGATAGAAGCGATCTCAGCAATAACTTCTTCGAATACTTTACCTTCTTTTGCGATCAGAGATGGGTTTGTTGTTACTCCACAGATAACTCCCATGTCATTTGCTTTCTTAATATCTTCTACGTTCGCTGTGTCAATGAAAAATTTCATGTTATTCTTCCTCCTTAAAACCGGTGAAATCTGTTCACCATTCCCTTGTTATCGTTTGGTTGAATTATACTCTATTTAAGGAGCTCTGGTCAATAGCTTTGATTTTTTATTAGTAATTTTTTCTGTTAATATTATAAAATTATTAATTGAATTTCGCATATTTTTTTGTAGAAATGTCAACGATATTTTTTTAATTTTTTCATTTCATTAACGATTTTCACGCATTTTATGGGATTATTTAAATTTAACATGCATTTTTGTTTTGTAAAATCTCGAATTTATTAATAATAATTTTCGCAAAAGAATTAATTTTTCTTTTTTCGGGCATTTTTCGCATACGTTGTCGTCCCCCGGACGATTAATTGCGGCTCATACTCCACATGATATGTACTGATCGGAACCGCACCTGTATTCGTCGAATGATGTGTGGCTATCTTCTTCATTATGATATCACATGCATCTCTTCCTTTGAAAGTCACAAAATGTTCGATGGTCGTCAGATTCATGTTATGCATTCTTGCAAACAAGGTGTTGTCACACCCCATCACGGACACATCGGTCGGCACCTTTATCTTTGCTTCATGAAGTGCATCCATGATTCCAAATGCGATCATATCATTCAGTCCGACGATTGCTGTCACATCCGTCGTTTCCTTCAACAATTCTTTCGTCAGCTCATACCCGATCTTGTACTCCGAATCAATATGCGCCACATCCAGATCAATTTCTTCTTTTGCCGCTTTTATGATCACCTGGTCACGCAGTCCGACTTTCTCATATTCTTTCAGGAAGCCCTCTACCCGCTTCGAACGCTGCTTCTGCCTTGCCGTAAGCGGCGGTGCTATATATGCAACTTTCCTGTGTCCCAGTTCCAGCAGATGTTTCGCCATGACTCTTCCAAGCTTGGAATTGTCAAGTTCCACCGCATCTACATTCATCTTTTCATTCTGGTTATTGACGATCGCAACCGGTATCTGTTCTGCAATTTCTCCCACAAGTTCCATAAAGCAATGGCTCGGATTACAGGTATAGATAATTCCAAGCGGTCTTAACTGCCACATCATTTTCAGATAGCGCTCTTCCATCCTGAGGTCTCTCTGCGTATTGCATACAAAAAGGCCGAAACCTTTTTCTTTCGCATGCGCCTCAATCCCCTGAAGCAGCATAACATAATACGGATTCGTCAGGTTTGGGCAGAATACAACAAGAAGCTTCTCCCGTTTTGTTCCTTTTCTCGTTTTCCGCTTCGGCGGGACATATCCCAGTTCTTTTGCCGCATTTTCCACTCTTTCCACAGTATCTTTTGCAAATGATACATCGTACTTTTTGTTCAGGATCATGGAAACTGTGGACTGTGATACCCCGGCAGCATGTGCAATATCCGTTGATGTAACCTTTTTCTTCATTTATCTCACCTCCAATGCCGACCGTCAAAACTCTGCTGAACCTGACAGCTCATTACGATTGCTTTGGCAACTGGCAGCTTTTTCAAACGCATGATAAGTAAAAAAGGGGACAGGGCTACAGCTCTGTCCTTCCTTCAAGTGCCCGTAGAAGTGTCACTTCATCGATATACTCCAGATCTCCTCCAACCGGAACACCACTTGCAATCCTGCTCACCTTAATTCCCGTCGGTTTGATCAGCTTACTGATATACATTGCTGTCGTCTCACCTTCCAGGCTTGAGTTCGTGGCAATAATCACTTCTTTCACATCTCCCTGCAGACGTTCGATCAGTTCCTTCAGTTTGATATCTTCCGGACCGATACCAAGCATCGGAGAGATTGCTCCGTGAAGCACGTGGTATACACCGTTATATTTTCCGGTCTTTTCGTATGCCGCAAGGTCTCTCGTATTCTCCACTACCATGATCGTCTGGTGGTCACGATTACTGTTGCTGCAGATCGGACACAGTTCCTGATCCGTCAGTGTATAACATTCTTTGCAATATTTTATGTTCTCTCTGGCTTCCACCATTGTAGAAGCCAGTCTCTTTACATCATCAACCGGCATATGGATCAGATGAAATGCAAGTCTTGCCGCAGATTTTGCTCCGATTCCCGGAAGACATGACAGTTCCTCGATCAGTTTGCTCATCTGATTACTGTAATAATCCATAGTTTTTAACTCCCTGTAAGAATAATTCTCCCGGAACTTTCTCCTGGAATTTCTCCTAGAATAATCCCGGCATTCCGCCGCCCATGCTGCCGGTGAACTTAGACATTGCAGAAGTTGTCTCTGCGTCTACTTTCTCCAGTGCTTCATTGACTGCTGCCACAAGCAGATCTTCCAGCATCTCTACATCATCCGGATCTACTACTTCTTCATCCAGTTTTACTTTTAATATCTTCTTGCTTCCGGATACAGTTACTTCAACAGCACCGCCGCCTGCAGTTGCACTGAATTCTTTTGTCTCCATTTCCTTTGCCTGTTCTTCCATCTGACGCTGCATCTTCTGTGCCTGTTTCATCAGATTTGCCATATTTCCCGGCATTCCGCCTCCTGGGAATCCTCCTCTTTTTGCCATGATAATATCCTCCTATTCGTCTTCTACAGTAATTTCCATATTGATCAGATTCTCCAGATCCACAAAGTGATCCTCGAATCTGCGTCCTGCCTCCATCTGGCGGACGTCTATCTCTACTTTTTTACCGATCTTCTGCTCGATCAACGACTGGATCTCTTCTTTGTGATCCGGCGTCGCAACTGCACTGGCACTCAGTTCATCCGGCAGCACGATCAGAAGCCGGTTGCCTTCTCCGGCACTTAATCTCGCTTTTTTCAGATATGTGCGGAGCATCGGGGAAGCCTCATTGATGATCATCCGGAAATCTTTTGCCACCGCTTTCACGTCTTCATTTAATGCCTGCGGAAGTTCCGGTTTCGGCTTCGGTGCCGCTGCTTCTTTTGCATCGGATGCATACACAACACGCTCCCTGACCGGTGCTTCCCACGCTCCGTCCTCCAGCTGTTTTTCAATCGCACGGATGCGGTCCAGCAGGGCGTCCTTATTCTGATCCATTGCCGGACGGCATAATTTGATCAGGGTTACTTCCAGCAGAACCCTCTTCTGTGTCGCATATTTCAACTGATTCGTCAGATCCGAAAAAATGCGGATGTAGCGGATCAGTGTATCACTGTCAATCATCTGTGCTTCTTCTTTTAACAGTGCCAGATTCTCCGATGATACATCCAGTACATCTTCCATATCATCCGAGCTCTTCACCAGAAGCAGATTCCTCAGATACCATGTGAAATCTGCCGCCAGCTGAGACAATTCTCTTCCCTGCATTACCAGCTCATCTACCGTCTCGATCACCTGATGTACATCCATCGCAAGCAGCTGTCTTAACAGCCGGCTGAATACTTCCGTATCCACCGCTCCCAGCACTTCCAGTACATGATCATATGTCAGTGTCTCATTCATATAGAATGCCGCACACTGATCCAGAAGGCTCAGTGAATCCCTCATAGAGCCATCCGCCATCTTTGCAATATAGCGGACCGCCTTATCTTCCACATCCCATCCTTCTTTATCGATCAGTTCACGCAATCTCGCTGCGATCGTCTCAATGGAAATTCTTTTAAAATCATATCGTTGGCATCGGCTCAAGATCGTAATCGGAATCTTGTGTGCCTCCGTTGTCGCAAGAATAAATATAACATATTCCGGAGGTTCTTCCAATGTTTTTAACAATGCATTGAATGCGCCGATCGACAGCATATGCACCTCATCAATAATATATACTTTATATTTCCCTTCTGTCGGGCGATATGTGACCTCTTCACGGATCTCACGGATGTTATCCACACCATTATTAGATGCCGCATCAATCTCGATCACATTCATCGATGTACCAGCTGCGATCGACCGGCACATTGCACACTCCCCGCACGGGCTTCCATCTACCGGATGTTCGCAGTTGACTGCTTTCGCAAATATCTTCGCAACGGTTGTCTTTCCGGTTCCTCTGGTCCCGCAGAACAAATATGCATGTCCGATACGATCTGCATTGATCTGGTTCTTCAATGTCCGAACGATCGCATCCTGTCCTTTTACATCTTCGAATTCATCCGGACGAAACTTACGGTATAATGCCGTATATGACATTCTTTACACTCCTTGTCTAAATGGAGATCCTGCTCAGTCTCCGCATCTATTCATCACCGAAGCTGATACCAATGGTCTTTGCCTCGCCAATGATCGATGCTTTTGGATCTACATATTTTAGTTTTCCGGCAACTTCTGACAATGGCACGCGGATAATCTCCTGATTTCTAGTCCCTACCATACATCCGAAATCACCTTCCAAAATTGCTCTCGAAGCTTCTGCACCAAGTCTTGTTGCAAGTACACGGTCATATGCACACGGAGAGCCGCCTCTTTGTGTATGTCCGGGAACTGTGATCCTTACTTCTTTATCTGTCTTTTCCTGAATCTTCTCGGCAAGTTCATATGCAACAGAAGGATATTTCTTCTTTGCTTTTTTCTCTTTTAATTCTTTCTTTGAGAGTGCTGCATCTTCTTTTGAAATTGCACCTTCGGCAACAGCAATAATTGTAAATCTCTTCCCTGCTTTGCCGCGTTTTTCAATTGCGTCAACCACTGAATTGATATCGTATGGCATCTCCGGAAGAAGAATAATATCGGCACCACCGGCAATTCCTGCATGAAGTGTGACCCATCCTACTTTATGTCCCATTACTTCCACGATAAATACACGGCTGTGAGATGTCGCTGTTGTATGGATCTTATCAATCGTATCTGTTGCAATATCTACTGCACTCTGGAATCCGAACGTCATATCTGTTCCCCAGAGATCATTATCGATCGTCTTCGGGAGTGTTACCACATTAAGTCCTTCTTCTCTCAGCATATTGGCTGATTTATGTGTTCCATTCCCTCCCAGAATTACCAGGCAGTCCAGATTCAACTTGTGATATGTGTGTTTCATCGCCTCTACTTTGTCAATTCCGTCCTTATCCGGTACTCTCATCAACTTAAACGGCTGTCTGGATGTTCCCAGGATCGTTCCGCCAAGTGTCAGGATTCCCGAAAAATCTTTTGACGTAAGCATCTTAAAATTCGAATAGATCAAACCCTTATATCCATCCTGAAATCCATAAATCTCTACATCATCCCTTTTTGAAACAAGCCCCTTTACGACGCCTCTCATTGCTGCATTCAGTGCCTGGCAGTCGCCGCCACTTGTAAGCATTCCAATTCTTAACATATATCTGCTCCTTTCTATATTGCCTGTGTATTCGTTTATTCTGCACCATATAGAATTTCCGGTTTAGAAAAGTCCTACCTATGAGCTTACCCACTTTCTGTATACAATACCAGTAAAATTATAACTTATTTTTATGGCCGAGACAATACGAGACAGATGTTTTTTCATCCGGCTCACTCCTGTTGACAAAAATTCCCCTGTCTCTTTTTCCAAAACGTGTTATAATACATGTGGAAAATTTATGTAGAAAGCAGGTAGTATTGTGGATAAATTAGATATAAAATTATGGACACTTGCGTCCAAAGGTCAGATCGTTCCTGACCGTTCATTACTGAAAACACCGGAACAGATTGAAATGATTAAAAAAAGTGCAGCGTTGAACACCGCAGTTCTCGATCATGTAGCTGCTCATATTCACGCAGGAATGAGCACTGCCGAGATCGATAAACTGGTGTATGATTTTACAACAGAGCATGGCGGGATTCCTGCGCCTCTGAATTATGAAGGATTCCCAAAAAGCGTGTGCACTTCTATCAACAACGTTATCTGCCACGGCATCCCAAGTGAACACGAGATCCTGATCGATGGCGATATCATCAATGTTGATGTATCTACTATCTTAAACGGCTATTTTTCCGATGCATCCCGTATGTTCACGATCGGTGAGGTATCTCCGGAAGCAGAACGTATCGTCCGTGTCACAAAAGAGTGCGTGGAACTCGGCCTCAAAGCTGCAAAACCATGGGGACATCTCGGAGACATTGCTTATGCGATCAATTCCCACGCACAGGAAAACGGATATTCTGTCGTAGAAGAGATCGGCGGTCATGGAATCGGTCTGGAATTCCATGAGGAACCATTTGTAAGTTATGTTACTCCAAAGGGCAGCGAGATGGTTCTGGTCCCAGGTATGATGTTCACGATTGAACCAATGATCAATCAGGGATCTCCGGAATTCTATGTGGATGAAGACAACGGCTGGACCGTTTATACAGATGATGACGGTCTTTCTGCCCAGATTGAATATATGGTTCTTATCAAAGAAGACGGAGTAGAAGTTCTTACAAAATAACACAGAGAACCTGCCGCAGGCAACTCCATTTTTTGCATACTCAGATATTAAAAAAGATTACCGGAAAGGACAGTTCCTTTTCCGGTAATCTTTTTTTATCTCCACTCTACAGAATATACAGCCAGTCATGCTCCTCTTCATTCCGCATTCCCAGCACCAATGCCGAATGCGGTCCCATATTTGCAACCACTTCGCCATCTTCCACCAGATATTCCTCATACTCTGTTGTATATCCGTCTTTGTAAGAATACAGCAAACGTTTCATACGACATTTCGCCGGAATCTCAGCCTCCCATACAGGAACTTTCACTTCCGTACGTTCGCTGCGGTTATTGATCACGATGATGATCCGGTCATTGCCTTTGAACCTTGCATAAGACAGGACATTCTCTTCTCCGCCAAGAATCTTCAGAGAACCGGTTCTAAGTGCCAGATGCTCTTTGTGGATGCGGATCGCTTCTTTGTGAAACGCAATCAGTTCATGGTCTTCACGTCCCCACGGATAGGTCCTTCTGTTATCCGGATCCGTGAATCCACAGACGCCCGCCTCATCACCATAATATATGGTCGGTGCTCCGACCCATGTCATCTGCATGACGACCGCTTCACGCATAACCGCTTTATTTACATATTCATTTGCGGCTTCCGGTCCCAGATGTTCTACACGGCCAACCATGTGGTTCGTTCTCGTAAGGAATCTCGAATGATCATGGTTCGAAAGTTCGTTCATCGCTACCTGCAGTGAAGGGGTCAGCATATTCGACATATGGTGTGCCATCGACCCGATAAAGTTATCGATGTTACCGAGAAGTTCTTCTCTGGCCTCATCACTGTGCTTTTCCATTCCTGTCAGAAACCATGTGATCGGCTCCATGAATGCATCATAGTTCATGACGGTATCCCACTCGTCACCTTTAAGCCAGTCGCTCGGATCCCCGTAATGTTCCGCAAGGATCAGTGCACTCGGATTCGCATCTTTCACGGCTGTTCTGAATTTCTTCCAGAAATCATGGTTATATTCATTGCTGCGTCCCAGATCTGCTGCCACATCCAGACGCCATCCATCTACATTATACGGCGGTGATACCCATTTTCGCCCGATATATAAGATATAATTTTCCAGCTTTACAGAATCTTCATAATTCAGTTTCGGCAAAGTATCATGTCCCCACCAGCCATCATAATTACCATTATACGGCCAGTTCTCCGGTCCTTCTTTGAAGAAACGGAAGTAGCTTCTGTACGGACTGTCTGCCGATATATAAGCACCCGGTTCATAATCTTTTTCGCCTTCGTATATTCTCTCACGGTCCATCCACTTATTGAAAGAACCGCAATGGTTGAATACGCCGTCCAGAATCACTTTCATACCACGACGGTGTAATTCTTCTACCAGCTTAATGAACAACTCATTACTTGCTTCCAGGTTCTTAAGACCTGTCGTGCGTTTTTTATACTTCGTTGCCTGACTGTTGTCCGTCACACCATCCGGAAGCACCTCACCTCCGTCATCTACGATCTTCCCATAATGCGGATCAATATAATCATAATCCTGGATATCGTATTTATGGTTCGACGGTGACACAAATAATGGATTAAAATATACAACTTCTACACCCAGCTCCTGCAGATAATCAAGCTTATCCATGACTCCCTGCAGATCCCCGCCGTAGAATTCTCTTACACCCATGTTCGCCGGATATTTATCCCAGTTCGTTACTCTCCGGGAATAATCTCCGATATAGTAATACTCGTTTGTCTCTACATCATTTGACTTATCTCCGTTATAAAAGCGGTCTGTAAATATCTGATACATAACCGCTCCCTTTGCCCAGTCCGGTGTGGAAAATCCGGGTACTACAACAAAGTTATAATACTCCAGGATCTCGCGAGAGATTCCACATCGTCCATAATAATATTTTTCTGTTCCAGACTGCACTTCGAAACAATATCTGAAAGGCTCTGCCCCCAGACGCACTTCAAACGTATAATAATCAAATTCTCCCTGTGTGCATTCTTTTTCCATTACATATGTGTCAGCCGATGTCACAAGCCCTACTCTGTCTGCATCATCCTTCGCCGTACGGAACCGGAACGTTACCAGTTCATTCTCCTTCGGTTCAGGGGGATATACATACCCTTCTGTTCCATCGCAAAATAAAGCCGCCTTATTCATATAACTAACACCTCTCTCATTTTTTGTTTCCGGAAAGGAAAGCTCTTCCTCCTAGTCCTCCGATACATCTTCCGGAAACAGCGCTTCAAATTCTTCCCGGGAAATCTTTTCTTTTTCCAGCAGAAGGTCTGCGCATGTATGCAGAACATCGTCATATTTTCTAATGATATGTCTTGCTCTGTCATAACATTCATCAATAATTCTCTTTACTTCCTGGTCGATCACAGTAGCCACACCCTCTCCGTAGCCTCTTGCTGTATGCGCCAGATCACGTCCGATGAACACCTCATTGTTGTCATCATCATAGTTGATCAGCCCGACTGCTTCCGACATACCGAACTTGGTAACCATGGATTTTGCCAGACCGGTTGCCTGTTTGATATCCTGGGATGCACCGGTTGTGATATCATCAAATACTTCTTCTTCGGCTACACGTCCACCGAGTGATACCGTAATATCCTGAAGCATCTTTCCTTTTGTATTAAACATCTCATCCTTTTCCGGAAGCGGCATCGTATATCCTCCCGCACTTCCTGTCGGGATGATCGAGACACTGTATACAGGTCCCACATCCGGGAGTACATGGAACAGGATTGCATGCCCTGCTTCATGAAATGCTGTGATTCTCTTCTCTTTTTCGGAAATGACACGGCTCTTCTTCTCTGCACCGATTCCGACTTTTACAAATGCTTTCTTAATATCATCCTGTTTTAAGAATACTCTGTTATCCTTCGCTGCAAGAATTGCTGCCTCGTTCAGAAGATTTTCCAGATCTGCACCTGTAAATCCTGCTGTTGTCTGCGCGATCTGCTGCAGATTGATCTCCTCACTCAGTGGTTTACCTTTCGCATGAACCTTAAGGATCTCCTCACGCCCTTTGATATCAGGTCTTCCAACCATAACCTTGCGGTCGAATCGTCCCGGACGAAGGATTGCCGGATCAAGGATGTCTACTCGGTTGGTTGCAGCCATCACGATGATACCTTCATTGACACCAAAACCATCCATCTCTACAAGTAACTGGTTCAGTGTCTGCTCACGCTCGTCATGTCCGCCGCCCATTCCGGGTCCACGGC
>UMJQ01012586.1_pt1 | contig 17165 bp, 17 predicted proteins | sample 1966101 | NCBI WGS metagenome assembly UMJQ01 (sample SAMEA4836154, study PRJEB28245) | human gut metagenome | biome: gut microbiome; material: fecal sample | place: Denmark | collected 2008
ATGGCCGGAAAGCTGAATATCACGGATATTCTGGACAAATACCCCTATCAGGTGTCCGGCGGCCAGAAGCAGCGGTGCGCCTGTGCCAGAGCCATTATCAATCAGCCTAAGCTGATTTTGGCGGATGAACCCACCGGTGCGTTAGACAGTCACTCGTCCCAGATGCTGCTCTCGACGATCCAGAGTATCAATGAAGATCTCGGAGCCACGATTCTGATGGTGACACACGATGCTTTCTCGGCAAGCTATGCCAATCGTATTCTCTTTATGAGGGACGGGGCAATCTTTACGGAAATCCGTAAGGGGGGTGATTCCCGCAGGACTTTCTTTGAAAAAATCCTGGATGTCCTTACCATGATGGGAGGGGGCACGAGCGATGTACGCTAAACTTATTTTCAAAAATGCAAAGCGGTCTGTGAAGGACTATTTGATTTATATTGTGACCATGACACTCTGTGTCACCCTGTTCTATGCGTTTTTGTCTATCAGCAGCACCCATTATCATCCGACCATTGGTGCGGAATATAATATTTCCCTGCTGGCTGGAGGTATGAAACTGGCAATTTGCGGGATTAGTTTGCTTTTGTTGTTTCTGATCCACTATGTCAATCGTTTCATGCTGAGAAAAAAGCAAAAGGAGTTTGCCGTTGAGGCAACCTTGGGAATGGAGCAAAAAACCATAGGCCTGCTCTTTTTTGGAGAGACTTTTTTCCTGCTCATATTCTCTGTGTCGGTGGGAATCCTTCTGGGGATGGTCGTTTCTCAGGTCATTACGGCTATGCTGCTTGCTTCTTTTGGGGAACCCTACGCTTTTTCTTGGTCGTTTTTCCCGGATACTGTGCTGTTGACCGTGGGCTTCTTTGTTGTTTGCCAGATTCTGGTTGGAGTCGGGAATGTCAGAATTCTCAACAAAAGCAGGATTATTGAGCTTATGACGGCAAACCGTCAGAATGAAAAACCGCTTCATAAAAGCAGATGGATGCCGATGATCTGTATTTTCTATGGCATTCTGCTGCTGTGGATGCTGGAGGTAGGTACTGTAAAATATCATTTTTACTTCGATTCCAGACATCCGCTTCCTGTAAAGCTCATGTATTGGGGGAATGTCCTTTTCCCTGCACTGACGCTGCTTTGGGCAATCGCAGGTGCTGTTTTACACAGAAAAATAGGGTTTTCCCGATATCTTTGCGGACTTCTGGCTGGTGCTGTATTGACCGCTATCCCGATTTTTTCCATCGCAGAACTGGAAAAAGCCTACTTCCTTGGATTTGACGCTCCAACTCTGAATCAATATTTGCTGTTTGGGGTTGCGGATATTTTGTTTATCATTTCCGCAGTCATGTATTTATCGAATGCGGCGCTCCTATACTGGAAGGAGTCTAAAGTGTCCCGCAAATATCATAATACGAGTTTATTTCTGTTTGGACAGCTTTCCTCTAAGCTGGCTACCAATACGAAAACGATGACGATCATTTGTGTGACCCTGACTTTTTCTATCTGCTTGTTTGTCATTGCGCCGGTTTTAACGGGATGGAGTCTGGGCTATTTGGACAGTCGGGCTGTCTATGATATTCAAATTTCAAGCCGCTACAACGATGTTTATGAAGTGGAAAATCTTCCGGATACAGACTATGGAGAAATTACTGCGTTCATAGAACAAAACAAAATAGCGATAAAGGACGATTTGACTTTTTCGGAATATCTTCCCAAGCAAAGCGACTTTCACCAGCGAGTAAAGTACAATTTTCCTCCCTTGGCGATCGCACTGAAGGATTATAACGCTGTTCGGAAAATGTTGGGATATGAACCTATTATCTTACAAACGGATGAATTTGCTACCCACTGGCATCGTGCAGCAGAGGACAAGGATATTGAAAACTACATTGCTGAGCATACCTTATTGGAAACTGACGCAGGCACCCTGAAACTCAGTGAGAACGCCGTGTTTCAGGAGCCTGTGGGGGAATCCATCTATAATCTTTATACAGATGTGGTGTATATCATACCTGACGAAATAGCGCAAGTCTTGCTTCCGGTACAGCGCAACCGATTTGTGATGACCCAATATCCGCTTCCCTTCAAAACGGCAGAAATGCTGGAACAGCTTCTTGGGCGTTCTTATCCAGAAGATCCTGATAAAGACAATCTGGCAGGATACAGTACAACTGTCCATACTACGGAAGTGAACCGTATAATCGCCCTTAACTTTATCCTAAAAGCGTCCTTGATCTATGGTGCAATTGTTCTGATGGTGATGTGTCTTACCGTGCTGGCTCTTCAGCAGCTCCTGGATGCAGAAAAAAACAACTACAGATTTTCGGTTCTGCGAAAAATGGGAGTGGAAGAGAAGGACCTGCATACTTTGGTTCTAAAACAGCTTGGTGTTTGGTTTGGGATGCCGATCACAGCGGCAATCGTTGTAGCAATTATTGTGATTGGCTATTTTCTTCAAAGTGTTTCTGCTGAAATCTCAGCTTATATTGGCTGCGGAGCCTTGATGGTACAAGTAGGGATTATCATTGGTATTCTTTTCTTACTGCTGATATGCTACTTCATAAGTACATGGATATTGTTTAAGCGGTCCATTTCGGAGAACTGATAAAGTCACAGTACAAAAAGGAAAAGCCGCCTGTATGAGCATTTGATATGCCCGCACAGGCGGCTTGCTTTATCTCTGGTAATCAGTCCAAAGGTTTATATTCTGTAACAGTTTTCAGGTATGTTTCCGGGTCGCCGTTGAGAACTAAATCTGCATAGGCTGCCGGATCGTTGTAAATCAGCCAGTCCAGCTCTGACCGCTGATATATATTATCGGCAACCTCATTCTCTACCGCAATCGTATCAATGGCAATCATGCTGCCATTTGCAAATTTCAGCTCCACACAGGCAGTATCCATATTGAACTCACAAGAAAGTAAACGCTTCATTTTGCCCTCCTTAGATCATGCCGAAGTGCTTGAGCGCCTCCTTGATTGCTTTTTCCTTATCGGGCGGGCATTGGGGCTGTTTTGCATCATCGGACTTCGGTTTGTTGTAATTTTCTCGCTCGATGATACCGCATTTCTGCTTCACCTGAGCGATATACAAGCTGCTGACCTTGAGTCCGGTATGCTCCAGCACATATTCCTTGATTTCCGAATAGGTGGCTTTCTTCTCTGCATCGGTGAGATCAAGTTCGTCCATGTGGATGTCTACCTCGATATGTTGCTTTGCATTAAGTTTGGACAATAAACATACCGTCTCAACTTGCTGTTCATTAGTTCTGACAAATAACGCTCCGCTTTCACCATCGTAGGTAACAGGGAAGGTGAAATGTATCGTCTTTATCAGATGCTTGTCATCCCGCTTTTCCGGATACAGCTCTATAAACGAAACCATAGCCTGCAACAATGCCTTTTTATCCTCCGGCGACATGACATCGTAGTACTTGCTGAAGCCTTCCAGCATTTCAAAGATGGATTTCTTCGTCATGGCAGATTTTTCAACCATAGTGATTTCCTGATTTACTTCATCAAGTCTTGTCTGTGCATCCTCGATCTTTTCATACAGGTCATCCAGAATGCGGTTTAAACTGTCTACCTTATTTTGATAGTGCCTGTCCGCAATGTCAAGCTCCGTCAGTCTCTTTTCAGTCTGGAGCAGATTGCCGTTATATTTCGTGATTTCATTTTGAATGGCTGCCCGCTTCTTCCGCAGAGAATTTACATCTGTCTGAATATCAATCTTTTGAGAAATAAGCTCTACAAACTCCGGGATTGTCACCATGGAGGATATAACCTCTTTCACCTCGGTTTCCAGTTTGGTGCCGCTGTAATACTTGTTGGCAAGAGAACAGTTGATCCCGTTTCTATCTCTTCCGGATATGCACCGATAGGAAATATATCTCGGATAATAACCTTCCTTTCCGTTTTTCTTTTTCCTTGGCGGCGCAGTATAACCAAAGATGTTTTTTCCGCAGTCTGGACATCTGATCAGGCCGGTCAGTGGATAAACGGTCGTACTGTCACTTCGGGTTTTTCGATGGGCAACATTCTTTTTCAGCCGCTCTGCTGCTTTTGCAAAAGTCTCCTTGCTGACAATCGGTTCATGCACGCCATCCACAAGGATAATCTTGCTTTCATCGTCTTGCTTCACGACCTTCGTTTCGTTGTTCTTTCCCTCAACCTTTACCGTATGGCGGCGACCGTAGGAAATCATGCCTGCATAAACCGGATTACTGAGAATGATACGAACGGTTCTGTCTGTAAAGCCAGAGATTTTTACATTTCCGCGCTGCTCACGCTGGATGTTTTCATCATTAAGTTTCTTTGCAATGTAGCTGATGCTCTGCCCTTCCTCTGTGTAGAGCCGGAAAATTTCCTTGACCGTTTCCGCTTCTTTCTGATATATCATTAGTTTTTTATCCTTCAAAGAATATCCAAACGGGGCCTGCGCTCCGTTCCAGAGACCGTTTCTGGCTTTTTGCTGTCTACCGGCAAGCGTCTGTTCATGAATGTTCTCAAGCTCGACTTCCGCGACAGCTCCCATAATATTTGCAATCATCTTGCCGGTAACGGTTGAAGTGTCGATCCCGTCCTTGATCCCCAAAAGACCAATTCCATAGCTTGAAAGCTCCTGAAGGTACTTTGCGGTGTCACTGGTATTTCTGGCAAAACGGGAAAGCTTAAAAACAAGAACATAACGAATGTTGTCCTTCTTGCTCCGAATATCCTCCATCATCTGCGTAAAGGCAGGACGATGCTCGGCATTCTTTCCGGATTTACCTTCATCCGTATATTTCCCGACAATATTGATCTTGCGTGCTTCCGCAAAAGCTCTAATTTCTGCTTCCTGTGCCTCAAGAGAAAAACCGTCCACCTGTATCAAAGTTGAAACACGTGTATATATGTATGCATTTTCCATGGACGGTACCTCCTTCATTCTGTTTTGTCAGTAATAAACATCTACTTCAAACAGTATAAACGATGACAGAAAACTTTTCAATAGCCGCAGTAAAAAAAGAAGAGGGCTGGATGCCCCTTCTTGCATCCAGCCCTCTTGGTCTTCTTCTGTTTCCATAGATTTATACTTCATCAGCAGTTCGGCGATCATCGTAGAACAACGAATGAAGTTTTCGTCTCTCATCAATTCATTGTTCATAAGCTATCCTCAACGTTCGTTTTGCAATCCTGTTGTTTTTCTCCTATAAGCAGCTACAATTTCCGGTGGTATGTTGTCTATCAGAGCATGAAGCTCACAAAGCTCCTGCTCCGTTTTTCCGTATTTCAGTCTGTCCGCAATCTTTTCCTTGCTGGCATCTTTTGCTGTTTGTAATTCCGCTTCCAGTGCGCTGTTCTCATCAGAAAGCGCTTTGTACGCCTTATCATACTTTCTTAGCTTCGTCCGCAGAGCTTCTGTTGCCGGAACATATTTGTCCAACAATGCCTCCAGTTCTTCCATTTTCGATTTTTTATTAAGAAGATTGGTATCTGTCATCAGTTTCAGTATCTGCTCCTTCATCCGGTTCAGATGGACAGCCTCCTTGAACAGCCGCGGCGGGATATGGTCGCGCCCGGTTTCGCTGGCACTCTCGCCGCGCTCCAGATCGGGGTATTTTTTGACCATGTGCTCCCAGAACCTGTCCTGCCACTGCGTCAGCTTCTTCTTGTTGCCGACGATTTCCTTGGCGGAGAGCCGCTTGTCCGCTGTCAGCGGGACAAAGCAAAGGTGCATATGGGGCGTTTTCTCGTCCATATGCACCACGGCGGATATAATGGTTTTGGGATCCTGGTGTTCCCGGATAAAATCCAGCGCCTCCTGAAAATAGGCCTTGATTTCGCCCTTTTTCTTGCCCTTAAAGAACTCCGGGCTGGCAGTCACCAGCGCCTCCACCACGCGTACGCTGTCCGACCGCGTGCGGCAGCCTGCCTCCGCGATCTGCTTTTCCGCCTCGGCGCGGTATTTGCGCTGCGGCGTCACCAGATGGAAATTGAGGTGGCTGCGCGCCGTGTCCACGTCGGGGTTGCTGGCGTACTTCTCCTTGGTACGCTCGTTGTGGGACTCGATGTGGCCGATTTCCGGCCCCTTGTACTTGGCAAAGCGGAGAATGGCGTACTGTGCTTTCATCGGCGCTCCCCTCGCTTCACCCACACGATGTCGCAGTCCAGCACGTCGGCCAGTTCCACGACCTCCTTGTAGCGGATGCTCTCCCTTTGCAATTTTGCGGACAGATTGGAAACACTGTCCGACCAGCCATATTCATCATGCAACAGATCAACAACCTCCTGCATCGTAAAACCGGCACGAATGATCTGCGCCTTGATTTCATTGCGTACACTCATATTCAAATTCCCTCCATAATTAGATAATAAAAAAGCGAAGCCAGTACGCCATTCGGCGCATCCGCTTCGCTGCATCGTTAAAAAAGCCTTACTCTCAAATCCGCTCAAAATTGCCGTTATGATGTTCTGTCCACAGGTGACACCTATCGACTTTTCTGTTCCATGTGCCTTTGCTCTAAACCGTATGATTTCCCATGTTTCCGCACATCAGCTTTGCTGTTCTGAGAAGCGCGATTCCGTAAAACCATTTCTGCCAACAGGCAAATAATTTACGGATTTCACTTAGCTTGATTTCGTGCCCAAAAATATAGGCTGTATCGGTCAGAGTTTTTCATATGGTGGTATTTCAGGAAAAACAAAACGTACATACGTACACGGCGCAGTTGCAGAAGAATCATCGCCAGTCCTCCTGTACGTACGTATGCTCTGAAACATCAGAAAACCCGTTTATATTAGGTCTGGCAATCGCTTCAATACCGAAGAAGCCCCATACACGCCGTCCGGCAGCATTGGTGATCTTATTGCAGTATTCAAGATTGTACTTGCTTTGGTTCGCAATCACACTCTCACTGAAACTGCGGCGCTTTAGAGGTGTCAGATTATTTTCCTCACACCACATCCGGTAAATTTCGTACAAGTCTTTAGAGCTGATGGTGCAGTCCGCCTTCAGCCGGATATAGCCCTCGGATTCCAGAAAATCAAAGACATTGTTATTATCTCGCTTCACTGCCTCCCGGTTATCCCGTGTGCGCTGGCTTTCCGTGAATTTGAAGTTGTTAGCGGCAAGCCGCTGCAAGCCCTCAAACGCCCACAGGAAGATGCCCTCGACCTCTGCTTTCATCTTTTCGGCAAGGTCAGGATCATCTACCCGTCCCGCAGGCTTTTCCTTGGTGGTCAGAACAAGCTGTCGGCGGTAAAATCCGTCGCTTCGGTCATAGAGTGCTTGCAGATCGCCGTTGGAGAACGCCAGCAGGCGGGCAAACATCCAGCCTTGATAGCTCTGCTTGCCCTTGCGTTCCAGATCAATCTTACCTTGGGCGGTCACGATGGACTTGACATAGTTGGTCTGTCGCAGTGCTTCCATCCGCATATCATCATCCACGCACAGCAGAATGTGTTCCAGGTCGGCGCGGGCAAAGCGGTTTTCAGAAATTTTGCCGATGCTGCCATCCTTCATGTTGCTGCCGAGAAGCGCAACCAGCACAGCACCGATCTGTGATTTTCCTTCACCACCGTTTCCCTTAATCACCATCATGCGTTGCCCCTTATTGCTGGGAATCAGGCAATAGCCAATAAACTCCTGTAAGGTTGGAATGTCCTCTGTATAGAGAAGCTCATCCAGAAAAGAAAGCCACCGGACGGGAGCCGGTGCGTCAGGGCGGTATGCCACCGGCAGTCTGCTCCGCACAATGTTCGGTCTGCCCTCGGTAAAGCTGCCGTCCAGCTTCAAAGTACCGTTTGCCAGATGGATTCTATCTGCTTCCGGTGCAAAGTCCTCCACATGAGCCGCCAGCTTCATCACTTCCAGAATGTTGGTGATTTTGCGGGGGATATTGTTCACGGCGCAGCATTTCAGTTTCTCATAGATTTCGCCACGAAGCGGCAGATCGTCGGTCACCCTGCCATCCGGCGTGAAGAAAGCGCCATTGGCAAAGATGATTTTCCTGCTGCTCAGAAATTCATCACAGAACAGCGCCTCATTGATATTTGTGCCATCAAACCATATGGGCGCGTCTAAATTAGCCGATTTCCGTTTCGTCACGGGCATCCACCTCCTTTTCCGTCCGTTTCAGGCGTTCTTCCAGCCGGTCAATCATGCCGTCCTTTTGAAGCATATCCACGGTTTTCACGCGAACCTCCAACTCCGCAAAGGTTAAAATATCTGTCAGATCCTCGATATAATCGAGCATCTGGCAGGCTTCCACAAAGTGGTCATCAAGAGTATCATCCGGCGTTTTGGGCGCGTATTGCACCTTCCAATGCGCCAAAAGATGCAGATAATCGCACAATATCCGCTGACAATGCAGCGTCTCATTCTGGAACGCCTTTGCCAGCGGATATTTCGGTTTCCGCAGCGCTGCCGCAGCCGGGGGCTTGTCCGGGTCAATCCCAAAGTCATACGCCAGCTTTTTCGCTGCGTCATAGCTGCTCAGGTTGAACAGCTTTACCACAAGGTCGATCACATCGCCGTGGGCTCCGCACCCGAAGCAATAGAAGTAATCCTCATTCAGCTTCATACTGGGTGTACGGTCGGCGTGGAAGGGGCAGCAGACCATGTTGCCACGATTTACTTCCAATCCGTAGTATTCGGCAGCCTCTTTCACGGAAACTGCCATCTTGATTTGTGTAAATAAATCCATACCTGTTTCCTCCTGTAAAATAATTGAACTTCGCCGTTCTACCCGATGCCGTTCCTGCCCGAGTCCTTACCCTGGCGTTGTCCCTTCCTTGGTACGCTGAATGCGATACTTCTCCGGAAGCATATCCTCATCGGACGATCATGAAATTTTCAAGGTGCTGCGTGGTTTACATCTAAATTTTAGTAAGAAAACAGGCTCTTTCCCGTATATCCAAGAGGTAGGAAAAGTCGGATGAAAGTAGGATTTTTCCACGCTTTGAGACAAAAACGGAAAAGCATGATATAATACAGAAAAATGGAAAAGGAGACTGCTGTATGCAAGTCAAGCTGACAATCGGAGAGCGGTTGAAAGATTTACGAGTAGAGCGAAAGCTGACGTTGGAGCAGCTTGCCGCCGAGGTGGGTATCTCAAAATCCGCACTCGGCAAATATGAATCGGATAACGGCAAGGACATCAGCCCGTACAGCATTTTGGTGCTGGCTGACTATTACGGTGTTTCCTGCGACTATCTGATGGGGCGGACGGAAACAAAAAATCACCCAAACACAGCTCTGCATGAGCTGCATTTGGGTGATGCTTCGATTGATGTATTAAGAACAGGCAAGTTCAACCACCGGCTGCTGTCGGAGCTGATCTGCCACAAGGATTTCCAGCGGTTCATGCTGGACGCTGAGATTTACGTTGACCGGATCGCGGATATGCGGGTCAACGATATGAATGCCGTGCTGGAAGCTGTCCGGCAGATGGCATTGATGAAAAATGGCGGCGAAGAAAATGACCTGCATCTGCGGACATTAGAAGTGGCGCAGATTCGGGAAGATGAATATTTCGGAAGCCTGATTGCGGATGATCTGAAAGGTATCCTTCGTGACATTCGGAGTGAACACCGCCCCGACACCATGACGGCGGATGAAATCTCCCTTGCAGCAACTATGCAGGATCAGTTACAGGATGCGATGAACTTTGAGGGAAGCTCCGAGGAAAAGAAAGCGAAAGCATTGCTTTCCACATTGGGGATTGATTACGATGCCATCACAATGGAACAATTTGTCAACTTGATCGAGGTACTAAAGCTGTCCAAGCACCTGAAAACTCCCATCAGCCAGCGTGGGAAAACGACCATGACCCACGGCAAGGGAAAGCGGAAGAAACGCTGAAACAAAGGCATCGCTGTGGTGGGACGAAGGCTTTTATATACCTCTGCTTCCTTTTCCGGACAGGCGGATTTTGTTTCTCAAAAATCCTGCATTTGTGCCGCAACTCACGTCACAAAACCCGCCTGTCCTACTGCCGCGAAAAAGCGTTTGCCGCCACACTCTGCCCCATTGCTGAGTACGCCGTCAACCCCTTTCCCGCGTCAGCCGGAAGCAAAGGTATAACACACTAGACTTTCCTGCGGAAAATCGTGTGCCAACAGGGATGCTCGCACCCCTATTGGAAACCCAGCGTCAAAGGGATGTTCCCTTTGAAATCCCTCATTTTCTTCGCAGGCGCATATGCAAACTGCAAAAGCAACAGCTTGAAAATAAAAAAACGCTGCAATCTTCGCCATATAATTGGACGAAAATTGCAGCGTTTTATCACACTCAATGTAAACAAAAAGTGGGCAGCCATTTCAACAGCATTGATATAAGATATCCAATCAGCACGAACATCACCATTACGGAGAGATAATCGATCAGAAAGATGAGCACCGGCTCGGTATAATCGTAGAATACGAAGTGGCTTCTAAGCAGCAGATATAAACTAACACCTCTGTGTCGGAAAGCGAACGTGCCATACGCTGCCCAGAACCAGCCGATCAGTCGCAGGCTCCACGTCCGCAAAGGCGAGGGCTGCAAGTGCTTGCGCGCCATCGCCAGCATCATGCTCCAGTGAAACCCCAGATGCAGGCTCATACAGATGAAGCCCCAGTAAGCACAGAGGATATGCACCTGCTGTGCAAGCTCATAGCCACCGTGCTTGGGAAGAAACGCAAACACATGGCGGGACAGCACAATGCCGCTGATCATGGAGCCGACCATGCACAGGAAAATCAGCCCTGCCAGTGCCGTCTGCACGATGCGCAGGGGCGTGTAGCGCCCCCGCGGCACAGCTTGAATCCATCGGCGGTTCAAAACATGGTGTGCCACGAACAGAGCGAACATTCCCATACCGATCCACTCGTGGGCTGCCTCGCCCACAAGACCGTAGGCCATCAAAAGCAGCAGCGCGACGGTCATTGCGGCATCGACTGCGATTTTTATTTTGAGAATCGGTTTCATGTTCTCATCCTTTGCTGTGAGAGATCACCCAGTTCAAATTGTCTGGGTCATCAAAGACCACATTAGCTCCACCGTGGTAGTTATAAATGCCCTTTTCGTTGAAGAAGGCATTATTGGGCGTTTCAATACGAAGAACCTGGTCGATGTCGGCATCGCTCCAACCGGCGTTTTCATAGGCTTCGTGGAGATTTTCGTAGGCCGAGCGGGCCTTGGCGCTGCCGTAATACTCGTCACCGTCGGCCATGTAGATATAAATCGCCACGCTATTCTCCGCAATGGGTGCATAGCTGCCATCCCACTGAGAAGCGCCGTGGAGATAGGCGGCGTACAGGTCGGGCCGCATGGCTACCGCACGGGACATGGTCTCGCCGCCTGCGGAATACCCGGCGGCATAGACCCGGCTGGTATCCACGGCAAAACGATTGATAAAGTATTCCGTTAGTTCAATGGCCTGCCGGGCGGATTTTTCACCCCAGTCAGTGAGCTGTGCAGAAACCACGACCATCTCGGTGTCCAGCCTTGTCCATGCGGTAAAGCCACTCCAATTCAGATTGCTGCCGGAAGAATCTTCACCGAACCACATCATGTTATAGCCTGGCATAACGACCATCATCGGAAACTTGCGGCTGCCATCGTAACTGTCTGGCAAATAATAGCTGTAATGGATGTCACCGTCCGCGCCGGAGAAGATTTGCTCTGCAAACAGGCCAGTCTGAACCGGCTCCGATGTGACAGCCGATGCTGTGCTTTCCAACGGTTCTTCCGTCAGTTCGGCACTCGGTGCAGGCGTTGTCTCCGGCTGGGTCGGCACTGCTGTACCGGCTCCGCACCCCGCGAGAGTCAGTATCAACACAAGAGTCACCGAAAGCGAAAAAAATCGATTCACTTCTGCTCGTCCACCGGCGGAACCATTTCCGCGTACTTTTTGAGCATTTCCGGGGTGCTGGTGTAGTAGCGCACGTTCTTGTTGAGGGCAGCGACCTGCGCCATTTCGTCCTCTGTCAGAGCAAAGTCGAACAGGTCAAAGTTGGACTTGATATGGTCGGGGTTCTTGGATCCGGGGATGACGATATTGCCGCTCTGAATGTGCCAGCGGAGAATGATCTGGGGCGCGGACTTGCTGTACTTCTTGCCAAGCTGAGCGAACAGCGGCTCCTCCAGCAGCGCCTTGTCACCGTGGCCCAGCGGATACCATGCCTGCGGCACGATACCGTTCTCCTTCAGGAAGGCTTTCAGCTCCGGTTCCTGGTTATAGGGGTGCAGCTCGGTCTGCAAAATCGTGGGTTTTACTTCACAGAGGGAAAGAATCTCCTCAATCTGCTCCTTTTTGAAGTTGGACAGACCGATGGCGTGCACCTTGCCCTCCTTGTACGCCTTCTCCATCTGACGGTAGCCCGCCACATAATTGCCTGCGGGCTGGTGAATCAGCAGCAGGTCGATGTAGGGGGTGTCCAGACGGGCAAGTGTCTTGTCCACTGCGTCGGGCTGCTCATAGAAGCTGGGCCACAGCTTGGTTTCGAGAAAAATTTCCTCCCGCTGCAAGCCGGACTTCTTCATAGCGCGGCCAACTGCCTTTTCGTTCACATAGGCGTTGGCTGTGTCAATCAGGCGATAACCGTCCTGCAAGGCACTGACGCAGGAGGCCTCTGCCTCGTCCGGGGTCAAAAGAAATGTGCCAATACCGGCCATAGGCATTTTCACGCCATTATTAAGATTTGCATATTCCATAAAACAACATCCTTTCTGATAAAATCATCTATTTACGGTTTTGCTGCCGCCGAACACCTCTGACATTTCCATGCCATTCAGCGTCTCGTCGATGACGCTGACTTCTTCGGCGGACAGCGTAACATCTGCCGCACCGGCATTTTCAAGCAGGCGGCTCAACCGGCGTGTGCCGGGAATAGGTACGAGGTACGGCTTCTTGCACAGCATCCATGCCAGTGAGATTTGTGCGGGAGTGGCGTTGTTCTGCTCTGCCAGCTTTTGAAGCAAAGTGAGAAGATCGTGGTTGCGGTCGATATTCTCCGGCTGGAACTGGGGCATGACGCTGCGGTAGTCTGTCTCAGCGTCAAACTGCGAGCTCTTATCATACTTGCCGGAGAGAAAACCGTTGGCCAGCGGCGAGAACGCCACATAGCCGATGTGCAGTTCTTCCAGCACTGGGAACAGATTTTCATACCACCGTGCCATCATGGAGTAGCGGTTCTGAATGGCTGTCACCGGACAGACTGCGTGAGCGCGGCGGATCGTGTCTTCCGTAGCTTCGGACAGCCCCCAGTGGGTGATCTTGCCCTCGCGGATGAGGTCGGCCATTACGCCCGCCACCTCCTCAATGGGAATCTTCGGGTCCAGCCGGTGCTGGTAATAGAGGTCAATGTGGTCGGTGCCCAGCCGTTTCAGAGACGCTTCCACCGATGCACGGATGACCTCCGGACGGGAATCCGGTACCAGCGGCTTATTGGTGGCGGTGCTGCTCATGTCAAAGTGAATGCCAAACTTGGTGGCAAGCACGATTTTGTCCCGATAGGGCTTCAGCGCCGCCCCCACCAGTTCCTCATTGTCATGTGGGTGCTCCGGTGTACCGTAGACCTCCGCAGTATCAAAGAAGGTATAGCCCAGATCCACTGCCTGTGCCAGCAGCTCCGTCATTTCCTTTTTGTCGGCAGGGGCTCCGTAGGCGTGGCTCATGCCCATGCAGCCGAGACCGACCGCAGAAACAGTCAGATCACTGCCTAAAGTACGGTACTGCATCTTACACTTCCTTGCTCAGCTTGGCGGCATCGGCCTTGCTGGTCACCATGCCGCTATATGCCATGCCGTAGAGCGCGGCGAAGCGCTTCATGGTGTACTCGCCCGCCTCCAGCATCCATTTTTCAGGGGCAGCGCCCTGAAATACAAAGTACAGCCTGCGGCTGGACAGAGAACCGTTTTCCACCTTACCATAGAACCGGTCCAGCACATTGCGGACGCTGCCGCAGATATTGTGCCAGTAGACAGGAGAGCCGATGACGATGGTATCCGCCTGCTTCATGGCGTTGATAACAGCATCCAGTCCGTCACCGGGAAGGTTCTGGCCGTAAGCGCCAATGGTGTAGTCAGTCAGATTCAGGGTTTCATATTCTTTGCCTTTCAGCAGCTCCGCTGCCAGCGCGGCGGTGTTGCCGTTCTTGTTGGGACTGCCGTTGATAAATAAAATGCTCATAGCAATACTCCTTTACACATTCTTTCCCATTTCATAGGCCTGCTTCATAGCGAGGGTATTTTTCACCTTGCCCGGCTCATAGACGCCACTGCCGATGATAACACCCTTTTCTACTGCACTCTCCACGCAGTCGGCATAGCCTCGGAAGCAAGCCAGCGTGGTGTCAGCGGACGAATGGGCTTCGTCTGCCATCGTGACGATGTAGTAAAACTCCTTGTTCTTGACCTCCAGCCAGCGGGCAACCGTGCGGTCAATGACCGCTTTGAGTTGGGCGTCGATGGAGTAGAAATAGACCGGACTGGCCAGCACCAGCACATCGGAATCGATCATCTTTTGCAGGACTTCGGCCATGTCATCCTTGTAAACGCAGGCTCCGCCGTGGTCACGGCAGTAGTAGCAGGCGGAACAGGGGTGGATCTTCTTGCTTGCCACACGGATCTTTTCCACCTCGTTACCCGCTTCCTGTGCGCCCCGTGCGAATTCGTCACACAGAATGTCCGAGTTGCCGCCTTTGCGGGGACTTCCGGACAGGATCAAAACTTTCTTGCTCATGGTAACCTGTCTCCTCATTTCAGTTTTCGATGTTCTTCTTCACTGACCGGCTCACACCACTGACTGCGGCAGTTTTCTCCAGGTACTTCCACAGCCAGATGGGAAAACCAGCTGTCCGGCGCAGCGCCGTGCCAGTGCTTTACACCGGGCATAATGTTGATCACATCGCCGGGGTGCAGCTCCTGCGGCTCTTTGCCCCATTCCTGATAGTAACCGCGCCCAGCCACGCAGATAAGGATCTGTCCGCCGCCTTTGTCCGCCTCGTGGATGTGCCAGTTGTTACGGCAGCCGGGTTCAAAGGTTACATTGAATATTTTGACCTGTGCCGTGGAAATCGGCGCAAGATAGCTCTGCCCGCTGAAATACTGTGCGAAACCGTCATTGGGCGCTCCGATGGGAAATATCATACTGTTTTGATGACGCTGCTTTTCGTCGGTGCTTTCCTCGTCTGCCCAGATGTCCTTTGCCATGCGGAATGCTGCCCATGCCTTCGGCCAACCCGCATAAAATGCGGCGTGTGTCAGGATCTCCGCAATTTCGCTGCGGGTGATACCGTTTTCTTTTGCCATTGCCAGATGATGACCGAAGGAGGTATCCGTCAGCCCCTGCGCCATCAGTGCTGTCACGGTGATGAGGGAACGGTCGCGTGCAGAAAGCTCGCTTTCCCGGCTCCAAACCTCACCGAAAAGAACATCATCATTGAGCTGTGCGAACTTCGGCGCAAATTCACCAAGCACATCTCTGCCTGCTGTAATTTTTCTCATAAAGCAACACCCCTTATCTGTGAAAGTTTGTGAAAATCAGTGGTTCCTTCTGAGGCAAGCCGATCTGCTCCTTACCCAACTGAAAGGACTTCATCATAAACGCCATGTTGCGCCCCAGTGTCCGCATGGTCTGCAAGCCCTCAGCATCCTGCGCTACTTCTTCGGCCGAGCCGCCGTAGACCATGTTCCAGTACTGGCTGGAGGCTACCGGCATCCCGGTCATGGTAAAATACTTGTTCAACACATCGAAGGTGGCGGTGTTGCCGCCCCGGCGGCAGGTGACTACCGCCGCCCCCACCTTCATGGTCTTGTCGATGCCGAGGGTGCTGAAAAACAATCGGTCCATGAAGGAGATGGCTCCGCCTGCGGGGGAGGCAAAGTATACCGGGCAGCCGATGACAAAGGCGTCCGCCTCTGCCAGTTTTGGTGCAACTTCATTGACCACATCGTCAAACACGCATTTGCCTGTCTGAGCACATTTGCGGCAGGCAATACAACCGCGAATGTCCTTGTTGCCCACATGGAGCAGCTCCACTTCGATGTCCTCGGCCTCTAGGGTGTTTTTCAGTTCGGTCAGGGCGGTATATGTGCAGCCCCTTGGATGGGGACTACCGTTTACTAACAGTGCTTTCATCGAAATCACTCCTTATGCGAAAATTGTTTCCAGCCATGCGGCGTAGTCCTTAACCCAACCACCATCGGAGCCGAAGCCGTGAGGCCAGCCGTTCAGCACGATGCGCCCGGTGGAAATGCCCATTCCAGAGATCACATCATATTGCTGCTGGAACTGACGATAGAAGGGGTCCTCGGTGCCGTAGACATAGAAGGTCGGCGGCAAATCGCCCTCGGTCAACCAGCTTGCATCCATATTTCCCACGCTGAGGCGGCCATAGAAGGAATAGATCATGCCTGCGGCGGAGGCATAGGCGAGAACGGCGTCCAGCTCGTCCGGCACATAGGTGCTGTCCAGCGCCGTGCCGGTCACATATTCGTCATAGTGCATCAGAAATTCACCAGCCTGAATGCCGCCCGCCGAAAAGCCCATGACGGCAATATCATCTGGGTCAATACCATAGATCTCCGCATTTTTGCGGACAAAACGGACGGCTCTCGCCACATCCAGCGCACCTTCCTCCTGCGTATAGGGAGACAGGCGGTAGTCTACGATGAAGGTCTGAAAGCCCAGCTCTCGCAGTGCTGCGGCGGTGGGCAGCGAATCGGTGTAGTTGCCCCGAAACTGATAAGCGCCGCCCGCCATCAGCACCACCGCGCCTTTTGGCTTCACGCCATCCCGGACGGGGATAGCGGTGACATAGGGGCGGAAGTTCCAGTCATCGAAATATCCGGTCATATCCTGCGTAAATTTCGTCCTGGCGGGGACATTGCCTTCCTCCCAGAGATAGAGCACTTGAATGTTTGCAGGGTCTGCTGCCGTGTTCAGCACGGTGTTATTACCTGCCGGTTCCGGCATCTTTTGCAGCATGGCTGTGCGGGAATAATCGGAAATCTTGCCGCTGCCGTAGTTATATGCATCAGGAAAATCGTCCGGCGTGGCTACGGTGTCCGTCGAAGATCCGTCGCGCAGATCATCGATGGGGGTGGTGGAAGCAGAACTGCTTTCGTTTGGTTTCGTTGTCATAGCATCCTCAATAGCCGCAACGCCGTTTTCCAGCTCACCGCCGGGAGTCCCGACGGACTCC
>UMJQ01005939.1_pt1 | contig 16274 bp, 14 predicted proteins | sample 1966101 | NCBI WGS metagenome assembly UMJQ01 (sample SAMEA4836154, study PRJEB28245) | human gut metagenome | biome: gut microbiome; material: fecal sample | place: Denmark | collected 2008
GCATCTGCCAAACTATACGCTATGGGGAGTATGAAGTGACCTATGGGCATTTGTCAAATGTCTTCGCCCAGTTCGGACAGCGTGTCAAGGCCGGACAGACTGTAGCTTTAAGCGGTGACAAGCTGCATATCGGGATACGCTTCAAGGGTGAGGAACTGAATCCGCTGGAATTTCTAACCATGCTGTATGGGAATATCCAAGCATTGTGTCATGCTGATGGAGGCGAAGCGGCAACATCTCCCAACATGGAGATGGCACTGACCACCGATTACGAGCAGGACAGACAGGAAATAGAGGAATTGATGCTACGTTTCCTGCCCTACTACATGGAAGACTTACAGCGTGGTGCATACCGACTTCCTCCACATACGGAGCAGTCACTCCGCCATGTCTTTACAATGGGAGCAGTCAAAGAATATTTCTATGAAAATATGCCAAGTATATCCAACCCACTCGGACTGGGACATAAAGCAATGCCGCTTGCTTGTAAGGTGCAGAACCTACTCATTGCGGACTTCCTGCATTACCTTGCCCTACGGCATGGCGTGTACTTATCGACGATGGGCGATGATGTAAAAAAAAACTCTACGACGAAGCCCTGACCCATAGTGGTATCATTGACCCACTGGCAGAATTAGACATAGACATCCAGAGCTTTGACATACCGAGAGCAGTCACGGTATATCCTGACCGGGCCGGTGTGCGCTGGTGGACGAAAGCATGGTTCAATAACCGGGAAGAGGGCGAAGCATCGGTGGAGATTGAGCGAGAACAAGCGATACGCTTCATTCACGACAACATCGAGAAAGATGTATGGCTGGAAGAGTTTTATCCCAAACAGATGGAAATTTACCACAACGCCATCGAGCAGACAAAAGAGCAATTATTAATGAATAGAATAGGATAAACATATAATACACTATGGACGGAATCAAGCATAGCGGACGGTTTGCAGAAATGGAACGCCTCGTGAACGACTATTTCAACTGCCATATCGCACCCATCATGTCAAAAACTCGGGCTGACCTCATACGGAATCAGGGAGAGGAAATGAAAGAATATTCCACCTCTTTAGGTGGTATTCTCAGTATGATGGCATCTTCGGCACAACCAATGAGCGACCCCTATCAAGCACTCAAGGTCACAGGCGAATGGAACTCCAAAACGACAGAGGACTATATCGAGATGTGCAAGACGGAGATTACCGGTTCCGAGGAAATGCAGCAAGACCTTGCGTATATGGCCGGGCAGTGGCGGGATACCGTCGTGCAGGAAATCGGAAGGGCACGTTACAATGAGTTGTCAGAACAGCTCGGTTGTGACCTCGCCTATGCCTATATGGACCACCGGATAGAGGAACTGATGATTGACCGGTTGGTGAAAGAACGTATGCCCAAGTCTTCCGCTGACTACATTATCCGAAAGGCTGCCGAATCGAGTCTGCTGGGATTATCGCAGACGTTAAGCCGTTCACCGCTGACCGATGAAATAGAGGCACGAGGCGAAGCAGCTTACCGCCCGAACAGATGGGAAAAAGGCACGGGATGGATGTTGGGCACAGCCGCAGATACCCTGATGATGGGTGGTACTGGTTCATGGACGGCACTGGCAAAGTTTACCGGTGCAGATGTGGCTATTGCAGCCATCACCAATCATTTTGAAGGCAAGAAGCCTGATACCCTTTCAGTAGAACAGTGCATCAGTAAAGGAGTGTTCGGCAGAGACAGAAACGTATTCGACGATTTTCGCAAAGAGGCAGCCCAAATACAAATCAAAGAGAACACGGCGATTGGTACAGACAACAAGCAACTGAAAAAGAAAATCCCTGTCATGGACTTTGGCCTCATGGAATGGACACAAAACCAGAATAGCGGTTTATTGTGGCCGAATGTACAGAGCAAGGAAGAACAGAAACATGAGGAACGGTACAAGGGTGTGCCGATTGTTGTTGCTCCCGGACAGGAAGAAGCCTACTTGCAGTCTTTGGAACAACGTGACAAAGCGAAAATGGTCAGGACAGAACAGGATGAAATTATGAAAGAAGAGAAGCATGAAACTGCTGTTGTTCCTGCCAATGATGCGGAACAACATGTACAAACGATACAAAGTGCGCAAGTAGCACAGGGAAACGGAAACGGTTGGGGCGGACTGCTTGGTATGCTGGGACTGGATGGCATAGGTAATATCACAGGCAATCTCGGTTATGTAATGGCCATGCTCCCTGATGTTCTACTGGGAATATTCACAGGCAAGACAGAATCATTGCATTTGGGAGACAATATGTTACCGATAGCGAGCATTGTGGCGGGTATGTTTGTGCGTAACCCGTTGCTGAAAATGCTCCTGATAGGCCTGGGAGGTATGAACTTGTTGAATAAGGCAGGACACGAAGCCTTGAAAGAACGAACAGAGGGAAAACTGAACGTAACAAATGAGAACAATGTGCAGTACCGACGCTATACAAATGAAACTCTGAACCCACGTATAGTAAACCCTGTATTGCAAGATAGTACGTTGATTGCCACGATAGACCGAGTACCGTGTACCATCCAGTTGTCACCGATTGTAGCAGAAGCCTACCGTACCGGGGCATTGCCTTTGAACACGCTGGCAAATGCTGTCCTTGCCAAGAACGACCAGCTTCGCCAGGCTGCCGCACGGAATTATGAGGACGGAAAACTGGAAACCATCGTGCGCCCACGGGGTATTCAATAATCCTATAATCAAATAAACAATATGAAAGAAAAATCGCAAATCGAAAAGAAAGCCGAGGAAAAACAAATCACCTTGCTTTCTACGGCTTTGAGTGAAGCCTCGAATGCCGGTGGACACTGGCTCAACGCATCAGGAAAGGGATACCCGCGCCTCTATCCAAAGGGTGTTTCTGTCAGCGCATTCAATGCACTATTCATGACGCTGCATTCTGATAAAAATGGATGCAAAACCAACCAGTTCACGTTATTCAGCGATGCCAAGGTACAAGGAGCCTCGGTGCGTGAGAATGAGCAAGGCGTTCCATTTTTGTTTTATAATTGGAACAAGTACGTTCACCGCAATAATCCAGAACAGGTTATCAGTCGTGATGACTACATGAAACTGTATGAAGAGGAACAAAAATTATATAAAGGTGTACATAACCGTGAAATTCGCACCTTGTTCAACATTGACCAGACGACACTGCCCTACGTGGATAAGGAGCGATACGAAACGACGTTGCGGCGGTATGGAAGTGCAGTGGAAAGAGGATATACGGAAGCTGACAACCGACGGTTGCATATTCAATTCAACGACTTCCTACTGAGGATGCGAGACAACCTTGTGCCTGTTCGTTTGGATGGAAGCGGTGTACCCCACTACGAAACAGATAAGGATGCGGTCTATATGCCGCGACAAAGAGAGTTCAGACATTATCACGACTATATACAGGAAGCCTTGCGGCAAATCGTGAGTGCTACCGGACACCAACAACGGTTAGCGCGTGAAGGTATGGTGATGAAGAACGGTGTGGCTCCTTCGGAGGATGCTGTCAGACAGGAACGGTTGGTAGTGGAACTGACTTCAGGGATTAAAATGTTGGAACTGGGGTTGCCAGCACGGTTGTCTGAAGAAAGTCTGAAGACAGTGGAATACTGGTGCCGGGAGCTGAAAGAGAACCCTAACTTGATGGACGCTCTCGAAAGTGACGTAAACAATGCCATCGAAGTAATCAATAAAGCGGAACGGGGCGAGAAAATCGAATACGCCACCATGCGCAACCGGCGGGACACTTCAACCATGCAGGAGCAAATGCCCAAACATTATTTTGTGTCGAACGAGATTCGGCAGCATCCGGATAAAGAAACGAAAAAAATTGTGCTTGTTATTGACCCACAGGCAAAAACCGCAGATGTAATTCTTCCAGCAGGGGCTTCTACAGAGGTAGATAACGAGATACCGGGAATGAACAAGGGACGTATCATGCGAGCGTTGCAGAAAGATGGAATCGAGCAGGTACGCTTCTACAATACGGATGGTGCATTAGGTTATCGACCCGATGACAGTTATTTTGCCGAGAAGATGATTATGCTGGCCCGACTGAAGAATTGGGCAATGGAGAAGCTCTCCACACTGGACGTGGCGTCAGCGGTCAAACAGGCGAATGAGATCGGATTTGACCACGTAGAGATGATTCAAGATGATAAGAAACGATGGGCACTTTATATCAAACCCGAAAATAAGAGCGGATATAGCATCTATCCTGATAAAGAAGATATAAACCGCTTCTTTTCAACACTCAAGCAAGCAATGGATAACATCGGTAAGGTTCGGATGGAACTGGCGCACAAGTATTATGCGCTGGCCGAGGTCAAACCTGACCTGAAGGTGGATTTGTTCAGCAGCGAAATGCCGGAAATAGACTTGAACCGTATCCAGCGTGTTTCGGTTTTCAAAACCAAACAAGACGGCATACAATGCGTCGCAACTATTGATGGGCAGAAACAGCCTGCCCGAAGTGTCACTCCGCAACAGTGGCAGCGGATGTGGATAGCGGAAGAGCGTGACAGCTACAAACGTCATTTGGCAGCTACCTTATTCGCAGACGTACTACAAAAAGGACAATCGCAGGAGGCACACACCGGAGAGAAACAACAGAAAGAAGCAGAGTTATGGCCGATAGAAACGGTAGCGCAGGAACGGACGGAATCAGACAACAAGGGTATTTCACCGGAACGGCAGTTGTGGGACAAACTTAAAGCGAATCATCCCGATGCCTTGCAACTGCTTCGCACGAAAGATGGTTATCGGCTCTATAACGAAGATGCGATACAGGGTGCAAAGATATTGGGCATAACCCTAAAAGAGTATCCGGAAGGGGACATTACGGCTTCAACGGAATTTTCAACGGAGCAGCTCGACAACTATCTGTCTAAGCTCGTCCGTGCCGGGGCACGGGTTGCTATAAGTGACATGGAGGAACAAGAAACACACAGAGGTTTTCATAGATAAGGAGTAAGGAAATGAGCAAGAACCAACAATACGCAATGAAATATGCAGAGTATGCTATGGAGCAGATGCGCCGGTACGGAATCCCCGCATCCGTGACGTTGGCACAAGGCATACTGGAAAGTTCCAACGGGCAAAGCCGTTTGGCGCAGAACGAGAACAATCATTTTGGCATCAAGGCTACGCCTGCATGGATTGCCGAAGGAGGAAGGTATGGTATATATACTGACGATAAGCCGAATGAGAAGTTTTGCAGTTATGACAGTGTGGGTGATTCATACGAACACCACTCCCGTTTTTTAAAAGAAAACAGCCGCTATGCCCAATGTTTTGCACTTTCGCCCGACGATTACAAGGGTTGGACACAAAATATCGAACAGGCCGGTTATGCCACAGGCGGAGAATATGCCGAGAGTCTGCAACGGATTATAGAGCAAAATGGCTTACAGCAGTATGACAAACTGGTGATGCAGGAAATGGAGACACAGGGTAAGCGGTTCGGTACGGAACATAATCCTCTCCGAACGTCTGAAAATTCAGAGTATGGTGCGAAGTACTCATTCCCGGTAGAGCGTGAAGAGTTTCTTTTTGTTACCTCGCCTTTCGGTATGCGGCAAGATCCGATGGACAACACGAAACAACAGATGCACAAGGGAATTGATATCCGTTGCAATGGCGATGCGGTACTGGCTACTGAGAACAACGGGAAGGTGGTGGCAGTGAATCAGAATAAGAACACGCCCGGTGGAAAATCGCTGACTGTGGAATATACCAGAACGGATGGCAGCAAGGTACAATGTACTTATATGCACCTTAAGGAGGTTACTGTAAAGGTCGGTGATGTAGTACAAGCCGGTGGGAAGCTCGGCACATCGGGCAACACAGGTACACGTACAACGGGCGAACATCTACATTTCGGCGTGACAAACTTCTATGCAGACGGAACAAAGCGTGACATCGACCCTGCGGCTTATCTGACTGAAATCGCACAGAAAGGTAATATCAAATTGGAAGTGTTGCACAACGGGAACAGCCTGCTCACCCGATATAAAGGAACAGAAGAGAATGCCGCTGGCAAAAACCTTTCGCCCGACGGATGGATGAAGAAGTTGCTTTCGTCAGAGGATAGCGGTGTGGGAATGTCAGGATGCAATGACCCTATAGTAGAGATGGCGATGACAGCCTTTAGTTCCCTTATGCTATTGGCCGTACAAATCGACAACAAGAACGAGGAGGAGCAAAAGACTGCCATATCCAAACAAATGGATAGTGGACGCACCAATCTGAAATCATTATTACCGGGCATGAAAAACTGCGAACTGGCAATCAGTGAAAATGGAAAGGCTATTCTGCGAGTGAACAATGGAGAACTGCGCATGTCACGTGAGTTGACTACTGCGGAGTTAAGCCGTCTGTCGGCAACACTGAATAACAATACTCTCACAGAAGAAGCCAAAAGGATACGTGTAACCGGTATGCTGAATACGGTTATCCTCTCGGAAGCGGCTTCACAGAATTTTGAACAAGGGATGTCCCAACAGCAGGGACAGACAGAGAACCTAAAAAGATAGAAGCGTGGCGATATGGTAAAATGCGTGATGATACAGCTATGCAGATGTCTGTTCGGACTGTCCTACCTTGCCTTGTATGTCCTGCTCTGCTACCAACTCTTCGGCTGGGTGGCAACGCTCATTATCGTGAGCGTTCAACTGTTCCTTGCCGGATGGCTGATCTGGGCAATGATACGAGCACCCGATTAAGAGCAATGATTTAGCAGTTCAACAACAAATCATGGCAACACAGTTGTCGGGTGATTATGTATCACATTAAAAGACAATAGAAATGATAAAATGTAATGTTACGGTATGTGGCGTTATCGGATGTGATGCGTCGATACGCACCAATAAGGAAGGGAAAACCTTCCTGGTTTTTCCTCTTCGAGTAATGATCCCTGACACTGACGGGAAGACTATGCCTATTGAGGTGGATGTCAGCAAAGATACTGCCGGAAAGGAGGTTTCCAAATATCGAAATGGTTCCCGCATCGAGGTTTCGGGGACAATGTATCTCAAACACCGTGGTGACAAACTTTATTTCAATCTTTTTATTAACGAAATTCGTACAGCTACGGCAGATGCGAAAGATACGGTCAAGGGCGAATTAGTATTTCGAGGTAAGGTCGGGCAGCATATCGAGGAAAAAAGGGATAAGAAAGACCAGCCTTACACAATGTTTTCGGCATTCAGTACGGAGAAAGTAGAGGATGGCTTTGAATACCAATGGGTACGTTTTTTCTGTTTTGGCAAAGAACGCGAAGTATGGTTACAGCCGGGCGTGCGAGTGGATGCCAAAGGTGAAATATCCCTTTCGGCATATAACGGAAAGCTGAATGTTTCATGCAAGGTGGAAGAGCTTGTACAGTATGTAGCAGATTCGTCTAATTCCAATCAGTAAAGGATATGGCCGGATATAAAAAACAGCACACGGACGGGCCGAACAGCGAAGATAAAGCATTAGACCTCTTCGCTGAAATGATGATTGAGAAAATCGAGAGTATCCGTAAGGATTGGAGAAAGCCATGGTTCACGGAAGAAGCGTTACAATGGCCCTGCAATCTTTCCGGACGCGAGTATAATGGCATGAATGCCATTATGTTGCTTATACATTGTGAAAAGGAAGGTTACAAGATTCCGCGCTTCTGCACTTTTGAGTGTGTACAACGGCTCAACAAATCCGATAAGGACAATCAGGAGAAACCTCGTGTTTCTGTACTTCGTGGAGAGAAATCATTCCCAATCATGCTGACTACATTCACCTGCATACACAAGGATTCTGGTGAGAAGATTAAGTATGATGACTACAAAAAACTATCTGATAACGAGAAGAAGGAATACAATGTTTATCCTAAGATGCAGGTATTCCGAGTCTTTAACGTGGCACAGACCAACTTGCAGGAGGCAAGACCGGAGCTGTGGCAAAAACTCGAAAAGGAGTATTCGCTACCGAAGATTGAGAACGGAGAGTATTTCAGCTTCGCTCCCGTCGATGCGCTGATAAAGGACAATCTGTGGATTTGTCCGATCAAACCACAGCATCAGGATAACGCTTACTACTCTATATCGAGAAATGAAATCGTTGTGCCGGAAAAGGAACAGTTCAAATCTGGAGAGGCGTTCTATGGAACACTATTCCATGAGATGACACACTCGACCGGTGCGGAAGGAGTTCTCGACCGTATCAAGCCGACAACTTTCGGCTCGGCAGAGTATGCGCGCGAAGAATTGGTAGCCGAGTTAGGCAGCGCATTGGTTGCCCAACGTTACGGCATGACGAAACATATAAAAGAGGACAGTTGTGCCTACCTCAAAGGATGGCTCGACGAATTGAAGGAATCGCCACAATTCATCAAGACAACTCTGTTGGATGTGAAAAGAGCGGCTTCTCTGATTACTCAAAAGGTGGATAAGATTGCACTGGAATTGGAGCAGAACATTGATGAAGAGCAAACAGTAGCACCGAAAGAAAAAGTGTATTATTCTTCCGTGGCCTATCTTCAGCTTACCGATGACACGATGCGGTTGGACGCATTCAAGGATAAGGGGGACTACGAAGGACTGCTGACTCTCGCCAAGGAGTATTATGACGGTAACGGCATTAACGAAGAATATACTTATTCTTCTCCCATACAGAACCGAGGAGACAATCTTTTGATTGAGGACAAGGATTTTGCTGTGGTGTACAATGGGAGTGTCGGGGGAACTTATGAAGTGATGCTGAAATTCACGGAAAAGGAAGTACGCGACCATATCAGGCGTTATGGTATCGAACATGCTGGAGATACGTTAAAAGGGGTAGCCAAGGAGATGGCTGCGGAACAATTCTCTATCATGACACAACAAAAGATTCCTGCATTTGAAATGCCGAATGGTGATGTGCTGTATGTCAGCTATAATAAAGAATCCGACATGATAGATATCGGGCCGGTTACTAATGCGGGACTTGTCGCACAACATCGTTTCCCATACGACCATAATGCTTCGTTGGATGCCAACCTGCAAACCGTGAACGAAAAGCTGAATAATATGGAGGAATACCGGGAAGAGCTACAAGAAGCAGAGTACAGCGGCGGAATGCGCCGATAAAACGGAAAAAGATGCGGAGCTGTTTGCTCCGTACCTTTTCTTGAATTTATTTTATTACTCTAACAAATTATCTATCATAGACTGTAAATTTGTTATATCGCAATACTGATTATGTCCCCCTCTGTAATCTTTCGCGTGTTGGGCTGTCCGGATTAAGAAAGAATCGAGTTCTATTTTTACACCGCTACCCATTCGGGACAAACCGGAAGAGTGACTGATGTAAACGAATTTACCGTTACGTTCTATGAAACAAGAGGTATTATAATGCCCCTTTAAGTTGAATGTTACTTTTGCGCCAACGGCTGTTGCGTACTTGGAAATCTCACGTACTAAGGCAGTTTGGAAACTGCGGTATTTTTTTGAAACATAGACTCCTGCATCTGCAAGGATTGCGTTCTGCCATTTGGTATAAAAATTCTGTGCCATATTTTTAATATTAATTCTGTAAATAATTCTCCCAATTCTCTTTGTCAATAGTTAATTTGTTCATTTCCCAATCGTATTCCACTTCCGGCATATCAGAATAAGGGAAATACACAGTGTAGCCTATCTGTCCATAAGAACAATGTAGCGGTATAACGCAAATCTCCTGACCACAATAAGGCTGTGGCGTACAATATTTCTTCCAATCAAAACGACCTGCTGCTATATTGCAGCAAAGTAATTTTAGAGTTACTATACCTTTCCAACTCTGAAAATCTTTTTTATAACCTTTTTTCATACTACTAATGTGCTATATTATAATAAACTTCGGGTTCACTTGACACGTTGTAAATCCAGCTTCCGCAACGTACCAATAGAGCATTCTTGCCATAATAGAGTTTCTTCATTCCGGTTATACTTCCTGTTATGTGAAAGTTAGGGAAACGACTGATGTCTATTTTCTGTGCATCGCATCTGTAGAGTGTTTTAGTTCTCATTGCATTTATTTTTTTAAGTTGTTTTTTATTTCCCTCTTCTTGAAGCCTTCCGACTTTACCCAAGAGGTTGTTTCATGTGCATTTTCAACGGTGGATGCAAGAACTATGAGCAAGTAACCGGAATGAAATTTTATGAATACCGGAATCTGTGATTGCGGAAGGTTACGTCAAATTTCATTTCAGGTAGCAACAGCGGTACTTGAACATCGTTTGCCACCGTACCTTTGCGCACGAAACAAACAATGGTGCATGTCGGGACTGTGAGAATGTAATACAATTAGAACAGGTAATATAGAATCGGTAAAAGAGGCTGTGAATTGGTAACAGAGGTTCGGCAGAACATGGTCTATAAAAGTAACCGGACTGTTATATAGGAAGATGATCACCACCCGCTTGAGTTGCGGGTGGCTTTAAAAAAATTATATGGAGTATCAGAAGTGATAGTCGATGACTCCTCCGATATAGAGTATCGTTCCCGGTTCAAGCGTACAGACAAACTCCATAAATGCAAAAGATTTTTCGGCAAATGACTGGTATCCCTCTCCGTCCAAATAGAAATGATACGCAATATCCAATGGATTTTCCAATGCCTTTTCAAGTTGATAAACAGGGCCTACAAACTCCAACATATTTTCCGTCGTAATAGCTTCAGCTTTCTTACGGATGTTAGTCACAAAGTTCTCTTTCCATTGTTCCACCCCACCAATGTAGCGTATGGTGTCATCACCTACAAGTTCGAACATATCTTTTGGTAGAGCAGTATTGACCAAATAACGAATATCCTCCTTACGTTCTTCGTCATCTATCTCCGCACAATAGTCATAGAAACTGCCATCTCCTTGATGGAGAGTGTCTTCATTCAGATAGTTTTCTTTTTCTATCCACATTTTAGAAATCTGAAAAATTCGGCTGTGCATAATTTTGAAATTTAAATGATTAAACTTTATTCCCTTTACTTGAAGCCCTTCCGGCTTCTTGTCAGGAATGATTTTTATGCGAAATTGACAGCAAGGAAAGGATGGATAAGGCAAGTAAACAGTGGATGGAATGAAGTGGAATACCCAAATCTTCGATATGCGGAAGGCTGCCACAAGTATCCGGGAACTGTTAGCGCAGCGTTACTTGACGACCATTCTAAAGCTGTATCTTTGCATACAAAATCTCTCAGATAAGAACTGCCGATGTGCGATATAAAGAATATCTATAAAAGACTGGAGAAGCACTCTGAGACTGTATAAAAGGACTGAAGGCGACAAAGTCTCCCCAATCTGCATGGCAAATCAGAGAAGCTTATCGGATAATGATAGTTCGCTGCACGCTGTCAGCATACCGTCATTTCGTTTTCTGCATCGGATTAGTCTTAGCCTGCGGCATATTCATAGATGTTACAGAAAGAATTGTCGTTTTCATCTTTCCGTTGTTCGGCAATAGCAAGAATTTCTGTTATTGATTCGACAGACTGACCGCTTATCACCTCAAACCACTTGAATACTTCTGTCTGGTTGACAAAATATTCCTTGTACCATTTGTCGTCTGGAGTACATAGGTCTGCAATGTACTTTTCGGGAAAGTATTTACTCTCTTGGTCATTTGTCCAGTACTCCGCCAGACCCGACTCTTCCGATTGATAGAAATAACATAGTGTTGGGAATTTCTCACATACCAGTTCAAGTGTTTCATCACACGGAAACCAAGCTGTTTCCGTTGTGAATTTCAAGAATGTCAGGCCAATAAATGTGTTATACTGTTTAGAAACGGAGTACGACGAGTAAAAAAGGAATAGGACCGGTTGTGGGAGTTCGGTGGAGCATGGCTATAAGAGTAATCGGGCTGAATATACAATACAAGGAAATGCTATCCACCCGCTTTGGCTACAGGTGGATATGTTATTGTCATTCCGCACCTCTCATGATGGTGAGTTGGTCGGGACGGTTAGGAAACCAATAAGAATCACTGTCAATATATACACATCTGCCACTATTACAGAGATTCCCAAAAGCTAAGACCTCACAAGGTCCAAATATCACTCCATAATCGTTTGTAAACGCCACCATATCTCCCACACTCAAGTCGTTTTCCGTATCCATCACCTTGGAAAGGTGGTCGTAAAACTCAATACCTTCAGCTTCACGTTCTGTTTTCCAACGCAAAAAGTCTTCTTTATGACTTCTACCGGTATGTATCGGTGATAATTCAGAAGGAAAAACCTCCGCTTCCGAAGTATCAGATGCAATCAAAATAACGCTATCCTCTTCAATGTTTTCCGGAATAGAAGCCACTTGGTAAACCCCATTAGACAGACCACTATCTGGGTCATGCCAATAAAGAAGATTACCCAACTTGATAAAATCGTATTTTCCCATATTCTTTGATTTATTATTTCCCTTTGCTTGAAGCTCTTTCGGCTTCTTGCCGGGGATTGATTTTTATGCAGGATTAACAGTGGAATAAGGGCGATAAGACAAGTAAACAGTAAATGGAATGGAACGGAATACCCAACCTTCGAATGTAAGAGCAGAAGCAGGCTTGTCCTTTTATACCTTGCAATGAGAAGGGGACTGAAAGTCAATCTTTGATTTGAGGAAGGCTGCCGTAAAATATCCAGGAACCGTTAGCATAGCGGTGCTTGACAATCGTCCGGACACTGTACCTTTGCATATAAAATCTCTTCGGCCAGATTTGCCGATGGTGCGATAAGGGAATACTCAGAATGGAAAAACATAAAAAGGGGTATCATATTATAGGCGAAATATATAACAGAGCTAATATAAGTCCTAAAAAAATATTTTTGCTATCTTTGCCAGCGTATTATATAATATTAAGAACATAACAATGGAAAAAACATTTACACAAATCTGTGAATTGTTCGATCAATTCTCAAAAGATGCCAACCTCCAGATGGAGAAAGGCAACAAAGCTGCCGGAACTCGTGCCCGCAAAGTATCACTTGAACTTGAAAAACTTCTCAAACAGTTCAGAAAAGAGTCACTCGAAGCATCGAAATAATTTTCATTCTGGTTCTGACAGTAGGAAAATGGCGAACTTCACGTGTACCATATCGAAAAAGCCTCTTCGCTTCACAGCGGAGAGGCTTCATTGATTATGACAAAGTTAAACATCAATTATGCGAAATTTCTATTTCGCTTTTGGAAAAAACAACTCCACTTTCGTATGTCTGTTGGCTTCCACGGGCGTATAGTCGGCAATTCCACCTTTGCTAACTCTGATAATCCGCTTGGCTGGTATTCCACGTTGTTCCAGTTCTGCGGTAATAAAACCTGCTCTCGATATACTCAAAGAATCATTGATACTTGATGTTCCTGTAGAACTGTCAGCAGCACCAGTTACCCTCACGGATAAACTGTATTTCTTAGCTACACGAGCCAGTTCGTCAAGATTAAGCCTCTGTGAGGTATCCGTCAGATGTGTCGTATTGAGAGCAAAAAAGAAATAGATGGGTGTACCGATGCACTCTCCATCATCGTATGAAAGAACCGTGGAATCCATAGCGAGGGTGTCCTGATGGGCGGACTGCACATTTCGGGAAGCCGTGTAATTATATGATGGCTTTCCATTCTCTGTCTGAAGAATAGTCGTGTCAAGAGGTGACGACCCGTCCCAATAGCTATGCTTCAATCTTGCACGAAGCGAGTTCAAACCGCTATAATTATTTATAGGATATCTGCATCCGGTTATATCGTCGTTGTCAAAGATATGGCTATATGTATCGAGTAGTCCTTCGATTTCCAGAATTTTCTTTAATTCCACGAGTGTTCGCTTATCTTGATTGTGACGTCCCACATAACGCCTGTTCTCCTCCGAAAGGAAGTTGCCATAATCGACAAGCAGTTCGTTCCGATGGATGTATGGTGCCGTATCCACCGCGCGCTTCCAGCCGACCTTACCGAGATGAAAGGTGAATCCGGCAGTCAGCGAAAGCATGTGATCGCCCAGACGGTTTGGATAGCCATATCCGTCGAAATCCTGGAATGTAGTTGTGTTAGAGAGTTCCAGCATAGCACTAACCCGTTTGGAAATACGGTATTGTGTTAGTATGCCGTAAGAAAGCGCAAAGGGATTGTTCCCGTTGGTGGCGTTATGTAGCAGACCGACACCCATAAAGGGTGCAAGCCTCCAACGTACCTGTTCCTGTCGGGCATATCTGCGTCCAAGGAGATTCCACAGGAGATCTGCATGGATATAATGGTAGTCCTGCGTAGATAATTGTGCATCCTTAAACTGCAAGCCACTATAATTTACCCTTGCGCCGACCAAAGGAGTAAACCATTTGCCGACGGCGAGGCTGTACGAAGGTTTCACTCGTCCAAAAAGGTCTTCACAACCGAGAGGTGTACCAAGAAAAACTGTCGCACCTCCGGATATGCTAACAAACCAGTTGCCGGTTCGAGATGCCGGAAGTAGCACCCCGTTGAGATAGACGGGCTGCATCGGTTGAAGCAATTCCGCTACTTCATAATGAATAGTGTGTCGTACAGTGTCCTTCTGTACGGGTTGTACACTTGCTTGTGCCTGCAACGTGCAGAGCAAAGCGAAGATGAAAATAATTTGTTTCGTCATATTCCAATGATTTCATTAGTTATACTTTTAATCTGGTGTAAGGCGTATGCCATTTACCGTTTAGATTTCTTGCCGATAGTCGAGCGCATCATGCGGCTCGCCATCCTCATACAGCGAAGTGCCCATGCTCGATTGTCCTCGTCCTCGTCGCGTCCCCATTTGAGGTCACTCCCTCCGCCTCCACCACCATGTGATTCGGCAAATGTAGTGGCATCATCTACCATTCCGAGAAATAGCATTGTCGCACAGTGCATGATTTCCGTACCCCGCTCGGCGATAGACTGTACCAGTGAACCGTCAAAGAGCTGCCGTTCTGAAACATTCATTTGTGCCGATGCGTTACGATACTCGCTGATTACACTCTCCAGTAGGACGTCTTTAAACAAGCTATCCACTTTGGAGTGTACATCACGGGAATATTGATAGGCCTCCTCTTTGAGTTCTTCGGTACGTTCTTCAATGGCTCCCATATCCTTTTTCAGTTCGATGAGTTGCCGGTCAGCCGTCTGCAACTTTTCCTGCTTGTCTGCCAGTTGTCTGATGATTCCTTGCAGCTCTTTTTCCAACATTTGTATTTGGATTGCCAATTCTGCCGCATTGCCTTTGTTTTCTTTTAAATTGTACTCGGCTGCCGATAACAAGGTTTCTTTTTCAGTTTTCTGCTTTTCAAGATTGCTAACCATTGTCGTAAGCCCTTTGACTCTGCGTTCTGCCAACCGGATGTCTGATTGAAGTTCACCCAATACCTGTTGATGGAGTTTGATATTATCCTCGATTGTTGTACACTCTTCAGACAACATTCGGCGGTATTCCTCAGTCGTTCTGTGCCGTGCACCCGTTTCGGATATGCTTGTTCCTCTTGACATTCCCCACTTTGTATTGACTTCTGCGAAAAAGTCCGTATGAAGTTGTTTCATTCTTGCACTATATTCAAACTTATCCTTACCGGCGAAGATTTCCTTGTACGCAAAGCGACTATCCTTGATTGGCAGAAGCGTACAGTGGATATGCGGGTTCAATTCATCCAGATGTACAATGAATGCAGCGATGTTCTGCTCACCATATCTGCCACAAACGAATGAGTAAACATCCTTGGCCCAGCGTTCAATGTCACGCTTCCGTTCGATGCGGGTATTGTCCGCACCTTTTTCAAAGTCCACCTGTTGCGTACCGAAAGCAAGTTCCTGCATTCGCTGCCGTGAACCGCCGAAGATGATATTTACCACCGTGCGGTATTTTGGTTCGAGCAGCCCCTCATTAGGATCTTTGATTCCACGGTGACTTAATATGTCCGCCATCCGTTTGGGAATGCTACGGCTTGTGTCGATGGGATGTATTTTACCTCCGGGCGCAATCTCGAAGTTCAGCCGTTTACGCGTAGGATCATAATTTCCCTTACTCATAGCGTACTTCTCTGCCTTTTCACTACGGTCACGCAGATGTTCATTACTTTGGGCGGTGGTAATCCCTTTCGACACCTGCACGTCGAGTACCTGTTTTTGATTTGCCATACGTTTTTCATATTGTTTCGGACAATCTACCGTGTCCCAGCTTGCTGCTTGTTCGGACACCCTTCCCACCAACGTCAGGCAGGTGGGGTATTAGGCTCCCCCTTCCCTTTGTTCGTGGCAGACGGGCAAGCCCGGATGCC
>UMJQ01042861.1_pt1 | contig 15872 bp, 10 predicted proteins | sample 1966101 | NCBI WGS metagenome assembly UMJQ01 (sample SAMEA4836154, study PRJEB28245) | human gut metagenome | biome: gut microbiome; material: fecal sample | place: Denmark | collected 2008
CAAAATGTTTTGCATTTGTCAAGAACTTTTTTCATAACTTTTTCAGCTTATTTTCAAAGCAATATCTATAAAGTCATGTCTGTAAAATGTAACTCACAAGCTCTACAACTCAATGTGTCCCGCGCGTCAGCTTTGATATAATATCATCCTGGCACACATATGTCAACGGATTTTCTGCAATTAATTAAAGTAGTAAAACTATCTTAAAAAGCACAAATTTTCTAAATTGTCTGTTTATTATATACAATTCTCACAATTACTATCTGACAGCCTCTATCGCTTCCTTGATATTTGCCACACCGACAATCTCAATTCCATTAATATGCGACACTCCTGCAAGACACACTTTGGGAACAATACACTTTTTAAAGCCAAGCTTCTTTGCCTCCGCCACACGCTGCTCGGACATGGTAACTCCGCGTACCTCTCCGCTTAAACCCACCTCTCCAAAGCATATGGTATCCTCACGCACTATAATATCCTTTTTGCTTGATGCGATTGCAAGCACTATCCCAAGGTCTATCGCCGGTTCGTTCATCCTTATACCGCCTGCTATATTCACATAAGCGTCACAGTCTGACAGTGACAGGTTGGCTCTTTTTTCAAGGACCGCCATGAGTAGATTTACTTTATTATAATCTGTACCATTTGCTGTACGCCTTGGATTATTAAAAAAACTGTGACATACAAGAGCCTGTATCTCGAGAAGTATCGGGCGGCTTCCCTCTATGGAACATGTGACAATTGATCCTGATGCTCCCTCGGGCTTACCGCTAAGCATATACTCCGACGGATTTTCCACCTCAACAAGCCCCTCCGCCTTCATTTCAAATACGCCTATCTCATTGGTCGAACCAAATCTGTTCTTAACGCCTCTAAGTATCCTGTACGACTCATACCTGTCACCCTCAAAATAAAGCACAGTATCAACCATATGCTCCAACGTCCTCGGCCCCGCAACCGCACCATCCTTTGTCACATGTCCTACTATAAAAACAGAAATACCCAGAGTCTTTGCAAGCTGCATAAGCACTCCGGTTGTCTCCCTGACCTGTGATACACTGCCCGGTGCCGACGCTATCTCCTCATTGTACATAGTCTGGATGGAATCTATTACAACAACCTCCGGTTTTTTTCGTTGAATCACGTCCTTTGCTATATCAAGACTTGTCTCACATAAAAGCTCCAGTGAATCCGTAAAATCACCAAGTCTGTCGGCACGCATCTTTATCTGATGCAGGGATTCCTCACCTGACACATAAAGTAATGGCACCTTTTTTTGTGAAAGTTCCCTGCATACCTGAAGTAGAAGCGTGGATTTTCCTATACCCGGATCTCCTCCCACAAGCACAAGTGACCCCCTCACAATTCCTCCACCAAGTACTCTGTCAAACTCGGCTATACCCGTCACTATACGCTCCTCTTTCTCGCTTTTTACTGCCGAAAGAGGCAGAACCTGTGCCGCCTTTGATTCTTTTTTTATTTTTCCCGACGAACTTATCGACTTTTTATCTACGGTTTCCTCTACAAATGTATTCCATTCCTTACAGGCCGGGCACTGTCCCATCCATTTTGCCGATTCATAACCACATTCCTGGCAGAAAAATACAGAGGTCTTTCCTTTTGCCATATTGTTCTCCTTTCATAAAATACAAAAAGCCCGGCTTTCACCGGGCTAAAAATATGCTCTATTTTCTTGATACTTTGATATCGACTGAATCAACACCCTCAAGCTCTACGCTTAAGCTGAGCTTGCCGCCGAGATTTGTCTTCATAGTACCTGCAACAGCTCCAGCTATATCAATTTCGTACTCCGTCTCCTCTTCAAGGCCAAGAGTAATCTGAGCATCCTCAGGTCCCTCCACAGTAAATGTCACTGTATCAGCAGTCTCCTCGAAATCCATAACCGCTGTTCCCGGAACAGACTCGTATACAAAGAGTCCGTTTCTTTCGAGCTTTGTAATCTCCTTAAAGGTCTTTACCTTGTAGATATCTCCATCCTTCTCAAAATTGTCAAGCTTTGCCTTTGCAGCCAATGTATAATCTCCGAAGCTGAGCTTTCCGTTTTCCTCAGTACGGATTAATTCACTTATTACAGCCATTTTTATCCTCCCGTAGCTATATTGATATATTAATTATAAATCCAATTCTACTCAACAGTCAATGAAATTTGTTTGTTTTTCGTAGAAATTATTACCTTATTGCCGCGCTTAATTTTGCCGGTAATAATATCCTCTGACATACGGTCTTCAATCTCCTCCTGAAGCTTGCGTTTAAGCGGTCTTGCGCCATATTTTCTGTCATACGCTTTGTCCACGATAAAGGCTTTTGCGCTGTCGCGCACTGTGAGCTCTATATCAAGCTGCTCTTTGCAGCGTTTCTTAAGCTCCTTTACAAGAAGTGTCACTATATGCTTCATGTCATCCTTGTTGAGAGCTCTAAATACAATAGTCTCGTCGATTCGGTTCAAAAACTCAGGTTTAAATATACGGCGGACCTCCTCCATGACACTGTTCTTCATACGCTCGTGATCCTGCTTTTCGTCATCACCTGCACCAAAGCCAAGGCGCTTTGGCTCTATAATGGAAGCCGCTCCTGCATTTGATGTCATGATGATTATTGTATTCTTGAAATCAACCGTGCGCCCCTGTGAATCAGTGATTCTACCATCATCAAGCACCTGTAAAAGTATATTAAACACATCAGGATGTGCTTTTTCTATCTCATCAAACAGTATAACAGAAAAAGGATTGCGTCTGACCTTCTCTGAGAGCTGTCCGCCCTCCTCATGGCCCACATATCCCGGTGGTGAACCAATCATCTTTGAAACACTATGCTTTTCCATGTACTCTGACATGTCAACACGTATCATGGCATCTTCTTTGCCAAAGACAGCCTCAGCAAGCGCCTTTGACACCTCCGTCTTACCTACTCCTGTCGGTCCCAAAAACAGGAATGAGCCAATCGGCTTCTTAGGATCCTTTAAACCAACACGGCCTCGTCTGACTGCCTTTGCGACAGCAGAAACAGCCTCCTCCTGTCCTATTACACGCTTGTGAAGTATCTGTTCAAGCTTTGCAAGTCGTCCTGCCTCTGACTCTGTAAGCTTATTTACAGGTATTTTGGTCCATCCCGATACTACATCCGCTATCTCATTTTCGCCGACTACAGGCTGATTTTTGGCTCCTGTGCGGCGGTTCTTTCTGATAAGCTTCTGCTGTTTATTTTCAAGCACTTTCTTTTCTGACATAAGCGCGCCGGCAGCTGCAAGATCTCCTTCCGACAAAGCATTTTCCAACTGGTTCTGCTTATCTGTTATCTCTTTTTTCAGAGCAAGCAGCTCGTCAGATGATGTCAGATTCTTAAGCCTTATCCTGGCTGCCGCTTCATCCATCAGGTCTATCGCCTTATCAGGTAAAAATCTGTCATTTATATATCGTGCAGAAAGGCTTACTGCCGCTTTCACACCCTCATCTGTTATGATGACACCATGATGCTTTTCATAGAGTCCCTTTAATCCTGTGAGTATCTCTATTGTCTCATCCACACCCGGCTCCTCAACCATCACCGGCTGGAAACGGCGCTCAAGCGCAGCATCCTTTTCCACGTATTTGCGGTACTCTTCTATGGTAGTGGCGCCGATTACCTGTACCTCGCCTCTGGCAAGCGCAGGCTTTAATATGTTAGATGCATCTAACGAGCCTTCTGCTCCTCCTGCACCTATTATAGTGTGAAGCTCATCAATGAAAAGCAGTACATTTTTGGCATTTGAAACCTCGCTTATCACCTTCTTGATACGCTCCTCAAACTCACCACGATACTTTGATTTGGCTACAAGCCCGGACATATCAAGAGAAACCAGTCTCTTTCCCAAAAGAATATCCGGAACATTGCCACTGACTATATCCTGCGCAAGTCCTTCTACTATAGCGGTCTTACCCACTCCCGGCTCTCCAATCAGACATGGATTGTTTTTGCCACGGCGGCAGAGTATCTGGATAACGCGCTCCATCTCCTTTTTTCTGCCTATAACAGGGTCAAGAAGCCCTGCCTCTGCCATATCTGTCAAATCTCTGGAATACTGATCTAATACAGGAGTCGCAGAATTGTATGATGTACCGTAACTTTTCATCAGATCCCTGTATGCAGACGGATCCTCACCCATCGCACCAAGAATATCTATAAACATCTTCTGACTGTTAACACCCATGGTGTTTAAAAGTCTTGCAGCTGCACAGTCTCCCTGCAGTACTATAGCCATCAGCAAGTGTTCTGTACCTATCTCATTGCACTCAAATCTATCGGCTTCCTCCGATGCGCGCTCCAATACTCTCTGTGTCCTTGGTGAATAGCCATCCCTGTCCATCACTTCGATGTTATCCCCCGGTGAAATCAGGTCTTCAATCATCGAAATAAGCTTATCATATTCCACATTGCAGGCTGTTAGAATCTCAGCTGCCACACCGGTGCCCTCTTTTATAAGGCCAGCCAGTATGTGCTCTGTTCCAACATAGCTGTAATTCATTTTCTTTGATATACGTGCAGCCAAATCTATTGCTTTTTTAGCCTTACTTGTATATGGTTTCAAGTCATATCCTCCAGTCATATTCACTAATTTAAGTCGATGAACTGCAAATCATCATCCTCGCTGTCATCTTCATTGTCATCCTTTGCACTGCTGTCTATAGTCTCAGACGGCTTATTTCCCTCATTGACAAAGCCATCAAGTGCCATTTGAAGCTGATTCTTTAAAGCATCCTCATCAGCATCGTTTTCTGTGTCAGAAACGTTTTCCTGCCTTGAATCGTCTTTTAAATCAAACTCAGAGTTTTCATTCTCAACAGCTTTCTTAGAATCAGGTGTAATTTCTACGGTTCTTCCGACATAGGATGCATTTGATATATTTTCATCCGTAGCCATCTTTTGCTCATCTGCAGCATCTTCCGCTGTTTCTTCTGCGACTTCATCTGCCGGCTCTTCTACAGCTTCATCTGCTGTTTCTTCTGCGGCTTCACCTGCCGACTCTTCTGCAGCTTCTCCTGCCACTTCATCCACCGACTCTTCTGCAGCTTCTTCTGCCACTTCATCTAACGGCTCTTCTGTAACCTCTTCTTCCAGCTCATCTGCTATCTCGTCCGCAGTTTCATCAGTTGTTTCTTCCAAAGCTTCATTTGATACATCTTCTGCTGCATCATCTACATCATCATCGTCATCATGATAGTCCATTGCCTTATATTTTCTGTTTTTCACAGCTGATACAATAAGCAACAGTAACAGAATAATGATAATAAGAACCAGTATTGCAGCTAAAACAAGATATTTATTGGCAATTCCCGGAACAAGCTCACTCTTTACCGCATCGTTTTCCTCCTGTGCCACTGTAGGTGTGCTGAGCTCGGTCCTCATATATGTGCCATCTACGCTATCATATGTGTACCAGCCACTCTCACCATTGTCATTCATGGCATATACGAGGTAAAAATCCTTTGTCTGATCATCGGTTTTTTCGGCTTTGGTCTGGTAGGCTGTTGCCACACCCTTGCCCTCTATGGAGAACGATATCTCATTATATCCCTCAGGTACATCATCCACCTTAGGCAGTAAAACCACTATAAAATGCGACTCTGAATTGATACGGACAAACTCATATGCTGCATTCTGTGCTGCATCATATACAAAAAGTCCATTGCCGCTTTCCGACTGTAAATACACAAGCGTGATATCACCGAAGGTGCCATGAAGGGTATTGTATTCAAGTCCGTCAATCACTGTCTTTGAGTGCTCAAAGCCTTCAGGAACAACATCCTCCGGAATGTCATTTACCATAGTCCACTCTGTGCCATTTATATCAAACTTCTTCCAGTTATCCTGCTTATCTGCATTCTCCGGATCATCCTCGGCTCTTCTGGTAACAACTATATTGTATGTGCTTGTGCTGCCGTCCTCTGCTGTCACAACAACGCTGACCGTATTCTCTCCAACCTCAAGTGAATCATTGCCTGTGACCGATGTCACACTCGCCTTGGAATCAGCCGGATTTGCTGTAACCGCAAGGCTTGAACAGCTGTAATCTACTGTAGCTGTGTAATCCTTTGTCGCAGCAGAAAACTCAGGGGAAAGCATACCTGCTGAGATAACAAGCGAACCAAGAGATGCGTTTGAGGATTTCTTTTCCTCTTTGTTTTCATTATCTTTATTTGCATTGTTGTCATTGCCGGTATTGCTGCCGGAATTGTCCTTGTTATCCTTGTTGCTGTTTGAATCATTGTTTGATGAAGCACTTTTTACCGTCACCTTCGTGCTGGCACCGGTAATTGTACCTCCGGCATCGTTACCCTCTGCATCTCCTACAACTGTACAATATGCCTTTATAGTGCAGCTTCCTGCAGCCTTCGCCGTAAATGAAAATGACTGCGATGTGGGATATCCTGCGGCGTCACCAATATTGGCCACACCATCTCCTCCGTTACTCAGTACTCCCTCGTCAGAGCTTGAGATAACTACAGTACCAAAATATCCGGACGGCATGGAAACAGTCACCTTAACTGTTTTTCCAACAGCTACAGAGCTTGAGCTGACACTGAGACCAAGTCCCTGCGCATATACATGCTCGGCAGGTGTGAAAACAAGCATCACTGCCACAACAAGTGATAATATACATCCAAATAATTTCTTCATATCTTTCCTCACATTTCTAATTCTGCGATATCTTTGATTTGCCCAGTATGTGTCTGTTCATGATTATCATATCAAGGGCATTTCCACCATCACCCTTTCTGTTAGCATCAGCTGCCTCCAGATAAGCACCTGTGAGTGTTCCCTTTCCTAAGATATGTCTGTTGAGCTTAATCATATCAAGAGCATTTACAGCACCATCACCATTGATATCTCCATATATAACAATATCGTATGTCTTTTTCAGATTACCTGAAGCATCATAAACAGCCACTTTATTGCCTGTTGCAATCTTTCCGCTGTTTTCTGAGCCTGAGCTTGTCAGAAGCTTTACAGTACCTGATGCTGATACTGCTATATTCTTCACAAAATCAGCTGCACCGGTTCCAGGCTCAATGCCTGTAATATAAGTACCTATACTGTATTTACCTGATGTTATGTTTACATCTGTATTATTTTGGTTATTATTGTTCTGATTATTATTGCCACCTGCATTATTTGCAGATGCCGCCTGCCTGTTTATATTGATAGTGTATGTTCTTGTATCACCGCTTTGCGACTTGCATTTTACCTTAATTGTATTATTTCCGACAGCAAGCGAATAGCTTCCTGTGCCTGAAACACCACTGTTTCCTGAAACAGCATCTGCCGAAACAGTCACTGAGCTTATAGCATTTGAAACAACTGCTGAATAGCTTGTTGTCGCTCCATTAAAGGCCGGTGTGAGTGTTACACCACTTATCGCAAGCGACTGCAGATAGTTATTGGTATCGCCAGCTTTATCGAAGCCCACTGCTGACGATGGCATATTGTTGTATACAGGTATTTTAAATACAAAAGCCTGATTCTTGTCTGAATATCCTTTAGCCAGACTCTGTCCCTCAGTAAGAGCCGCTGTGGCATTGCCCATGTACTGATGGAAATACAGCGAGCTTGTATTTACTACATTAAACTTCTCAAAATACAGTGTATTTTGACCCTTATTTATATAATTGCTGCCCACCTTTACAGCTCCGCCGTTTATGGACTTTACTCTTGTATTCCAGCCCTGCTTCTTGGCAAAAGACAGACCATTTTTATAAATCTTATCCTTCGTGTTTCCGGTTGCACTAAAATTAAAATAATTATAATATCCTTCATATCCGGAATATGTACCCGAAATAAGAGGGCTCGTTCCCTTTTTTCCCTGCTCCTGCTTTATACGCGATGCTATATGGTATGCACTTACTCCACTGCTCTTTGCCACATCCATGAATGTGCTTGCATAATTGATTTTCTCGCCATTGTTGGAATAGGTCTTTGTTCCCTCCATAAATGTACCTTTTACTATGGACTTGACACCTTCAAGTGCCTCATTCGGACTGTATGCCAGACTCTGAAACTGAAAAATATTGGTCTCATCAAGAAAATTCCTTGGATCCATGAGATAAGCAATATAGGCACTGCTTGCTGACACCCATCCCGGTTCGTACTCAACCCACGTATTTGTTGACCAGTTATATGCTCCGGCAGCTGTGGATTTCTTGGCATTGTCTGCTGATTTGGATACCAGATTAAGTCCGTTTACACTTTCATTTTCAATCACCGTATCCCAATTCAAACCTGTATTTACAGCCTCAAATGTCCAGCCTGGATACTTATTGTGAAGAGCTGTAAGGTTTGGAATATAGCTGTCAGGAAAGCCTGCATTCTTCATAGCCGTGACAAAATCAGTATTGTCTCCGCTATTATTGTATGTCACCTTTATGTATGTACTGATAGTCCAGCCCGTAAATGCCTTGCCGTTTAAAGTACCCTTGACATTGTACCAGACCACACCGTTTACCCTGGTCTCTCCAATTATGTCAACCTGATGGTTCCAGTTGAGTGAGACAACCTTGGTAGTGCCGGATGTGCCTGCTGCATTGCGGACATACACATTGCCACCTGTAATCGTACCTGTAGCATATGCTCCCGATGCGGTTGCAAGGGCAAGCTGCTCCTCATTATTCTGCTGTATGGCATCCGCATTGCCGGTGTCTGCCGAAGCATCCCCTGTCTGCGCATTGTCTGATTCAGCTGTGCCGGTACCTGCTGATACAAAATCAGACCTGATATAGCTGACACACTCCTCGTTATTTGCTGCCAGATTGTACTTTGCCTTGTACCACACCTTGCCGTCTGCACCTGTGGTCTGCTCAAGAATAGTAATATCCTTGCCGTTTGAAAGCTTGTGCTCCAGCTCATACTCTGTGCCCGGTCCGCTTCTCGCCGCTACCCAGTATCTCTCATCACACACAACCTTAGCCGCCTGATCCGCATAGACTGCTATGCTGCTGTATGGTGCCAGGTCACATGCGGCTAATGACAATGTTACGACAGAGGCTGCCAGAAATTTATTTATCTTTATCATCAAATCCCATCTTTCTTATGTGCATTGTTTACATTAATCCATTATCCATTTAATTATAATAGAATATGACCTTTGTATCAATGTATTCGGCAGAAATTTATTATTTTTTTATTAATTAAAAAACTCCCTTCAACGTGCAGCTCATGCTTACGTTTCAGGGAGTTGCCTGATTCATATTCTGCTTATTCTTACTGTCTCCTGTAGCTTTTCTAGCTGAACAGGGATTTTATCTTATCCCATAAATCCATGAAAAAGTTACCAATCTTTTCCCAGAAGCCCGGGTCATTTATCTTATCGCCAAGCTTTGATGCCCAGTCCTGTGCCTGGTTGATGACTGAATCCCAGTCGATATTGGCATCCTTTAGCTTCATTAAAAGAGATGTAAGCTTTGCAATATCATCATCAGAAAGCTTCAGGTCGTAATCCTTTGCAGCCTCCTTTATCGCATCCTTTATCTGGCTCTCATCCTTGAGCCTTCCATCGGCAAGCTGCTTCTTTAGGTCAGCAATCATTGCCTCGATATCCTGCGAATCGCCGTCAATGCTCTTGTTGAGCTCTCCTGTTGTGACAAGCTCATCCATCGCTGCGTCTGTCACCTTGTCGTCAAGCTTCTTGCCTGTCATCTCCTCGTATGCCTTTAGTGTGCCTACAAGTGCTGCCGTTCCGGAAATAGGGAAAGGTCCTGCGACTATGATTTTAGCATCAGCTATGCCTGCTGTGGCAAGCGCATTCTTGTACATTCCTACCGTACAGTAATTGATATTGTGTGTGGAAACACTAAGACCCGCACCCTTTTTATCCTCTGTAATGAGTACTGAGGAAAGTGACCTTGTGCCAATCTCGCTCTTGCTGATGTATGAATCGAGGTACTTGTGCTCCTCATCATTATTTACATAGACCACATCGTAATTGTCCAGATCAGTGAGCTCGATTCCCATAAATCCAAGCACTGTCGCTCTCTGATCCGGTGTGAGGTCTGCTCCAAGACTTAAGTATGGCTTATCATTATTGCTGATGGTCACCTTGTCGTTTGCCTCACTGCCGGCTGTCGTTGTGCTGTCTGCAGTACTGTCTGTGTTACTCTTATCAGCTGCGTCACTGCTGTCACCGCCTGATACATCAACGCCTGAAACTGTATCAGTCTGCGTAGCTGTCTCTGTTGCAAATACTGCCGGATTCATCGTAAACAGTGTAACCGCAGCAAGCACGCTACATACAATACTCTTTGCTTTTTTCTTTATTAATCTAATCATTTTTCCTCCAATCTACTGCTCTATATCATACGAAATTGTAAAGTTGCTTCCATCGAAGCTGACATCTGCCATGCTTCCGCATACCACAGGCATCATCGGCGACATATGACCTATATCCAGATCCATGATGATTGGCACATTAAACTCTCTAAGCAGTGATGAAAGCGCCTGTCTGTGGTCTATGCCAAACATTTCCTCTCCGAAGTGCGCCGGGCGTCCGATAAGAAAGCCCTTTACATTTGAAAACCATCCTGCATTTTTCATCTGCCACATAGCCCTTCTCATGCCCATCACATTAAGGTCACAGGCCTCAAGGAACCATATGATACCATCATCACTGTAGCGCTCATTAAATTCCCTTACATGGTCAAACGATGTGCCAAGCAGATTGATAAGACAATCCATGCAGCCACCAAGCAGCCTACCTCTCATGGTAATCCTGCTTTCCTTTGCCACCGCAGGAATAGAGCTGATACACGACTTTTCAGTCAGGTTGTAGCCCACAAACGGAGCATTCTCATCCTTTATCGATTCCTTCTCCCACATAGGGTAATTGGTAAATGAAAGCTTCCTGCCACAAAGCAGATTAAATGCATCGGTAAGTGACTCATGCCACACCTCCATGCCAAAGCTGCCCGCACACGGCCCGTAAATACCTGCTGTATCTGCAATAGTAGCCTCCAAAAATGTGAAATTCGTGTTGTCGGAATAGCCCATGTACCATTTAGGCTTTGACTGCTTCACGCGCTCAAAATCAATATAAGGCACTACCTCGCACATCAGCTCGCCACCACCACAGGATATAAGCACATCACTGTCAGCAGAAACATAGCTCTCGTTCAGCTCTTCTGCGCACTTCTTAGGTGTATTGCTGATACCTATGCCACTGTCGCACCTGCAGTTAGGTCCCTCTATCGTCTTATAACCCATGCTGTGAAACCTTTTAATGGCATTGTCAAAGGCACTCCTGTACGGCTCTGTTGTACAGCCCATCGAAGGCGCCACAAAGCCTATTGTTCCTCTATCCTTTAGAAATTCAGGGTATCTCATGTTTCTATCATCCTATCACTATTATTTACATATCTAAGCTTCTGTCTGAAGTAAAATATGTAGGATTTTATCATTTCTGTCAAGGTCATTTTACTGTCATAATTAAATGTCGTCGTGTACTGCACATGCTGTCTGTTGCACCAGTTGTATATATCATGCAGACTTATCGAATCAACATTCTTCATATTGTTCATAAACACCTTAACCTTTGAAAGCTCATCCTCACTGTCAATGTATAGATGAAAGATAGTATTCGGACATTCAATTATTATCTGCTGTTCTTCTATATTTTTCATCACTGTATCCTCTATTGAATGATGTATCCTGTGTGATTAAAAACATTATCGTCTGTCACACCGGGATGTGAGTAATAACAAAATATCGTAACTGTTCAGTACCTTCACAGCTAAAAAATATCACATAACCATAGTACTACACCGGCGTCACAAAATCCAGTCATTTTTGCCTGCCAATTCTTACTATTTTATTAAGAAAAACGGTAAATATTATACTCCCTCACAGTCAAATGCCGGAATGAAGCTGTCCTTTGCCACGTCACCCTCCTGTATAAATGCATTCGTGATTCCTATTTCGAGGGCATAGTCAACAAGCCTTTCATACTCTCTCCTTGTCACTGTGCGGTTTATCTCAGGATAATCCTTTAGTGCAATCGGCGTAAACTGGCTCATCATGCTTATATATACGTGATCATGATATGTATCATACAGGTACTTAAGTACAGCCTTTGCATCATTCACATGTCCCGGCAGTAGAAGCTGTCGCACAATAACTCCCTTTTGTATGAGTCCTGTCGCATCGTCAATCACGACATCCGGCTGCTGCCTGACCATCTCTGAAAGCGCCTGCTTTGCGACAGACGGATAATCTTTTGCCCTTGAATACCTTGCCGAAAGCGTACTGTCCATATATTTAAAATCCGGAAGATACACATCCACTATACCCTCAAGCAGCTTTAGCTCTGTCACATTTTCATATCCGCTCGTATTGTATATAATAGGAAGCTTCATGCCGCGGCTTTTTGCATCGTTTACCGCCCACACTATATCAGGGATATACTGCCCCGGTGTGACCAGATTGATATTATTTGCGCCTTTGTCAGCAAGTTCCATAAAGATATCACTCAGCCTCTCTTTACTGATCACCTTTCCCGCTTTTCCGTCAGAAATCTCCCTGTTCTGGCAGAACACGCAGTGCAGGCTGCAGCCTGAGAAAAAAACTGCCCCGCTTCCTCTTTTTCCTGATATGCACGGCTCCTCCCAGTAATGAAGCGCTGCTCGCGCCACCTTTATTTCAGATGAAACGCCACATACGCCTGTTTGTCCGGTGCTTCTGTTTATGCCACATTTTCTGGGACACAATAAGCAATTCTCGTATTTATTCATATTTTTCATTTTAACCCTTGCTAAAAATAATGTTTGATACTACAATCTATATGATTAAAGGGTCAAAAGGTATCATCGATGCATGCTTGCATGCAATTCGATGTACACCTTAGTGACCCGCACTACACCGAGAAAGTAGCAATTTGCTGCGGGGACGCAGGAAATTAGCGGATTTCGAGGTGTAGTCAGATTACGGTGTAGTAATCTGATTAATCATCATTTTAAATTATATCATAACTATTCTTACAGAAGAGAATAGTTAAAATACACAATAAGGAGATTACAATGAATCAGTCAAACTGTATCGTCGCCCAGTCAGGCGGCCCAACTGTTGCAATCAACGCAAGCCTTGCAGGAGTCATCGCAGGAGTAAAAAACTCTGAGAAATACGATATCTGCTATGGCGCCGTAAACGGAATACTCGGCATATTAAATGAGAATTATCTCAATCTGTCAGATATTTTTGCAGATGATGCTAATCTTGAAAAGCTCAAGACCACACCTGCCATGTATCTTGGCTCGTGCCGCCACAAACTCCCTGATTACAAGGATGATGATTCACCATATGTATACATCTTCCACCAGTTCGATAAGCTTTCTATAAAAGCTTTCTTTTACATCGGTGGAAATGATTCGATGGATACCGTATTAAAGTTATCCGATTATGCAAAAAAAATCAACAGTGATGTGAAAATTATAGGGATTCCAAAAACCATCGACAATGACCTATGCATGACAGACCATACTCCAGGATTTGGCTCTGCCGCCAAATATATCGCATCAAGCATGCTTGAGATAGCCCATGATACCTTTATCTATGCTGTTAAGAGTGTGACAATCGTTGAAATCATGGGACGTGACGCAGGATGGCTCACTGCCGCTTCCGCTCTCGCACGTAATGAGTACAATACAGCGCCTCAGTTCATATATCTGCCTGAGGTGGATTTCGACAAGGACAAATTTGTTGCCGATATAAAAGAAGCCCTTACGCACACTAACAATGTGATAGTTGCCGTATCCGAAGGAATACATGACGCAGACGGCTCATACATTACATCATCAAAGGCCGCATGTGACCAGTTCGGACACCAGCAGCTAAGCGGTGCCGGAAAAGCTCTTGAGTTCATCGTGAAAGAAAACATCGGTGTCAAGGTGCGCTCTGTAGAGGTAAATGTGCTCCAGCGCTGTGCCTCACACCTTGCATCATTAACCGATATCGAGGAATCTTTTGCTCAGGGTAAAAAGGGTGTCACTATTGCAGCAGAGGGTGTGACCGCATCAATGGTATGCTTAAAGCGCATCTCAAATAATCCTTATCAGGTGGAATACACATATTCTGCTATCAAGGATATCGCAAACGAGGCCAAGTCTGTGCCAAGAGAGTGGATCAATGATGCTGGCAATGATGTGAAGCCTGAGCTTATCGAATACTTAAAACCACTTATTCAGGGAGAAACCGCTGTAGCCTACAAGAATGGTCTGCCTGACTATATGGATGTGTCACATCTTCACAAATGTAACTGATTTTAGCTGCCGCCTACACCCCCGGTGTGGGCAGCAACAGCATATCTCCAAGGAGGTCGATTTACATGAAGAAAAAAGTGCTTATAACCTGCGCCGTTGTGCTTGGTGTGCTTTTGGCTGTTTATCTTGGCTTTGCCTTTTATTTTAGTAGCCACTATCTGTTCAACACAAAGATTAACTCTGTAAAATACGCAGGGAAAACTGCAAAAGAGGCATTAGAAAAAAATACAGCCCTAAACCGCGACTATCTGCTCACAATCACTGATAGAAAAGGCAACAGCTTTTCACTTAAGGGACCTGATTTTTCCTATGAATATGTCTCAAACGGTGACGAGGAGCAAATCCTAAAAAGCCAGAATGCTTTTACATGGCCTGTCAGTCTCTTCAAAGCTCAAAACTATACTCTAAAGGGTTCGTCCAAATATGACGATGCCGCTTTGGCGGAAAAGCTCAAGGCTCTTGATATTTTCAGTGATGACTACATTGAGAATCCGGAGGATGCCCACATCGAGATAAAAGACGGCAAATACAATGTGATTGAAGAGAAAAATGGCTGCAAACCGATATATGACAGCATCCTTGCCGAGGTAAAGGACGCCCTGGACAATGAGCTTCCAAAGCTTAGCTTAAGTGATGACTGTTATGAAGCTCCAAAAATCACAAAGGAAAGCGATACAATCAAAAATGAAAAAGAAGCCCTCGACAAATACACTGCTTCAACCGTCACTTACAAAATTGAAGGTGCCGACGAGAAGCTTGACTCAGCCAAAATCCTTGATATGCTAAGCATCTCAGATGACGGCAGCGTGAGCATAGATGATGCCAAGGTCACTAAATACGTCCAGCAGCTTGCTTCCAAGTACAATACCTTCGGCCGCAAACGCTCATTCAAGACATCGTCCGGTGACACTATTGAAATAGGTGGTGGAGACTACGGATGGGTAGTCAGCAAGAAAAATGAGAAAGCCAAACTTCTTTCCGATTTAGAGGGAGGCAAGCCAGTGGAAAGAGAGCCTGTTTACGAGCAGACAGCACTCTACCGAGGCGCTGACGACATAGGTAATACATACATAGAGATTGACTACACAAAGCAGCACATGTGGTATTACAAGGATGGTGCTCTCCAGATGGAGTCTGATTTCGTATCAGGTAATCTCGCCCGTCAGAATGGTTCCGTAGATGGTGTATACAAGATTGTTTACAAGCAGAGAAATGCTACTCTTGTCGGTGAGGGTTACTCTTCTCCTGTCAGCTATTTCATGCCGTTTGCCTACAATATAGGTATCCATGATGCCAGCTGGCGTGATACCTTCGGAGGAACAATTTACAAAACCTCCGGCTCACACGGATGTATCAATGTGCCTCCTGCTTTTGCAGAGCAGCTGTTCAACGCTGTGGATAAGGGCACTCCTGTTGTTGCCTACTACAGAGAGGCTGTCACTCTGACAAACAATGCTGCAAAGATGTCCAATGCATACTCGTATGTAGCTCCTGATGCAGCGCAGTAAGTGTGGATTGCATTGTATCTTTTAATAATATGTTAAGGCGACCGGCGCACGGGAAATTCACCCCCGT
>UMJQ01008762.1_pt1 | contig 15587 bp, 15 predicted proteins | sample 1966101 | NCBI WGS metagenome assembly UMJQ01 (sample SAMEA4836154, study PRJEB28245) | human gut metagenome | biome: gut microbiome; material: fecal sample | place: Denmark | collected 2008
ATTGGATGCGGTCTTGTCCTTGTTGACCGCAGGGAATGGGAAACGGCGGATTCGGTATATGTGAGCCTCGTTATGCCGTACTATTCCCACGGCATCGTGGATGCGGGAACGTCCAAGAGTTTCGTTTACGATCCCGGATTGAGAAGCCGTCGGAATATCCGTATCACCGAACATGGCGACCTGAACGAGATCTATCGCAGGACGTACAACGACACCACGCTGTACAAGCCCGTCAGGGAAGGCTGGTACATTGAGTTAGACCATTCACGATAACCTGCAAAGAGGGACGCATGAGGATATTCCAATACATGCGCCGATTCTTCCAGATGATGACAAGGATGCGTAAGGTCATCCATATCGTTTCTATGACCTGTCGGCATGAACAACGCAAGAACGGGCTGGTTCCGGTGGAATCCTACAAACGGGAAACAGACCGGAATCTCTGGATACGCAGCATAGGAACCCGTCATTCCACACGGTACAGCATCGTTCTTTTTACAGCTGGATGATGGTATTGCAGCCGCCCTTTGGACTTCCCGATCTGAATGACATTCCGGGGACACCAGTGTACGCAAGCATGGTAAGCCTCGCAACCGGTTCCCCACCGGGGCACTCCGTTTTTCAGCGTAATATTGTTCACGGGACATACACGTTCGCAGACACCACATCCCATACAACCATTTTCCAAGGAGAAGTTCAAGTGCGAGCGACTGAAAAAAGCATTGAACAGCCCTTTGTGCAACAGATCCGATAACCTGCAATACGGGAAAGGCTTTTTCCGTTTGCCTTTTTTCAAGTCGTCGATTATTCGTGAAGTGTAAAGCTCCGCCCGTTCCAGTATCTTCGTCCTCCTTACTGAAGATACCTCGTATTCCTTCAGGCAGTTCCCTACGGTGGGCAGGTTGTAGCCATAGTCCAGACGCACGCCTTTGCCGGACATGATTTTGTCCACAACGGACACCGCACAGCCCTTGTACGTGTAATATGTGCCTATGGAGAAATAGTACACGCCTTTCCTGAACGGATAACTTTCCAAGAACCGGCGGACAATGCCGGGCAGTCCGCCCATATATACGGGGAATATAAAACCTACGATTCGGGAGTCCGATGCGGTGATTCCAGCTGACGGTGTCATTCTGAACAGCCCGGCTCCTCCAAAAGCCGCCGCAATATCCTGCGACAATTTCAGGCTGTTGCCTGTGGCGGAGAAATAATAGATGGATATTTCTTTGTCGTTTGCCGTTTTGCTTTTATAGTCCATAACATTTATTTTTGCGACAGCAAAGTTAATAGGTCTCTTTAAAAAAAGAAGAACTGTCTTGGTTATCAGTAACTTACATTTAGGTTAGTTTTCCTGTATATCAATTTGTTGGATAAAAGAAAAATGAGAAAAAAGTTAGATTACGATTATTGTTCTGCTTCCCCTATACTGGAATGGCTGGGTGACAAATGGGCTTTAGTTGTCTTATTGAAGCTACATGAGAATGAAGTAATACGTTTCAATGAACTATACAAAACAATCCCCTCTATATCGGAAAAGATGCTATCTACTGTTTTGCGGTCATTGGTAACGGACGGATTGGTAAATAGAAAAATATATCCCACAGTTCCACCCAAAGTGGAATATTATGTATCTGAATTTGGAGAAACTTTAATCCCTCATTTAGAGCAGTTGAAACAATGGGGGCAAGAAAATTTTGAAACGATAATGGAGAATAGACGGAAAAATAAGTATTGAAATTTAGTGTAAGGTACAAGTATATATTTATATATAGCTTACACCTTGCAATAACCTTAAAATGTTTATTTTCAACGATTTGCATAATCCAAAAATAATGCGAACATCTGAACCCAAGATGTTGGCAGACAGACACCGGACAACAGCAGATAGCTTTTAAGGACTAAAAGCGTGACGGATGCAAAGCCAAAATTTCAGAAAGTGCTGATATTTAGGAATAAATAACGCTTAATTTATAATCCAAGCGGCACGATGCCTGTTCTCCTGAATCGCCCGGATACAGCTGCCGGAATCAAGCCTGTACATGAAGCCCGCCAAGTTCCCGCTCTCATACAAGCCCATGCCGATGGTCAGGCGGCTGTTGAAGTCGGTCTGGCTGACGATGTACCAGCCGCACCGGGCGAAATGCTCCTCGTAGCCGGAACGGGTCTCCAGCAGGAAATAGAATTTGCCGTCGTCCTCGAAACGGATGACGTACTCGCAACGCAGGCGGCGTGCGATCTTGCCCAAGATGCGGCTCTCCTCCTCGATGACCGCAGGAGTGGCAAGGAAGGTGTATTGAGCGATAAAGACAGCCTCGTCCATAGTGATGATGTTTGGTCGGTTACAAATATGCGAAATGTCCGGCACACGGCAAGCGGAAAGGGCGGAAAATATGCGGAAGGGCGTGCGGATATGTAGAGCTTCTCCCTGCTTTTCACCGCCCGGAACGTGACAAGGCTACAAACGTGAAGCAAAACGAGGACAAGCGGTACGGTTTTGATACACGGACATATACAGACCGGTATATTTGCAGGGAAGTATAACAATAAAAACATATCGGGACAATGGAAATAGTAAGCATCGAGAAAAAGACCTTCGAGGAGATGAAGGAACGGTTCGGCTGCTTTTCGCAGCACGTGAGAGAGCTTTGCGCCCGCTACCGACCGCCCGAAAAGATGAACTGGATGGACGGGGCGGACGTGTGCGAGAAACTGGGCATCAGCAAGCGGACATTGCAGACCTACCGTGACCGGGGGCTGCTGCCGTACAGCCAGATCAACCACAAGATTTACTACCGGACGGAGGACGTGGAGGCGTTCGTGGAAGCCATGAGCCGGGAAATGACGGAGGACGAGTGAGATGGAAGTGATCACAAGGGACACGGAAGAGGTACGGGCGTACTTCGAGGCACTGGAGGAAGGCATGAGGTACCTCGACACGGTAACGGCGCACTTCCGCCCGGCGATGAACGGCGAGGTCTATCTCACGGGCGAGGACGTGTGCAGGCTGCTGCACATCACGCCGAGAACGTTGCAGGACTACCGCACGCAACGGCTGATCCCGTACATATCGCTGCCGGGCAAGACGCTCTACCGCCAGTCGGATCTGCTGCGTATGCTGGAGGAGAACTACGTGGACATGCGCCCAAAGCGCAAACGGGGGAAAAGTCCAACATAAACGCACGGGGGTGTGCATCGGGAAATGCAGCAAAGGCAGGGACACCGCATCGGAAGTTCCTGCCTTTGCCGCATTCTGCACCGGGGGAAGGCGTCAAGCCGTTTCCCGGAGGGAGCGGCGCACCCGCTTCCCGTCCTGTTTCCTGTCCTTCTTCTCCAGCACGCTCCGCTGCATGGCGGCGAGGTTGCCGGAGATCGCCCGGAAATCGGAGCTTACCATCCTGTTGGTCACCTCGGCGTAGATCTGGGTCGTGGAAATGTGCTTGTGCCCGAGTATCTTGGAGAGCGCCTCGATGGTGCCGCCGTTGCAGAGATAGACGGTCGTGGCGAAGGTGTGGCGGCTTAGGTGAAAGCCGATCTCCTTGTGGATGCCGCAGGCTTTGGCTATCTGTTTGAGGTGCCTGTTGCACACGCTGTTGCTGGGTATGGGAAAGACAAGGTCGCCCCCGGCAAGCCCTTTGTAACGTTCTATCAGCTCCTTGGCAATCTCCATGAGGGGGACGTTGCTCGATACACGGGTCTTGGTGCGCCGGGTGATGATCCATTCCTCGCCGTCGAAGTCCATGCGCTGTATCTTGTCATGAGTGAGCGTCTTTATGTCAATGTAGCTAAGCCCGGTGAAGCACCCGAAGAGGAACATGTCCCGCACGAGGCTGGTCTGTTTCTTGACGAACACGGCGTTAGCCAAGGTGCGCAGCTCCTCCTCCGTGAGATAGCCCCGGTCGGTCTCCTGCATCTCAAGGCTGTACTCGCCGAAGGGGTCGGTGCGAACGATGCCCCGCCGCCACGCCTTGTCGGTCAGGCTGAGCAAGGGCATAGTGTATATCCAGAGGGTGTTGGCGCTCAATCCTTTCTCCACCCGCAGGTACTTGTCGAAATCGGCGATGATCTCCTTGGTCAGCTCCTTGTAAGCCATGTCGGTGCGCTTCTTCTTCTCCCAAAGGAAGGTCTTGAAATGGTTGTAAACAGCCAGATACTTGTTGTAGGTGGACTTGGCTCGCTGCCCTTTCTCCACCATCGCCCCGAACTCCCGGTTCATGTTCCCGAAGTCTTTCAGTATGCAGTTCTCCATCACGCCGACACCGAGGAAGGCGTTGCGCAATTTCTCGGCGGTGACGAAATCCTCTTCCCGGAGGATGCGGTGGTAGTGGTTGGTGAGCCGGGCGGAGACCTCCTTCAGTTGCCCGTTTATCTCGTTTGCCTCGGCGGACTTGCCTTTCGCCTTGCCGTTCTCCCAGAGGTCGGGGGTGACGAACAGCTTGGTTCCCACCGCCTTGTCATCCCCGTCAACGGAGATTTTCACCATGATGGGGGCTTTCCCGTCCCGGTTTCTCACTGCGGATCTCTTGATGTAGAACGAGGTCGCAAACGTACTTCTCTTTGTTTCCATAACTCTAAAATTTTCGTTTCTAAAGGTAGTTACTTATTTCTTACCAAGAGCTATGCAAAACAAGGCAAAGCGATGAAACAGAACTCGTTATGCCGTATATACCCCATTTCGGAACCGGTAGCTGTTTAGTAGCCGAACTTTGTCCGAAAGGGGTGTTTTCAGGCATTTTATGCCGGAGTCCGTTTCCACCCGCTCTGCATACAAGATGCTGACCTGCATTTATTTATGTAGAACTTTGCTTTTCTTTGCGCCTTATGCCGATTTTTTCGAAAAAAAAGATAGAATCAAAAGCATATTCGCCTGTAGAAAAGCGAGTAACCTTCAATGCATACACCAATAAAATAAAAAAGCACAAAAGTAAATAAAGCAAATAGGAAGCCAATGTTTTTTTCTTATATAGATAAATCAGAAAATAGACAAAAGGGATACATGAAAGTATTGTAAAATACATTCCAAATCTATTAGTCAATGTATTAGATAAGCAAGCCATAAATATGGCATACGAATACACTCCTATCACAAATATACTTTTCTCATCAAAATTCAAATCATACTTCTTAAACTTATATATAGAACATAAAACCACAGGAGTATACATCAATTTTGTCAATTTATTAAACAAGCTAACCTCTTGAACGTAATCACTATCTAAATAACTATCATACAAATTAGTAATAGCTATAAAAGAATACAACCACTCTTCTTTAAAGAAAAAATTAAAAGCAATAGAAAACAGCACTATAGAAGACAATAAAAATCTACTATTTTGCAATTTAAAAAAAATAAAACAAAAGCAATATTGGAACTAATATTACCGCAGACATATGCCAACTAAACGATAGAAAAAAAGCAATTAAAAAGAGAACATATTTTTTATTCAGCATATACAATACAGAAGATGTAAAAAAATACACAGCTACATATTGCCTAACGCCATTCATTTGATTATTAAAAACAGTTGAAACAGTAACAAACACAAACACGAATATAAATACATATTTTGAAGTAGTTATAGTTCTCGAAATTTGCAACAAAGAAAGTATCCAAAAAAACGCAATTATAAAAAACAAATCCTGCCCATAAAAACCTAGATAATTACATAAATATACAAAATACACAAAGCCAAACTCTGTATCTTCATTTTTTGCAGAATCAATATTCTTAAAAAGTGACAAATATGTTGGATAATCAGTTCCCACATAATACTGACTTCCTATTATCAATACCCAAGCGAATATCACAGGTAAGCTAAATACTATTACAGTTTTATAACCTACCTCTTTATATTTAGATAATAATAACAAATACAAATATGAGCAAACAGCAAATAACAGATACACCATATTCAAATAGGAAACACGCTAAAAACTATTTATAAAGAACAATATATAAACAAATCTTCAACTCTCATAACAAATACCACAGCTCTTCTACACTAATGAATCCCTAATAAAATCTAAACTTTTCTTACGAAAAACACCTAATGAATTCGATTTATATTTATTTATAATATCCACAAAACGAGCACAACCTCTCTTCATATTCACAACATTACGAAATTCTTTCTCGAAAATAATCGAAAAAATAGTTCCATGAAATGAATCTGTTACAACAAAACTGGCATCTCGAAATATAGCCAACCATTCTTCCACTTTCAAATTAGCATTTCGATCTGCGGAAAAATACTTAATGGCAAGACCCCGTTTTTTTGCTTCCTCTTTTATAATATCTTCCACATCTTTTTTAGGATCAAGAACGTAAACAGCTAAAAATCTCTCATTACATATTGGTATCTCTTCACACAGCTTGGCATATTCATCCTTAGCGAGAAGGAGTGTTGGATCAAGTACAGATATAGCATTCACTCCCAAATATTTCTCACACAAATCAACACCACTCGATTCTCGTACAGATATAGCATCAAATTGTTTAACTAAAGTTGCACAAAGCGAAGTTTGTCCTTTTGAAAACTCCCAATTATTCACACCAAAAGATGCGGCATAAGCAATCTTCCTTCCTTTAAACGAATGTGCAAACCGAAGAAACATATCAGGTAACGTCCGAACATTATACCTGGGACGCCATACTTGATCGCTACCTACAATTAAAGCATCTAACTCATATTCTTTTACTATACTCATAGTATAGTATCTACATAAATGAGACGTTACTATCCGTTCACGCACAAAATTATCGAACAAAGAACTACGTTCACCATTCCATCTCGTAAATTTACGCCTATGCGAAGGAATAAACCACAGTAATATAGACTTAATTGTAGAAAGAATAAATATTTTAATTCCCGGATGCGGATAAACATCAATCGTAATAGGTTTATGACCTAATTTAATTAATACTTGTTGTAAAGCCCAATTTTGCAATATTCCCCCATAATTACTTTTAAGTGGAGAAGTTAAAATTCCTATTTTCATTTATTAAATACTAACTATCTTATTGAAGATTTTCATCCAATCTCATTTTCCCATCATTTTTTTGATAAGCTCTCTTCCTTGTTCTCCCACAACATTTTTTGTCACTTTTTTCAACACACCTTTAACTGATATATTAAGATTGCATACCATCCGAATAGCCTCACTCTCATCCTCATTCGTTGTAAACACTTCGAATAACATAGGGTGATCGGTCATTTCTGGTAAAAGGAAGCGATCTAAATGTTGCAAATATTCCTCTTTACTGTCGGCTGAAAGATATTCATATCCTAAATCTTCCGCATAGTGCCGCACTAATTGACGTGACTTATTGCCATAATGCCCGGCTGCAGCAATAAATTTATCTGCTTCCTCACCAAAAGCTGCACCCGGATGCATATAATTACGAAATTCTGTTCCTTTACCATTATTCACCAATAGAATTCGGACATTCCGACCTACATGGCGATTACCTAACACATTCATATCGTAAAAAAAAGAGAGATCACCCGCTACACAAAAATAAAGCTTATCAAGATGAACTAACGAAGCCCCCACGAATGAAGAGATATAGCCATCTATTCCAAAACCTCCTGTATTGGAATACCCATACACCGTATCAGGAATATCGAAATAATTCCATGTACGCAATGTATTAAGAATCCCTAGGAAAAGCACACTATTGGCAGGTATGCGTAATGAGGTTTCATGAGCAATCCAGACATTGGAAAACGGCAAAGTATCAGCCATAACTTTCGCCCATGTGGATTTCAATTTTGTCCAACAGGTATCAAAGTAAGCATGGCAAGCTGGTCTAACGGTATCCGCATAATGTTCAAAAAACGCCTGCTCCTCCATCTCGAATACACAAGTCAATTTACGATAAGTATCACGAAGTTCACCATCCAGATTAACACGCCATACTGCATGGGGAGACAGACCTATATATCCGCCTGACACCTCTCCAATATGTACTAATAAATCCATATCTGTCAACTCGAAGCACTCTTTTTCTTGCGAAGAAAGAATAGAGACCGGTACACGATATTTACCTTTATAACCACTGGTATGATCCGTGAACACCACCGCATCGTATGTAGCGCAGAAAGCATCAAGAGCAGCCGTTTCCGCATCAGTAAACTTACGGTGAGCGCCAACAAAGACAGCGACACTCCCTTTCGGCAACTCAGGGAAAACATCTTGAGGCATAACACGATGAATCATTCGTGCTTGTGGTAACACCTTTACCGAATAGTCACGGCTATAAGTGGTAGTCAAGTTTATATGTACTGGGCCGCCTCCATGATGGCGGAGTTCCAACAACGCCCGGTTTATCTTTATGGTATTACTCCATTCCGTCGTGATATCATCGGTCACGGGGATATGCTCACTCAAAAGGGCGATGTCATTCTGTATGGCACGACGGTCTATCACCTGTGCGATATGATGACCGATCCGGGAAATATCTTGCGAACTCGTGACCGCCAATACCGGCAATTTACGGTAATAGGCCTCCGTTAGGCCCGAAATATAATTACGAGAAGCGGTCGCCCCCGTACAGGTCAACACGACCGGTTCCCCCAATTCCGCCGCCATACCGCATGCGATATATGCAGCACTGCGCTCATCCACGCTTGAATACATCTCAAACCAACTGTCTTGCTGCAAACTTGCGACAAACGAAAGATTTGTGGCACCTGGGGATGCTACTATCTTTTTGATATTATGTTGTTTTAGTAATGAGATCAGGAGCTGAATGCTTCTTTCCGAACTATAATATTTTCCTTCCATACCTATCTCTATCTATGATTTATTACATATTTCACACACTCTAAAGGAAGTTCCCTAAACAAGAGATACACCATATACAGCTTGAAGCTCTCTACTTCACGTATAGGCGTAAATTCCACGCTCACTCGATCCAATAGGGCTTCATTCCTCCAACCTATAGTTTTAAAACGTCGACTGTTTATCAATGCGCACAGGCACCGTTGAAGAGATATCCGTACATCCGAGAATCTCAAATCAGGAACCGCAGAAAGGATCTTACGATTATCAAATTTCCTGTCAAACAAGCGACAATACTTCACTTGATATTGAGTACGCTTGAACAACAAATTCAAACAAGTATCAGTATAAACCACAGGGGGACGCTTTCCGGCACATTCCTCGATCGTCCGCACATAAAGATCCAATACCTCTTGCCAAGTAAGCGACTCAGCTGTCACTATATTAAAATCCTCACCCAAAGCCATCGCATTACCAATAAGCCCGGCAATACCTTGAGCCACATCTTCGCCATAAGTCAATGTCGTATAATGACTCGCAATGTCTTTCGAGAAAACGATCGCACGTCCCTGCAACGCTCTATACAACCATTGTTCCTTCTCATAAACCCCTAACTGTAAACGAATATCGCTAAATGTGATGTACGGTCTGACAATCGTCCAGTTTTTATATCCGGAAGCCCGTAATAAATTCTCTTGCAATGCTTTAGTCAAAGCATACTCATCGGTTTTCAAGTAATCGGTATCCGACGTTATATCCAATAGACGAGGAGATCTTTCCGTTATATACGCATCCTCGTTAGCGAATATTCTGGCTGAACTTAGGTAGACATACTGATTCGTATATCTCAAAAGTAAGTCAACCCGCCTAGCGAACTCATCCGTATGATACACCATGAAATCTACAATCGCATCCCAGCCCTCCCGTAAGATTTCCTCTATAAATAAAGGATCATGCGCATTACCTCTCAGATAGGTAATGCCAGCGTTATTCATCCTATCCTTACGGGTAGTTACAAACACATCATTTCCTTGTTTTGATAAGAGCATGGCTAAATGAACACCCATAGCCCCTGTTCCTCCCAACAGTAATATTCTCATTGTACAATTGCTTCTTATTTATTTTCTAGGGTATTCAGTTTGATGTTTCTGATTTTAGTACTAAAATAAAAAAGTTGGGACATAAGACTGAACACCCTATTTATTTTCTTATAAACACAATTTATTCTTTATCGTAGTTCGCAAAAATTTACGTTCATTACGAGTTAGTCCTAAAACATAGACCATCAAACCAGCAAACAGAAAAACAAGTAACATTGATAATATAAAATTGGCAAAAGCATTGTTAAGGGGCAGACAAATCCACCAAGCAAATATTCCCGTTACAGCGGCCACTAAAAGGGCATTACCCAACACCTCCACACAATATCGTTTAACTGGCAACTGATAGGTCTTACCCGACAGCCATACACGACTAATGATAATACCTACCTCTACCACGATGGATATCCAATATACGCATTCAGGAAAATAACCGTGTTTTAAAGCGATGTAAGAAAAAAAAACATTGCCTATATTCAACACCACTAATGCTATTTCATAAACACGTATATTCCCTTCTGCCAAAAGACCGGTCATCAAAGGCTGCACAAGACAATCCATCAGGCAAAAGACCATCAACAATTGAATAAACACAGCCGTATATTCCGGTACAGACACAAGCCAAAAAGAAAGTATGTAATCAATACCTTTCATCAATGGAACACCTAACATTAACATCAGATAAAACGAGAAGCGAGAACTTTTAAATATCAGACGATGCATATCCTGCAAATTGCCCGATGAATATAATTTAGTGATTTGTGGATTTACCGCCTGCATAAAATTACTGACAAACAAGGTTATCGCACCCGTTACCTGAGACGTGATTCCTCGAGCGGCATTTACTATAGGACCGCAAAATATATTCAACAAGATATTTACACCATGCTCTTTCAGCACAAATGAACCATTTCCCAAGAACGCCCAACCTGAAAAAACGAACATTTTATAAAGCAATCGCCTGTCAAATCCCCATACGAAACAGCACTCCGCAAAATGACGTTTACAATAGGCAGCATATATAAAGCGAACAACCAAGGACACCAGCGCCATACTTAAAGCATATAACCATAATTTATCAAGAGGGGAAATTACCAGCAAATAAGCTACCACCAATTTCAAAGTCACTTCCACAACACTGATATAAGCGAACGCTTTCATCTGCTCGTGAGCAATTATCAACGCATTATAGGGAACACTCAACAAATTAATAAAAAAGTTCAACGTGGAAAAGCCTAACACATAAAGCGCAACATCAAGACGCTCGGCCGGTATAACCATCTTATATTCTACAAACCAAACTCCAAACGTACCTAGTAGCATGGCGATAACAAGTCCCATAGCTATTTGTATCAGCAAAGAGGAAGAGAATATGCTTCGCAATCGCAAAGTAGTGACATCTGGCTGCCCCATCTCGTAAGTAATGAAACGGCTGATTGCCACCGACAAAGCTCCTGACAATATATTAAACATGGCCACAAATCCTCCCACTACATTGTATATACCATAATCTTCCTCTCCTAACACATCCAGCACTACCCGCACCGTATAGAGGCTTACCGCCATTACTAATATTTGACGGAAGTAAAGGAACATTGTATTCCTCGCTATTCGCTTGTTATTCTCTGATGTAGTAGACATGATTGAATATAAATTCGCCTCAAGAATCAAGGCATAGCATTGAAAGCTACAAGTTAATATCTCATGCAGCCTTGAGACAAGCACTCAATTTATGGCATCCCCCTTTGAAAGGGCACATAAGTGCGCCTTAAACTGAGTTTTGTTAATTAATTAGTTTTGAATTTAACATTGGCTTGTAGCCAATGTGATTTTGTCAGGAACCATGTTAACATAATCTCAGCACCCGCTAAAGATATTTTTGAAAAAAGTTCCGATGTATCACTATACGGCAACACCCTGTTCTGCTTCCTTTGTTTCCGTAAGCCTGATACATCTTTATCAGACTACAGTAGCTTGTAATTCTCAACAAGACATAGAACCCTCGATAACCCAATCCCCCAACGTATGCCGCTCACTATCAAAATTAATCCCAACCTTTACGATCGGCAACCCACAAAGAGCGAAGCGCTCCGGATAATTGCGCAAATTGATTTACTCAAGGGCTATATCCGCAGTCTTGTTTAACTTCAACTCCACGACATAGAGCGTTGTCGGTGTGCACATCACCATATCCACACGGCCTTTCGGGGTACTGACTTCCACGTTCACATACATTCCTAGCAGGCTGAAGATCGTGTAAAGCAAGGACTGGTAATGGCCCTCGTAATCCGTATTGTCACATCGGGGGATGGTGGACAGGAAGGTCTACAATAGACGCAGAGCGTCGTACTCGTCGATCAAGACAACCACCTTTTGGCTGGTCTGGGCGTAGGCCCGTTTGATGAGACTTTCCAAACGTTGGTTCGTCAAAACAAATATAACGTTCCCTAAACGATCAATTTTCAACCCTCTATTTTTCCATTCCATGCCTCATCGCCCTATACACCTCCTTGAGCGCCCCGGCTCCATACCCCATGAACTCCAGCTCATCCATCTCTACGCATAGTTCTTGTAGCAAGCGGGTCAGACTCTGGGGATTGATACTCTTTTTTTTTCGCTTTGCTGTAGGTGGCGGTGCCTACGTGGGCCTCCGCACAAAACTCACGGATGGAGATTCCTAACCGCTTACGTGGAAATTCCACTAACTCATCAAATAAAATCTGGTTCAAATCTAAATTTTCCTTCATACTATGCTAATTTTTATTAAACAATCATCCGATATTTCAGCCTATAGGCTGAAACGCAGAATCAATTATTAGCAATAGCTTTAGAAAATTAATCTGAAATCCTATTGATATGGACCAACAAATGTCTTACTTTCTTCCTCCCATCACCAACACGCTTCCTACCGGGAACTGTACACTACGGGAAGTGTACCGATGGATCACCGAGGATAAATCTCTCGAAACGGTTACCAACGAATTACGCGCCTTCATCCGGGAAGGCAGGGTAGCGGAATACCGCCAACTCAAACAGCGACAACTGCCGTTCGTAACGCCCCACGGCGTTTTTTCCCGTCGTAAGAGCGACGCTCTCATCTCCGCCTCGGGGTTGGTAGTGGTCGATATCGACCATCTCGCCTCTCTCGAGGAGGCGGAACAACTCCGGGACCACCTCTTCGAGGACCCCTATCTCGGGACCCGACTCGCCTTTGTCAGCCCCGGAGGACTTGGAGTGAAACTTTTCATCCCCGGAGACGAGACCGTTCGATGGGCCATGAGTTACATACAGCTCCTGTATGCCGACACCTTCAAGGGTGAGGTGGATACCTGTGGCAAGGATATCGCCCGTTGCTGTTTCTTGTCTCACGATTCTAACGCTAAAATATTCATACCATGAACAACGATCTTTCCAAACTAGTAGAAGCGGTACGGGCGGCCCATGCCGACATCGCCCCCACCTACGCCGAGTATGTACAATTGGCTTTCGCCATCGCCACCGATTGCGGAGAGGCAGGACGTAGCGACTTCATCAGTCTCTGCGAGCCATCGCCCAAGTTCAACGCCCTACACGCCAACAAGCTTTTCTCCAGTGCCTTGCGCACCGGAAACCAGAATGTCCATCTGGGCACCGCTTTCCACTTGGCCAAGCTGGCGGGCGTGGAAATAGGTTTCAAGTTTCAAGGTTTCACGAAACCCTTTTCCTCACACACACGTGTGAGTACATATAATACAGCCGATACGGTAGATCAAGCCCACGAGACCAGCGATCGGGAAACCGAGGCAAACGACGCCCCACTCCACATCGGCAGTGAGCCTTACACCTCCCTGCCACGGCTGGTACCCGGCTATCCATGGCCCTCGTTGCTACGGGACATCCTCGGTTTCGCCAATAATGCCGAGCAGCGGGATATCCTTTTGCTCACGGCTCTCACCGCCCTAGGCGCCACCTTGGGCAAGACGGTGCGTTGCCTCTATGGGATGCATTGGATCTATCCCTGTATCCAGCTCTTCGTGATCGCTCCGCCCGCATCGGGTAAGGGCATCATGGCGTGGCTGCGTAAGTTTATCGAGCCTATCCACCGGGAGATCCGCCAACAAGTGGACCTAGCGATGAAACAGTACCGCCAAGATTTGGCGGCCTATCATGCCTTAGGCAAGGAGAAAGCCAAGATGGAGATGCCCCAGATGCCTAAAAACAGTATGTTTATCATCTCCGGCAACAATACCGGGACGGGTATCTTGCAAAATATCATCGATTCGGACGGCACCGGTATCATTTTCGAGACCGAGGCGGATACCATCACCACCGCTATCGGGGGGGATTACGGGCATTGGAGCGATACGCTCCGTAACGCTTTCGACCATGCCGGGCTCTCGTTCAACCGACGGACCGATAACGAATACCGGGAATGCGATTCCACCTTCCTCTCGATGGTGCTCTCGGGTACGCCCGGACAGGTAGCGCCGCTTATCCCCTCGGGCGAGAACGGGCTCTTCAGCCGTGAGGTCTTCTACTACAAATCGCAGATCCGGGAATGGATCGACCAATTCTCCGTCGACGAGGTAGACGCCGAGAAGGAATTCCACCGGATGGGCTACGAGTGGAAGGCCACGATCGATCAGCTCAAGTGCCGGGGTACCATTACCTTGCGCCTCGACGAGCGGCAACAAGCCGCTTTCAACGACAGCTTCGTACGTCTCTTCCTCCGTGCCCGGCAATCCAACGGGCAGGAGATGAACAGTTCCGTGGTACGCCTCGCCATCAACCTCGTACGTTTCATGGAGGTGGTAGCCATGCTTCGTGCCTTGGAACAACCGGAACTATTGCAGCCGGCCCAAGGCATCAACAGCGACAACCTAAAGGACAAGATCATCGGAGGCTGGGAACTCCATATCACCGACGATGACTTCGCCGCCCTTCTGACAATGGCAGAGCCGCTCTACCTCCACGCCACCCATATCCTCTCATTCCTGCCTACCGGCGAGATCACCAGCCGAGGCCTCTCGGAAAAGGACAGTCTGCTCAGCTCCATGCCGGACGAGTTCACCACCGTCCAATGGATGGAGGCCGCCGAGCATGCCAACATCCCCAAGAACACCGCCAAGACATGGCTACGCCGACTATGCGACTCCGGAGCCCTCCTGCATGGCGAGCATAAAGGGATTTACTTGAAACCCTTATAATGTACGTACGTGTGTGTGAGGAAAGAGGGTTCATGAAACCTTGAAACTTGAAACCCTCCTATAGTCATTTTAAAATTCAATACAGATGAAAAAAATAGATCTCGCCCGTCAATATTGCCTGTCAGGCACCCCTTCGAACGCTTTGCATAAGTTGAACCGATATATCCGTGACGTGAAAGGACTGAAAGAGGCCCTTATCCGTCATGGTTATCACTCGAAAGACCGCTCCATCACGCCGAAGCAAGTACAGATATTCTATGATTTTTTAGGGGAACCCTAAAATTCTTCTCCTAGAGCGAATAGGTGGAAACAAATGGTATATCCGGGCTTTCCGCCTATCGTATCTTTGCTACAGAAACAAAAACATCAACCTTGTCTCCTATGCGCTACTTTAATTATCAAGAGTTTGAAGACTCCGCCACGGCCCGGCGAGACGGGATCGACAACAGCCTCACCCCGGTGGCCCGGAGGATGGTCACGATCCTAGTGGAAATGCTACTAGACCCGCTACGGCGGG
>UMJQ01007496.1_pt1 | contig 14926 bp, 10 predicted proteins | sample 1966101 | NCBI WGS metagenome assembly UMJQ01 (sample SAMEA4836154, study PRJEB28245) | human gut metagenome | biome: gut microbiome; material: fecal sample | place: Denmark | collected 2008
AATACCCAGATTGGCCGTCCTTTATTATCCCTGGCCTCTGCCTTCACAATCCTTACCGATATTGATAAACCTTTACTGTCTGTAAGATACAAGGTGTGAGAACCCTGTAAATCATGAAGTCCTTCCGGTGAAAATATATGCTTTTGCTCATTACAGACCACACTGAGCATAGAGCCGTCTGATGCTTTCATAAATTCATCAAGGTCATCCCACCCCAAAAGCTGCAGAAAATAGTTACTTACACTCCAGATTGTCAGCTTCTCATCATAATAACCGGCGACTGTTCCCACCGGATCATTCTGTTTCAGTACATATTCAATAGCTTCCTGAACTGAAGGATTAATATCCGTATCTTCATTTGCGACATATATTTCAATCTTATTCATTTTGTTAAGCATACACCTATGCTCTGACATGATATTCTCAACCTTTCTTTAAAATAAAAGAGAATAATGCCCGCTACAATACAACAAGACATTACTCTCTGTATAAATGCAACTGGCTGCCATTTTACAGGCCCTTTAGCTTTGCGCCGCAGCCTTTCGACTGTTTTGCCGATACTGTATCTGTGTTGCCTGGTGTGCCAACAAGTTGATTCACAGATACATTATATATATTATATTTTCAATCTCTTATTACTGTTTACCGTTAATATTTCCTGCACCGCTGTTTATTTGTTACTGTTTACTCCGTTCTCAGTAACGTTTATACGCTTTGTAAACCCAAATAACGACTTGCCTCTTTCAATCGTCAGATCAGGTAAACACTAATTGCAATATATTATTTGCATATCCCCGGAATAATGTCAACTGCTATTTTCCTTATTTCACAAAATTTATTCCAGATTGCAAATATCAGACATTGCATTTGTAATTTATAGTAATTAACTACGGCAGCCGAATTCAAACAAAAAACAGATCCAATATCTTATAATCAAAGATACAGGACCTGTTTTTATTATCTGAAATTCAGCCTGCAAGATTCAGCATTTTTAATAAGAACAGCCAGCTCAGGCCATAATAGGTAATTACTGCAACAAGGTCATTCACTGTTGTGATCAGCGGACCTGATGCTACTGCCGGGTCAATATTGATCTTCTTAAAGAACAATGGAATACAGGTGCCTACTGCACTGGAGATCAACATAGCCAGCAACAGTGCCACACCGATACATCCGGATACTGCATAGGAAAACAAAAGTGTTTTTCCTTTAAACAGATAAATATACAATCCAATCAGCGCAAAAGACAGAATTCCAAGAAGTCCGCCATTACACAGACCAATTCTCATTTCCTTCCACACAAGTTCCAGTTTCTGCTTACCTGTCAGAGATTCATCCATCAGCACACGAATCGTCACAGCCAGAGACTGGGTACCCACATTACCTGCCATATCAAGGATCAAAGACTGGAAGCACATAATGATTGGAAGTGCAGTCACCACCTTCTCAAAAATTCCTACCACTGAGGAAACTACCATGCCAAGTCCCAGAAGAATGATCAGCCAGGGCAGACGTTTCTTCATACTTTCTTTCAGTGGCTCCTTTAAATCCTCTTCTGCAGTCAGACCGGCCAGCTTCGCATAGTCATCACCCATCTCATCATCAACCAGGTCAATGATACTGGCAGATGTGATAACACCCAAAAGCTGATTATCGTTGTCAAGAACCGGAATAGAATCCTCAGAATAATCTTTCAGTTCTTCGATACATTCATCAATATTCTCTTCCGCATATACATATGGATAGGAAGTCACCACCAGATTCTCAAGCAGATCATCCCGTCTGGCAATGATCAGTTCTTTCAGATTAATGGCCCCATAAAATTTCTGCTGCTCTGTCACTACAAAAATAGTGGAGATATTGTCATTTTTTGCAGCCTGTTCGATCAGACTGCTCATTGCCTGCTTAACTGTCAGTTTATCTGTGATCACAATATAATTTGTTGTCATACGGCTTCCGATCTCATCCTCATCAAAGGATGCGATCATCTCCACATCACGTCGAACCTCAGGTTCAAGCAGATCGATCAGTATTTTTTTCTTTGTTTTTTCAACTTTATTTAATACATCTGCAAGAGCATCTGTCTCCATTCTGGATAAAATGGCTGCTGCTTTTTTTACATCCATTTCATTCAGATACTCTGCTGCATTCTCCTCATCTGTATATTCAAAAATATCAGAGAGCATATCTGTATCCAGGATACGGTACAGCTTGCACCGCTCCTGTACAGTCAGTTTCGGCATTACATCTGCCAGATCATTCTCATGATAATCCTGCAGCCTTTCTCCCATAACGGCCGGAGAGGTGTTGCTGCGGATGATCTTCAGAATTTCTTTGGAATAATCCTGTACTCTTTTCTCCATTCTTTCATCCTCCGTTTTTTTGCATAAAAGCACACCAAAAGAAAGCAGTCTGTTATTTATTACATTTTACTGCTATTTCTTCCATGCTTTTTCCAGCACAATAAACTGCAGGGTATTATGCCATAACCTGCTATTCATCCGCTGTCCGTAACTGTCCGGCATCTTCGCCGGATCATTACTGCTCAATATGTAATTGCATGATTCGGGGGAATTTCATAAATACAGGATAAGAAATGAAAAAGACATCCGATCTTCCACATACAGAAACTGTCAGATCACAGACAGTAAAAAACTTCTATTTTATATGCATACATGGAAAATCCTGAAAATATATGACTACAGCAGAACAAAAACGGCTGCTATACTCATATACTCTTTTTAATTCAGATCCTGTGCTACTACTTCGCCCATGAGAATCGCAATTATCCATTCTGTTCCACCTGCCTTTTCTTTAAAATTTACGATTTCGGATATCAGACCCTGTTTTCGGGAATCTGATTTCTAACAGCAAATTTTATGCTGTTCCCTATTTTGAAACAGCATTTTTAAAATTATTTTCAATTTGCACAGTTATTGTAACCGCCCAGTAGAGAAAAAGCAACCCTGTTTTCTCATTTTTTACATTAATTTTTGTTAATGTTAACGATAAGTTTGCTTCTTTTATTCCTAAATGATAGAATATAATCAGAAATTTGCAAATAATAAGATTATTGCCATAAACATGCAAGACTATAATTGATATTCACAGGAGAAAAAATATGTCATTTATCAGTGTATTTGATGTTATGGGGCCGAACATGATCGGTCCTTCAAGTTCACATACCGCAGGTGCGGCGCGTATTTCCTATCTTGCCCAGAAAATGATCGAAGGCCCATTAAAGAGAGCCGACTTCATCCTGTACGGCTCTTTTGCAAAAACTTACCATGGTCACGGTACTGACCGAGCTCTGCTGGGTGGTATTATGGGATTCTCTACTGATGATATGCGCATCCGAAATTCTTTTGATATTGCTCATGAAAAAGGTCTGAAATTCTCTTTCACTCCAAATGAGCAGGAAACAGATATTCATCCGAACACCGTAGATATCTGCATGGAAAATGAAAAAGGTCAGAAAATGACCGTACGCGGCGAATCCCTTGGAGGAGGCAAGGTCCGTATTGTAGATATCAATCACGTACAGGTAGACTTTACAGGCGAGTACAGTGCAGTGATCGTGATTCATCAGGACACTCCCGGCGTTGTAGCCTATATTACCAAATGCCTGAGTGACCGCAATATCAATATTGCATTTATGCGTCTGTTCCGTGAAAGCAAGGGAGAGATTGCTTATACAATCGTAGAATCTGACGGCAAACTTCCTGAGAATATCGTTCCTGCGATTCGCGAGAACCCGCATATTCATGAAGTTATGATCGTACAGATGTAAAGAAAGGAGGATTTTTATCATGGATTTTAAAAATGCAAATGAACTCTTAGCACTCTGTGAAGAAAAAAATCTTCCTATCTCAGAGATTATGCGTATTCGTGAGATTGAGCTTGGCGAAACAGCCTCTGAGATTGTAAATAAAAAAATGACACGAGTACTGGGAATTATGAAAGATGCTGCTTTCTCACCAATCAGACAGCCGGTAAAATCTATGGGTGGTCTGATCGGCGGCGAAGCCAGAAAGCTGAGTCTCCACGCTCAGGAGAAAAAAGGTCTCTGCGGAAATCTGCTTCAGAAGGCAATTACTTATGCTATGGCTACACTGGAAACGAATGCCTCCATGGGGCTGATCGTGGCCTCTCCTACTGCCGGTTCTGCCGGAATCGTACCGGGGCTGATGCTGGCAATGCAGGAACATTATCAATTCTCTGATGAAGAGATTATACAGGCATTATTTAACGCAAGTGCCATTGGTTATCTGGCAATGCGAAATGCAACTGTTGCAGGTGCGGTAGGCGGATGCCAGGCCGAGGTAGGGGTTGCATCTGCAATGGCTGCATCTGCTGCTGTAGAGCTGATGGGAGGTTCACCGAAAGAATGTACTTTTGCTGCATCTACTGTTCTTATGAACATGCTTGGTCTGGTATGCGATCCGGTCGGCGGTCTGGTAGAATATCCATGTCAGAACAGAAATGCTGCAGGTGTGGCAAACGCTATAATTGCCGCAGAAATGGCTCTCGCAGGAATCCCGCAGTTGATTCCTCTGGACGAAATGATCCAGACGATGTTTACCGTGGGTAAAAAGCTTCCTGCAGAACTGCGTGAAACTGCTATGGGAGGATGCGCTACTACGCCATCTGCATGTGAAGCATGCCATATATGCAGTTAACAGGCTGACAAATAAAAAAACTGTCTCTGTAATGCACCTATTTTCTACGTATAATGTGCATATACAGGACAGTTTTTTATTATTTTTCCAGCTTTGCCAGCACTTTTGATGTAAAATGTGTATCGAAAAACTGAACAAAAGGTCCGAATCCAAATGCACTGACCAGTGTTCCCAGTCCGACGATTCCCCCTGCAAGCCAACACACCAGTGCACTGATCGCATCATTAGATACTCTGCACCAGAAATACGGAATTTTTGGCCATTTCTCTGTCATGATCAGGGAAATACTGTCATATGGTGCAACTCCCTGTTTCGGAAGCTGGTACATGGAAATTCCAAGGCTTGTTATGATAACTCCAATAAATACGGTAACCACCTGCATTGCCATCTGATCCGGTGCATCGATCACAGATGTGATCAGGTTATAGAAAAATGTAACAAAATATCCAAGGAATAACGCATTTATGATCGTTCCCAATCCGATAAGCTTTCTTCCCCAGATAATTTCTATTACAAAAAATCCCAGATTCAGAAGAATTAAAAAACGGGCATATTCAATTCCCACACATTCTGCCAGTGCCATTACCATTCCGCTGAAAGGGTCATTTCCAAGTCCGGAAAGTTTAAATATCGCAATTCCCAAACCAAGGATTATATTTCCAATCAACATTACGACCACATACTTCCAGTTTATTTTTCTGATCCATTCACTCATCTTTTTTTCCTCCGTAAAATTAACTCTTTCTATCATATCAGACAGTAAAATACTTTACAATATTCTTTCTGTAAATTGTTTTCCACTATTTTAAAACTACGTTACTGTTCACTCCGTTCACAGTAACGTACCCAAAATTCATTCCAGATTGCCTGCGGTAATGGAATTTGGGCTTGTATGTCTTGTGATTTTGGCATATTCATGCCAAAACACCTCGCATGATAGTGGTGTGTGAACAGTTACAAAACTACTTGATTTACTCCGTGAATGTGACTATAATGAAAAAAACGTATATAGGTGTATATACACCCTTCTATACATAATAAAAACAGGAGAAAGTAATCTATGGAAAAGTTTAAAGCATTTCTCAGACGTAAAGACATCGAAATCTCCATAAAACGTTATGGAATCGATGCCCTTGGTGCCATGGCGCAGGGTCTTTTCTGCTCCCTGCTGATTGGCACGATCATCAACACACTTGGAACACAGTTTCATATTTCATTTCTGACCACTGCTGTGGCAACTGTAAACGACACACAGTATACCGTAGGCTCTCTGGCATCTGCCATGAGCGGTCCTGCCATGGCTGTCGCCATCGGCTATGCGCTGCATTGTCCGCCGTTGGTGTTGTTCTCACTGATCACTGTTGGCTTTGCATCTAACGCATTAGGCGGTGCAGGCGGACCACTGGCTGTATTATTTGTTGCCATCTTCGCTTCCGAAATCGGAAAAGCAGTATCTAAGGAAACCAAAATTGATATTCTGGTCACTCCACTTGTCACGATCGGTGTAGGTGTTGCCCTGTCCGCATGGTGGGCTCCGGCACTTGGAAGTGCAGCAATGAAAGTGGGAAATATTATTATGTGGGCAACCAACCTGCAACCGTTCCTGATGGGAATCCTTGTTTCTGTATTCGTGGGTATTGCACTGACACTTCCTATCTCATCTGCCGCCATCTGTGCTGCGCTTGGCCTTACCGGACTTGCCGGAGGAGCTGCTGTTGCAGGATGCTGCGCACAGATGGTAGGTTTCGCAGTAATGTCCTTCCGTGAGAACAAATGGGGCGGACTTGTTTCTCAGGGAATCGGAACATCCATGCTCCAGATGGGAAATATCGTAAAAAATCCACGCATCTGGATTGCACCGATCCTTACTTCTGCCATCACCGGACCTCTTGCAACCTGTCTGTTCAAACTTCAGATGAACGGTACTCCGGTTTCTTCCGGTATGGGTACCTGCGGTTTCGTAGGACAGATTGGTGTCTACACCGGATGGATGAATGATATTGCCGCAGGAACAAAAACAGCTGTCACAGGCTGGGACTGGGCCGGACTTTTGCTGATTTCCTTTATCCTGCCTGCAATCCTGTGTCCGCTCATCAACATGTTTATCCGTAAGCTTGGATGGGTGAAAGACGGGGATATGACACTTTCATAAGCAAAAACAGCTGCGTTACCTGTCAATTGAAACTGTTACTTGATAAAAATTTCAGCTAACAGTTTCAATGGTAACACAGCTGCTTTTTATTTTTCCACTTCCGTATATTGATTTCCCTGAGGATCACTCAAATTGTCATCCACATAAATTTTTCATCCCTTTGGAAATCGCCTTTCAGTGATAAGATTTTTATATTCGTACTTCTTCATCCATTTTAAGCAATGCACTCTTAGCCAGCTGATCTGCCTCTTCATTGTAGTGATTGCCCGTATGAGCTGCTATTTTACAAAAAGAAATCTTTACTTTCTTTCCTGCTTCCTGCATATGAGCAGCATATTTGCTGGTCAGAGGTGTTTTGGCTCTCCATACACCTGTTACCCATTTCTCTACCCCTTCGTAATCATAGCGGATTTCCACAGCTGGATATTTGTTTTCTATGGCCCAGTTTACTGCAGTCATGGAACCAAGCATCTCTCCTGCCACATTTCGGATCGCGACTCCTGCAGAATCACTACCGCTGCCGGATTTACGGATTTCCTGTCCGTCCGGTGTAAGGATCACACAACCAAAGGCATATCTGCCAATACTTTTCTCGAAACTTCCATCTACATAAGCAATGACCATATTTTCAGGTACTTCCACGATTCCTGCCGCCTCTTTTGCTTTATCACCGGATACATTTCCTGTTGTCTCCATGTTCAGAAAAGCCAATGCTTCCTCTTTCTCTGTAAATCCCCGAAACTCAGCTCCTGAATATCCGCTTACTGCCTTCTGGCACTCCGCCCATGTAGCAAAAAGTCCTGTTTTATGTCCCTTGCGTACTGCATATATTTTCTTCTTTGCCATAAAATCCTCCTGAACAATCAATATTTTGACTCACATTACTTTACTATATTTTGGTTAATACTATATAATCTTTCTTTCTATCAGGCAAGTTATACAATGGAAATTTCTCAAAAAAATAACGTGCAGATACATTTTGAAATCGAGATAAACCTTCAAGCCTGAAGTTATCTGTCGACTTCGATGTTTCTGCACGTTTTTTATAAGAACAGATATTTTTAATCAATATCCTACCTGTAGCAATCACATAAAATACTGCATTATTCTTTATCTTATAAAGCTTTATAATACAGTTTCACAATATCCTGTTTCCTGGAGGATCTTGGATTTACTGCAATATTTCCGCTCTTCATGGCGTCATCTGCCATGGCATCAATCCTGCTTTCAATCTCCTCATCAGAAATCTCTTCTACCTTCTTTGCCTGGCGGATGGCTGTGGTCAGGTCTTCCGGGATTCCGATATCTTCGTTTAATTCCCGGATGGCATCCACCAGCATCAGTGGTTCGAATTCATCCTCATATGCAGGGATCGGACTGATATAATTATAAATCTTCAGATATCTGCCATGATCTGCCAGCGCATTATATTCTGCAATCACAGGGAGAAGAACTGCATTTGCCACTCCATGTGCCACATTAAAGAAAGCACTTACCGGATGACTCATAGCATGGACATTTCCAAGTCTTGCAAAGGAAAAGGCGATTCCTGCAAAAAGAGATCCCGTAAGCATTGCCTCTGCAGCCTCCAGATCTGTACGTCTTGCCACAAAACGGCGGATATTTCCACCGATCAGCTCCATTGCTTTCTCTGCCATTGCGTCAGAAAAAGGAGATGCTGCTGTGGAAACATAAGCCTCCTCCGCATGAATAAATGCATCGATTCCGCAGGCTGCTGCCACAGATGCCGGAGCAGATGTGAGAAGTTCAGGATCCAGAATCGCATATGCAGGAAGAAGTTCATAACTGAATACCGTCAGCTTATAATCTCTGCTGTGGTCAGTGATAACAGAAAATGCCGTAACCTCTGAACCGGTTCCCGCAGTAGTCGGGATTGCGATCAGCGGAACAATTTTTCCGGGAACCTTATGTGCCCCCTCATATTCTGTAATACTGCCGCCATATTTAGCCGTAACTCCCACTGCTTTTGCCACATCCATAGGAGAACCACCGCCCAGCGCAACGATAAAATCTGCGCCGGAATCCTTATACGCTTCTGTCGCTTTTTCCACTGTGGTGACAGACGGATTGGCTTCTACATCTGTAAAAATATCCACTGCCATTCCGGCGTCTTTCAGATAATCCGCCGCCTTATCCACAACTCCCATTTTCCGGAGAGTTGGTCCTGAGATCAGCATTGCATGAGAACCTCCAAGCTTTTTGGCACATTCCGGAAGCTTCGCCAGAGTACCTGCACCGACTGTAATATTCTGAGGAATAAAAAATTCAAATGGATTCATTAATTTCTGCCTCTTTTCCTGTATTTTTTCAATATTGCAATGCGCAGGGCATCTACCCTGCACAAATTCAAAACTCTGTTACCCAAAATAATCGTCATGTCATTTATAGCGTTATGCCATAGAGGAAAGCACCCTGTCAATAGCCGCATCGATTACCACATCAAGCTCTTCATCATCAGCCTCCGGCATAAGACTTGCTGCATCCTCATCAGAGATCAGTTCAATAAGTTTACCAAAGTCTTCTTTATATTTACGTTTACAGATCGCATAAAATACAACTCCAAGTAAACTCCAGCCACCTACCATAAACCATTCCTGAAATACCAGACTTCCACCGGAACCCGGAATACAATAAACCAGAAGCATCAGCCCTGACATGACTACTGCCATAAAACCTACAAATTTGTAGTGGCCTACTTTGTAAGGTCTTGCCATATCCGGTTCCTTTTTACGAAGGATCAGGAAAGAGACAGAGACCATACAGTATGCAAGGCAGCATCCGAAGTTACCTGCATCACAGATCCAGACCATCATTGTTCTTCCTGCAAAAGGAGCCAGCATAGTCAGGGCACCGATCAGATACAGAGAATTAACCGGAGTTTTGTGCTTCGGATGAAGCTTTGCAAAAAACGGAGGAATCATATAGGATTCTGCCATAGAGTACATGGCACGGGAACCGCCAAGGAGGAAGGAGTTCCATGATGTAATAATACCACACATTCCACCTACAATGATAACCTTGGCCATAATCTTTGTCCCGAAAGCCTTGGCCATGGCATCTGCCGTTACAAGTCCTGTTCCCTGCTGAGACTCAATGATCTCTGCCGGATTCAGGATAAAACCTACTGCAAGAATCACCAGTGAGTAAAATACAACTGCTAGCACAACAGAGAGGATCATCATTTTACCGATTTTTTTCAGCGGAACATTGATTTCCTCTGCTGCCTGTGGGATAACGTCAAAACCAATAAAGAAAAACGGAGTGATAACTGCAACCTTAATAATACTTTTCATTGCTTCGCCAGTACCGTTTCCAACAAACATCTGTCCCTGAAGATTATCCACACTTCCTGTAACCACAGAAGCCACGATCAGAATAATTCCGGCACCGCCGATAATACAGGTAAGAACAGTCTGCAAAACTGCTGCAGTTTTTGCTCCATTAATGTTGATTATCATAATAAGAAAAGCAATCACAATTGCCACGATCAGCCAGGATGCATAAACATCAAAGCCTGCAACTGTATAGAGATATCCTTTCAGGAACCCCGGCCACAGATAAGTGATGATTGTGGGAAATGCACATGCCTCAAAGCAGGCAACACTTACATATCCAAGAATGATCGCCCAGGTACAGATAAAAGAACCTGTAGAACCCATTGCCCTGTAGCTGAATACATGCTCACCACCACACTGAGGCATGGCTGCTGTAAGCTCTGCGTAAGTCAGACCTACAAAGAAGATCATGATTCCACCGATTGCAAATGCAATAGCTGCACCAAGCACACCACCGGATTCAATCCAGTTACCGGAAGAAACTACCCAGCCCCAGCCGATCATGGCGCCAAATGCAATTACAAGTATGTCCCATGCACCAAGTACTTTGTCAAATTCTGATGTTTTTTGTTCCATAGGTCAGGCCTCCTTTTTTCCGTATTTTTTTGCGATCAGATCTTCCAGATATTCTGCTGTTCCCTGAATTCCCAGAAAATCACTGTTAATAAGAATATCCCTGTTATGTCTGTCACCGCGGTTACTTCCTGTCAGTGCCAGATGTCTCTTATGATAACGTTTATCCTTCTCATCCAGCAGAAGCTTTGCATCCTTTTCCGAAAGATTATGGCTTTCCATAATGTTATGAACGCGAACATCATTAGGTGCATAAATAAATGCTCTCACCAGCTGGATTCCTTCTGTATCTTTCAGAATATAATCTGCAGACCGTCCTATGATCACGCAGGCTTCTTTCTGAGCCAGCTTCCGGATAATCTGCTTCTGTACATGAATAGCGCGGTCTGTCAGATCCGCATATTTGGAAAAGGAACCTCTCACATCACCCTGTGCACCTTTACCTGCGATGGTTCCGCCTTCCTCTACTCTGTCCATAATGTCTGTAGGGATGCCTACCTCTTTGATAATCTCATCCACAAGATCACGATCATAAAACTTAATCCCCAGATCCTGTGCAATCTTCTTACCTATGGCATTGCCCTTGGCTCCATATTCGCAGCCAATCGTAATTACCAGATGTTTCATGCTCTTCCCTCTCACACTCAAATTTTTATCAGATTCTCAAACATTTGAAATCCGCTGATTTGCTATGTAAATCGCTACTTTCTCATGTTTGGCAGGTCCCAAGTTCAAAAGTCTTATCGTGCAGGCACGAACGACTTTTTGACCTTTTGGCCCTGATATCATAAAAGGGCGCACGAATATAATTCGTGACGCCCTTGTCCTTACTGTATCACTCCGTTGCCGGATTTTTATTTTTCCAGAGATTTAATTGTATCTTCGATGATTGCTACAGCTTTGTCGCACTCTTCTTCTGTAACAATAAGCGGTGGAATCATACGGATGATATGCGCTCCGATAGCTGTGATCAGAAGATGTCTGTCAAGACAACCATGTTTTACATCCACTCCGCCGATAGTATCATCAAATTCCACACCTACCAGAAGTCCCTGATGTCTTACTTCTTTTACATGAGGAAGCTTCTCAAGCTTAGCTGCAAAGTAATCGCCAACCTTCTTTGCATTTCCAGCCAAATCTCTGTCCAGAAGCTCATTCACCTCAGCCAGTGCAGCTGCACAACTTACCGGATGTCCGCCGAATGTAGTTCCATGGGAACCTGCTGTGAAAGCTTTTGCAACCTCTGCTGTTGCACAGATGGCACCGATTGGCATTCCACCGCCCAGAGCCTTTGCCATAGATACGATATCCGGTTTGATACCATAATTCATATAGGACATAACAGCACCTGTTCTGCACCATCCTGTCTGTACTTCATCGATCAGAAGAAGCATATCGTTATCATCACAGAATTTACGAAGTCCCTGCATGAATTCCATTGTTGCAGGATGTACGCCACCCTCGCCCTGTACAGGCTCAACCATAATGGCAATTGTGTTCTCTGTACATGCATCCTTGAAAGCCTGAAGGTCATTGTACGGTGCATAGGAGAAACCATAAGTCATAGGTCCGAATCCAACCTGGCATCCATTACCCGGCTGACCTGTTGCCGACATGGCACCAAAGGTTCTTCCATGGAATCCCATCTTTGCAGTTACGATATGATAACGGTTTGGACCATACTTTTCAATACCATATTTACGGGCCATTTTGATCATTGCCTCGTTAGCCTTCCAAACATCTGTATTATTTATTTTTTATATCAGCAATATAGAAATCTGTCAATTACATTACTGTTCACTCCGTTCTCAGTAACGTAGCCAAAATTCATTCAGGAACATAAATTTTACAGCAATTATCCAAAACCCGGTTGACAATTTCCTCTCTATAAATGTATAATGTAACCCAAGAAAACATTTGTCCACCCTATTCGGACAATGAATATCCCTATATCAGCCAAATGCCATGACAGGGAGGAGTACACAACCCCGGGAAGCACAGAGAGAAAGCAGTCGGTGCGAGCTTTCGTGAACGAATTGTGGAAGTAGCCCCCGAGCAGTGAACCAAACCGCATATCCAGTCTGATGATCCATAGATCCAGACAGACATGCCAAGTAGGCTTCAACGTCAGTTCCACGTTACAGGAACACAGTATATCAGTACTGACAAAGTGCAGAGCCAGACTCTGAATACAGGTGGTACCGCGGAAACATTTTCGCCCTGGGCAAACAAGCCCAGGGCGTTTTTTACTATATTCAGAATTGTGGGAGCTGCTTTACAGCGTTCTCAGCAGAATCAGCGCAGCGCCATTCTGCCCCTGTATCAGCCAATACACAGCTCAGAAATTTATTTGTTTGGTGTGCATTTGCAGGAGTCGTGTAGATCTTAGTGCCTGGAAATCTGCGTTGTTCAGAAAAATCTCACTGTCTGAGCGCAGCGAGTTTGAGATTTTTCTGAACGCTTTTAGCAGATTTTCAGACACTTAGATCTACTAGGCTCCGAAACCGCACACCAAACAAATAAATTTCTGAGCGTCCTATACACATACACAAAGGAGGTTTACCAAAATATGAAACAAATATCCGGCAACAAACTCTTAGTCAAAGCCTTAAAAGAAGAAGGCGTAGAATACCTCTTCGGCTACCCCGGAGCCTGTACCATCGACATCAGTGATGAACTCTACAAACAGGACGATGTCAAAATCATCCTCCCCCGTCACGAACAGGCCCTTGTCCACGAAGCCGACGCCTACGCCAGAACCACCGGCAAAGTCGGCGTATGTCTGGTAACCAGCGGTCCCGGAGCAACCAACCTTGTAACAGGACTTGCAACCGCCAACTATGACAGCGTACCTCTTGTATGCTTCACCGGCCAGGTAGCCCGCCACCTCATCGGCAACGATGCATTTCAGGAAGTAGACATCGTAGGAATCACCAGAAGCATCACCAAATACGGTGTTACTGTCCGCAGACGTGAAGACCTGGGACGTATCATCAAAGAAGCCTTCTACATTGCCCGCACCGGCCGTCCGGGGCCTGTCCTTATCGACCTTCCAAAGGACGTAATGGCAGAACTCGGCAGCGCTGAATATCCTAAAAATGTAAACATCCGCGGATACAAACCAAACACAGATGTCCACATCGGCCAGCTCAAACGTGCCATCAAACTTTTAAATAAAGCAAAACGTCCCTTATTCCTGGCAGGCGGCGGTGTAGTAATCTCCCGCGCCCATGAAATTTTCCGGGAAGTAGTGGAAAAGACAAAAGTACCGGTTGTCACAACCGTAATGGGCAAAGGTTCCATTCCTACTGACCATCCGCTTTATATCGGAAACCTCGGCATGCATGGTGCCTATGCAGCAAACATGGCTGTCAGCAACTGCGATGTGCTGTTCTCCATCGGAACCAGATTCAATGACAGAATCACCGGAAAACTTCATGAATTTGCACCACATGCCCAGATTATCCACATTGATATTGATACAGCATCCATTTCCCGAAACATTCAGGTGGATATCCCCATTGTTGCTGATGCAAAAGAGGCTATCACCAAAATGAACGAATACGTCCAGGAATGTTCAACGGACAAGTGGCTTAACCTGATCAAAAACTGGAAAGAAGAGCATCCGCTTAAAATGCGTCCAAATGATCTTTTAAGTCCGATGGATATCCTGAAAGAGATCAACGAACAGTTTGAGAACAGTATTATCGTAACAGATGTAGGACAGCATCAGATGCTTGTCTCCCAGTATGCGGAAATCACAGAGGGCAAACAGATGATCATGTCCGGTGGTCTGGGAACAATGGGCTATGGTCTTCCAGGCGGCATCGGAGCCAAAATCGGAAACCCTGACAGACCGGTCATCGTTATCTCCGGTGACGGCGGTGTGCAGATGAACATTCAGGAGCTTGCAACTGCAGTTCTGGAGGAGCTTCCGGTTATCCTGTGTATCTTTAACAATGAGTATCTTGGAATGGTACGCCAGTGGCAGAAGCTTTTCTACGGCAAACGCTATGCTATGACCAATCTGCGCGCAGGAGCACTTTCCCGCCGCACAGAAGGCATGGAATATCCACAGTACACACCGGATTTCATTAAACTTGCAGAAAGCTACAGGGCAAAAGGAATCCGTGTCACAAAGAAAGAGGAAATTGCAGCAGCCTTCG
>UMJQ01019958.1_pt1 | contig 13592 bp, 16 predicted proteins | sample 1966101 | NCBI WGS metagenome assembly UMJQ01 (sample SAMEA4836154, study PRJEB28245) | human gut metagenome | biome: gut microbiome; material: fecal sample | place: Denmark | collected 2008
TTTGGTGCTGTATCAAAGTGGGGGCGGAATCAGAAAAAGAATATATGAAACTGGCAGAAAAGAGAGGAAAGGAGCAGCAATGTGATAAATGAGGATAAGACAGCAGTGAGAGAAGAAAGGGCGTGGTGTGATTGCAGGATGAAGTGAATGAGAAAACAGTCTCACTTTGTATCCGCTGTGGCAAGGTCACTGCCAACTTGCTGAAAGCTGCCATGGTAAAGGCTCTTGCAAAGATGGAGCAGGAGAAAAAACAGCAGGGACAGAAAACAAACCAGAAGCAGCCCCAGAAGGAAAAGGAGGATAAGACCTACAAGGGAAAACAGAGCCTTGATAAGCTGATGAAGCAGAATGTACAGCTGTCCAACATTGAGATCACAGATGGAAACATCAAGTCTTTTGAACGGGTAGCAAAGAAGTACAGCATTGATTTCAGCCTGAAAAAAGATGTGACTGCGGACCCGCCAAGATACTATGTGTTCTTTAAGGCAAGGGATGCTGATGTGATGACTGCCGCTTTTAAGGAATACACGGGCAAGTCTCTGAATAAGGACAAAAAACCATCTGTGAGGAAGAAGTTACAGCAGGCAATCACCAAATCGCTTGCAAAGCACAGGGAACTGGAGAAAACAAAAGGAAAGGAGAAGGAGCCGTCATTATGAGCAGATTACAGAAGTTGCTTGGTGTAGGAAAAGGATACCTGGAGAGATTACCGCCGGTGGATGTACATAAGCTGCTTCGGATTGTTCTGATGAATCTTACATATATCGTGATCTTTTATGTGGGAAATAAGCTGGCATGGTTATATCAATACTGTGTAGGTGATTCCATGATAGAAAGACTGATGGTACTGATCTTAAATTTCCAGATGGCATTTAGCAGGATTCTCCCAAGTATGCATAAAAATGAATTGCTGGTTGGGATTACTGGAGCCGTGGCAGTGAAGCTCATGGTCTACATGAAAGGAAAAAATGCCAAAAAGTTCCGGCAGGGAGTGGAGTATGGTTCGGCAAGATGGGGGACGGCAAAAGACATTGCACCCTTTATCGACCCGGTATTTGAAAACAATATCCTGCTGACCATGACGGAACGGCTGACCATGAATGGCAGACCAAAGAATCCGAAATTTGCGAGGAACAAGAACGTGATCGTGATTGGCGGATCTGGCTCAGGAAAGACACGTTTTTATGTAAAACCCAACTTGATGCAGATGGGAAAATACATCAGTTATGTGGTCACGGACCCGAAGGGTTTAATATATAAAGTACAGAGAAATAAACGTTTCTTCATAACGAAAAAACGCTTATTTGCCTGTATTTTCAAGGCTTTCGAGGAAAGGAGGTGAATAAATGAGCCGGCAGAAAAACAAACTTACAGCCCTCTATGAACGTCTATCCAAGGATGATGAACTGCAGGGGGAATCCAACAGTATTACGAACCAGAAGCAGTATCTGGAGGAATATGCGGAAGCAAAAGGACTGAAAAATATCCGGCATTATACAGATGATGGCTATAGTGGTGTCACTTTTAACCGTCCGGGTTTCCAGAAAATGATTGCAGATGTGGAAGCAGGACTGATTGATACCATTTGCGTAAAGGATATGAGCCGACTGGGTAGAAATTATCTGAAAGTTGGTTACTATACGGAAATTTTGTTTCCAGAAAAGGGAATCCGGTTTATCGCCATCAACAATGGCATTGACAGTGATGTGCCTACAGATAATGACTTTACACCATTTCTGAATATCATGAATGAATGGTATGCCAAAGATACCAGCAAAAAGATCAAGGCGATCTTCCAGTCAAGGATGAAGTCCGGGAAGCGGTGCAGTGGTGCAATTCCCTACGGATACAAACATGATCCGGAGGATAAAAACCATCTGATTATAGACGAGGAGGCTGCCAGAAATGTCCGCAGGATTTACCAGCTTGCAATCGAAGGAAACGGACCGGCACAGATCGCAGATGTAATGACACAGGAGCATATTCTAATACCGTCTGCATATCTGGAACGGGCAGAGGATGGCGAAGTCAGCAGGAACCACAGCTACCATGACCCTTATGTATGGAATGCTACTGCTGTCAGCGGTATTCTGGACAAACAGGAATATATGGGGCATACGGTTCTTGGGAAAACAATCTGTGACAATTTCAAAACAAAAAAAAGAAGAAAAGCCAGACCGGAAGAACTCATTGTTTTTGAAAATACCCATGATGCGATTATTGATGAAGAAACATGGAATCAGGCACAGAAGCTGAGAAAGAGGGTGATCAAACGTGTTGCCAACGGAACGTATAAGCATCGGCTTTCCGGACTTGTATATTGTGCTGACTGTGGCAGCAGGATGAGTTACCGAAGTCCCGAGGCACAGCACAGAAAGAGTGGGAAAGTCTATGATTCCGACAGTAATTTTGCCTGTTCCGCTTATGGAAACAAATACAAAGAGTGTACATTCCATTTCATCAAAGCATCTTCACTGGATCAGCTGGTGGATGATGCCATCCGGAGGGTTGCTAAATATGTCCTGACGAATCAGAAAGAATTTATGGAGCAGATCGGGCAGCTTAGTGATACCTACAGTGAGAGATATTTAAAAGAGTCTCAAAAGGAAATCAAGGCAGCGAAAAGCAGGATTCAGGAACTGGATACCCTGATTAAGAACCTTTATGAAGGAAATGTATCAGGGAAAATCCCGGACAGGCATTTTGAGAGAATGATGAAGGAATACGATGCCGAACAGCAGGAACTGGAAGCGAAAGTGGAAGAAATGGAACAGGAACTCCGACAGAAGGAAGAACCAGAAGAAAATGGAGCCTGTTTTGTCCGTTTGGTAAAGAAATATCAGGATTTTGATGAAATCACACCACAAATGCTCTATGAGTTCATAGACAGAATCGCAGTCCATGAAGCGGAAGGCGGACGGGGAACAGAACGCACACAGCGGATTGATATTTATTTCAATTTTATCGGTCAGTTTCCGGTTCCAATCTCTAAGGAAGAACTGGAACAGGAAAGAAAAAGGCAGATAGAGCAACAAAAAAATAAAGAGGAAGAAAAACGAGAGAGAAAGAGGGTGAATGCCAGAAGGTTTTCCCAGAAGCGGAAAGAGGAAAGAGCCAGAATCAAGGCTGCTGCGGAAACCGGAGATGAAGAGGCACAAAAACAGTATGAGGAGATTCTGGCAAAAGAAAAAGCACGAAGAGAACGTGACAGGGAAAGCAATAAAAAATCCTACCGGAAAAGAAAGGAGAAAGCCAGAGCGATTGAGGAAGCAGCGAAAGCCGGTGACCCGGAAGCCCTGAAAGAATATGAAAAAGTCCTCGAAGAAAGAAGAAAAGAGGCGGAAAGAGCAAAAAAATGGAGAGACAAGCAAAAGAACAAGGCTCCGGAGCCTACCTGACAAATAGAACCGGAGCCTTAGCAATCAAAGCCGGGGCATTTCTGCCACTGCCTCAAAAATATGTTAGCACAGAGGCAGGGGGAAGGCAAGATAAAAGGAAGGTGTGACGCATGAAAAAATTGGAGCCAATCATACATGATGATAAAAATGGACTGGATTATATACTTGTTGGAGATTATTACATCCCGCTGATCTGTGTGGAGGAAGAAAACAGAGATATTGGTTTTTATGGAAGCCTCCGCAGGAATTATCTGAAAGATTACCGGCAGGCTTTGTATTCCCAGCTGATGCTGACCGGGAAGCTCTGGTCGTATCTTGCTGATTTGAATGAAATCTGTGTGGAACGCAGGGATAACATGATGGTTCAGATGATGGAAGCAGAAGGTGTCACAGAGGAATTAAAGGGAAAAGACCAGATGGAATGGCTCCGCAGGGTAAATAACATCCGCAACAGAGTGGATGAAGTCATTCTGAATGAATTGGTTTATGTGTAGGGGGGATGATTATGAGATACCGGATTGAATATGCAGATGGTAGGTGCTGTAATTTCGCAAACAGCCGGAGAGACCTTCTGGAATGGCTGAAACTTTTAAAGGATGAAGAAATCACAGATATTCGGAAAATCTACAAAAACGGTGTGACAGATTCCGTACTTGAGAAGTACCGAAACTATGTGAACAGAAATGCCGGATAGGAAGGAGAGACAGGATGAACGTCATACGATTTATTTTGAAAATCACTTTGTTGCCTGTGATGTTTGCTTTGGAAGTAATAAGACTGTTTATGGAGTTCCTTGCAGGAATATCAGCAGTTATCGTCCGGGTAATTGCAGGGATTTTTCTTCTGAAAGCTTTGCTGAGCTATGGCTTTGGTCTGGAAAGTTCCGGGGAATGCCTGAAAATGGTATTGGCTGGATTCCTGTTTTATCTACTGCCAAGTACGGTTGAAATCGTGATTGCAGGGTTCATCTTTTTGGAAGAATGGATTCGCTCTTTTACGTAAGAAGAGGATAGAAAGGAACATGATTATGAAAAGAGAATTAGTGGAAAGCTACTTCGACTGGAATGAAATCAGGCTGGAGGCATATTTACGGATTGACCCGGAGCTGATCGAACTGGAAGGGGAATGCGAGAAAACGATGGATGAATTGAAGCCATATATTGAGAAATACGGGCATGAGTTCTGGACGATCATTGACCGGATCGTATCGGCAAGACACGCAGTAGAAGCCTATATCAGCCGGGAAATGTATATCCGGGGATTTCTGGATTATGAACGTCTGGTGTGTGGGATAGAAAGGGATGTATGAGGATGAAAGAGGAAGCATTAAAGGAATTTGTGGACAATATCATTCAGGAACGGATGCAGAGTGCATTCAGTCAGATGAAAGCCGGGAAAGAACCAGATACAGAAGATGATGTAGAAAAGAAATATGAGGAAGCGGTGGCATTGCTTCCAGAGGATAAACAGCAGGCAGTCCGGGAATACTGTGACGCTATTTTTGACAGTGGAGCAGAAAGTGAGATTTTTTTCTATCGGCTGGGACTTCAAGACGGGATTCGGTTGAACAAAATCGTAAAAAAGATAATCCGGTCAGTTTCATAACCGGATGAATATTAAAATGTAAGAATGAAAAGAAAGAGCATGAGCCGACATAAAGGTTGATGCTCTTTTTTTATAGATAATCCAGCGAGAGGAGGTGAGGCAGAATGAAGAATCTGAATATCAACCAGATGATGTTGCTGTATTGTTTTGGATGCCCGAATCTGGAGTTTACAACTAAAAGACTCCGTTATGTGGCTGCACTGGCTACTGATTTTGAAGTGAAGAAATGTATTTTCAATCTCAGCAAGTATATCAATCAGGATGGTGTGGCAGAAGGCTATGACCAGATGTACTTCGACATCAAAGATTTTTTCAGCCCGGACGATGATCCGGCAGGAGCATTTGTACTGACACCGATGCGGTGGGGCGATGATTTCGCAGCGTAAAGAATGATTAAGAAAATGGAGGAAAACAGAATGAACAGAGTTATTTTAATGGGACGTCTGACAAGAAACCCCGAGATCAAATACGGAGGAAAGGATAACGATATGGCAGTTGCCAGATATACACTGGCAGTCAACCGCAGATATAAGAAGGACGGTGAGCAGGAAGCAGATTTTATTTCCTGCGTTGTATTTGGAAAAGGTGCAGAGTTCGCCCAGAAATATCTCCGGAAGGGAATGAAAGTTGCTGTACTTGGCAGGATCAGTACCGGAAGTTATAAGGATAAAGATGGAAAAACAGTTTATACCACCGATGTAATTGTGGAAGAACATGAATTTGCAGACAGTCCGAAAACAAAAAATGAAGCAGAGACAGGAGCCGACACAGGGGAAGGAAAAGCTACAACAGACAGTGATGGATTTATGAATGTGCCGGAGGGAGAAGAACTTCCTTTTGAGTAAATGTTAAGTAACGGAGGAGGCTGTTATTATGCAGCTTCTTCCGGCAGCTGAAATATGGAAAATCAAAATCTTTGAGGTATTCAATCTAATGAAAACGTGATACAATTTGTATAGTTATACATGGAGGTACAGACATGGCAGTATGTTATGAAAGACTGTGGGAACTGTTGGCTAAAAAGAATATGAAAAAAATTGAATTACAGCATCGTTCGGGAATCAGCGGGAATATTCTTGCCAAGTTGGGAAGAAACGAATATATTTCCATGCAGTCTGTTGAAAAGATATGTATGGCGTTGAATTGTACAATAGATGAGATCATGAGTTTTAAAGATAATTAATTTGTTTTATTAAACTGGATACGTAATAAGAAAATGAATGGAGGATACCTATGACAGTTTCAGAGAAAAGAGAAGCTGCAAGACAGTTTTTTCAAAAATGGGTAAACAAAGGTAAAGAAGATGAAGATGACCGTTCTTATTGGATAGATATTCTTACAAGGCTTATGGCAGTAGAAAATGCCACGGATCATATTGAATTTCAAAAGAAAGTTATAATTGATGGCAATACAAAAAGAATAGATGCATATATTCCGGAAACAAAGGTTTTAATAGAACAAAAGAGTTTGGGAGTTTCGTTAGATAAGAAGATTCTGCAATCAGGTGGAATTGAATTAACACCATATGAGCAGGCAAAGAGGTATAATGACAATTTGCCTTATACAGAAAAAGCTAGATGGATTGTAACATCAAATTTCGCTGAAATATGGATCTATGACATGGATATGAGGGTGCCAGAACCAACCAAAATAAATATATCAGATTTACAGTCAAAATATGATATGTTGGAATTTCTTGTTGATCAAGAAACAGTTAAAATTAGTCAAGAAGTCCAGATTTCTAAAGACGCAGGTATTATTGTTGGTAAATTATATGATGCTTTCATTAAACAATATGAAACGCCAGATGATCCGGAGACATTAAGAAGTTTGAATAAACTGTGCGTTCGCATCGTTTTTTGCCTTTATGCCGAAGATGCGGGTATATTCGGTATAAAGAATTTATTCCATACTTATATGGAACAATTTAATGCACAAACTGCACGAAAAGCATTAAGAGATTTATTTAGAATTCTAAATCAGAAGGAAGAGGAACGTGATAAATATCTCAAAGATGATGATCCGATATTAGCGTCTTTTCCATATGTAAATGGAGGTTTGTTTGAAGATGAAAATGTTGAGATACCACCATTTACAGATGAGTTACTTCATCTTTTGTTAGATAGTTCAAATTTTGAATGGCAAAATATTAGTCCGACAATTTTTGGAGCTGTGTTCGAGAGTACATTAAATCCAGAAACAAGACGTTCTGGTGGTATGCATTATACAAGCATTGAAAATATTCATAAGGTTATTGATCCACTTTTTCTTGATGATTTAAAGCAAGAATTTGAGGAATTGAAGAACATGCAAACGCGAAAAAAAGATGGATCGATTAACCCTATTCCGTATGCAAATAAGATGAAATATTTAGATGCTTTTCAGGATAAATTGGCCAGTTTGAAATTTTTAGATCCTGCTTGCGGATCAGGTAATTTTTTGACAGAAACATACTTATCTATCAGACGTTTGGAAAATGCTGTTATTAAAGAAAAATATGAATATCAGAAAGATGCATTTGCAGGACAAATATCATTAACAGATTTAAATACAATGAATCCTATCAAGGTTTCAATTTCTCATTTTTATGGAATAGAAATAAATGATTTTGCAGTAACAGTTGCTAAAGCGGCATTGTGGATAGCTGAAAGTCAAATGCTGGAAGAAACAAAAGCAATTGTTCATATGAATATTAGCTATTTGCCATTAGAAACTAATGCGTATATCATAGAAGACAATTCTCTGAAATTGGATTGGAATGACGTTGTTCCAAATTATGAGTTAAATTATATTATGGGTAATCCGCCTTTTAATGGTGCAAGAACAATGTCAAAAGAACAAAAAGCTGAAATGGTAAACATAGTGGAAACAGAATCAGGTGATCCCAAGAAATATAAAAATTATTCAAAAAATCTTGATTATGTTGCTGCATGGTATTTTGTAGCGGCAAGATATATTAAAGGAACAGGAATTCAAGCAGGGTTTGTATCAACGAGTAGTATATGTCAGGGAGAACAGGTTTTTCCATTATGGAATACGCTTATTAATGATATGAATATTCTTATAAACTTCGCATACAAACCATTTAAGTGGGAGAGTGAATCAACTAAAAGTGCGCAAGTATTTGTTACTATAATTGGTTTTTCTGATAAAAGTTTTGCATTAAAAGAAAAAAGATTATTTGAAGGGAATGATTGCAAAAAAGGGGAAAACATAAGCCCATATATTATGCTTGCACCGACAATAATTGTTAAACCACATAAAGATGCACCAGATGGAGTATTAAAAATAGCTTTTGGTAATCAACCTAGAGATGGTGGAAATTTAATTTTGACAGAAGAGGAGAGAGATGAAATTTTGAAGAAAGAGCCAAGTGTTTCTAAATATATTTTGCCATATATTGGATCGCTTGAACTTATAAAAGGAACAAAGAGATACTGTATTTGGCTCAATGAAGTTCCCCCAGAGGAAATTGTAAAAAGTAAATTCTTGACAGAAAGAATTAATTTAGTCAGAGAATTTAGGTTATCAAGTAAAGCTAAGACAACAAATCAATATGCAAAAGTTTCTCATCGATTTGCACAAGTAGCGCAACCTAAAAATGACTTTTTGGCTATTCCAGAAGTATCAACATCCAAACGCAGATATATACCAATGGGTTTTTTTCATCATGATGTTATTGCAAGTAATAAGCTATTCATTGTTGCAAATGCGTCATTATATCATTTTGGAATATTGGAATCAAATGTTCATATGGCTTGGATGCGAGCTGTTGCTGGAAGATTTGGTGATGGATATAATTATTCGAAAGAACTAGTTTATAATACTTTTCCATGGCCTACTCCAACTAAAGAACAAAAAGCAAGAATAGAGAAAACTGCGTTGTCGATACTTGAAGCTCGAAAAAGACACTCTAGCGTTTCATTAGAAGTTATGTATGGAGAGAATATGCACTTGTTTACGGACTTAAGAGATGCGCATAATGCAAATAATAGGGCTGTAATGCAAGCTTATGGTTTTTCAATAAAGGATATGTCAGAAGAAGATTGTGTATCTGAACTAATGAAGCTTTACCAGAAAATGGAACAACAGTAGAGGTAGTGTGGACTTTTGAAAATCAAGATGACTCAAAAGATTATGTGTAATATAGGGATGGACAATAATTTGAGTTTGAAATTGTATAATTATTTAATAAGAACAAAGCCGGATACAGTAAAAATCTCTTAGCAAAGCTAAGAGCGCACTTCTATACATGCATTTTTCAATGCCATGTATCGTGCGTCCTGCGGAGCTGTCTCCCTGTTGAAGATTGATTCAATCCGGGAGATATGCGAAATCAGGATTTCGGACAAGGGTTCCCCTTGCGGCACGAGTGCCTATCTGTAAAGTACTTTAAGTATGTACTATTTTTGTAACAAATGAAAAATTGGAGGTGTACTATGAGCAGTAAAATTACAGGAAAGGAATATCCATTGCTGAAAATTTTTAGCTCTGATTTTGAATATCATATACCTGCATACCAACGCCCTTATGCATGGACTACGGAAGAAGCAGGAATTTTATTTGATGACTTATATGAATTTTACCGAACAGAACCATCAGATAATTATTTTCTTGGCACAATTGTGCTTATTAAAGAGGAAGACAAACCATATGCTGATGTTATTGATGGACAGCAACGTCTTACTACATTGACGATTCTTTTTTCAGTATTGGCTTCCAATCTGACAGGGAAGGCACGAGAAGCATGTAATGCCCTGCTTCAGGAAAGCGGTAATATACTTGCCGGGATTCCTGCCAGACCCCGTATGCATCTTCGTCAACGTGATCAGGCTTTTTTTAATAAATACATTCAGGAAGTGCAGATTCCATCTTTGATCAGCATTGATGCAACTACACTTTCGACAGAAGCACAGCGACATATTCAGGAAAACTGTAATGTGTTACTTAGTCGTTTTGAGTCAGTTTTTGAGGGAGATCAGAATGAATTGATTAATTTCAGTACATTTCTTTTGAACAGATGCTTTCTCGTTGCAGTAAGTACGGACAGTCAAGATTCCGCTTTTCGTGTTTTTTCTGTCATGAATAGTCGTGGATTGGACTTGCTTCCGATTGATATTATTAAATCTGAAATTATCGGAGAAATCTCCGAAACAGAACAGCAGGCTTATACTGATAAATGGGAAGATCTCGAAAATGAAACGGGACGAGAAGGATTTAATGAAGTATTTACTCATACTCGAACTATCTTTGCAAAAGAACGTCCCAAGAAAGGATTATTGGAAGAATTTCGAGAGTATGTTGTAAAACGTACAAAGCCCAAAGAATTGGTAGATAATGTGTTGACCCCTTATGCAGAAGCCTATACCATATTAAAAAATTCTGAATACATAGCTTCGTCCCGGGCAGATGAGGTCAATGCTGTTTTATACTGGTTAAATAAGATTGATAATTATGACTGGATGCCTCCCGCTATAAAATTCTTTGCTGAACATTTACATGATTCAGAATATATCTTGTGGTTTGTAAAAAAATTAGAGCGTCTGGCTTCTTTTCTTCATGCAACGGCACAGGATGTCAATCATCGAATGGATCGTTATAAATGGGTTTTAGCTGAGATGGATAGTAATCCATCACATAATATAGAACATCCACTTACTACGATTGAATTGACCACAGATGAGAAACGATCTTTCATAGATGCGTTGAATGGCGAAATTTATAGTATGCCTTCACGTAGACGTAATTATATTATCCAACGTTTGGATTCATTTGTTTCGGATGGTGGTGCAAAATATGATGTAAAGCTGTTTACTATTGAACATGTTCTTCCTCAGAATCCTGAAAAAGGCAGTGAATGGGATCAACTGTGGCCTGATCAGGACGAACGAGCCTTTTGGTTAAATCGAATTGCTAATCTGGTACCTTTAACCAGAAAGCATAATTCAGCAGCACAGAATTATGATTTTGCCACGAAGAAAAAGAGCTATTTCCAGAACAAAGGTGGAATTACATCCTATACTTTAACTACACAGGTTGTGAACGAAGATTCTTGGACTCCAGAGGTTGTATCTGAACGTCAAAAGACATTGTTGGCATTATTTTCTGAAAAATGGGATTTAAAAATTGATCCATCAGAAGAATTAAATGATGATGAAGAAATAATGTTTCATTTAGCTATTCGTGGCTGTAATGCTTCGGGTTGTGTTGGGAACGATGGGAGTTTCATAGTAAAGGCAGGCAGTACTATCGCTAGAGATACTACTCCAAGTTGTCAATCTTCATATATAGAAATTAGGAAGAATCTAATTGATAATGGAATTATCGTAGACGGTGTATTTACTCAGGATTATGTTTTCGATAGTCCGTCTGCAGCTGCAGTTATTGTAGGTGGTCGTTCTGCAAATGGACGTAGAGAATGGACAACCTTAGATGGACGTCAATATGGAAAAGTAGTTGGTCATTAATTCGTTTGCCTGAGAAGTTGAGACAATATATGGAATAGTGATCTGGTTAGCAAAAGAGAGGAATGAACAGAGTATGGCAGAAAAGTATCCGGTAATTACGCTTTGTGGCAGCACTCGATTTCGTAAAGAATTTGAGACAGCACAAAAGCAATTAACTTTGCAGGGATGTATTGTCATCTCAGTAGGGCTGTTTGGTCACACAGGAGATAGTGAAGTTTGGGAAAATATGGATGAAGGAACAAAAACGCAGACAAAGATGATGCTGGATGATATGCATAAAAGCAAAATTGACATGGCAGATGAGATTTATGTGATTAACCCGGGAGGATATATCGGCGAAAGCACATGGTCTGAAATTTGTTATACATCTATGCTGGAAAAAAATATTCGATATATGGAACCTATAAAATCGAACGAAGTAGCAGAAATGGTACAAAGTCATATTTCCAGAGCGGAGGAACTGGCGATAAGGCAGCTTGACGAATTACATCACAGTAACGGATATTATAATCCAGCAAATTATGTTTCGTTTAAATTTAAAAAAGAAACTATTTATGATCCATGGCTGAAAGAAGATTCACAGGGAGTGCCATTTGCATGGCAACTGCATGATAACCAGGATATTGCAGTTGATCCTTTTGAATATTATGGAAAAATAAAAACTGCACGTTTTATTGAAGATATTATTATGAAGCATGGAATAATGTAGGAGGTTACCACAATGCCGAGTAAGAAATGGTCAGGTCTGAATCATATGCAACTTGGTCAGTTTGGGGAATATTATGCGAAAATGGAATTTGCTTCTTACGGATTCGATGTATATACATCTGAAGTGGATGATCATGGTGTAGACTTTATTGCCAGAGATATAAAGACCGGTATTTTCTATGAAGTGCAAGTGAAATCAATGTTCAAAGGAAAATACGTGTTTATAAAAAAAGATAAGCTGGTAATGGATGATAGGCATCTTGTTTGTTTTTTGCATTTTATAGAAAATGAACTGCCGGAAATATATGTAATTCCAGCGACAGCTTGGAAGAACCCGAATGCTGTTCTTGTAGACAGGAATTATGATAAACCTGAGTGGGGCATCAATTTCTCAAATAAGAATCATGCATTATTAGAACAATATAGACCAGAATGTTTTTTCAAAAATTAAATAATGTGTAAGCCAAAGGGCATCAACCGTAAAAAGTTGGTGCCTTTTGTTTTGCCCATTACTTTTACCCATTTTTGGGAAAAAGTCTGGACAGGAAGCCGGTGTGAGTTAAGGGACAGAATTCATACCGGCTTTTCGTTTTTGTCAACAATTCAGTTAAGAGAAAGGAGACCATTATGGGAGAAAAAAGGAATCTGAAAAAGCAAAGCCTTGAGAAACTCCAGCAGAATCTGGAACAGACAGAACATCAGATCAAAGTGGAAGAACGCAGGCTGAACCTTGCAAAACAGCAGATGAAGGTGGCAAAGCGGAAAGCAAGGAACCACAGCCTGATTGTCAGAGGTGCGGAGGTGGAGAAAGCATTCCCGGAAGTTAAGGTACTGACAGAAGAAGAGTTCCGGGCATTCCTGAAATGTATCGCCCACATGAAGAGTGTACATGAAATGCTGGAACGGGCAGTGAGCCATTCCGAATATAACCGCAGTCTGGCATCCTCCGGAAAGGAGCAGTAATGTCACTGTATCATTTTTCTGTAAAGCAGGTATCAAGGGGGAAAGGGCAGACGGTGGTGGGTTCTGCAGCTTATATTTCCGGGCAGAAACTGCACAATGATTATTACGAGAGAATCCATGATTACACTAAAAAAAAGGGAGTGATCTATGACGAGATCATGCTGCCGGACTATGTGCCGGATCGCTTCTCTGACCGCCAGACACTCTGGAATGAAGTGGAGTTTGCGGAAAAAGGAAAGCGGGCACAGCTTGCCTATTCCTTTAATATTGCATTACAAAATGAGCTGACCATGGAAGAAAATGTGGAGCTGGCAAGGGAGTTCTGCTGGAAACAGTTTGTCAGCCGGGGAATGATCGTGGATATGGCAGTCCATGAGGGGGAATCCAGTGACCCGGAGATTGCAGACAATCCCCACTTCCATGTGCTGGTTCCCATCCGTCCCATGAATCC
>UMJQ01047307.1_pt1 | contig 12867 bp, 9 predicted proteins | sample 1966101 | NCBI WGS metagenome assembly UMJQ01 (sample SAMEA4836154, study PRJEB28245) | human gut metagenome | biome: gut microbiome; material: fecal sample | place: Denmark | collected 2008
AAATTCTTTGCAACTGCATTCCAGAATGCGAAGATCAAAGAAGCGGTTATGAAACTGATCAATGAAAGAGACGGTCTGGCACTTGGTATCTGTAACGGATTCCAGGCTCTGATCAAGCTTGGTCTTGTACCTTACGGTGAAATCTGCGGACAGAAAGCAGATTCTCCTACATTGACATTTAATACTATCGGACGCCATATTTCCAAGATGGTTTATACGAAGGTTGTTAGTAATAAATCTCCTTGGCTGCAGAAGGCACAGCTTGGCGGTGTATACTGTAACCCGGCTTCACATGGTGAAGGACGTTTCGTTGCAAATGAAGAATGGCTGCAGAAGCTGTTTGCAAACGGACAGGTTGCAACTCAGTATGTAACTCCGGATGGACAGCTCAGTGTTGATGAGGAATGGAATGTCAATGGTTCTTATATGAACATTGAAGGTATTACCAGCCCGGATGGACGTATCCTTGGTAAGATGGCACATAGCGAACGTCGCGGGGATGGTGTTGCAATCAACATCTATGGCCAGCAGGATATTAAGATCTTTGAGTCTGGAGTGGAATATTTTAAATAAACTCTTTCCGGGACGGAAGGTTCCCAGAGGAAGGACAGAAAGCGCTGTCCCTCCTCTGGACTCCACCCTTGCGCTTCTTTTAAGGGCAGCGCCGGGATTGTGGTGTGGAGGAGTGTATTAACTTTGCGTATTCGCCTGGTTGGGCAGCGCCCTTTTTTGATGATGAAAATAATAAAAACTATTGCAATTTCGTGGCTTTTTGAATATACTATATGTAACAGAGTTGCCCGAAGCCTTTTTGGCATTGGGGACCAAGCTGAGACTTGTGCTCAGCTTTTTTACGTTAAGGAGTGATTTTATGGATTTGAAAAAGCCATTGACTTTTGATGAGCAATTGGATAAGTTAGCTGCCCATGGGATGATTATCAGAGACAGAGAAAAAGCAAAAGATATTTTGAATTTGTGACATAAACATATTTGCAGCAGTCAAAAGAAGAAGCAACATGTTTGAAAGAAAAATTAAGTCAAAAATGCCGCAGCCTTTGAAAATATTGGCTGCGGCATTTAAAATATATGATATGTTTGATGTAAAAAACATCAGGTTCTCAACCAGACATTTGGGTAAGTCAAGACGATGCTTCTGATATAAGATATGCAACATTAAAATCATCATATACTTGAGAATTTAAATGCATATCTTCATATAACTTGATATAGTCGCCGATTGTTTTGCCAAAAACAGAACTATTACAATTATTGCATGTGTTATCCTCTGCATATATATGAGTGTTTCCATCGTTGTCCTCAACAAATAAGAGAGTAACATCTATTTTATCTTCTGTTAACCAGAAAGAGATATATTTTGAAAGAGTCCCATCAATTTCTGTGGCACCATCCGGAATTTGCTCATCTGATTCCAGCTCATTAATATGTTCCCAAAAAATTTGAGGAGAGAACACAAGTAATTTTAAGTTTTTTTGAGAGTCTTCTGAGTACCATATATGTGCTTCTGTGTTGAGATAGTCGGTTATATTAATATCCGTATCTGCCGGTAACTCATAAGTTTCACCGACGTCGGAAGTCAGTGAAAAGGTTTTGGTATGATTAGAATAAAAAGTGACAATCCCCTTGACAAAATAGTAAGTTGTATCTGACTCACTGTCATAATAAGAGCCGGAACCATCTATATCATAAGATACATGTTGCCCCTCAGGCTCCTTAGGGGCGGAAAGGGTGATTAGATCTGAGGGGGCTTTGCCAAAAGCTTGTCCGGATAGCAATATACTACCGAGTACGATACTGCCTGCGATACATAGAATTTTTACATTATTCATGGTTAAATGGCCTCCTTGTTTAGTTGTTGAATATTATATCAATTAAAGTGTGAAAATTGTAATTTTGACTTATCGAAATATGTTTTAGAAATGAGTAGGATTTCGGTTATTTTTGAATATGATAAAGAATAAAGACACAAGTATTGTTCGGTTTATTAGTCGTGTTCCAATGGTTACTGGAAAATAATTGATGATTACAAATACAACGTAATATTATCAATAGCAAAGCTATAGGATTTCAAAAATGAAGTCTTATAGCTATTTTTGTGTAGCAGTAAAAATTGTGAAGGGTATGTTTGGGAAAAATATTTTTGATTACTTGATTTGAATCAAGCGGTGAAATTGCTATTTGTCAGACAATAAGATATAATTAGAGAAAATCTTGTTTGCAAAAGAACAGGATAAACAGTAACTTTAAGCAAGATGGTTTTGTCTGGTGATTTTGAGAGTGTAAAAAGGAAAAAGTATGAGTGATGAAAGAAAAAGGGAAAATGAAGAGGAAAAACTGAAAGATTTTTTTCATAATGTGATAGGAATAAAATCGGAAGCTGTGCTGGAGGTGTTGGCGGAGAACTCGGAAATCTGTAAGTTGAAAGCAAAAACTTTGCTGATGAAAGAGAACGAGAAGGTAAAGCTTTGGTAGGGATCATGAATTTGGACAAGCAGATAACCTCTTTCCTGACAGTGGAGTTGATAACGGATTGTGAAATTGTAAGGATATCAGCGGATGTTCTTCGAAAGCTGGCTATGGAGAATATAGAAATTGCTCTGGTCTGTAATCGAATGCAGAGTGTGGCATCTATGAGGGAATATGAATACAGAAAAATGATTCTTACCTGTAATCCGGTACAGAGATATGAATATTTTCTGGAAACCTATCCGGGGCTGGAAAAATATGATGGGGCTTGACAGAGCTGGAAAGTAACCTGGGCCAAGACAAAAGGTGCATCTGGTTATGAAGTATACAAACTGACTGGAAAGACATGGAAAAAAGTCAGTGACACAAGATCCACTTCTTTTACAGATAAGGGATTAAAAAAGAATACTACTTATCAGTATAAAATCCGCGCATATCAGACAGTGAAAGGAAAGAAAGTTTACAGTGCGTTCTCATCTGTGAAAAAAATTAAAAGATAAGGAGCTAAGAGGAAGAAAAAGTTCTCAGCGATTTTGACAGGTGTTTTTTGATACTGTTTTGTATGGTAATGTCAGTAACTGTAAATGCTGCGCAAAAAATACCTGGAAGAGTAAAAATGGTAAGTGCGTATTCTGGATCCGGATTGCGAATATCCGCTTGACTCAGGTTCATGTTACATGGGACAAAACGACAAATTATTCTCAGATGGATTATCCAAGTCAAAATGAATATAGCAGAGGATGACCTGTAATGGATGCAAAAGTGCAAATCCCAAAGAACCGGATGTGGATGATGGAATTTAATGAATATTACGTTTTCAAAGCAGTAGGATGAAAGGAATATGACCTTTCTCCTGCTGTTTTTCTTTCTGAATAAATCCAGGAGATATAGAATTTGATGTGGTAAAGCGATAAAAATATAGTTTTAAACTATAACTGGTGCTAGATATTATGAATTGGCATATTTGGAAGTGTAGTGGTATAGTATGTTCATGCTCAACGGAGCGGGGAATAAGAGAGAGGGAGAATGAGATGTCTGGGATTGTGATTGAGAAGGTCAGGAAGTCTTTTGACACGAAAGATGGCGTGGTCGAGGCTTTGAAGGATGTGAACCTGAATATCGATTCCGGTGATATATATGGGATTATCGGTATGTCGGGGGCAGGTAAGAGTACATTGGTACGATGTATGAATTTTCTGGAGGTTCCCACAGAGGGACAGGTTCTGATAGATGGGAAGGCTCTTGGAGATTTGACAGAGAAGGAATTGAGAAAACAGAGGGAAGAGATTGGTATGATCTTCCAGCATTTCAATCTGCTGATGCAGAAGTCAGTGATCGATAATGTCTGTTTTCCACTTTATATAAAAGGAAAGAAGAAGGCAGAGGCCAGAAAGAGGGCAGCAGAGCTTTTGGAGATCGTTGGTCTGGGGGACAGGCAGAATGCTTATCCTGCACAGCTCTCCGGTGGTCAGAAGCAGAGGGTTGCCATTGCAAGAGCACTTGCATCGGATCCGAAGATTTTACTTTGTGACGAGGCTACCAGTGCACTGGATCCGCAGACTACTTCTTCCATTCTGGAATTGCTGAAAAAGATTAATAAGCAGTTTGGAATCACCATAGTGATCATTACTCATCAGATGTCGGTTGTGCGTGAAATCTGTACACATGTGGCGATCATGTATGAGGGTGAAGTGGTTGAGAAAGGACTGGTTGCAGATATTTTTGCAAATCCTCAGTCAGAGGTTGCCAAAGAACTGATCCGAAAGGATACAGGCTCCGATATCGGCGCAGACAGCAGACTGGATGCCGGCAGAGAAAAGGGACAGGCAGAGATTAAAAGCGGTGAGAAGATACGAATTGTATTCTCCGAGAACTCAGCTTTTGAGCCTGTGATCGCAAATCTGATCCTTACCTTTGGAGAACCGGTAAATATCCTGAAGGCAGATACCAAGAATGTAGGTGGTGTAGCCAAGGGAGAGATGATACTGGAGTTTATGGAGGGCAGTACCAGAACAGAAATGATGAAACAGTATCTGAAAGAAAAAGGGTTAGCAATCGGGGAGGTGACAGAATATGTGGGATCATGAGACAATAATGATGATCGTCCAGGGTGTGGGAGAAACACTTTACATGACAGTTCTTTCCACAGTTCTGGGATATCTGTTTGGACTTCCTATGGGAGTGCTGCTGGCAGTGTCTGATAAAGAGGGACTGAAGCCAAATGCAGTGTTGTATAAGATACTGGATGCAATTGCAAATATTGTGAGAAGTATTCCGTTTCTGATTTTACTGATCCTGCTGATTCCTTTTACCAGAGCAGTGGTGGGAAAGAGCTATGGATCTACAGCAACGGTAGTGCCTCTGGTAGTGGCAGCTATTCCTTTTATCGCACGAATGGTGGAATCGTCTATTAAAGAGGTAGATGCAGGTGTGATCGAGGCAGCCAGAGCTATGGGTGCCAGCAATATAAGGATCATTGTGAAGGTTCTTCTGGTAGAAGCCAGAACTTCACTGATCACAGGAGCGACTATTGCGATCGGAACGATCCTTGGTTATTCAGCCATGTCCGGTGCAGTAGGAGGAGGCGGACTTGGAGATATCGCCATCCGCTATGGATATTACAGATATCAGTCAGATATCATGATCGTTACAGTTATCCTGCTGGTGGTACTGGTACAGATTTTCCAGTCAGTGGGAATGATGATCGCAAATAAGATTGACAGAAGAAAGTAAAAAAAGGCTGTAAAAATGTAGCTGGAAGAAATAGAAACAAGTTAAAAAAATCAATAAAAATATGAAAAATTCAGGAGGACAATTATTATGAAAAAATTAGTGGCAGCAGTTTTAACAGGAGTACTGGTAGCAGGAACATTAAGCACAGGGGTTTATGCAAAGGATGATGATAAGACCATCACAGTTGCAGCGTCTGCAACACCTCATGCAGAGATCCTTGAGGAGGCAAAACCGCTTCTTGAGAAAGAAGGATATGAACTTGAAGTTACTGTATTTGATGACTATGTAAGACCAAACGAGGTAGTTGAGAGTGGAGAGTTTGATGCAAACTACTTCCAGCATATTCCATATCTGGATCAGTTTAATGAAGAGAAGGGCACACATCTTGTAAATGCAGGTGGTATTCACTATGAGCCATTCGGAATCTATCCTGGAACAAAAGACAGCCTGGATGATCTGGAAGACGGAGATTCCATTGCAGTACCAAATGATACCACAAACGAAGCAAGAGCACTTCTTCTTCTTCAGGATAACGGAATCATCACTTTGAAAGATGGTGCAGGATTAAATGCAACTGTTAAGGATATTGCAGAGAATCCTCATAATGTAGAAATCGTAGAGCTGGAAGCAGCACAGGTAGCACGTGTTACAGGCGAGACAGCTTATGTGGTATTAAACGGAAACTATGCTCTGGAAGCAGGATTCTCAGTAGGAAAAGATGCACTTGCATATGAGAAATCCGATTCTGAAGCAGCGAAAACATATGTGAATGTGATCGCAGTAAAAGAAGGTAATGAAGACAGCGAAAAGATCCAGGCACTTGTAGACGTACTGAAATCTGATGAGATTAAAGATTTTATCAACGAGAAATATGACGGTGCAGTAATTCCTTTCGATGACAGCGCAGACACTGAAGAAGCTGCTGCAGAAGAAACAGACAGCAAGGATACAGATAGCAAGGATGAAGCAAAAGATGATGCTGCAGAAGAGAATGCAGAAACAACTGAAGCAGCAGAAGATGCTGAATAATAACAGATAATAATGATAAATAACAAGAGATTCCTTTTTCAGGTAAGACTGAGGAGGGAATCTTTTGTAGTTTTTTCCTGTAGTTTCTGTTACAATCTATAGTAACTCTATAAAATACGGCAGGCTATCTGGATCATTATGGAATTGATACAATGATAACAACTCCGGGAAAATTTTACCAGCCTATACTATAGCAATCCTCTAAAATAATGCATCTTAATCCAGTTCATCAGAGTGTGAAATCCGGCGTCAGATATCTTTGCCGTGCGTCAGCACGCCTGCAAATATCTTCCTTGTCTTTCGCACTCTGCTGAACTGTCTTAAATGCATTATTTACGAGGATTGCTATAAAGCAGGAGAGAGCGTATGAAAGAAAAACAGATATGGAAGGATTATCTTCCGGTAGAAATGAAAGAGAACTGGACAGTATATGAATGTCTGAAGGAAAATGAAGATTCTGCAACATTTATTGTAAAAGAGACAGCTGCCGGGATTCTGTGTGTGCTGAAATGGGGACGGAACATGCAGGCAGAACTGTTGCGCAACGAGATGGAAATCTTGGAAAAACTGGCAGACAGGAAGCTGTCCGGGATCCCAAAGGCATACAGAATATTTGAAGAAAACAGCGAAGTATATCTGGTCAGGGAATATATAGAGGGAACACCTCTGGCTCAGATGATTCTGCAGAAAGGCGGAATACCGGAAGCGGAAATCTGCAGGATCAGCAGGAAGATATGCAGGACAGCAGAGCAGTTTCAGAATCCGGATAATCTCATGATACACCGTGATATCAAACCGGAGAATATTGTGATCACGTCTGGCGGTGAAGCTGTATTTATTGATTTCGGTACTATGCGCAGTTACAAAAAAGACGGATCCCGTGATACCTTTGTGGTGGGAACCAGAGGGACTGCAGCACCGGAACAGTATGGTTATACACAGACAGATCAGCGCACAGATGTGTATGCCATCGGACAGACAATGCTGTATATGGTTTCAGAAAGCTATGAAATGGATCAGCTTTCTGAATGTAACATTAGCAGGAAACTGAAGAAAGTAATAGAAAAAGCCTGTTCATTTGAGCCTGACAAAAGATATACAGATGCATCAGAACTAAGCAGGGCGATAGAAAAATGTCAGAAAAACAACAGTAAAATCTTCTGGAAAAAAACTGGTGCAGCAGTCGGACTGATAGCAGCCGGCTATATACTGGCGTTTCTTTTTCCTGGTATGACAGTAATCCAAAATGAAAGAATAGCTGCGACAGATCAGAATGCGGCAGAAGTATTGCAGACAGCAGCGGAAATTCAGGATGAAGAAACGAAACAGACTGCAGAAAAGATTCAGAATCCGGAACAGGTTCAGGATGTAGAACAATTTCAAAATAACCCGGTAGTATTTAAAAAAGCGTTAATAGAAAAAGCAGTCCGCAAGGAGCTGAACCTTTCTGAGACAGATACCATAACTGCTTCCATGCTGGAGAATGTGAGAAAGCTTCGTATTGTAGGAAAGGAAATTCTTGAGGACGAAGATACTTTCTGGGGTGAGGGGCATCATGTGGATGGAAAGGACAGCAGCTTTGGTTCTGTGCGCGGAGATATTAAGGATCTTTCGGATCTGGCACAGATGACAAATCTGGAGGAGCTTGCACTGTGTAATCAGGAGATTGAAGATATCTCAGGGTTAAAAGAGTTGCCTCTGAAAAAGCTTTATTTGAGCAAAAATATGATTACAGATTTCTCTGTACTTCCAAACCTGATAGATCTGGATATTCTCTGTATTATGGAGAATCCGGCAGAGGACCTGTCACCGGTTGGAGAATGCATCAGTATTTCCCGGTTAAATATACAGGGGATGAATCTGAATGATATCGATTTCCTGAAAAATTTGAAGCTGGATTACCTGGATATGAGTAATGCAGAAATAAAAAACAATATATTTGAACCATTGGCAGAGATGGAAAAACTGGATACGCTGTGTATGTGTGATATCAATGAGGCAGCAGCAGAAACTCTTTCAAAGTTGAGTACTTTAAAGGCATTGTTTATGTGGGGAGACAGTACGGAACTGGAGAACCTGAAGCCGTTGAAAGGAATGGAGGAGCTGGATACCCTTGCATTTACAACACAGATCTCTTCGCTGGAGGGAATTGAGCAGTTTCCTTCCCTGAACTTCTTGTCAGTGAGCTTCAGTCTGGTGACAGATCTGAGCCCCATCACAGGAGCAGAGAGTTTGCAGACAATAGATATTTCCAATGCAGAAATTGAAAACTATGAGCCTTTGCTTGAATGCACAGGACTGAAAGAGGTACGTTGTTCAGAAGAACAGAAACAGGAAATTCTGAAGCTGAATTCTTCCCCGGATTTTGAAATTTATACATAAAAAGGGACAAATTTGTCCCGACTTAAAATGGGCAGATATGGTACACTTAATAGTATCATATCTGCTTTTTAAACACTTTATCCGTTTGATGCGTTTGATATTCGCGGCGGTTATCGGACAGCAGACAGTGACAAAGAAATAAATGTCGCACCAAGGATGCTTTTGCAGGAAGGAGATATGAACAGGAAAGAGGTGTGAGAAGAGATGAAAGAAACAGATGAAATCATGGGGATGATAAAAGAGGAGGGTGCCGCATATTTTGCAAGAGGACGTGGAAACAAGGTAGAGGTGGGACTTTATCTTGAGCATCTGATCGAAGAGCGTGGAATGAAAAAGAAAGACATTGTGCGAAAACTGAATCTGGAAGAATCCTATGCACGAAAGCTGTTTGGCGGTCAGCGGATTCCTACAAGGAAAATACTGCTGCAGTGTGCGTTTCTCCTTTCGCTTAATCTGTCGGATACACAGAGGCTTCTGGATATCGGCCAGAAGCCTAGGCTTTATCCGCGTGTGCGTTACGATGCAGCGATTATTTACGGACTGGAAGAAAAAATGACTCTTGAACAGATGAATAGTTTTTTGGATGAAATTGAGGAAGAAACTTTACTGTAAAATAAAAGAAAGAATATTGCGAAAATACACAAAAAACAGTGACTATATATAGCGTAAATAGAGAAAAAACAGAAAACAATTGTGAAAAAACTGTTCATATCATATAATGTAACTATGTTTATCGGAATAAATTGTAGAAGATATCCCGGAAAGGGGTTCTGAACGCTGCAAAAATATAACAGTCAGCGTATAAATATTCCAATCTAAAAGGAGGATAAGCGTATGAAGAAAAAACAGATCGCATTATTACTGGCAGCACTTATGTGCATAACACCTGCGGCAGAAAGCGCAGCTGTTATGGGTGCAGAATTTTCTTCGGGGGAAGAAATTGTAGAGATGCAGGACACGGAGGAAGAAGCCGAAGCAGAGGATACGGCAGAAATCTGGACATCCGGGGAAGAAGTATCAGATTTTAGTACGGAAGAAGCACCGGAAGTGGACGGATTTACATCAGAAGAATCAGAGGTATCGACAGACGCGGCAGGTGCCAAACTGGTAAAAGGATCTTTTGAAGTGGCATACATAACAGAGGAACAGTACAATAATGCCCTGCAGAATGAAGAACGTCCGGAAGTGGACATGAAAACAGTAGAAGATACTACTTTTTTAAATGCGTTAAACAGTATCGAAGGAGAAAATACCGGATACTGTTTTGTAAGAGTTCAGGATCTGGAAGATGCAGCAGACTTTGTTGCTCCTGACGGGATGACAGTACTGGTAAAGAATGCAAGAGTCAGAAGTATTACACCGAACGGAAACATCGCATTCTGGGGTATGGTAGATCCGCCAGAGACGATTGAAATCAAAGAAGGAAAAGGAACGACAGCTTTCTTCTGTCAGGAGATGAGAAGCGTATTAAAAGGAACAGGTTCCGATGATAAAGTGATTTTTTGTGGGCAGAATAATGCGATAGGTGGTATTTCCGGAGTAGAAAATATATATCTGAGAAATAACAGCCATGATCTGCAGGTATTTGGTGCCAGTGAATTTTTTAATATTTACAATGAAACGGATAATATCAAAAACAATCCACAGGATGAAAATGCTTTTTTGATACACATTGTAAACAGTAAGACTGCTCCGATATTCCATAAAACATTTGACTGGGGTACTGGCGAGTTTGAAAATGAAAATGGAGATAAGTGGAGCAGTCCTTACGGAATTGGAATTATATATAATACATCAGATGAAAAAAATGAATGGGAAGATATTCCTGTTTCGGCAGGTACACAGGCAGTGAAATATGATATGCCTGACGAAGATATTGTGGAAATGCTTTCCAGAATTTGGGTCTATTCAGAAGATGGTACGACTCAGGACATGGATGGAAGAATCTGGAATCCGGATGAAGATAATGCGGTTGATCTTCAGGAATTTCAGGATTGTGAGGGAATGTCAGCACAGGAGATTTTCGAGGCATACGGAAGGGCAGAATTCCCTGATGGAGGATGTGTGTGGATTAACGTCGCACCGTCAGCACAGGCGGAAAGATATATAAATGCATATCAGAAGAAGAATAATGCCAGTGGTTATTATCTGATGAATATGAAAGCTAACACCAAGATCAGTGGAACGCTTACAGTTCCAAGTGCTGCGAAAGCACTGAAGATAGAAGGGCAGAATAATTATGACGAAAGCACAGATACAGACAATTTTGTTCCGGCTTCAATTTCTGCTGTAAATGTTCCGGCAGGCAAGAAACTGTCACTGTCCAGGATTCTTGTAAAAGCAAATACTTTAACCTTTACAGGAACTGGAGAAGTAGAACTTTTGAATGCCAGATTAAATGCAAATGTAAAAGCAGATAAAATTACATTTACTGACGCTGTAGTGAAGAGCCTGGAGTGCAAAGAACTGACAGCAAAAGAAGGTGGAAGACTGATTGTATCAGAATATCTGAGCTTTGATAAAGCGGTATTTCATCCGGATTTTGTGGTTTATGGACAGCCAGGTGCATATTTGAAGTTTGGAGAAATTGACAGTACAGAATTTACTGAGGGATATGATCTGCATATTTTCCTTGGAAACGATGGAAAGCAGACTGCGAATCTGTACCTGGGCGGTGCTCTGAAACTTGGTACATATGATACTGAAGAAGGCGCATTTTCGAGAGAGATTTATCTTAATCAGTTTGATGTTAAAGAAGCAGAGGCCGCAGGGGTTCCGGTTGCACAGGATTGCTTTTCACCAAGCTATAGTTATGACTGGAAAGAAATGGAAGGCAATGGCTGGTGGAGTTATAAAAAGGAGTACCAGGGGGAAGAAATAAAACTGGTTACGATTAACAGCAGTCTGTCTGAAGATGATTCTATAAAGAAACTTAAGATTCAAACCCAAATTTCTGCAAACGGTAATAAAAAATATACTTTAATATATCCTCGGTATTTATATCTGGATGAGTATAAAGACTTAAATGAGGGGATTGAAGAAAATAAATACTATGCATTTTATATAGACTGGTGGTCAAATACGGGTGAGAGAAAGGCAGTTGAAATTCCTGCATACTATGAATTTGCAGGTGAATTCCAAAACAGTATTGCATCTGCACAGATTTCTGATATTAAAACCCAGATCTACGCAGGTAAGGCGATCACACCGTCTGTAACAGTAACCTTAAACGGCAAGAAGCTGAAAAAAGGAACAGACTATACCGTTTCCTATGCAAACAACACAAAAGCCGGATCAACAGCATCTGTGATCATTACAGGTAAAGGTAAATATGTTGGTACAGCAACAAAAGATTTCGAAATTGCAGCAATTCCGGCAAAGGGTAAAGTCTATACAGCAGGAAACCTGAAATACAAGGTAACCAAATCTGCATATAAAAACGGAACAGTAAGTGTGTATGCACCGGTTAAGAAAACTCTGACAAGTGTTTCCATACCTGCAACAGTCAAGATCAATGGATACACATTCCAGGTAACTGCAATCGGAAATAAAGCATTTGCAAAATGCACAAAACTGAAGAGCGTAAAAATTGGCGCCAAGGTTATTACAATTGGCAAAGAGGCGTTTAGCGGATGTAAAGCACTGACTTCTATAACAATCAGTTCTAATGTATTGAAGGCAGTTGGTTCTTCTGCATTTAAGGGAATCTCCGCAAAAGCAGTGATTAAAGTTCCGGCAGCAAAATTAAGTGCATACCAGAAACTTCTGAAAGGCAAAGGACAGAAGAATTCTGTGAAGATTACAAAATAAGAAGCCAGAATAAAAAATTATATAGTTAAAGTCATATGGAGGCAGAACTGATAAAAATTTCTGCCTCACATAAAAAGATAGTTCCTGAAATAGAAACCCGGAAATAAAGTTGGTGTCATGAGCAATTCTATTTCCGGGTTTCGTTTTAAACGAATCAAGTAAGTACGTCCAATGCGAAGGTTGTGAAAAGCAATAAGTAGTGCATATGGACTTGCCATTTGTCTTGTATTTTGGAGTTTGTTGGTGTTAGAAATGCTTTAAAATGTACGAATAATTAAAAAAATAAAAAAAATTAAAAAAGTTTCAAAAAAGGTGTTGACATCCGACAAAATCCATTATATAATAGCAAAGCAAGTTACGGAGCGGACAACAAATAAGCCGCCTGAAACAAGCACAATATGGAATCTTAGCTCAGCTGGGAGAGCATCT
>UMJQ01035535.1_pt1 | contig 12751 bp, 9 predicted proteins | sample 1966101 | NCBI WGS metagenome assembly UMJQ01 (sample SAMEA4836154, study PRJEB28245) | human gut metagenome | biome: gut microbiome; material: fecal sample | place: Denmark | collected 2008
CTTTCACCGAGCAAAACGGCATGGTAAACAGCACCATGAAGATCGTCCGGGGCAAGGTAGAGAAAGCCTACGCCGCCCGTATCGCCCAGCTCTATACCCCCGAGGGGAAGAATCCGCTGAACAAGTGGAACAAGGAGGCGTTGTAGAGACGCGGCGTGCTGCGTCTCATCCCCTGCGATGGGCCTTGCTACCCCGGCAAGGCCTTTGTTGTTTCAAGAGGGCCGCAGAACGAGAACAACACAAAGATATTTATGTAAAAAACAAAGTTTATTTTTGCTTTTATGTAATTTTCTACTGACCTTTGACAGTGATTAATAATTGCCTATTCCATAAATAGTAGCCCCCAGCTCCTCGGAGTTTCTTCTCACAGCTAATATGGTTTAATAATTTCTTTCTTGAGAAAAGAATCTCTAAATCTAATTTTATATGAAAACTAAATTTTTAGCACAATTACTGTTATCAACATGTTTGATATCCTCCTGCACGAGCGAGGATATAGAATTTTCAGATGTAAACGAACAGGGATCGATAGAAACCACCACGTTGGATATCGATGAAGCCAAAAGCTTATTGCAAGAGTTCGTGGCCGATGCTTTCACAAAGTCTAACACGTCTTTCACGATCAAAGAGCATAAATTAAAGACTCTGTATATTGATAACACAGAGACCTTGCCCGTTACAGTCAGAGATACGATACCCGTTTATGAGTTCACTACCGAGACGGATGGACAAGAGGGCTACTCCGTGGTAGTCGGAGATAAAAGAGTAGAGAAAGTACTCATTTCAGTACCTTCCGGATCTTTATCAGACACATCGTTCATAGAGCCTTTGCGGTTATATTTCCGAGATATACCAATGCTCATCAAACAAGACTTAAACCAATATTACGCAAAGACACAGGAAAAGGTCATTCAAACAAAGATGAGCGTAGAGACTTGTTATAAAGATCTGCCCACGCTCTGGAGCCAAGGCTATCCCTATAATGAAAAATGTCCAATAAAGTGTTATGACCATGCGCCTGCCGGATGTAATGCCATTGCTATCGCCCAGATCCTCGCTTATCACAAAGTTCCAGCCAACCTCAACTGGAATGCGATCTTAGCAAGCTACACAGTCACATCCTCATCAAGCGCAACTGTCATAGATCAAGTAAGCACACTTATAGCAGACATAGGAAGTAAAATCAGCACAGAGTATGGATGTTTCGAAAGTGGAGCATCTCCAAGCAATATACCATCCTGTCTAATTTCTTATGGGCTTAAAGCAGATGGTATCGTAACACTTTCCGTTGAAGAATGTAAAATGAACCTTCAAAATGGAAGACCGGCGATTCTTTTCGGATATACGGCATCAAATGCAGGCCACACATGGGTTTGCGATGGATGGAAAAAACATATATATGATGACGGAAATTGCTATGATTACTTAAAAATGAATTGGGGTTGGGGAGGCGATTCGAACGGATTCTTCTTAATAGAATACCCAATGTCTTTCAATGCCGGAGGATATTTATTTAACAAAAATCTAAAGATGATTTGCAATATACATAAACTATAAACATATAAGATACTCATGAGAAAAACAATCATACTCGCTTCAATCTTCTCCTTCATCCTCATAGCCTGCACCAAGGATGACAACACATGGAAATATGGCGACAAACAGGAGTTGGCAGGCTCGGAATGGCTCAAAGTAGAAATGTATCCCGTGACTTATGTCTCCAACGAGGGATTCTCTCCCATCCGGAACCCCAAAGAGCAAACGCTGCGTTTCGAGGACGACGGCTTCACGATGACGACTAAAGGCAGTGTGCATGATGACGAATCGCAAATCATGCGGGATACTATCATCCTCACGCACGGACGCTACGAGTACGAGCACCCTACCCTGCGATTGACACCCGACTCCGGCAGCCCCTCCGTGGAGGCATGGATCTCCCCTCTGAACAGGATTTGCTTCCATGATAACGGAGACCTCCGAGAGTTCAAACGGAAATAACGATCCGCCGAGGCCCGGCCATCACGGTTGGGCCTCGCATTTTCTAAAGATTCGACCTCGCGCTTGCCGCGGAATGCCGCATTTCCCCAAGATTCGACCGCACACCCGATGTAACCCCCGCATTTTTCCAAGATTCGACTGCGCACCCGCCGCAAGGTCTCGCATTTCCCCAAGATTCCGTTTCGCGCCCGATGTAAGCCCCGTATTTTCCCAAGATTCAACTTTTCACCTGCCGCGAGGTCGAATCCGCGAAAAATACGGTAGTTTCCAGAGCTATATCCACCGATTTGTCTTACCTTTAGCCAGTATTAAACCTGATCATGGATCTAAATCAACAAGAAAATGGAAAAGATTACAAAAGTAAAAGACATTAACATCACGAAATTGAACAACGCCGAGTACCGAACCTTCATGGCCCGCTACGGGAACCTGCTCGCGGGTGGCGGAGGCGACTCGGAATCTCCCGACGAGATCAGCTTCGACCCGAACGACCCGCTGGGCATCCCCCAAGAACTTCGTACAGCCTTCGCCGCCGATTTCGCCCTATTGACCGACGCCGTGAACCAATCCTCGGCCAGCGAGGAGACTGCGCAGATGTCCGCCCTCGACAAGGAGAGGGATGATCTCTTGATCTTCATTACTTCCACCATTACCCAAATGACGAAAAGCCCGCTGGCGGCGCAACGCACGGCGGCCGAGAAGCTATACCTTCCCGTGAAGCCCTACATCGGCGCCGCACGCCTCGCCAACTTGCAGGAGACGGCCGCCATCGAGGGCTTGCTGGTAGACCTCGACAAGGACGGCATGCCCGAGGCGCTGGCGGCGCTCACCCTCACCGAGGTAGTGGCCTCGCTGAAGGAGAAGAACCAGCAATACGCAGCCTTGACCGAGCAGCGCACCAACGCGCAAGCCGACAACCCCGTAGAGAGCGCCAAGAAGATCCGCCTCCGCATGGACGAGGAATACGACGAGATGACCACCTACGCCTTCGCCCAGAGCGTGGTGAAGCCAACGGCTACGACCGCCACCTTCATCAACCGCCTCAACACCCTCATCGACGAGACCAACGCCCTCTATAACCAACGCATCGCACAAGCGAGGGCCGCCGCCGCCAAGAAGCAAGCGGATAGCGAATCGCCGTCAGAGATATAAAGCCGTGAGGCCCTCATGTTTTTTAGATTTAAGAATGATGGGGCTCCCCTCCCTCCAAGGAGGGGATGCCCCATTGATTAATGATTATTAATAGCCTCTCCCCCCTCCCTCCCACGAAAAAAACATACCTTTGCCAACTGTATTATCCGTGAAGGAATAACGAGACATTTACATGATAAGATCTATTCGCTATATCACTTTGCTAGTCCTGTTACAATTCGTGACCGGCATTTCCGTCCTATACGCCCAGAGCATAACTTCCGCGTCCGGAATCGTGAGAGACTCCGTAAGCGGGGAACCCCTATCCTACGTATCCGTCATGTTCGAAAACTCGACGATCGGGGCGATGACCGACGATGACGGGGCTTTCAGCCTCCAGAATGACAAAGGGCTTACCCGGCTGGTCGTATCCTCGCTTGGATATGACAATAAGGTCGTAAACCTAAAGGCGGGGCAAAAGAACGACAATCTGGATATATTATTAAGCCCCACCTCCTTCCAGATCGCGGAGGTAGAGGTGAGGCCTACCAAGGAGAGATACTCCCGCAAGGACAATCCCGCCGTGGAACTGATCAAGAAAGTCATAGAGCATAAGAACGACAACCGCATCGAGGCGAAGGACGAGTACCAAAGCGAGGTGTACGAGAAGCTCAGCATGTCGCTGGACGACTTCAACCCCAATCTCGAGAAGAATAAGTTCCTGAAGAAATTCAAGTTCATCAAGAACTATCTGGATACCTCGGAGTTCAACGGGAAACCGATCCTGACGATCTCCGTCCGCGAGACGATCTCCGACCAATACTACCGCAAGCATCCCAAGGCGGAGAAGACGATCACCAAGGCCAAGCGCCAGCAGGGTATCGACAAGACATTGGACGATGGAGGCGCTATCACCGCCAACCTCGAGGAGATATTCAAGGGCGTGAATATCTTCGACAACAATATCAATATCTTGTTGAACCGTTTCGTGAGCCCGTTATCTTCCACGCTGGCCGTCACCTATTACAAATATTATATCATGGATACGGTGGACGTTGCCGGAGATAAATGTGTGGATCTCGCCTTCGTGCCCGTAAACAGCCAGAGTTACGGCTTCACGGGCCGCTTGTACATCACGCTGGACGGTAATTACGCCGTCAAGAAATTCCTCTTGAACACCCCGGCGAACATCAACCTCAACTGGGTGGACAAGCTCCGGATCGAGCAAGAGTTCAAGCGGATGCCGGATAGCACTTGGGTGCTCGCCAACGAGAATACCTACGTTAATTTCTATATCGTAAAAGGGGCGCAACAGCTCTATGCCCACCAGCTAAGGAATTTCGATAAGTATCAGTTCGACGTGCAGAACGCCGACTCGATCTTCGGCCTTCTCGGCCCGATCCATGAGTTGCCCGAAGCCACCACCCAGACCGACACCTTCTGGATACACAACCGCCATGTCCCCTTGAAAGAGAAAGAGAGCGCCTTGGACGACTTGCTGGCGCAACTTCGCAAGGTACCGGCTTTCAACGTGATCATCAAGACCGCTGAGATATTGATCACCGGTTATATCCCGACCACCGCGGACAAGGATAAGAGCAAGTTCGATTTCGGACCGATGAATACCACTTTCAGCGCCAACCATCTGGAGGGCTTCCGCATGCGTGTGGGAGGTATGACGACGGCAAACCTCAACCCGCACTGGTTCGGTAGCGGTTATCTGGCCTATGGCGTAAACGACCGTAAGCTAAAGTATAACGCCAAACTGACGTATAGCGTGAACAAGAAGAAATATCACGAGGGAGAAAGCCCGGTGAACAACATCTCCGCGATCCAAGAGTACGACGTATATACGCCCGGTCAGGACTTCCTCTTCACCAGCAAGGATAATATGTTCGTGGCATGGAAGGTAGGCGAGCCCGTCACCATGATGCAATACATCCGCAAGACCATGCTCCAGTACCAGAAGGAATGGCTGAATGGCCTGACCCTTACCACTTGGGCGCGGAACGAGAACAACGAGGCGGCCGGAACGCTCCGCTACGACCGTTACAACGCCGACGGGACATTGACGAACCTAAAGAGTTTCACCAACACGGAGCTAGGGGCCCAGCTTCGTTTCGCCCCGGGCGAGCGTGCCTATAACGGACGAGAGGGTAAGAACTCTCTTTTCAACCTCTCGAAAGACGCTCCCGTATTCAAGCTATCCCATCAAATGGGATTGAAGAACGTGTTGGGGGGCGACTTCAACTACAACCATACGGAGATCAGCGCCGAGAAACGGATCTGGCTCTCTTCCTTCGGACATATCGACGCCTTGGTGACGGCGGGCAAGGTATGGGACAAGGTTCCTTTCCCCTTGCTCATCATGCCGAATACCAACCAGTCCATCACGATCCAGCCGCAAGCCTTCAACATGATGCGTGCGCTGGAGTTCGTAAGCGACCAGTATGTTTCGTTCTACTTCACGTATTATATGAAGGGATGGATCTTAAACCGTATTCCCGGCGTGAAGTGGCTACGTTTGCGTGAGGTGATATCGTTCAGCGGTTTCTACGGAGGACTGACCGATAAGAACAACCCTGCCTTGGACCCGACGGGACTATACCGTTTCCCCGAGGGAACCTCGCCGATGGGCCGTACGCCTTACCTAGAGGCCAGCGTAGGTCTGGAGAACATCTTCAAGATATTACGGATCGATTATTACCGCCGCTTGACGTATCTGGACCAACCGAATATCAAGAAGGGGGGCGTGCGTATAGCGCTGCGGTTCTCCTTCTAAGAGTTGACAGTTGAGAATTGACAGTTGACAGTTAAATGTAGGAGAGATAAGAAAATGGGGGAGTTGGAACGCAGACCGAACGCATGGGCATTGACGCCGCTGGTGGTATTCTTATTGACTTATTTGGTGGTATCTATCGTGGCGGGAGATTTCTATAAGATGCCGATAACGGTAGCCTTCGTCATCTCCTCGATCGTAGCGATAGCGATCTCCAAGGGAGGCAAATTAAGCAACCGTATCGAGCAGTTCTGCCGGGGGGCGGCCAACAGCAATATCATGCTGATGGTATTGATCTTCATCCTCGCCGGGGCGTTCGCGCAGACCGCCAAGGCGATGGGTGCCGTAGACGCTACCGTGAATCTGGCGATGTCCATCCTGCCCGGTAACCTGTTGGCGGCCGGAATCTTCTTGGCCGCTTGCTTCATATCCATCTCGGTAGGTACGTCGGTGGGCACGATCGTGGCCTTGGCCCCGGTAGCCGTCGGTATAGCGGACAAGACGGGGATGCCGGACGCCCTTATGCTGGGTGTCGTGGTGAGCGGCGCCATGTTCGGCGATAACCTGTCGTTCATATCCGATACGACCATCGTAGCTACCCGCACGCAGGGTTGCCAGATGTCCGATAAGTTCAAGGTGAATATCCGTATCGCCCTCCCGATAGCGATCCTGACCGGATTGATATACGTGCTGGTGGGAAGCGGCGTGGAGAACGCTTACGCCCCGGCCCCGATCGAATGGGTCAAGGTGATCCCTTATCTGGTGGTGTTGGTAACCGCCGTTTGCGGGATCAATGTCATGCTGGTGCTATTCATCGGGATCGTCCTGTCCGGTATAGTAGGTTTGTGGACCGGTAGCTTCGATATCTGGGGCTGGAACGCCTCCATGGGATTAGGTATCACCAATATGGGCGAGCTGATTATCGTGACGCTTCTGGCAGGAGGCATGTTGGAGATGATCCGTTATAACGGGGGTATCGACTGGATCATACTGAAGCTGACTTCCCGCATCCATTCCTCCAAGGGGGCCGAGATGAGCATAGCGGCCTTGGTGAGCTTCGCCAACCTTTGCACGGCCAACAATACGATCGCCCTCATCATGGCCGGCCCGATAGCCAAGGATATAGCGGACCGGTTCAAGATAGATCCCCGCCGTAGCGCCAGCCTATTGGATATCTTCTCTTGCTTCGTACAGGGAATCATCCCCTACGGCGCCCAGATGTTGATGGCCGCCGGACTCGGGTATGTCTCCCCTATCGAGATCATGCAATATCTTTACTACCCATATCTATTGGGAGCAGGTGCCTTATTGGCGATCGCATTCAATTATCCGAGGAAATATACGGTAAATTAAATGGATAAACATTATCTTTGCTCACAGTACTCATTTAAAGAATAAGGAGGATCCGTATGACAACGATGGAATTAAGGGCAGACATCTTCGAGAATCTTAATTTCCTGCTAGATAACGAAGAGGCGATGACACAGCTGAAAAAATATCTGTGCCAGCTGCGAAATAAAGTCGAACGGGACAGCCCTTGTAAATATGACGTTGGCGAATTGACACAACGTGTACGCCAAGGTGTACAAGATGCCCGCCAAGGCCTAGGACAAAGTCACGACGACCTAGTAAAAGAAGCCGAAACATGGTAAAAATAAAATTAATTTACTTCCACGAGAAAGATACCTGTCATATCGTTGCGGTTTGGGATTGCCGTAATAATCCCAAACTATTACAAGATAAGCTTGGAGAAGAATAAATAAGACGTACAGATCCTCTATGTGAAAACACAATAGTATTCAAAGCAAAAAGACTATTGTGTCCGGGATTGAATACTATTGTGTTCGCTGATGAATACTACCGTGTACAGGTGGAAACACTGTAGTGCTTGGGAGCGATGGAAATACGGCAATCGGATTAGCCGAACAAATCCAGCGTAAGCTGCTTCTTCGCGGCTTCCAGTTTACGAAGATGCCGCTTGCCTTGAGGGGTGACGATCTCCATCTTATCGAAACGGGTACGTATCACCGTAGTCACGGTATAGCTCACGTTGACCACCTCTCCTAGCTCCGACAGACGGCGGGCGATCTCCAAGACGCAATCGATGCACATGCCGCTCGTGAACGAGATCTTGTCCTCGAACATCTGTTTCTTGAAATCCTCATCTTGCATATAGAAATCGATCGTCTCACCTCCCTTGTTGTAGATACCTTTCCACCGATACTTACTATCTTTCAGTACCGGCGAGATGATCTCTATCGTGGCCTTATTATCCTTGACCGTAGGCAGATCGTCGCTACGCAAGATAAAATAATCGAACTGGTCCCGTTTCACCTCCAGCGAACCGGAACGGTTGCGATCCTTCTCGTTCAACTCACGTACCGAGATTTTCGTCACCTTCGGATACCCTTTCAAAGCCTCGTAGAAATTAGACTTACTCTTACAGAAACGGGGCGAGGCGTTCAACAGGTCGATCAAGCGGTGTGAAGGCGTAGCCCCCGGAGTCTTCAGTCGTAGTTCACGGCGTAACTTGGACAGCTCACGCTGCATCTCCTCCTCGTCCGCCGGCGTACGGTCCATCAGCGGTTGTCCACCCACCGACAAGGAGGGACGGGTCAATATCTGCATCACCAAGTTCAACACGATAGAGATAGAGCGGCTACTCTCCCCGGCCACGCCCAGCTTCTCACGGAAACCACCCTCCTTATCGTAAGGCTCGTTGTAAACCGTCAGCTTCACGTCCAGCATATCCGCCAAGGAACGTATCAGCGTAAGAATCTCCTTCTCACACCGGTGCTTGGTCATGGCATCCATATAATTGGATTTATTATTAAAGGAATAACGTATCTCCAGCTTATTCGCAAATTTTAGAATAGAGTCACTCATTTGTTTCTAGTTTTTCGGTTCTTCTTTCGGTTTACGATCAAAAAACGGGTTCTTCGACGAGGCGCTGACCGGTATCGCCATCACGCATTTACAGTCTCCCAACAGCCCCAATCGCTGGGCCGCCAAGCCGGCGCTGAACATGACACGGGTATCCACACGCAAGTCCGCCGCCGTAGCGCAAGCCGAGCCGATTGCGATACCCAGATCGACGGAATTAATAGCGCACGGAACCAAATCCGGCTTCTCCACGCAGGTATCGAAACCGCAATGGGCGCAGTTCAAGCCTTGTACTTTCTGGGAGGTACCGATAATCACCACGGCGTCGGCACTCTTTATATTCTCGGCGTCACGAAGCAGGAACTTGAATCCGGTCTCGGCCGCTATCCGGATCATCTCATCGGACAAGCGCAAGATATCCCCATCCGTCACCATCGCTATCTCTATGATATCAATACCCTTGCCTTTAGGAGCCGTGCGAGCGGCTGTCATCATGCGGCGTGCGGCCTGTAACACAAGCTCATGCCTGATTTCTCTTTCGTTCTGTATCATATCCTTCTAAATTCAATGAAACAAAATTAAGCAAAATATACGAAACCAAGGCAAACACATGAGGATAGAATTCATAATTCAAGATTAGTCATTCGGTCCGTGGCCTTAAAGGGATAAGCCGGGTATTCATAAATACTGAAACGAGGCTCGGTCTCTCCCTCGCAATAATTCCAGATCGTACGGTACTCATTGACATCCTCGCCTATCTCCTTCAATTGCCTAAGGTAAGCGGCCACGGATTTATTCTCCACGATATAGACCTCACCCATTTGATCGATAATCGGGCTATGCCGACGGCTCCCGTCGTGATCGAACTTAAGAATCCGCTTTCCCTCGGAAGTCAGTCCAATGGTATGGAAAGTCATGCTCTTACCAATAGCGGGCAAGTTCAACACGTTACGATCCGTCCCGGCGAACAGCAACCCGTTCTCCTTCAGGAAACGAACCAAGCACTTGCCTAAAGGACGCTGGTTACGGATCATATCATACAACTCCGCCTGTTTCTCCTCCGGCACCTGCCCGAAGATCTTCTCCTCACGAGCCTCTTGCAACGAGCGGCTATTCGGGGTATAAACCGCATAATTCTCCCGGAATCCCTTCACGGAGAACGTATAATAGCAAACCACCCCAAGGGCGTTTAAGGTCTGCCGTAATTTCGCCGTATGCCCCCTACGGGAAGCCGAGACCGTATAAACCAACTGATTCGTGATCGTCCAGCCCGCCGCCAAGATCGCCTCGATAGCGTGCCTCGCCTCCGGTGTCACCTCCAGTGGAGACTGGAAATGCGTTTGTATATAGAACTGGCTCACACCGATAGCGGAAGCCTTCTCCTTGAACTCCCTCAATATACCGACCAACTCGTCGGTCACACGCAGCGGAAGATAAGCCAGCAACCGGGAACCTAGCCGTACCCGTTGCAGCTCGGCGTACTTCTCGCCCTCCGAACGGCTCTCGTTCGCCTTCCGTTTCCACACCGCCATCTTATATACCGCCTCCAATATCTTACGCAAGGTAGCGTTCTGGCTCATCAAGGCATCCCCGCCCGTTATCAGGATATCCCGTAGCTGGGCGTCTTCCTCGAAATAACGCATCAGACGACGTAACTTCCGGTCCCAACTCTCCTTAGGCTTCAGGGCCTCGAAATCGAAATTCAACCGCTCGCTCTGGAAATCATACATGCGCTGGCAAGAAGCGCACAATCCACCGCAAGCACGCCCCATCGAATCGGGGATCAAGATCGCCACCTCCGGATACCTCCGGTGTATATTATGTCCCTCCGGCAATAGCCAGCCCGCCGCATTCGGCTCATCGGCGACGACCATGTCTTCCTTTTCCCACGCCTTAATGCTTCCATACGTATCTACCAGCTCGTTCGAGTACATGATGTACGATCGCACCGTAGCGTCATCATACCCCTCATGTTCTATATTTAATAGGGAAAGATAATAAGGAGTCACAAAAAAGGGCATCCCCTTCTTTTTGGCACGGGCCAATAAGCTCATCGTCTCATCCGACAGGGAATATCCCAAAAAGAAGTTCAATTCCGTAGGACTCTTGATCGCCATCGACAAATGGAAACGAGCAGTATTCCACCACTCACGTACCCGAGCCTCTTTCTCCTCATAGGAGATGCCCTCGGCGAACTGAAAACGTGACGAAAGGCTATGGCGTCTTTCTATCTTCTTGATCAAGCAAGCGATGATACGCTCCTTGTTCCTCTCACGGATAGCGATCACCTCCGGGCCGAGTCCGGTCGGCCAACGGTTCATCTGCCTTTTCACCAATGCCCGGTCCGGCAGGATCTCAACCGGATGTTCCAATAAATCAAACTGATGGTATAGGTCGATAAATAAATCAGGAGAGACCTCATTTTCCAAATGGCCGGTCAGGAACTGCCAAAGATAAGTGACCGTCCGCACCGGAAGACGCTCGCCCGTAGACAGCTCGTCCACGAAAGTATCATCATGCTCAATCAAAAGAAGGATACGCATCGCCACCGCCATTCCTACGTTTTCTTGGGTACTTTCCTTTTCCGTGAGCCGGGATAAAATAAGAGAACGCAAAGCATCCTTAAAATACTTTGCGTTCTCGCTTTCTTCCGCTAAGGTCACCAACCAAGGGAAGCTCTGGTTATATACTTTTTTCAGTTTAGAAATGTCGGATACAAGATGTTCTTTTTTTATCATAAGCATGCCATTTTTGTAGATTAGAATACATTTGTAAAGCGTCCTCTTGACGATTTTCTACAAAAATAACAAAAAATACGGCAAAATGCCGTTTATACAAATCTAAAACATCTTAATAAATCCTTACCATACGATTGACGAACAATACTGCGATATCGTATTTTTCAATACCTTTAGATTGATCGGCTTCGTGATAAAACCGGAAGCCCCGGCTTCTTTAGCGGCTTCCATATCAGAGTCGAATACATAAGCTGACTGCATGATTACGGGGATATCTTTCGATAGCTTACGGATTTCTTTCAAGGACTCAATACCCGTCATCTCAGGCATTTTTATATCCATCAAGATCAAGTCCACCTCGTTTTCCTTAAAGAGAGCCAAAGCTTCCAAACCAGTTTTAGCACGGATCAAATTACAATATTTATGTAAAATGGTCTTCAGAAGTAAATAATTACTTTCCTCATCCTCCGCGATTAGCAACGTGGGCTTTCCTCCACCCAAATCATTTTTCACATCCATATATATAACGTTTTATTCTTTTAATCAAAATCAAATAAACTCTGATGAAGCAAAGATAAAACAAATATTAGAAAGTAGACATAAAATTCAAGGAGATATGAGTATTCGAGGAAGTTCTTTTTCTACCCACGCTAGAAAGTAACATCTATACCTCCCATGAATATCGCCTTCGGCATCGGGAATCCTTCGTTGATGGAATAACGGGTAGCCGTTAAATTCTCTCCTTTGACAAATAGATTCAAGCCTTTATCACGTGTACCGAAACGGTAGGCTGCCTTCGCATTCAGAACCGTGTAATCCTCTTTCACCTTGTCCGCCGTATTGATATAAAGGTCGAAAATGGATTGTACGTTCACGTTGAAAGTGAAACGTCCCGGGGCATACATCACGCCAGCGAAAAACTTATGCGCCGGAGCCGCCAGCAGGGCCTTGCTCGTATGCAAATAGCTATAGTTCATATCGAGGCTTAAATTCTTGAGAATCTGGTAGCGGGAATCGAACTCGATACCTTTATTGGTAAAAGTACCCGTATTGACATTCTTAGGGCGTCCGTCTATACGTGTCGTCTCGATCATATCTTGCCCGTCGATAAAAAAGGCGGTCAACTCCGTAAACAAGTTGCCATCCAAGAATGTCTGTCCGATGGATACCTCGTAGTTCATCATGCGCTCCGGTTTCAAATCTGGGTTCTGAGGCGGGAACA
>UMJQ01014821.1_pt1 | contig 12600 bp, 7 predicted proteins | sample 1966101 | NCBI WGS metagenome assembly UMJQ01 (sample SAMEA4836154, study PRJEB28245) | human gut metagenome | biome: gut microbiome; material: fecal sample | place: Denmark | collected 2008
GTTCCTTTTGCGGGAAGACGCAGGATCAGGTTCGCAAGCTGATTGCAGGACCAAACGGTGCATATATCTGTGACGAGTGCGTGGATATCTGTGCTGAAATTATCGATGAAGAATTAGAAAATGATGAGGCAGCAGGTGAAGTGGCAGAGCCGGAAGAGCAGATTAATCTGTTAAAGCCGGAAGAGTTAAAGGCATTTTTGGATGATTATGTCATTGGACAGGATCAGGCAAAAAAAGTGCTGTCTGTGGCTGTCTATAACCATTATAAAAGAATCATGGCCGGAGATGACCTCGGTGTAGAGCTTCAGAAGAGCAACATTCTGATGTTAGGACCGACCGGTTCCGGAAAAACACTGTTGGCACAGACATTAGCGAGAGTCTTAAACGTTCCATTTGCAATCGCAGATGCGACCACACTGACGGAGGCAGGATATGTTGGAGAGGATGTTGAAAATATCCTTTTAAAGATCATCCAGGCGGCTGATTATAACATTGAACGTGCACAGCGCGGAATTATCTATATCGACGAGATCGACAAGATCTCCAAAAAATCTGAAAATGTATCCATCACCAGAGATGTATCCGGTGAGGGTGTACAGCAGGCATTATTAAAAATCTTAGAGGGAACTGTTGCGTCTGTTCCGCCACAGGGGGGAAGAAAGCATCCGCAGCAGGAGCTGATCCAGATTGACACGACCAACATCTTATTTATCTGCGGCGGTGCGTTTGACGGACTTGAGAAGATCATTGAGACCAGAATGGATCAGAAGACGATCGGATTTAATGCAGATATCCGTGACAAGAGAGATTACAATATCGGTGATGTGTTAAAACATGCACTTCCACAGGATTTTGTAAAGTTCGGGTTGATCCCTGAGTTTATCGGACGTGTGCCGGTAACGGTATCTTTGGATATGCTTGACAGGGACGCATTGATCCGCATTTTACAGGAGCCGAAAAATGCGCTGACCAAACAGTATCAGAAGCTGTTTGAGTTAGACGGTGTAGCGCTTGACTTTGACAAAGAAGCACTTGAGGCGATTGCAGATAAAGCGTTAGAGCGCAAGACAGGAGCGCGTGGACTTCGTGCGATCATGGAGGCTGTTACATTAGATCTGATGTACCACATTCCATCGGATGAATCTATTACACAGTGCCAGATCACAAAAGAGATGGTGGATGAACAGCTTGCGATCGAAGAACGTGAACTTGAAAAGATAGAGGAAAAACAGGTTGGATAATAAAGCGATGAAAATGCCTGCGGTGGCACTTCGCGGAATGGTCATCCTTCCGGGGATGATCGCACATTTTGATGTGAGCCGTGAAAAGTCGATCCATGCAGTAGAACAGAGTATGATGGATGAACAGAAGATCTTCCTTGTTGCACAGCGTGATGTGGAGCAGGAAGAGCCTGGCATCGAAGATTTATATCATATCGGTATTATTGCAGAGGTCAGGCAGGTCATAAAATTACAAAACAACATCGTCAGAGTTTTAGTGGAAGGAACAGAGCGGGCACAATTGTCCGCTTTTGTTTCCCAAACGGACTTTTTAGAGGTGGAACTCACGCGGTGTGAAGAAATTGATGAGGGATTGTCGGACGAGGCAAAAATGGCTATGGTGCGCAGTGTACAGGACACATTTGAAAAATATGTAACTGTCAACCCGCGTGTCGGAGGTGAAATGCGCAGACAGGTCAGGGAAGAAAAGAATCTGCCGAAGATCATGGATCTGATCGCCAACAATCTTCCTTTTTATTATGAACAGAAGCAGGAAATATTAGAGGCAGTTTCACTGACGGAGCGCTATGAAGTTTTGATGGCGCTTCTTTTAAAAGAAATTGAGATCACTGCGATCAAAAATGAATTCCAGGCAAAAGTAAAGAAACGTGTGGATAAGAACCAGAAGGAATATATCCTGCGTGAACAGATGAAGCTGATCCGGGAAGAACTCGGCGAGGATAATGCGGAGTCAGATGCGGATGCCTATTTAGAACAGTTGAAAAAGTTAAAGGCAGACAAAGAAGTCAAAGAAAAGATCAGAAAAGAGATCTTACGCTTTAAAAATATCAGTGGAAGTTCTTCGGAGAGTGCAGTCAGTCGCGGTTATATCGAGACCATGTTAGAACTGCCGTGGAATAAGGCATCCAAAGATAACAAGGATCTGAAAAATGCAGAGCGCATTTTAAATGAAGATCATTACGGATTGGAAAAAGTAAAAGAGCGTATGTTAGAGTTCCTTGCTGTGCGCAATCTGACGAAAAAGGGCGAGAGCCCGATCGTATGTTTAGTCGGACCGCCTGGTACCGGAAAGACGAGCATTGCCCGTTCCGTGGCGCGTGCACTTGATAAAAAGTATGTTCGAATCAGTTTAGGCGGCGTCCGTGACGAGGCGGAGATCCGTGGACACCGGAAAACTTATGTCGGTGCGATGCCGGGACGTATTGTCAATGGTCTGCGCAGTGCCGGCGTGAAAAACCCACTGATGCTGCTTGATGAGATCGATAAAATGAGCAGCGATTATAAGGGCGACACTGCATCTGCCATGCTTGAGGTGCTCGACGCAGAGCAGAACTGTAAGTTCCGCGACCACTATATCGAGGTTCCGATTGATCTGTCAGAGGTACTGTTTATTGCGACAGCAAACTCTGTTCAGGATATTCCACGTCCGCTGCTCGACCGTATGGAACTGATCGAGGTGAGCAGTTATACGGAAAATGAGAAGTTCCATATTGCAAAAGAGCATTTGCTGCCGAAAGTAAAAGAGAAAAACGGTTTAAAGCCGGAACAGTTAAAGATCAGTGACCGTGCGCTGCAAAAGATCATTTCCGGTTATACAAGGGAAGCAGGTGTGCGTAATTTAGAGCGCAGGCTGTCTGAAATTGCAAGAAAATCTGCAAGGGAAGTATACGAATCCGAAGTCAAATGCGTAAAAGTTACAGGTCAGAATGTAGAAAAATATCTTGGAAAAGAGAGATATACGTTTGATCAGAAAAACGAGAACGATGAGGTCGGAATCGTGCGCGGTCTGGCATGGACGAGCGTCGGCGGTGATACGTTGGAGATCGAGGTCAACGTGATGCCGGGCAAAGGCGAAGTACAGCTTACCGGACAACTCGGAGATGTGATGAAAGAGTCCGCACAGGCAGGCTTAAGTTATATCCGTTCGGTAGGGGAAGAATATCATATTCCAAAGAAGTTTTTTCAGGAAAATGACATTCATATCCATATCCCGGAGGGGGCAGTGCCAAAAGACGGACCGTCCGCAGGTATCACGATGGCGACGGCAATGCTTTCTGCGATCACACAGACTCCGGTCCGTGCGGATGTCGCAATGACAGGAGAGATCACACTGCGCGGCAGAGTTCTCCCGATTGGTGGCTTAAAAGAAAAGATCCTTGCAGCGAAGAATGCCGGAATCAAAACGATCTGCATTCCGAAGAAAAACGAGAAGGATGTGGAGGAAATTTCCTCAGAAATCAAAAAAGGTCTTGAACTTGTATTTGTGGAAAAAATGCAGGAAGTGCTGGAAGTGGCATTTGTAAAAAGGAGAAAAACATGGTAATAAAAAATGTAAACCTGGAAATTGTCTGCGGTGTGACCAGCAAGGTGCCGGATACCGCATATGCGGAGGTGGCTTTTGCAGGAAAATCAAACGTTGGAAAATCATCTCTGATCAATGCGCTGATGAACCGCAAAGCACTGGCACGTACTTCCGCACAGCCTGGAAAAACGCAGACCATCAACTTTTACAATATCAACGATGCCATGTACCTTGTCGATCTTCCGGGATACGGCTATGCAAAGGCATCCGAGGAAGTGAAGGCAAAGTGGGGAAAAATGATCGAGAATTACCTTCACACTTCAAAGCAGTTAAAGGCAGTCTTTCTTTTGATCGATATCCGCCACGATCCGTCTGCAAACGACAGAATGATGTATGAGTGGATGGTGTATCAGGGATTTGCACCGATCATTATTGCGACCAAACTCGATAAGATCAAACGAAGCCAGATCCAGAAAAATGTCAAAGCGATCCGCGAGGGCTTAAATGTACAGCCGGGAACCACGATCATTCCGTTTTCTGCAGAGACGAAGCAGGGGCGTGACGAGATCTGGGAGCTGATCGATTCTTTCGTGCTGCCGCAGGAAGAAAAATAGCCTGTTTAAAAATATGTCAGAATATGGTATGCTGAAACTATAAAAATTTACAAAAAGCAGAAAATCTTAACAGGAAGCAAACTCTTATCAGATTGCGCCTGTATGAGGTTCATGCTAAAATAATCACTATGACGAAGAGTCAGTATCGGAGGATAGCCATGAAAAAGAAAAAAATCGTAATAGCACTTGGTCATGAAGCACTTGGTACCACATTACCGGAGCAGAAAGAGGCAACAAAACGCACTGCAAAAGCGGTTGCTGACTTTATCCGTGATGATTATCAGGTAGTCATTACACATAGTAACGGGCCACAGGTTGGTATGATCCATACAGCAATGAATGAGTTCTGCAGATTATATCCGGAGTATACCGCTACGCCAATGTCTGTATGTTCTGCAATGAGTCAGGGATATATCGGTTACGATTTACAGAATGCTATCCGTGCCGAGCTGCTGAATAAGGGAATTTATAAGACAGTTTCCACAGTTCTGACACAGGTTGTTGTCGATCCATATGATGAGGCTTTTTACAAACCAGGTAAGGTGATCGGACGTGTGATGACAGAAGAAGAAGCTGAGGCAGAGGAGAAAAAAGGAAATCATGTCACAGCAGTAGAAGGAGGATTCCGCCGTATCGTTGCAGCACCGAAGCCAATGGATATCGTTGAAATCGATGCGATCCGTGCATTATCGGATGCAGATCAGGTTGTTGTTGCCTGCGGAGGTGGCGGTATTCCGGTACTTGCACAGGACAATAATTTAAAAGGTGCGAGTGCAGTCATTGAAAAAGACCTTGCAGCAGGAAAATTAGCAGAACTTTTAGATGCTGACATGTTAGTCATTTTAACAAGTGTGGACAATGTATGTCTGAATTACGGCACAGAGAATGAGAAACCTCTTTCGACCATGACTGTTGCAGAAGCAAAACAGTATATGGAAGAAGGTCAGTTCGGAGAGGATGACATGCTGCCAAAGATTCAGGCGGCCATTGATTTTATTGGAGATTCCGCAATCCGTTCCGTACTTATTACAAAGCTGAACAAAGACGGCACCTATGTGAGCGGTGGACCGGGTACGATGATCACGAAATAAACTGCCATTTTTATGGTAATAATAAGACTGAATCGATTGCCGAAAATAAATTTTTTTACGAGGAAAAAAGATGTTTAGAAAAACAAAAATTGTTTGTACTTTAGGACCTTCAACAGATAAGGAAGGTGTATTAAAACGCCTGATCGAAGAGGGAATGAACGTTGCCCGTTTTAATTTTTCCCATGGTGACCATGAGGAGCAGTTAGGACGCCTTCAGATGTTACAGAAACTTCGTAAGGAATTAAAGCGTCCAGTCGCAGCACTGCTTGACACAAAAGGACCGGAGATCCGCCTGAGAGATTTTACGGACGGAAAAGTCGAGCTTAAGGATGGACAGACTTTTACCCTGACAACCGATGAGATTATGGGAGATGCAAAACGTGTTTCCATTACTTATAAAAACCTGCCGGAGGATGTAAAACCGGGAGATCGCATTCTGATCGATGATGGTCTGATCGGAATGGAAGTAAAAGAAATCAAGGTGACATCTGGTGCAAAGGCAGATAAAGATGGCAATAAGCCAAAAGATATCATCTGCCAGGTGTTAAATGGCGGTGTGATCTCCAACAGAAAAGGCGTGAACGTTCCGAATGTAGAATTGTCCATGCCATATATCAGCGAAAAAGATTATGGTGATATCGTATTTGCGGTAGAGCATGATTATGATTTTATTGCTGCATCTTTTGTCCGTACCGCAGATGATGTGCTTGCAATCCGCAAGATCCTTGCAGAAAAAGGCGGCGAGGATATCAATATCATTGCAAAAATTGAAAATATGCAGGGTGTACAGAATATTGACGATATTATCCGTGTTTCCGATGGAATCATGGTAGCGCGTGGTGATATGGGTGTTGAGATCCCGTTAGAGGATGTACCGGTGATCCAGAAGATGATCATTAAAAAAGTATACGATGCAGGCAAGAAGGTTATCACAGCGACTCAGATGCTTGATTCCATGATGAAACATCCGCGTCCGACCAGAGCAGAGGCAACTGACGTTGCAAATGCAATCTACGACGGAACCAGTGCGATCATGCTCTCCGGAGAGACAGCTGCAGGTATGTATCCGATCGAGGCTTTAAAGACCATGGTGCGTATTGCAGTCCGTACGGAACAGGATATCAATTACTTACAGCGTTTTAAAATGCGCAAAACCATGAGCAACCCGGATGTGACCAATGCAATCTCCCATGCGACATGTACAATGGCGGGAGATTTGAATGCGGCAGCAATCATCACGGTAACAAAATCAGGACGTACCGCCCGCATGGTTTCCAAATATCGTCCAAACTGTCCGATTATCGGAGGATGTCTGACAGAAAAGATTTACCGTCAGCTTGCATTATCCTGGGGTGTGATCCCGCTTATGATCGAGGAAAAGACACAGGCAGAAGAACTGTTTGACTATGCAGTCGATGCAGCAGAAGCAGCAGGAATCATTTCCAAAGGAGATGTTGTTGTCTTAACCGCAGGAGTTCCTCTTGGTGTATCCGGTACGACCAACCTGATCAAGGTGCAGGTGGCAGGACATATCTTAGTGGAGGGACAAGGAATCGGAACACAGAAGATTTCTGCAAATCTCTGCGTTTGTCACAATGAAGAAGATCTTAAAAACTTTAAAGTCGGGGACATCATTGTTGCAAAAGATACCAGCAATGCCATGATGACACAGATGCGTGAGGCATCCGGACTCATCGTGGAAGCATCCGGTGAAAACTGCCACGCAGCAATCGCAGGATTAAGCCTTGATATTCCGGTTCTGATAGGTGCTAAACATGCGCTTGATGTCTTAAAATCCAGTGCATATGTAGAATTGGATTGTGAGAACGGACTTGTGACAGCAAATTAATTTGCAACAAATTTTGTTAACTGGAAATAGAAGATTAAAGTGAAAGAGAAAAGGATATGAAAGGCTCTAGAGAGGGTCTGCATATCCTTTTTTCCATATTCCGGTCCAGTATAGCAGATACAGGATTATGGCAGAGGTTCCATTACTGATTACAACGGAATACCAGACGGATGCCACTCCCATATGAAATACATTTGCGCATATCCAAAGAGACAACAGACGGAATAGCCATATCCGGGAAGCATCTACGAGCATTGTGATCAGTGTATGCCCACATCCCTGGAACAATCCCTGTGATACATTATAAAAAGCGTTTGTAAAGCACCAGAATGCAATAATGGATAAATAGTCTGCAGCCAGAGGGATGACTTTGGCATCTGTTGAAAAGAATGATACCATAGTCTGGGAAACAGGGCGTCTTGAAAAAATGAATCCCAGAATAAGTAAAAATAAGGTGCACATTTTTAATGAATAATGGAAGGTTTTCTTCGCCCGCTCTGTGTTTCCGGCTCCCATATTTTGTCCAACTATAGTAGAAACGGCGGAACCGACACCACTGGCTGGCATTGTGATAAGACTGTTGATTTTGTTGCCAATACCATAGGCGCTGGTTGCAATATAACCATAAACATTTACATTTCTGGTCATGATCAGCGTACCTAGCTGCATGGTGCTGCCGCCAATCGCAGTTGGCAGACCAATTTTGATAATGGCGCGTATCATTTTTTGGTCAAAGACAAAATTTTTAAAAGAAATCCGTATGAGCTGATTTGATTTTGTAAGAAGGATCAGTCCAATGAGAGCGCAGGGGATTTTTGCTATAAGCGTGGCAAATGCTGCGCCTCCGATTCCAAAGTGGAACACAATGAGGAAAAGAGGATCTAATATCAGATTGATCATGATACCAAGCAGATTGAGAAGCATGGGTTTTACAGTGTCCCCCTGCGCCTGTTTCACGGCTGTGAATAAATTGATCATGAACAGAAATGGCATATCAAGGACCACAATTCTTAAATAAGTAAGACCGTACTCATAGACCACTCCCCTGGCACCGAGCCAAGTGACTAATGCCGGGGATATCAGCCAGCACAGTAATGCACAGATGAGGGAGAAACCAAGGGATGTAATACAGATATGATTTGCCATTTTGTTTGCCTGTTCATCTTTTCTGGCACCAAGGTATTGCGATATAAGAATTGCACCTGCGGTTGTTATGCCGCTGCCAAAACTGTTAAGGATATTTTGAAATGGTGATACGAGCGTTATGGCAGACTGGTTTTCTGTTCCGATCCGTCCAAGCCAGAATGTGTCCGTAAGATTATACATCGACTGGATAAAACTATTGATCATGACCGGAACGGCGAGCATAAGGATTGTCTGGGACAGGTTTCCATTTAGAATCATATTTCGTTTATTTTCAGATATTTGTTTTGGCATAGGATCTCCTTGTGGATTTATAAAATATGTTGACAGGTTGTATTCATATGGTTCATAATATGACAAAAAAACAGTATATTCCTTGAAAAAAATGATAAAAACGCATAAAAGTACAGAAAAATGGAGAATTATATGTTTCAGGATATGTCAAAAGATTTTGATATTAAGAAGATCAGAAGAAGTAATACGATATCTGAAAGTAATTGCGAGCCACATGTACATCCATTTCATGAAATTTTTTATCTTTCCAGTGGAGAGTGCACCAGCTTTATTGATCACAATATCTATAAGTTTGGAAAAGGTGATCTTGTAATCGTTCCGGGTGGCTGTCTGCATAAGACAGTATATACCGGGAAAGGAATTCATGAAAGGATTGTTATCAGTTTCCGGCAGGAGATTACGGATTGGATCAAAGAACAGATCGGAGCGGAATATTTTAAGAACTGTATGGTTCCGGGGGTAATCAATATACCGGAAAAACGCAGAAACTATGTGGATTCCCTGCTGGATAAGTTAATGTTTGAAAATGATACGCCGGACATATTATCAACGGCATTTATAAAAGCAGGACTTGTTGAACTTTTGCTGTTTATCATAAGATGCAAGGAGTATGAGGACAATGTTATAAAAGAGATTGATGTTGATAACCGAAAAATCCAGGAAGTTGCAACATATATTTTTGAACATTATACAGAAAATATTTTACTGGAAGATGTGGCGGATAAATTTGACATGAGTAAGTCATTTTTGTCTAAGAGATTTAAGACAGCGACGGGGTTCGGGTTTAAAGAATATATTATTAATCTCCGGATACAGAATGCATGCAGGCTGCTGCTGGAAACGAATAAATCTATTACAGATATTGCTTTTGAATGTGGATTTAATGACAGTAACTATTTTGGGGATTCATTTCGAAAGATAAAAGGTATATCACCACGCAAATACAGAAAAAATGAAACATTTTAGTTTGGGATGCAAAAGAAGCCTTCATTAAAAGAAGGCTTCTTTTGGCAGGTAAAGACAGGCAGGGAGGTTAGCCCATCGTTACTTCTACATTTACATCTTTCTTTTCAGCCGAGAATGGAATCGTATTTCCCTCTACCGGCTGTCCATCCACGATCATGGAAACCACACCTTTTTCTACATGATTTGGATTCTTTACGGTGATATGGTAGCTGACACCGCGGAAATCACGTTTTGCGGTAAATCCATCTAATTTGGATGGAATACAAGGATCAACAGTCAGACCGTCATAATCCGGGCGGATACCAAGGATAAACTGGGAAACATCAAGGAAGGTCCATGCGGCGGTTCCTGTCAGCCAGCTGTTCTTTGCCTCACCGAAGTTCGGGGCGTCTTTTCCGGCAATCATCTGGGAGTATACATAAGGCTCTGTGCGGTGGATCTCGCTGATATCCTCAATGTATGCAGGACAGGTTCTTGTATATACCTGCCAGGCACGGTTGCCTCTGCCAATTACAGTCTCCGCGATAGAGATCCATGGGTTGTTGTGACAGAAGATACCTGCGTTTTCTTTGTATCCTGGTGGATAAGAAGAAATCTCACCAAGTTCCACATGATATCTGTGGTAAGGCGGCTGTAACAGTACGATACCGTATTTCGTGTCGAGATATTTTTCGACGGATTCCATTGCCTTTAAGCAGCAGCCTTCCTCTAAACCAATCTCAGCCATAACACAGAAGCCCTGTGGCTCAATAAAGATCTTGCCATCTTCGCATTCTTTTGAACCGATCTTATTTTTGTAATGATCGTAAGCACGCAGATACCATTCGCCATCCCAGCCGGCATCCATAACGGTTTTTTCCATCTCTGCGATTGCTTTCTCTGCAAGTTCTGCTTCCTCCGTCATGCCCTGATGGCGGCAGATTGCTGCATAATCTTTTCCGTAGCGGACAAACATACCTGCGATAAATACGGATTCAGCATTCGGGCCTTCGGAAGGACCAAAAGTCTGGAAAGATTCACCCGGCTCAGTCGAGAAGCAGTTTAAGTTGAGACAGTCGTTCCAGTCGGCACGTCCGATCAGCGGTAAATTGTGCGGTCCCAGATGTTCCATTGTATAATGGAAGGAACGGCGCAAATGCTCCATGAAAGTGGTTGCTTTGGAAGCATCGCTGTCATATGGTGTCATCTCGTCGAGAATTGAGTAATCGCCGGTCTCTTTGATATAAGCTGCAGTTCCGGCGATCAGCCATAACGGATCATCGTTAAAGCCGCTTCCGATGTCAGAGTTGCCTTTTTTGGTGAGCGGCTGATACTGATGATAAGCACTTCCGTCCTCGAACTGGGTAGCTGCGATATCTAAGATACGCTCTCTCGCACGGTCAGGGATCAGATGTACGAAACCGAGCAGATCCTGACAGGAATCACGGAATCCCATGCCACGGCCGATACCGGACTCAAAGTAAGATGCGGAACGGCTCATGTTAAAGGTAACCATACACTGATACTGGTGCCAGATGTTTACCATACGGTCTAATTTCTCCTCACTGGAAGAAATGGTAAAATGGGACAGCAGTTCGTTCCAGTAATCTTTTAATTTGACGAGTGCTGCGTCTGCTTTTTCTGCGGTATCAAAACGGGAGAGAAGTTCATCGGCACGTTTGCGGTTGATGACTCCATCCTCAGCACGTCCAACCCATTTTTCCTCTACCGGATTCTCAACATAACCAAGTACGAAAACGTAGGTCTTTGTCTCGCCCGGAGCAAGAGATACTTCAAGGTGGTGGGAACCGATCGGTGCCCAGCCGCTTGCAACAGAATTCTTTGAAGTTCCGTTTACAACAACTTCCGGAGCAGAGTTTTCACCGTAAGCGCCTAAGAACGAGTCACGGTCTGTATCAAAACCGGCGATCGGAGCGTTGACAGCGTAAACAGCGTAATGATTTCTGCGCTCTCTGTATTCGGTCTTATGATAAAGAGCAGAACCGTGGATCTCAACCTCACCGGTGGAGAAGTTACGCTGGAAGTTGGTCATATCGTCCATTGCGTTCCACAGGCAGAACTCTACATATGAGAAAACAGAAAAATTGCGGATTTCATTGCTCTCATTGGTAAGGGAGAGTTTGCCGACTTCACATGTCTCACCGACCGGAACAAAAGAGGTAAGCTCTGCGGTCAGTTTATTTTTGGTTCCTTTAAATACGGAATAACCCATACCGTGACGGCAGCTGTAAGCATCCAGTTCTGTTTTGGAAGGCATCCAGCCCGGATTCCAGATCGTGTCACCATCTTTAACATAGTAGTAATGTCCATTGGAATCGAGCGGTACATTATTATAACGGTATCTGGTCAGGCGGAGTAACTTTGCATCTTTGTAGAAACTGTAACCGCCGCAGGTGTTTGAGATCAGGGAAAAGAAGTTCTCGGAACCAAGGTAGTTGATCCATGGCAGTGGTGTTTTTGGAGATGTGATGACATATTCTTTGTTGGTGTCATCGAAATAACCGAATTTCATAATAAAATCCTCCATATACATAAATATTGATAAGTAACGATTTCGAAAACGATTAAGTTTTCATCCTTTAATAAAAAGTATATATTCAGAAAGAATAAAAATCAATACAAAACATTGAAAAACAGGCAAATATAGCAGATTAGACAAAAAAAATATACTTTTATGGATGAAAGCGACAATAGCTATTTTCTGATGAATAATTAAAATATTTTACGAAAACGTATAAGAATTAGATACAAAGTACTGAGATTACAGATAATTGGTCTAATATTTAATGTAAAAATGCACAAAAACTACTGCAAAAAAGTGTAAAAAGCGACGAATTGCCAAAAACCAGTTGCAATTTGCTTATGGATGACATATAGTAAAAGTACGAAAACGATTAAGAAATATTTCAGAAACAGGATTTCGTTTTCGAAGAGAAGCTGGAGGTTTCCATGGTATCATTAAAAACGATTGCAGAGAAATGTGGAGTATCTACTGCCACCGTAAGCAAGGCTTTAAATGACCAGAGAGATATCAGCGAAGAGACAAAGAGCCGTGTCAGAAAGACAGCAGAAGCACTTGGTTATTTTCCAAATGCGGCGG
>UMJQ01030334.1_pt1 | contig 12364 bp, 9 predicted proteins | sample 1966101 | NCBI WGS metagenome assembly UMJQ01 (sample SAMEA4836154, study PRJEB28245) | human gut metagenome | biome: gut microbiome; material: fecal sample | place: Denmark | collected 2008
GCGCGCCGCGCGTGATTCACCGGAGGGCTTTCGCATGCCCTGGCGCCACGACCGGGCTTGCGGGGGCTCTTGCTCTAGAACAGGCCGTCCTCGTCATCGGCTTTGGGGCCGCGGTCGACGTAGAGCTTATGCGTGCGCTTTTCCAGAACGAACGCCACGATGGCGAAGATCAGGACGCCGGCGGCAAAGAGGACAGCGACGCCCGTGCGGGTGCCAAAAAGAAAGGTGAAGATCTGGTCCATTACGCTGTCCTGCTTTCTTGCTGGAATACATGGCGAAATACGGTCACCAGTATATACTTGCACTGCGCAATCTTGCACCCTTGCATTCGGCGGGGCGTGTGGCGATAGACGTTGCGGTGCGGATACGACGAATACGGAGGCATCATGCTCGATATCAAATTTGTTCGCGAGAATCCCGAGGCGCTCGACGCCGCCATGGCCAACCGCCAGGGCAGCTGGGATCGCGAGCGCTTCTTTGCGCTCGACGAGGAGCGTCGCTCCGTCATCACGCAGGTCGAGGAGCTCCAGGCCACGCGCAACGCCGAGTCCAAGAAGATCGGCGCGCTCATGAAGGAGGGTAAGCGCGAGGAGGCCGAGGCTGCCAAGGAGGCCGTGCGCCAGGTGAACGAGCAGATCGAGGGTCTGGCCGAGCGCCGCTCCGAGCTCGATGCCGAGGTCGCCGACTTCATGGCGCGCATCCCCAACATCCCCTGCGAGGCCACGCCCGTGGGTAAGGACGAGAACGAGAACCCCGAGCGCCGTCGCGTGGGCGAGCCCCGTGACTTTGCCGCCGAGGGCTTTGAGCCCAAGGCCCACTGGGACCTGGGTACCGAGACCGGCATCCTGGATTTCGACCGCGGCGCCAAGCTCTCCGGTGCCCGCTTTACCGTGCTCTCCGGTGCCGGAGCCACGCTCGACCGCGCCTTGCAGAACTTCTTCCTCAACACGCACATCTCCCGCGGCTTCAAGGAGTTCATCCCGCCGGTGATCGTGAACCGCGAGATCATGTACGGCACGGGCCAGCTGCCCAAGTTCGAGGATGACGCGTACCACACCGGCGAGGACCAGTTCCTGATCCCCACCGCCGAGGTCGCCCTCACCAACTTGCATGCCGGCGAGGTGCTCGACGCCAGCCAGCTGCCCATGTGCTACACCGCGGGCACCCCGTGCTTCCGCGAGGAGGCCGGCTCGGCTGGTCGCGATACCCGCGGCATCATTCGCCAGCACCAGTTCACCAAGGTCGAGATGGTCAAGTTCGCCCGTCCCGAGGAGTCTGACGCCGAGCTCGAGAGCATGGTCGCCGAGGCCGAGTTCATCCTGCAGCAGTTTGGCCTGCCGTACCGCGTGATCAGCCTGTGCACCGGTGACCTGGGCTTCTCCGCGCGTCAGACCTACGACATCGAGGTGTGGCTGCCCAGCTACAACGCGTACAAGGAGATTTCCTCCTGCTCCAACTGCGGTGACTTCCAGGCCCGTCGTGCCAACATCAAGTACCGCGACCCCGAGAACTTCAAGGGCACGCGCTTTGTGCACACCCTGAACGGCTCGGGTCTGCCCACCGGCCGCACCATGGCCGCCATCATGGAGAACTACCAGAACGCCGACGGTTCCATCACGGTGCCCGAGGTGCTGCGTCCCTACATGGGCGGCATGGAGAAGATTGAGCCGCTGGCGTAGAACAACTCCAGCAGAATGCACGCCTATGGGCGGCATCCGTTCGCGGGTGCCGCTTTTTCTTTGGGCAAAGGGGGGCGGCGGATTCGCGGGGCGATGTGAGAAGTCGGGGCTTTGAAACCGTCGGCTCGTTTCAAACCGTGGTTTCGTCACATTGCATGGGCGTTGCCGTGCGAAAAATGAGTACCGGCGCATTGTTGGTAATCTTATGGCCGTGCAGACTGCGATGCCAACCACATGGAGATGGTCGTATGCCCCTTGTTAGCGTCAGGCCGAACAACGCCTACAAAGGCGACACATTCGAGGAACTTTTGGCGAAAGTCGATGTGGTCGCGGTCGATTTGGACGGTACGTTACTCAATGCTCGCGCCGACGTCGACGACTTGACGGCGAGCGCGATTCGCCGCGCATCTGCAGCCGGCATCCGTGTGATTCCGGCGACAGGCCGAGTGCTCTCGGTTCTGCCGGAGACGTTGACGGCGATTCAAGACATCGAATATGCCGTGTGCTGCGCCGGTGCTACGGTCCTGCGCATGGACGAGTCGAGAGACTTTTGCTCTGCGTTGAAGGATGACGGATTCGAACCTAATGAGGCGGCTGAGATCGTTGGTATGCTCATCCATCGCTATCGTGGGGATGTGCTGGTAGACTTTTCATGCGAGGGAGTCATGTACTCCGAACGCAGCATGCTGGCGAAGCTTGAGTCTTTCGACGTTCCCGGTCTCTCTATCGCCTACGTGCGTCGATCACGAAGACAGGTCGACGATCTCGTGCATGCCGCGAGCCTCGCATCGGCGCCCGTCGGGCGCATTAACATATTTACGAGAGACGAGCGGATGCGACTTGAGATCATGTCTACACTCTCCGAGGAAAGATCGTATGAACTAGGTAATTCCCTGAAACACAATATCGAAATCAACCCCCAGGGGACCAGCAAATGGCGAGGCCTGACATGGCTATGCGACCATCTCGGCATCTCGCGTGATCGCATTATGGCGGTGGGGGACAGCTCGAACGATATCGATATGCTGTCTCGCGCATGGGTGGGAGTCGCCATGAAGAACGCATCCCGGGATGCCTTGGCGGCGGCGGACGCCCGGACGGTCTGGGCGAACGACGAATCGGGTGTCGCCCGACTGTTGTCCGAGATGGTGGATATACGGCAATCTCACCTATGAGGATAGCCTGGAGCACCTGAAACAAATTCAAATCATGGATGCGCCGACGGTTGGTTGACGCCTATGAACGGCTGGGTTCCCCGGTCTTTTCGGTCATTGCTGAAACATAGTACCAATATTATCGATGTATGCTGACATGTTTGTGTTTGCTCTGTTTAATACAACTTGAAAGGAGGTTTCGATGCCGATTAAGGGGTTGTTACTGGGGTTACGGGAGCTCCGGCACAGCACTAGCCCCGCAATTCGCGACGTGGCGGAAACCATCGAGCGTGATCCGGGGAAGATGGCCGGCTTGAGCGTTCGCGATCTTGCTGCTGCCAGCCGCACGTCACCCTCTTCGGTTGTCCGGCTGTGCAGGAAATTGGGATGCGAGGGCTACCGTGAGTTTCAACGGGAGCTCGTGTATGAGTTGGCCTCCATGGATGGCATCAATGACGTGGCGCTCGAGGATATCGTTCCCGATGACGATGCAGACAGCGTCTTGGTCAAAGTGCTGCAAAGCGATGTGAGATCCATGGAGGCAACGGCACGCCTAGTCGATTCTTCCATTCTGATGGAATGCGCGCGCGTTATCGCCGATTGCCGGACGGTCAATTTGTACGGTGTCGGGGCGTCGTTGCTGGTCGCCCATGACCTGCAATCGAAGCTCGAGCGCGTCGATAAAGTCTGTCGGATCCAGGACGACTGGCATGGACAGCTGCTGAGCGCTCGCAATTTACATTCCGATGACGTGGCGGTGGTGTTCAGTTACTCCGGACTCACGGAGGAGATGCTTATCGTGGCGCGTCACGCGAGAAGGCATGGTGCGACGGTCATCGCCGTAACAAGGGCCATCGGCAGCGATTTGGCAGACGAGTCTGATTTGGTCCTCGGCGTGGCATCGAGCGAGCCGTTGGTCCGCAGTGGTGCCATGGGATCGCGGATGTCCCAGCTTTTGGTCGTGGATGCCCTGTACGCGATGTACGTGATCCAAGACTACGAGCGGTGCAGCCAGATCATGCTTCGGAATTTCAGCGAGAAAAATTCGAGAGGAGATGCGGGTGATTGATTTGGGGGGATTGTCGACCGAGGGCCGCAATCCGGAAACGATGGATTTGGACACTATGTCATCGCTCGAGATTGTCGAAGTGATGAATCGCGAGGACGCACGGGCCGTCGCCTCTGTCACCGGGATGCTGCCGCGTGTCGCTCAGGCGGCAGACTGGGCAATAGAGGCCATCTCCTCAGGTGGTAGGTTGATTTACGTGGGCGCGGGTACGAGCGGTAGGCTGGGCGTGCTGGACGCTGTCGAGTGCCCGCCGACGTTCGGAGTGTCGCCCGACGTGGTGGTCGGCCTTATCGCCGGCGGCGAGGATGCGTTCGTCAAAGCGGTAGAGGGCGCTGAGGACGACATGGCGCTGTGCGTCGACGATCTGAAGGAGATCGATCTAAAGCCTCGAGACGTCGTAATCGGTTTGGCTGCGAGCGGTCGCACCCCCTACGTCATCGGGGGGCTTCGGTATGCGCGCGAGCTCGGATGCAAGACCGTTGCAATCGCCTGCAACCGGGATTCCCAAATCGGGCACGAGGCCGACCTCGCAATCGAGCCTGTGCCGGGTCCAGAAGTACTTACGGGCTCCACCCGACTCAAGGCGGGCACGGTACAGAAGCTGATTCTGAACATGATCTCGACGGCGACTATGGTGGGGATCGGCAAGGCGTATGAGAACCTGATGGTAGACGTCCAGCAGACGAACGAGAAGCTACGGGCGCGGGCGCAAAACATTGTCATGGAGGCGACCGGTTGCACGCGCGAAGAGGCGGTTGCGGTGCTTGCAGATGCGGGAGGCCGAGTGAAGACGGCCGTCGTAATGGTGCTCGCGGGCTTGGATGTCCGGGAGGCGGAGTCGGCACTCGAGGATTCCCACGGGCATGTCCGGGGCGCCGTGGTGGATGAGGTCGCCTATGTGAGTGCCCACGTTGCTGACGCCGGCACGATGAGGGCGGTATGGAGGTTTCTGAACGAGCGCATGCCCGAGATCGGATACGTCCCGTATGAGAGTTATGACCGTTTTGAAGAGCAAGTCCTCTCGAACCCGGAGTTCGATCCGAAGGGTTTCAAGATCGCACTCGAGAAGGGTGAGGTTGTCGGGGTTTGCGGCGTGTTGAGTTGTAGCGATCTGCTTCCCACGGAAATTCGCGAGGAGATGCCTTCGTATTTGTACTTGTTGGCCGTCGATCCCCATTATCGTCGCCGGGGGATTGGCTCAGAGATGCTGGCGCAAGCAGAAGCCTATGCCCTCGAACAGGGAAATTGGGGGCTTCGCGTTTCCCATAAGTGCCCCATTAAGTTCGCATGGAAGCTTTCGGGCCATGATGCTCAGCACAACAAAGCGCCTGGTGTTCTGGCGGACACTGAGGGTGAATCGTTTCTGGTCAAACGCGGCTTTGTCGTCGAGGCAACGGAGATCTCCTACTACATCGACCTGGCATCCTATGAGCTCTCCCAGGACATGCTCGAGGAGCGCGGTCGCCTTCGGGAAATGGGTTATACCATCGGGTATTTCGATCCCGCTCGACATGGGGGTCAAGACGAGATGTTCGACCGGTTGGGCGATGAGTCGTATCGGAAGAAATTTCGAGCGGCGTTGCTGGAGGGCTCTGACATCCTCGTGGCGCTTCACGACGACCGCACGGTATGCGGAATCGCAGGCGCGTTGTCGGTTGAGGGGACAGGACGTGGCTTTTTCCAGGGCCTCGCAGTTGATCCTGCACATGGCGGAAAAAAGCTCGGCAACGTTTTGTTTTTTACTCTTTGCGAAGAACTGAAGAGGAAGGGGGCTCACTATATGACGTTCTTCGTGGATGACGACAACTATGCTCGGAAGATTTACGACCGGGCCGGTGGTGTCGTGGCGGATAGCTGGAAGATCATGGCAAAGAAAGGTGGGTCCGATCATGAGTAACGAACAGTTGGCTCGAGAAATTGTAGACAGCGTTGGCGGAAAAAATAACCTTACGTTCCTCGAGAACTGCATGACGCGCGTGCGTATTGACGTCCGCAATCCCGAGGCAGTTGATGTCGAGCGTTTGAAGATGCTCGACGGCATCATGGGTGTCGTATGCGAGAACGATAACATCCAGCTCGTGGTGGGCACGGGCAAGTGCGTCAAGATCGTGAAGGCGATTGAGGACCTGACCGGATTCAAACAGGGGCTTTCCGCCGAGGCTGCAGAGCGCAAGCGGGCGAATGACGCCAAGAATGAGACCCCTGTCAAGCTGCTGCTGAAGAATATCGCCCAGGTGTTCGTCCCGATTATTCCGGCATTCGTCTCCTGTGGTCTGCTGCTCGCGATCTATGAGTTCTGCGGCGTGTTTGCCCCCGAGCTTCAGGCGTCTGCATTTGGTCATATCCTGAATGCCGTCGCATCCTCGGTGTTCACCATTCTTCCCATCATCGTCGGCTACAACGCGGCAAAGCAGTTTGGCGGCACCGCGATAATTGGTGCCGTGCTGGCTTCAATCTTGAATGCCGAGGCGATCACCGGCATTTCTCTGTTCGGTATCGAGTTCGCCGCGGGACGGGGTGGAATCATCGCCGTACTGGTCGCCGCCGCCCTCGGCGCGCAGTTCGAGAAGCAGCTGCGCAAGGTCGTTCCAGACTTCCTCGACTTGTTTCTCACGCCCTTGGTCACTGTGTTTGTGATGACGTTCGCCAGCCTCTTGATATTCCAGCCCATCGCTGGCTTCGTTTCGACAGCCGTGGGCGATTTTGTCAGCTATATCATCTATAACGCTCCAGCCCTTGCCGGTTTGGCAACCCTTGTGTATCTGCCGCTCGTTATGACCGGCATGCACCATGGTCTGATCGCGGTTAATGCTCAGCTTATCGCGGACTTTGGGGTGACGTACCTTCTGCCAGTCACGTGCATGGCGGGTGCTGGTCAGGTTGGAGCCGCGCTGTACGTGTATCTCAAGACCAAGAACAAAAGCCTTAAGAAGATTTGCCGCAATGCGCTGCCGGTCGGCGTTCTCGGTATCGGCGAGCCGCTGATGTGGGGCGTGACCATTCCCCTTGGCAAGCCGTTCATCGCCTCGTGCATAGGTGGAGCCGTCGGAGGAAGTGCCATGGCTATGATGCATGTCGCTGCCCTCATCCCCGAGCTTTCAGGCATTCAGCTGTCCCTGATTACTACGAGCCCCATAAAGTATCTTATCGGTCTTGCAATTTCCTATGCTGCGGGCTTCGTGGTGTGTATGATTCTCGGTTTCGATGATCCAGCGGAAGAAGCTGAGTAAAGCTCCTCTAAGCGTCTTACTTCCGAACGGGGTGTAGCCCTTGATCGGGGGATGCCCACCTCTATTGTGGACAAAACGGGATGATTGCATAAATGCAATCATCCCGTTTTGCATTGGCTACATTGCACTCGCATAATAGCTTGGATGTTTGCGTAGCCTATGGGGCACACAGCAAGGTAACAGCTAATGAGCTGTTACCTCGTCGCCCGCGGACTGTGAGTGGCTCCAGCTTAAACCTCCCAGCTCCTCCTCATACTTGTAGAGAATCCGTTCGAAGGCGAGGATGCAGCAGCCAGTAAAACTTCCCGGTCTGCTGTTGGAATTGTCTAACGGCTGATCATCCTCGACGAGGAACAGCATGTCCGCTAAATCAACGATTGGATTGTTCGTATTTCCTACAAATGCCGCAACGGGTATTCCGCGGGCGACGCATTCTTGAGCGGCATGAACGGCGGCTGGGGTTCGTCCCGATTTTGAGACGATGATCATGAGCGAGAGATGGTCGTGCATCATGGTTGCGAATTGATCTGAGTACAGATAGTCCTGCTCGACGGCAGGATAACCCCGTCCCAGTAGTTTATGTTGCATGTATTCACTGATGAGGTGCGAATACCCCTCCCCTTTAAGCCCTATCAGCTCTTTGCGGTCGAGCAGGTCGTAAAAGCGAGCAAGGTGCTCCGCATCGTAGGTGAGCGACGCGCGGAGCTCATTCGAAGATATGATCGACTGGTCCTGATCGGCGGTGCGCGTTTTGAGGGCATAAACCATCTCGCGAAATCCGCTGTATCCAAGTTTCTTCGAGGCGCGGGTCACGGTAGTCATGCTTGTGAAGCAGGAGCTTGCAATCTCCCTGATTGACACCTCTTGATTTTTGTCTAGGTGTTCGAGTACATGAAGCACGACATCGTGTTCGGTGGTTGTGAGTCTTGCCGTGGGAAAGAGTTTAAATACGCGGTCGTTGCGAACGGTTTCCATAACGCGTCCTTTCCTTGTAATGGGCATCTGGGGTTGTAGAAGCCGTATTGAATACGAGGGTAATTATTTACGTATTTCGGTGTTCTTATCACGCGGTAGCGTGAATTCTCGCTTTGTAGAATCGCAGTTAGCCGCAATGGCGGTTGGTTGGGGGTACGTGCGACAAAGATATCACGTACGACGTAGAGTAAGGAGTTGATTCGACATGGCTGCTGCTGAGGGTAAGAAACGCCGCATCGGCATGGCCGAGTTCCAGAGGTTCGGCGGAGCAATGCTGACGCCCGTCCTCTTCTTCATGTTCTCGGGCATTGTCGTCGCCGTTACATCCGTCCTCACCAATCCGATGCTGGTTGGTGAAATCGCGAATGAGGGCACCGCGTGGAATGGGTTCTGGAATACGGTTGCCAACGGCGGATGGACGGTCTTCAACAACATGGAGATCCTATTCGCCATCGGCCTCGCATACGGCCTGTCCAATGAGGCAAAGGGACGGGCAGCGCTTGAAGCCTTCGTGCTGTACATGACCTTCAACGTTTTCATCAACAACCTTCTGACTTTCTTCGGCCCCATGTTCCACGTGGATCTTGCGACTGCGGAGACCGGCATCAAGGCGATTGGTGGCGTGACCACCCTCGACACAGGCTTCCTGGGCGCGATCCTGGTTTCCGGCGTAATCGTTGCTCTCCACAACCGCTTCTTCAACAAGCGCCTTCCCGAGTGGCTTGGCATCTTCCAGGGCTCCGCATTGGTGGCTGCCGTTGGTTTCCCGGTCATGCTCGCCCTCGCTTTTGCGTTCTGCCTCGTTTGGCCCACAGTCCAGGCTGGCATCAATCAGCTGCAGTATTTCATGTCCAATGCGGGTCTTCTCGGCGTTTGGGTCTTCACCTTCCTTGAGAAGGCGTTGCTTCCGACCGGCCTGCACCACTTCATCTACTCGCCGTTCCAGTATGGTCCGGCGGTTGTCGAGGGCGGCATCACGTATTACTGGATGGAGCATCTTCAGCAATTCGCCTCTTCGAGCGAAAGCCTGACGACCCTGTTCCCCGCTGGTGGATTCCAGCTCCAGGGCCTTTCGAACTTCTTCGGAATCCCTGGCATCGCGCTGGCCTTCTACTTCACCTCCCGCAAGGAGAACCGCAAGAAAATGCTCGCACTGTGCATCCCCGGTGTTATCACGGCGGCGCTCTGCGGCATTACCGAGCCCTTCGACTACACGTTCCTGTTTGTTGCACCAGTGCTTTTCTTCGTGCACGCCTTCCTTGCGGCTACGTTCGCAACCGTTCAGTACGCCTTCGGTTTGTCTGGTGATTTCGGCGGAGGCCTGATCGACGTGTTCGCCAAGAACGTCATTCCCTTGGGCCAGAATCACCTGATGACCTACGTCGTGATGTTCGCCATTGGCTTGGTTTCGATCGCCGTGTACTTTATCGTCTTCCGTTACCTGATTCTCAAGTTCGACTTCCAGACCCCCGGTCGTGGAGAGGACATCGAATTCCATACGAAGAGTGACTATCGCGAGAAGATGGCTGCCGGCAAGGAATCGAACGCCGTTTTCGTCGATGAGGCTGCCGGTTATCTTGTCGCCTTCGGCGGCGCGGCGAACATCGTGTCCGTCACGAATTGCATGACTCGCCTGCGCGTATCGGTTTCAGATGAGACGCTGGTGAAGGACGACAAGGCGTTTCTGGAATGGGGAGCAAAGGGCGTCGTTCGCAACGGTGATGCCTTCCAAGTTATCGTGGGGCTTTCCGTTCCACAGGTGACCGAAGCGTTTAAAGACCTTGTAAGCGGTAAGACCGAGATGCCGTCCGGTATCGAATAGCAAACAGCGACGAGGGGGCGCGTCTCGGCGCCCCTTCAGATGGGAAGTGATCATATGAAACTGGCGGTTATCGGCGGCGGCGGCGTTCGCTCCATGTTCCTGGCCAAGAGCCTGGCGCAGCAGGCGGGCAAGCTCGGAATCAAAACGCTCGTGTTTATGGACAACGACAGCGAGAAGCTGCGGATTTACGGGACCCTCGCGCGTCATGTTTCGAACATGCTCGACCCTAACCTCGAGTTCATCATGACCGAAGATGCGGTCGAGGCGGTGCGTGACGCCGACTATGTCATCACCACCATCCGTGTGGGCGGCGACCACATGCGCGTTCGCGATGAGCGTCTCGCGCTTGCTCACAATGTGCTGGGGCAAGAGACGACGGGTGCTGCCGGCGTTTCTTTCGCGATGCGCTCAATCCCGGCGCTTGCTCACTACTGCGAGCTTATTAAGGAGTACGCAAAACCTGGTGTAAAGGTGTTCAACTTCACGAACCCGGCGGGTGTAGTGTCCCAGGCCCTGCACGATATGGGGTATACGTTCACCTACGGTATCTGCGATGCGCCTAGTGGCATGCTCCGTCAGTTTGCGAAAGTTCTCAATGCCGACCCGGAATCTGTGTACGGCGAGTGCTATGGACTGAACCATCTATCGTTCTTCTCGAGTATTACGGACGGTGATCGCGAGGTGTTGCCCGAGCTGATGGAGATGGACGAGGTATACCATGCAACGGACATGCACTTCTTCGATAAAGACTTGGTGCGCAGCCGCAAGGCTATCCTCAATGAGTATCTGTACTACTTCTACTATCGTGAGCGCGCTGTTGAGAATATCCAGCGTGCAGGTATCACGCGAGGAGAAACCATTGAGGAGATCAACAGGGCTATGACGGAGGAGCTCTCCGTGATTGACATCGATGCTGATTTTGACCGTGCGCTTGAGGTTTATGAGAAGTGGTATGGCAAGCGCGAGAACGCGTATATGGCCAACGAGACGGGCATCAAGCGCGAGGAGCCTTGGAGCTTCGACGTGTTCAGTCCTGACGCCGGTGGATATGCAGGCGTCGCGCTGCGCTATATCGAGCTTGAGCGCTCCGGGAGGCAGGGCAGGATGATTTTGTGTGCCCCCAATAACGGGGCCATCCCTACTCTCGAGGATGACGATGTGGTTGAGATTACCTGTGATGTGAATGCTGAGGGCTGCGTTCCGCACCACTTCGCTATTGATGAGATTCCTGCTGGGAACCTTGAACTCATCCGTCGCGTAAAATACTATGAGCGTCTCGCTGCCCGGGGCATAGTTAACCGTTCGAAATCCGATATCATCGAGTGCCTCACTATGCATCCACTGGTGAACTCTTATTCCATTGCAGTTGACCTTACAGAAAAGTATATCGAGCTCAACAGCGATTACATTGATGGTTGGGTTGAGTAGCTCTTTGATGTGAGAGTTCCTGACAATCTAGAATCGCTCCGCACTGCCTTTGGCGTGTGGAGCGATTTTGTGTTTGAGGGCCCCGGCTCGCTCTGTGCGTTGGCGCAGCATGGCGGATCATCCGCTACAGGTGTCCGTCAAGCATCTTCTTAGCAAAGAAAATCGAACAATAGTTCTACGAACAAATGTTCTTATTTTGGGTATACTGTACCTATGAAAGTGGCGAAGCGTAGGAAGGGGAGTGTGTCGATGGATCTGTTCGATTGCGGGGCGGTTTTATTCGAGAGTCAAGAAGGGGAGGAGGCCCTGCGCATTGAGTGCGCAGTGACACCCGAGGGCGCGTTGGAGGTGATGCAGGAGAGCGATGGGCCGTTGACATCGTGGTGCTTCGAAGAAAGCCCTCATCGTATTGAGGTGGTGGTGGAGCCAATGGAAGCCGAGAGATTGCTTGAGTACCATCACCTGGATGAGCCGCGGCAGCTTCCGGCCGTTCTGCGCTTGGAGTACACGGGGTTCGATTGCTTTCAGCGTTTGAGGTCGCTGTTTAAGAGGCTTGCGATCCCCTATGTCGTCTTCGAGACCGAGATAACGCGCTAGGACACGGCGTGGCACGTTGTCGTTTCGGGAATTTGAAATTATTGCGCCAAATTCCTTGACGTGCTGCATGATGGGTGGCACTATATACTTCGCGTTGCGGCGTTACCTCAGCTGGATAGAGGGTCTGACTACGAATCAGAACGTCACAGGTTCGAATCCTGTACGCCGCACCAGGCGAAATGAGAACCCGGGTCGTCTAGACGGTCCGGGTTTTTATATGTGACATCGCTGCGAAAAGGATGAGAAGGTGGGGTCGTGATGGCTTGAGGCCGTGGCCCAACACCGCCGTCCTGTCGTTGCTGTCAAAGTCGCCGCTGCCGAAAAGATTTTGAGTTTTGTGCTTGACTCCGCCATGGGTGCGTGGCAATATATTCCTCGCGTTGCGGCGTTACCTCAGCTGGATAGAGGGT
>UMJQ01012124.1_pt1 | contig 12289 bp, 10 predicted proteins | sample 1966101 | NCBI WGS metagenome assembly UMJQ01 (sample SAMEA4836154, study PRJEB28245) | human gut metagenome | biome: gut microbiome; material: fecal sample | place: Denmark | collected 2008
CTGCCTGTGGATTGTCCCTGGTTCACGTATCCTACCCGGAAGAGACTGCAGAGAGATAAGAACTTTCTTTGCAGTCTTTTTTGCTATATCTTAAAGTTATGGATTCATTATCTTTTATTGTATTTTTAAACGTGGGATGCCCTTGGTATACTAGGTGGTGGGTTCTTATAGAAGGGTAAGGAGATCTATCGATATACCATCGATTGTATTTTCTGTTAGGCTTTAGTAAAATAGGAATTCAAAAAAGAAACTTGGAGGAGGCTGTTTATTTTGATTTTTGGGAAGCATCAAGTGGCCCTAGGTGTCCTGGGGATGCTTATTATGGGGCGTGCCCTGCCAGTATGGGCAGCTGAAACTGCTGATGGGAACGTGCAGGAAATTGTCATTACGGCAAACCGGATGGAAAATAAGAAGGTTGATACACCGGCCAATGTGAGCCTTGTTTCCAGTGAAGACCTGACGAACTGGAACAGCCGTTCCGTTGCCGACGCCCTTGAAAACGTACCGGGCGTACGGGTTGTACGAAACGGTCTTGGCACCAATGGAGCGAATGTATATCTTAATGGGGAAGAACGGGTCCTTTTCCTCGTGGATGGCCGCCGCGTCAATACCAGTATGGGGAATACGTCGACGCGGGAGACCTTTGATGCCAATACGCTGCCGCCTGTGGATCTGATCGATCATATTGAAATCGTCAAGGGCGGTGCTTCCACCGTATATGGGGCTGACGCCGTGGGCGGTGTCATCAATATCATCACCAAATCCCCGGAAAAGGTTTCGGGCAAGGTCCATGTGGGCTACGGCTCCTGGGGCAACCAGCAGTGGGGCTTTGATGTAGGCGGTAAGGAAGGAAAGACCGGTCTTGTTGTGGCAGGAAATAGGGAAAAAGTCTCCTACCTCAAATATAAGGACACGAACGGCGATACCAAGAAATGGCCCGGTCAGTCCAACTACACGCAGGACAGCATGTCCCTCAAACTGACCCAGGACTTCACTGACCAGGATGGCCTCACTTTTACCTATGATTATTCCGATCTCGATGGGTTCAGCCCCTATTCTGTTGTAGATTATTACAGTTCCTCTTTTGTGACGAAAAAGACCAATAACGTAAGCCTTATGTATGACTGGAACCGCAATGAAAAAAACAGCGGTTTCCTGCGGGCTTACCGGAACTACAACCACTATTATAACTACGGTCATATGTACGAAATGGACTGGGCCGTAGAAGGACAGCAGAACGTGGCCCTTTCCGATACGAACCGTCTCCTTGCTGGGGCCGAGTTCCGTCATGCCAGCGTCAACAATACGGACTTTTATGACGAGAAAAAAAGCTATGAAAATCGTTCCCTTTATCTCCAAGATCAATGGGAATTGGCACCGACGTGGCAGCTCAATACGGGCCTTCGCTATGACAACTATCACAATCTGGCAAGCCGCACAACAGGAAGCGCTGCTATCAATAAGAAGTTTGATGAAGATAGCCATGCCTATTTCGCGTGGAATCAGGTCTTCAAGGTCCCGAATATGGATGACCTCTATTACTGGTCTTCTTGGGGCAATGGCGCTGGTTATTTTGCCAATCCTAACCTTAGGCCGGAAACGGGCAATGTCTATACCTTGGGCTGGGACTTCAAATCCTCTCCGTCAACGGATTGGCATGTGAGCGCCTTCTACAGCAATCTCCATGATGCGATTCGCTGGGTCACAGATGACTATATGGCCTATCATACACTCAATGTAAGACGCGAAAAGAAACAAGGCTTTGAAGTTTCGGCAACGCATAAACTGAATGACCATTGGGACCTCAATGCATCCTATACGTATGTGAAGGTCCGTAAGGATGAAAGCGGCGACGGCTATGTCCGCGACCTTAACTATGCGCCCAACTATTATCAGTTCGGTGCCCGCTACCATGATGATGCGTGGAACGTGAACCTTGTGGGCCGTGCAGCAAATGGCCTATCTGGACAGCGCTATGGGGAAAATCGCTATCTTACGCTGGACCTCAATGCCCGCTATACCTTTGATAAGCACTGGACGGGCTTTGCCACGATCTATAACCTCAATAATGCTGCCTATGCGGAAATGGGCGGTGCCCTAAACGGTCAGGACCGCTATCCTATGCCGGGCCGCCGCGTCATCGTTGGGGCAGAATATAAGTTCTAAAATAGGCCAAATCCTCCTTACAGGAAGGGCCAACCATGATATAATAAGGGAACCGCTTACGGGCGGTTCCTTTATTGCTTACCATGAAAGGAGGCGTCTCATGAAAAGAAAACCTGCGCTTTTATTGTGCGTCCTCTTCCTTTTTCTCTTGCTGCTGACGAGCTGCGGCAAAAGCACTACAGAAGGCGCTTATTCGGCGGTGGATGCCCGGGGAAAGACCGTTTCCCTTTCCCACGAGCCGCGACGCATCCTGACAGACTCCCTGCACCTTGACGAGACGCTCCTTACGGTTGTTCCTAAAAGCCATCTTGCAGGGGCCTATTATCTTGACGGCGAGCCCGGTCTTTCCTTTATTGCCAAGGAAACAGAAACGCTCACAAAGGTGCGGGAGTATACGCCGGAACGCATTGCTGCCTTACAGCCTGATGTCTTTGTCGTGTCAGACTGGTCAGACCCTCTGCTTGTAAAAAAAGTAGAAGAAATGGGGATTCCTGTTTTTTTCTGCCACGGACCTGTTACGGTCGCCCAGATTGAGGATAATGTGCGCCTCCTTGCCCTTTTGACGCGGCAGGAAATCGTGGGCCGTAAGGTCATTGCCAGAATGGAGCGCGAACTGGACGAGATTGAAGAGGTTACTGCAAGCCAAAAAGGCCGCAAACCGGTGGGCATCCTCCTTTCTCTCATGAGCCAGTACGGTGGGGCAGGGTCCCTTTACGATGAATTGGCCGCTCGCGGCGGCTGGGTTAACGGTCTTAGTAAGGGAGGATTGAAAAACGGGATGCCTTTATCGAAGGAAGCTATCCTTGCAGCGCGGCCTGACTTTTTTCTCGTCTCTGACCCCTATCCGTCTGAATATGAGGACTATGAGCATTTTTTGCAAGGCTTTTTCGCTGATCCCTTTTACGCATCCTTGAGGGACTCTGTACGGATGGAACGACTGGCCGATCGTTACGTCTATGATGCATCGCCTATGGCGGTTTACGGCATCAAGAAAATGAGCAATCACGCCTATGGCAAGATTCTTTTTCCTGACGAACCGGAAGAACTCCTGAAAGGATATGAACCATGATCGACCTTATCGATGTGACGGCAGGCTACAGGAATCGGCCTATAATCAAGAACTTTTCCCTTCGGTTGGAACGGGGCAATTTTGTCGTCCTCATTGGCCCCAATGGGGCGGGAAAAAGTACGCTGCTGCGGGTTATGGCAGGCCTTTTGCCGATCAACCGCGGAATGCGCCATCTTGACGGAAAGGATTATGAACGTTATTCACGGCGTCTTTTTTCCCAGCGCGTGACCTATCTTCCCCAAGACCGGAACCTGTCCCTTCCTTATACGGCCGTGGAAATCGTCCTTTTTGGTGCCTATGCCCGTCATGGGCTTTGGGAAACGCTGGGTGAATCGGAACAGCGTAGGGCTCGTGAGGCCCTCAAACAGGTCGGGGCAGCTGCCCTTTTTGATCGGCCGGTGACAGAACTATCCGGTGGAGAGCGGCAGCGCGTCCTTCTGGCCCGCTCTCTTTTTGCGGGTGGGGAGACTTACCTGCTTGACGAGCCAACGGCAGAACTTGATCCTGTTGAAGAAGAACGGGTCATGCATACCTTTCAGGGACTTTCCCGGAAAGGGGCCTGCGTCGTCATGGCCCTTCATGATCTGTCCCTTGCCGCACGTTATGGAAATCAATTGGTCCTGCTTGGAAAAACGGGAGCCATCGCAGCCGGGCGTCCTGCCGAGGTCCTTGCTGCGGGCGTACTTTCAAGGGCCTATGGCGTTCCCCTTCAGGTAGAACGCAGCGAAGGGTTCATTATTACAGAAGATAAAGGAAATCATCCTACTAAGGAAGAAGGAATTTGGGAATGATTGGTATCAAACAAGGCGTTGAATGGTTTTTGCGGGGCGGTCCTGTCATGTGGCCCCTGCTCCTATGTTCTATGGCCTCATTGGCACTCATATTAGATCGCTTTGCTTTTTTTCATCGGGCCGATACGGACCGCAGCTTTGCCCGTACTTTTTGCAAGGCTTTGCGCCGCGATGACTGGCAGGAAGCTGATCGTGTCGCCCAAGCGACCAAAGGTGGGGAGGCTCATCTTGCCGTGCGGCTCCTTGATGCACCGGAAGAAATTCGCGCCCAAGAAGCCTTTATCATGAGCGAAAGCAAACAGGTTCTTGACCGTTATAAGGAAGGCCTTTCCTATCTATCCGTCATCATTACCTTGGCACCTCTTTTGGGACTCCTTGGGACCATTACGGGAATGATGGCTTCATTTGGAAACCTAGGTTCCCGCTGGGAAAATCCCTTTGCCGTGACAAGCGGCATTGGGGAGGCCCTCATTACCACGGTCTTTGGTCTTGCCATTGCCATCGTGACTCTTTGCTGCCATGCCTATTTTGAGGAACGGGTCCACCGCATTGCCCTTGATATGGAAATGATTGCCAGTACTTTCAGCGAAGCCATCGTGCGCCAAAAGAAAGGAGACCAGTCATGATCCGTCTGACTGATGACTCGGAAAAGGAGCCAATCATCCAGCTAAGTCCTATGATTGACCTTGTGTTTCTGCTCCTTGTGGTCTTCATTGTGGCGACGATGTACCTTACCCAGACCCATGCTCTCCCTGTTAATCTTCCCAAAGGAGAGGCTCCCCTTGTTGAGCAGAAAGCAGTAACGGTTACGATTGATAAAAAAGGAACCCTCCATCTGGATGGAAAGGCACTTTCACCGAAGGAACTAGAAGAGGCTGCGCAGCAGCTTCCTAAAGCGACTCCTGTCATCGTGGAAGCAGATGAAACCGTGCCTTATGGCCGGGTTATGGGAACCCTTGAAATCCTGCGCCGCGCCCGCGTCACAGATTTTTCCCTTGCTGTAGAAGGCGGTAAAGCATCATGAAGCGTTTGCCCTTAAAAGGGTCTTTGCTGCTGTCCCTTGTCCTTCATCTTATTCTTCTTTTTGCCATAGGATTGATGGCCGGCCGGCGTACGATCCAAAAACCACGTCTTCTTATAGGCGTAAAGCTTATGGAGCCGGGCCGTGGGACAGAAGGTCACGATTCTTCTGCAGGCGGCAGCAAAGAGGCTTTGGAACATTCGCTTTCCTCCCTTACCGCTTCTATGCTGGAAGAAGGCCCTGTGAAGGATGATGCGTCGCCTGATAAACCGCGGAAAGCCTCCATGGCATCCTACACAGGGAATGGGTCCGCTGGTGGAAAAAAGGCACCCATGGAATCAGGGGCCGGTACTGGAAGCGGAACGGGAATCGGCGTAGGCAGCGGTGATGGCAACGGTGACGGCCGTGGCGGCGCTTCCGGGGAAGGCAATGATGCTTCGCGGGGGGCAACGCTGACGAGCTACCGCAAGATCTATCCCCAAAGTGCCCGTCGAGCCGGTGAAACAGGGAGTGTCGATGTTGGTGTTGCCGTCAGTGAAGAGGGCAGCGTAACAAGTGCTTGGGTGACTGCTTCAAGCGGTTACGAACGACTGGATCAAGCCGCCCTTGATTCAGCCTACACTTGGCATTTTGACCCTGCCCTTGATGCAGCCGGCCGTCCCATAGCAGGAGAAACCGTGATTCGTGTTCGTTATGAATTGAACTGATTGTGAAAGGATGGATTGCCATGAAAAAACTTATGACAGCACTTTTCATTTCAGCAGCCCTTGGTATGCCGTTTTTAGCTGCTGCAGAGGCGAAGGGAATCGACCTTGTCCAAGCCGCTCATCTGACGGTTGAGCAAAAACTTGAAGGGACCGTGCATAATCAAGTGGTCTATGCCCAGAATGGTCTTGCAATATGGGATCAGATCATTGAAAAAGAGTCCCTTGCCATCCACTATCCAAAGATTCATTTGGCAGGTCATGGGGATGAGGCCCGGCGCATGAACCGTTATTTTCGGAAACGGGCCAAGTCATCGATGAAAAATTATGAAAAAGCGACGCTCCCTGATGCGAAACTGACAAGTCATGTCAATTATCTGCTTTCCTATCATGGCGATCAGTTTCTTTCCTTCCGGGAATATGGCTATGATTACTTTGAACGGGCGGCTCATCCAACGAGCTGGGAATTGGGTGTGACTTTTTCCATAGAGACGGGCCGGCCTGTTTCTTGGCAGGAAGTGCTTGCGGCGGAAGGAAAGAAAGCTTATACGTTAAAGGAAATCAATCGCCGCCTCTTCGCGTCGTCCTATGGAAAGGCGCATGCTTTTTATTACGATTTTAAGGGCCTCACGGCACTTCCTAAAAATTATTACCTAGATGAAAAGGGAACCATCCATTTTGTTTTTGGACAATACGAAATTGCTCCTTATTCAAGCGGAATCATTGATCTTCCGATGAACTGAGGAATCGCCCCATGAGGCGAAACGGAGGCCTTCCCCAAGGAAGGCCTTTTCTTTGCAAAGTTTCGTTAACCTATATAAAATATAGTTGAACGAAAAAGAAAAAAAGAGTAGGATAACAGCGTATGAAACGAGTACTGGATTTTATCAAAGCCTTGGGGGCGTTCCAAGGAAAACGCTATGACCACAGCTATATTGGGCGAGTAAGCATTGCTTTTTGGGGCGAGGAGGATGCTTCCTGCACGTTTTCCTGCCACCGTCAGTGGCAGAAAAAAAGCGTGGAATGCCTGCGCGTGGAAGCAACGAACAAGGCAGGAATCCTTGTGGGTCTTTTGGAAGCTTGGATTTTCTTTTCTCCCAATATCGTTCCTGCAATACCCAAACAGGATCCTTTTCCAATGGGGACTCTGTGGAAGACCTATTCCCGTGAGTCGGTCATTCAGTTTGCCAAGGAAACAGGGGACATGAATCCCATCCATTTAGCGGAGCGTCCCGTTGTCCAGGGGCTCTTGCTCCTAAAGGACCTTGCTGCCTATGGGAACGATCCGGACTTTTTATCCATGACATTTTCGTCACCCCTTTACGTTGGGGAGCCTATTTATCTTGAGGAGGAACCTTGCCATGACCGAAAACTCTATGCATCAAGCTCGCGGGACTTTGTCCGCTCAATCGTCCGTCCGGAAGATGACCTTGACGGGTGTCTGTGTCGCGCTGTTAGCGGCTTCGGCGTACATTTCTTTTCCGCTGCCTTTTACTCCGGCCATGGTGACGGCACTCACCATCATGGTTAATTTCGTTGCTTTTGTCATGACCCCCAAGGAAGCGGGACTGACGCTCTTGATCTATCTTTTATTGGGAATTGTCGGAGTTCCTGTCTTTGTTGGCGGGACGAGCGGGATTGCCAAGATCATTGGACCAACGGGCGGTTTCAATATTGGATTTTTGGTGGCGGCTATGGTGATGAGTGCTGTACGCGGCAAGAGCCATGATTTCAAGAAACTCATCATGACGGGAATCTTTGTCGGCATGCCCATCATCTATATTGGCGGCTGCATCAGTATGTATGCCGTAAACCGCATCAGTGTTTGGGCTACCCTTTTGACGGCCGTCATTCCTTTCCTTTTTGGAGATGTTGTCAAAGTTGTCATTGCTGCCATGATAGCCGTTAGGGTCAGTAAATTCCGCGTAGGTGCCTGATGGAGGAGGCGGTCTATCTGTTAGGGGGACTTAGAAGTCCCATTGGCCTTACTGGCGGTGTTTTTCAAGCGATTCGTCCGGAAGAATTGGGGGCTGCCCTCTTCCGGGCGATTTTTGCTAAGCTGCCTGAGGCAAGAAAAGCAGACGAAGTGATGGGGGGCAATGCCGTTGGGAGTGGGGGAAACCTCATGCGTCTTACGGCCCTTATGGCAGGACTTGATGAAAAAGTGCCTGCCCTGACCCTTGATATGCAGTGTGCGTCTGCCGCAGCGGCGATTGTTATGGGGTATGCCAAGATTCGGAGCGGTCTTTCGGACCTGATTATCTGCGGCGGCCTGGAATCGACCAGCCTTCAGCCTCTTCGACAGTATGCCCCCAAGGATCCTCGCTATCATGAAAAAGGCTTCATGGTGGCCCAGTTTTCCCCGGATACGATAAGTCCCCGAGCCATGCTCGAAGGCGCGGAACGGACGGCTCAGCTCTTTGACGTAACGCGGGAGGAACTTGATCCTTGGGCCGTGAGAAGCCATGCTCGAGCGGCTGCGGCTAGACCTGTTGTAGCCCCTTTTATCGCCCCCTTATTCGGTGTTTGTGAAGATGAAGGCATCCGGCCTCACTTTTCCCAAAAACTGGCACGCCGCATGCCGACACTCTTTACGGAAGAAGAAACGAGGAACCTTCTGGGGGATGCGGCACCGATTCGGAAAATCGTCCCGACCTTGACCGCGGCAACGAGCTGCCTCACTCATGATGGGGCGGCCTTTGTCGTCCTTGCGTCGCAAAGGAAAGTGGCGGACCTTGGACCCCACGTAAAACCGCTGGCACGGATCATAGGTGCTGCCGACGTTGGTGTTGATCCACGGTTAAGTCCTTTGGGGACCCTAAAGGTCGGAGAAAAGCTCTTGCAGCAGGCTGGACTTCATTTTTCTGACATGGACAGCATTGAATATAATGAAGCCTTCGCGGTGATCAGTGCTCTGTTTGCCCGGCAGCATCCGGAAGCCTTGGATGCCTATCTGCCTCTAGGAGGGGCGCTTTCCTATGGGCATCCTTACGGCGCAAGCGGGGCTATCCTGACCATTCATGCTTTGGCCCATCTCACGCGGAAAAAGGGACGCTTTGGCCTTATTGCTGTGGCTGGGGCCGGTGGAACGGGCAGCGGTCTTTTATTGGAACGGGTGTCATGATGAATTATATGGATCTATTGCTGACGCAGGCAGGAAAACTGCCGCAAAAGGTGTTTCTGGTGACGGAAACGAAACGCTTGACCTATGAGGCCGTGTGTGATGCGGCTCTTTCCTACGCAGCGCGTCTCCAGTCCCTTTCCTGCCCTAAAGGGACGCTTCTTATTGTCCGGAAAGACCCGGTGGCCCAGCTCACTGCTTTTTTAGGTGCCCAAAAAGCAGGGTTTGTGCCTATTTTAGGTCATCCGGACCTGACGCCTCTTCTAGCGGAAACACTGTCCAAAAAGCGGGGCATTGCCTATATTGATGATGGGCAGTTCCGAGTGGGGCAATCGGGGAGCATGGTGCCCCAAGGGGCCATTATGGGCGTCCTCAGTTCCGGCTCAACTGACCTGCCCAAGCTTCTTTTTCGGACTTATGAAAGCTGGGCTGATTTCTTTCCTGAGCAGTGCCGCATTTTTGGCCTCAAGAGGGATTCCGTTGCCTTTACGGAAGGAAGCATGAGCTTTACGGGAAATCTCAGCGTCTTTGCCAGTGTGCTTTATGCGGGGGCTTCGCTTGTCATGGGAGAGGGGCTTTATCCCAAAAGATGGGAAACCCTTCTTTATCGGGAAGGCGTCACCTATCTTTACCTTGTTCCTGTTAAACTAAAACTCTTTTTGCGGATCATCAGGCACCCTTTTCTTTCTGTCACTACTGTTATGGCGGGGTCCCAACTCCTTGACCGCGATACAGCAAAGGCCTTGAAGCGGGCTTTTCCCCATAGTGAGATCTATCTTTATTACGGAGCCACGGAACTCAATTATGTTACGTACCTTACCTACAAAGAACTGCTCCAGCATCCTATGAGCGTTGGTCGTCCTGTGAAAGGGGTCAGCGTCGACATTCGGGATGGCCTGATCTATATTGATACTCCGTATCATGTAGCGGGCCTTTCCCAGCCTTGTACCTTGGGGGATGAAGGCTTTTTTGATGAAGCAGGCTATCTAATCTTTTTAGGCCGAAAGGGGGATGTGGTAAGCATCGGCGGTCTGACCATCAGCTGCAGCAAAGTGGAAAACGCGCTCTTGTCATTGCCTTATGTGTCGGATGCCATTGTCCTTTCTGTAGCCGATAGAAAGCGGGATGAAACCATGGCCGCTTTTCTTGTCCTTAAAGAAGAAAAGAACCAGTCGGCCATCCGGATGGACCTTAAGACCAGGCTCATGATCCAGGAAATGCCCCGTCATCTCATCATCTGCTCTGAACTGCCTCTTACTGCAGCTGGAAAGGTTGATCGCAGAGCCCTTCTAAAAATGCTCGAAAACAAAGGAAGTCCGATCGTCTGATAGGAAAACTCGTTGCTTTACCTCTCCTCATCCCAATGAACCTTTCTGGTTGATCGGGACTTTTTTGTTGGGAAAGGTCCCTTCTATTGGAATTTTTACCTATTTTTGCCCTTTTTCTTATTCCTTTCGCAATTTTTTCACAACCCTTATTTGAGATTACCCCGTGAAAAAGGTATACTATAAAGATAGAATCTATTGTCTTGTACAAAAGGAGAGTCTTTCTATGCGGATACATCATTCATTGGTTCTTGCCGTTCTTCTGTCTTTGGGAACGACCGGTACGGTCTTTGCAGAAACAGTCCCTGCCGCGGCTGCCCAAACGGAACCTGCAGCAACCCAGACACAGCAGGCTGTGCCTTCACTGCCTGTCATTCCCTCCGATGAAAATGGGGAAGTCCTCGATCCCAGTCTCTTTAAGGCCGTAAAGACGGTTTCAGGGGAAACGCTAAGTCTTGGGGATGGCTATGCAGCTTCTCAGCAGGATCAAAATGCCTTGTACTTCCAAAATGGGGCCAACATCACGGTAACCCACAGCAATATCAGTAAGCTGGGGCATACAACGAGCATCAAGGGAAGCCGCCTGAACGGCCAAAATGCGCTTGTCCTTTCACATAACAGTACGGCCCTTTTGGAAGGCTGTGTCCTTAACAGTCAGGCTGATGGAGCGGCTGCGGTGTTTGCTGCTGGACCGGAAGCTTCCGTGAAACTCCATAACACCAATGTACGCACGTCGGGACTGTGGTCTCCTGGTCTTGCCGTTCAAAAAGAAGGCAAGGCAGAAGCCAATAATGTCAATATCGGTACGACCGGTGCTTATTCAGCGGCACTTTCCGCGGGGGGCGGCAAATCGACCGTGACCGTGACCCAGAGTACCCTTTCGACGACGGGGGTTGAAAGCCCCATCATTTATTCCGGCGGTGATATTGCTGTTTCCGAAGTGCGCGGCGGGGCTGGAGCTTCCAGTCTTGTTGTCGTTGAAGGTTCCAACGTAGCCCATCTTGAGTATGCGGACTTTACTGGCGGTGGTACAGAAGGCATCCTCCTTTACCGCCAACTCAGCAAAGTCCCCGATGCTGACCATGTGACCCGTTTTTCGGCCAAACATGCCTCCCTGCGTCACGTTGGGGCAGGCCCCATGTTCTTTGTGACGAACACCAATGCCCGCATCTATGCAGAAATGACAGGCTTTCAGTATGAAGGTAAAGAGCTCATCCGTGTTGGGGCCGGCCACTGGGGCAAGGAAGGTCAAAATGGGGCTGTCCTTGAATTCATCGGCAATAACCAGCCGATGAGCGGTGATATTACGGTTGACGACTTAAGCTCCGTCACCATGACCCTTCAAAACGAAAGTCATTGGTATGGGACCATCAATGAAAAGAAAACGGCCAAATCCGTCAAGGTTGGCCTTGACGGAAAATCAACATGGAGCCTTTCCGGAGACGCCCATGTAAACGTCCTCATCGACGGTGATACGACGCTGAAGAACATCACGGGGAACGGATACTGCATTTTCTATGATTCGGCAGATCCCTTGAATCACTGGCTTGAGGGCAAGACCTTTACGCTTACAGGTGGCGGCGCCGTGACGCCGGAACCGGCCGTCATGACGGCAAAATAAGGAGTCTTGTCTCTTCCTTCCTGTTCTAGATTGGAGGCCCATCCATGAAACGTCTGCAAAAGCTAGCTGTCTTCCTTCTTGCCCTTCTCCTTGTGACCGTGCCCGCCCTTGCGGCTGCACCGACCAAAGCCGATAAAAAAGAGGCTGAGCGCCAGGAACTTCGCACCAAAACATACCAAGCCCTAAAGCTTCTTTACGAAAAGAAACCGAAATCGAAACGGGCCATTGAGCATGCCTACGGCTACGCTGTCTTTGTCGATACAAGCTACACGGCCGGTTTCATTGGCGGCGGTCACGGAAGAGGCCGGGCTGTCAATAACAGTAATGGTACGGAAGTCTTCATGAAGATGGCCCAAGGAAAATTGGGCCTTGGCCTAGGTGTCCGCCAGACCAATACAATCTTTGTCTTTGATACGATCGATGCTTTTACCAGCTTCATCACCAAAGGCTGGACATTTGGCGGACAGGCTG
>UMJQ01009061.1_pt1 | contig 11786 bp, 11 predicted proteins | sample 1966101 | NCBI WGS metagenome assembly UMJQ01 (sample SAMEA4836154, study PRJEB28245) | human gut metagenome | biome: gut microbiome; material: fecal sample | place: Denmark | collected 2008
AGCTGCCGCGAAAGTTAACTCTCGAGGAAGACCTATCAATCCCTGGGAAGCCCCCGTCGGCTGTCGGGGAAGTCCCGTCTTCTCTCAAGGAAGGCTCGTCGGCTGTCGAAGAGGTCCTGTCGGCTGTCGAGAAAGGTCTGTCGGTGCCGTTTTGGAAGGTCAAGGGATCCCGCCGCTCGATGCCGCTTCGCGGCGCGCACCCACCTCAAATTAGTGCCTGTCCTTTTTTGAGGGGGCTTCTACTTGGAGCGCTTGGGTTTTTGCGGGACCGCTCGGGCGGGTCGTGCGTTGGCGGTGTCGTGGCCGTGCGTCACCGCCGCACGCTCGAAGAGCGTGAAAGCGTCGAGCACCTCATCGGCGGAGAAGATGTTGCTTTTTTTGTTGCGGGCATTTTGCACGAGAACGCCGTTGTCAACGAGCGTCTGTATGGCATTGCGTGCCGCCTCGCGGCTGCGGCCCGTCAGCCGTGCGGCGGACTGTATGCTCACCACGGGTGTTCCCGGAAGCATGTCCAACAAGCGCTCGGCAGCTGATCCCCTGCGCGGCCGCACGCGCTCCACCCAGGATGCGCGCAGGCATTCGATGCGCTCCTCAAAAGATCGCGCAAGCCCGCAGGCATCCACGACGGCGCTGCAGAAGTACCGTATGAATGCCTCCTGCGCTGAGCGCAGCTCGTCATCTTCGGTGCAGTGCAACTTTTCAAGAGCGTCGATATACGTCCCGCGATTCGAGGCGATGGACATCGATATGGGCGGCAGGGTCCGCTCCATGAGACCACCCGACCGCAGGACGAGCAGCGTGAGGGCTCTTCCGGTACGTCCGTTCCCGTCGGCAAACGGGTGGATTGACTCAAATTGCGCATGCGCAAGGGCTGCCTTCGCCACGGAGGGCAGTCCACTGGTATTGCAGAAGCGCAGAAGGTCGTCGATGAGCCGAGGCACCTCCTCCGGCACGGGGGAATATAGGAGGCTCCTACGGGGTCGAGCGCCAATCCACCGATCCAGTTCTGCTCCGTGCGCACGATGCCTCCATGGTCCTTAAGGAGGTCGTCTGCCAGGAGCTCCGCGTTGATTTGCATGAGGAGCGCCAGGTCGATGGGGTCGCCATGATGTGCGGAAAAGACGTGCTCGTGCATGATTTGGATATTCGCGAGAATTGCCGCTTCGGTAGAGTCCGGGCGCGGGGTGACGCCAATTTCCACGAGCGCCTCATGCTCCAGGAGGCGCTTGGCGCTCATGGAGAGGCCTTCGATACGCGATGACGCAACCGCCTCGGAGCGCATAAGGAGCCGTGCCAGGGGTTCGGTGTTGGTGAGGGTGACGCCTTGTGAATCGAGGCGGATGATCGCCTCGGAGGCCTGTGAGATGGCCAGCATGGTTTGCTCGGAAAAGGAGAATTCTCGATTGGAGAGCGTATCCGGAATGTAGGGCGAGTAGGGGCCGCTCGGTCGGCCAAATTGAGTTGAATCCCAGAATTTCTTTACGTAAACACACATACAGACACCTTGTAACCTTGTGTGTTGATCACCGATTCGCAAGGTTATTATATAACCTTGCGATGTGGAAAAGAATTCGCAAGGTTATGTCAAAAGCTTGTGAATCGTGTATGCCATGGCAAGGCTATCCGTGTTCGTCTTGGTGGGCGTTTGCATTCCACTCGAACTTTTCGATGCAGAGAGTTGCTGCTACGTGGGCGCTGGAGATCGCCGGGCAGCTTTTGGAGCGGGGCTCCGGCTGTTACGATGCTGTTGCCACTTACCGATGAATTATTGAATATATAACACAACACCCTATATTAATAACGAAGTGCAGATCGCACGAATGGAGGATCATGAGGCTCGGTTCCCACATCGTTCGCTTTGACTTGCGGGGCATTCCCGTGGTGGGCAACACCATCACTGGCGCCCTGGTGGGGCTGACGCCTGAAGGTGCCGCTCTGTGCGATGCGATGCTGAAGCGCGACGTTACCGAGAAGAACATTCCCGTTGAGTGCGAAGAGCTCGTGAGCTATCTGGCTACCCATGGTTTTGAAGAGGGTGCAGGGGCGAGCGAGACCTCTTGCCTTTCATCGGCTTACCTGCACGTGTCAAACACTTGCAACCTTTCGTGCGTGGGGTGCTATTCCGCCGACTGCAACCGCAATCGTGCGGCGGATCCGAGTCTTGAAAATCTATGCCACGCAATCGCCGCCTTGGCGAAGTTGGGCGTCACGCGCCTGGTTGTCTCGGGCGGCGAGCCGTTCTTGCGCCGCGATCTGCCCGATATTGTGCGGAATGCGCGCGAGCAGGGCATGGAAAGCATCACCGTCTTGACCAATGGCACGCGCTGTAGCGATAAAGTGCTTGCGCGCTTGGCGGGCAACGTTGACGTGATATCCGTTTCCTTTGATGGGGCAAGCCCGGAAAGCGCAGCGTTTATTAGGGGAGAGCAACTGTTCGACACGCTTGTCGACGCCGTTAAACGTATAGAGGCGGCGGGGATTCACGCGCACATGTTGCCCACGTTGCACGCCCGCAACATTCAAGACGTCCCCGCCTACATTGAGCTGTCAAAGCGGCTGGGCTGCACGGTGGGCTTTAGCCTGCTGAGCGGCGCACGCACGAATTTGGGTGACCTTATGCCCAGTGAGCCATGCCTTATGGAGCTCGCGAATACCATGGTTGCCGCTGCACGCAAGGGCGAGGCCGCTTCAATAGACGACGCTTTCAATCCCCTGCGTGCGTTGATGGTGCGCGTGCGTTGCGGCGCCGGCAAGCATTCCGTCAGCGTTGCTTCAGACGGCGCCGTGTATCCCTGCCACATGCTTCATAAGCCCGAGTTCGCCTTGGGCGACGCATTTTCCGATGATGCATCGGCGATCGCGAATAATCTTTCTCAGTTCACCCTGCCCTCGGTGGAGGAAATCGAGGGCTGCTCATCGTGCGAGAACCGATACTTCTGTGGAGGTGGATGCAGGGCACGGGCATATGATGAGCACGGCTGCATGACGAGGTGTGACCCGTATTGTGTGTACTACAGTCATGCAATAAGTCGGACGGTTGAAGCGTTTGCAAATAACGTTCTGGGGGAGGAGGGCTAATATGTTATTCGCTATTGGCGGGACGACCGAGGTCGCGTCCTACTGCAAGGATTATTTTGGTATTCATATCGGATTCTAGGATTTCGGAGTCGCACGGTGGACCGATCGTATAAAGACAAAATGCCGTTACTGCTGGGCATGTTGTGTCTCGTTTTGATTCTAATGGCATTGTTTCTCGTTTTAAGCATGTTTACGGGCATTTTTGCTTTGCTTGATGCGGAGATGACCAAGCAGGTTGCAGCATTCGCTGTAAACCAGCTCGTTTTTGCTCTCCTATCGATCGTTCCGCTTTTGGTCTTCGTGAGGCTGGTGCACGTCGTAATTGTTTCTAAGGAATTCTTCTCGCGGAGGCAGAGTCGAAGAATGCTGACGATTGCGATCTGCTTTGCCATGCGCGTTGTGCTCGATTTGCTCGCTCCTTCTATTGAGGTTCCCGCCCTGCCCAATGGGGCGGTCGGCCCTATGTCGATCGGCCCCAGCCTGAACCTCACGATGCTTGCCGTGTCGATCATGTTCTTCGCACTGGCTGGTGTTTTTGAGTACGGTAGGAAACTGCAAGAAGATTCCGATAACATCCTGTGATAACCGCTGAAAAACGTTCAAAGGGAGGACAGCCGAATGCCCATCGTCATGCGACTCGACCGTGTTATGGCAGATCGGAAAATGTCCTCCCTTGAACTTGCCGAGAAGGTCGGTATTTCGCCCGTTAATATCTCCCGTATCAAAACTGGTCGCCTCAAAGGCATCCGTTTTTCCACGCTTGAAGCGATGTGCGAGGCCCTCCACTGCAAGCCCGGCGACATCATCGACTGGATGGATGACGAAGAATTCGAGGAGACGTTCGGTTCTCTCGCGGGTAGGTGAAACGCTCTTTGTAGCGCTTACTGCATTGCTTAGATTTCGGCCTCAATCGTGTTGAGCGGCCCCGCCACTGCTTGCACCTTCCCTGAGTTCGCCGTTTTCTAGGTTCAAGATTCTGGTCGCTGGTGCTGAATTTATTTCCTTGTGAGAAATGAGAATTGTAATTTTGTTTTTCAGCCAAGGGGTCAGTCGCGCCCATAAGGCTTCTTCCGTTGCCTGATCAAGCCAAGAGGTCGACTCGTCGAAAATGATCAAACTACCGTTCTTAAGTATTGCACGGGCGATTGACAATCTTTGGCGTTCGCCGCCGGATAGCAGGTAACCTCGTTCTCCGACAATTGTGTCTAAGCCGTTTGGTAGCCCCTCATACCAGCTTGTTAGTCCAGCGAGTTTAATGCTGGATATCAACTCGCGATCTGAAGCGCTAGGTTTTGCTAAAAGAAGATTGATTCTGAGTGTCCCATTAAAAAGGAATACATCTTGGGGGATTAACGTTATTTCAGAGCGCATCCATGTCTCGTCTACATTCATTATCTCTGTTCCATTGACTTTGATTTCGCCGCGGGTTGGAGAGGAAAAGCCAACAAGAAAATCAATTAAAGTACTTTTTCCCGAGCCGCTCGGTCCCTTCAATAGTACGAAGTCTCCGTGATTCAATTTAAAGGAGACGTCACATAATAGGTTTTTGCCTGTACATGAGTGGCTCACCTTGTCAAACTCGAGTGTGATAATAGCTTCCTCAGCTGGAAAGATATGGTCATTGCGATTGGTGAATTGATGGTCTCTTGTTGTTAGTTCGAGGATTCTTGATGCGGCTGCAGAGGCTTCTTGGAGGCTTAGCGCAGTCGAGACCAGGCTTCTCATGGGTGAAAAGGTTGAGGTAATCAAGTTGAAGAGTGCGATAAGTGTTCCCGCGGATGGCAGATTGTTGCTTGAGAGGAACAAGATGGTGGTGCAGAGCGTGAGAGTGAGTGCGCTTATGACGTGCTGGATTTGCGACAGTTGCAGTTTCGTGTCGTTGAGTTTTAGGAACGCAGAGGACAAAGCACTGGTTTTCTGACAGAAGGACGATATGGAGTTCTCTTCTTGACCATATGATTTAACTATGGTTATTCCGTTGTAGCACTCATGAAGTGCATGCGTGGAGTCTTCCATTTGCTTCAAATACCGATTGCTTAGTTTTTTAATATGTGGGGTTGAGCGATAGCTGATTGCGCAACTGATAAGCGAGCCGGAAATTGTGATAATTGCGGCTATCGGGCTAAATGCAAACAAAACTACTAAGGTGAAAAGCAAGAAGCCGAAACTCGACAAAAAGCTAAGTGGCGCCTTGGTTAGCACTGAACTCGCCGTAGAGACGTCATTTGAAAAAACAGATAGCAATTCCCCTTCGCGTTGCTTCTTGAAATAGGAGATGGGCTTCCGGACAGTTTTCTCAAATACGCTATTCCTAACCGACTCAATTACGTTCTGTGCACACTTGGCGAAACGATGTCCAGCGGCAAGAGATAGGCCAGCGCATGCAATCTGTGTAAGGAAAAGAAATGCTGACAAAACAACTATTCGCGCGGAATCGCCCGTAGTCAGACCATCAACAATTGCTTTTAGCCAGAGTGGAGTCGTTGCGTTTAATCCCGATCCCAATAGGGATAGTAAACTGGAAGTAAATAATGGAATCTTGAATGGGGATACAAAAGAATTATAAAAAATGAGAAGTTCATTTTTCTGTCTTGCCATGATGTTTGTCCTTTGCAAAAAGCACTAATACGATATTGCGCACGGCGTGCAGTAGTGATGTGGCGAGGATCGATCCGGACTGCAGGTAGAAAATATGTAGAACAATCGAGGTCGTGAGCATTTCAAAATAGGATGTGCTGTTTGTCAGTTTGGGTATATGCGCAAGGGAGAACAGTGCAGAAATAAGAATGATGACAAAAGGGGAGCGTCCCAATAGCGAAGTCATCGCACCTCGCCAGAATAATTCTTCTGACAATGCATGGACGGAGTAATGGCTGACAAGCTGAAAAGCGAGTTTATTGTCAATGGGAAAGCGGAACAATTTTTCAAGTAGAGCGGATTTACATCCAAGCGAGGGAAAAGAGGCGAACGCTAGGGACAGCCCAAGAATGGATGAAAGGGCAAAGGCTGCGAATGTCCAGTTCTCTAACAGGGAAGCGCCGCAAAGGAGGACTCCGCAAATCACCTGAAATAGCACTGGCATCCAGACCGGAATCATTTTTTTATAGTAAAAAAACTCCAAAATGAAAAAGGTAGCCAACAGTAAGGATGAAAGGTCGTAATGTGCATCGGGGCTCATTTTCTGCTCCCGGAACTCAATCTCTTTATTCCTAGGAGTGCTAGAAAGACAACCAGAATCCAGCTGATGGGAATACTTTCATTAAGGAGAAGGGGGGTCAATCCGTACGTGGGGGCTGTCAACACAAATGTAGCGAGGCCACTGTTTTTGACGCAATTGATAAACAGGGGAGAGTGAAGCATCCCCCAAAATAGAAACATCACCGTGTATGCCATTGCGTTTTTCTGTGTCAGTGCAAAAGAATAGAAAAGAAGTGCGCTGCATAGGGCTGTCGAAGAGAAACAAAAGAGCAGAGAAGGCAAAAAGTCTAACGAGCCAAGCGAAGACCATATTAGCGCAATTGCTGCCGTCTCAAGTAAAAGAATCATGCCGGTAAAAAGCAAGCGTCTCATGCAGATATTATTAAAATGGGGTGCACTCAGGTTGCGCTCCAATGCATGGTAACTGACGTCTGCAGAAAAGAACGAAATCGCTTCCGATGCGAGAATCGGAGGTATGACTGAGACTAAACAGCCTATGGATGAGCTGTGAATATCAGGGAGATAAGGGGTCAGCAAAACGGGGAGCAGGGAGATTGCTGCCGGGGCGTAATAATTCCATACAGTCATTTCCCCTAGTCGCATTTTGAGGAATGCGGTGAATTTGCATGATGCCCCTCGTGGATCCAAGTCGATCGAAGATTCAGCGGCAAACCAATTTTCATTCGATGCAAAGCGTAAAACGAGAGCAAGAACTACTATGGCGGATGTTATTACGAGTAAATTTAAAAATGAGAATTCGAAAAGCAGCTTATCGTGCGCAACGAAAGACTCGGCAAGAGATTCCGTTCCATGAGAATAATAGAAATTAGGATTAGTTATTCGCTTCGGCAATTCAAAGATAAGCGCCTTTAGCGCGTGTCCTGTGACGTCAATCGAAGCGAGCGCTTCTGGCGTTCTTAGACCCCCAAAAATCCCAAAAGGCCATAGAGTGGATATCATCCAGAGCAAAAGATAAAGGCGGAATGCCACCGCTTGTGATTTGCTTGCACCTCCCGCTACAAGACCGAAGAGAAAGGCAAAAAGCGAAGTCGGTATATAGACTGTCACTGCGGCAAGGAGTATTGCTGCAATCTGTGCGTTGTTGTGAATGATGTGAAGCGATATGCCGATGCAGGTGGACAACAGCAGTGATGTCAAAAAAAGAAGAGTAAGAAATGAAGCTATTTTGGAAATACCGTATTGCCAAATTGGACAACCGGTAGATATTATTCGTTCTGCTCGGTGGTGGATACGGTCGTCTCTAAAGGTTGAGGATGCCCAGAAGCACGCAACAGGTCCAGTGAATTGAGCTGCATAAGCAAAAGTTGATCCAATTGTGTTCATAACATCGACACTGCTTGTTTCTGGCGTGTAATACCAGGAGCCACCAGAAAAGAAGGCAACGAGAACAATCAAGACGCCGATTAACACTTTTGCTGGAGAGGCAAAAAAGAGATTGCGTATATCCATTTCGCACAACGCGCGAATGCGAGAATGTGAGCGGCTTTCCACTCTGCTTAACAGATTGCCTTGAATCATGGGAGCTTCCTCTTATTGGTAATCGTGTGGATGAGATGTACGTAGGCGTCTTCAAGTGTCGGGGAGATCTCTGTTTCCCCGATATCCCTAAATGGACCGACATGGTGGATGCGAATTTGGTTGCCGTGGTTAACGGCAGATGTGATTAGCAAATCATCTCTAATTGATCTGTAGGTTTCTTTGGATATAACGGCTTCCCACGTCTTGCCCCGGACTGTCTGGATTAGCTTCTGCGGACTGGATTGGTGGATCAAAGTGCCTTCAAACAGGACACCAAGGTTTTGGCATCCCAGCTCGACATCTTGTGTGATATGCGTAGAAATAATAATTGTGCAGGACGAGGAGCGTGTCTCCATTAGATTTCTAAAGCGTATCCGCTCTTCTGGATCGAGTCCAGAGGTCGGCTCGTCAAGCAGTATCAAGTGCGGATTGCCAATGAAGGCAGATGCTATTCCGACGCGTTGTTTTGTTCCGCCCGAAAGCTGTCCAATTGGCATGACAGCTTGTTTGCTCGAAATCCCGAGTTCCCAGAGAAGCTTATGCAGCATTTTGGTTGATGGAGTTGAGATGCCTTTCAGCGCTGAAGTAAATTGAAGATACTCAAGCGAAGTCATATGGGGGTATAGGCCATTCTTTTGTGGAAGATAGCCAATCTTTGATCGGTATAATTGAAGGGTACGTCTGCTCAGGACGACGGAGTCTAACTCGATGGACCCTGACGAAGGTTCAAGAGTTGTTGCCAGGATTCGCAAAAGCGTTGTTTTACCCGATCCGTTGGGGCCTACAAGACCGAATACTCCATTTTCAAGTGTTAGGCTCACGTGACGAAGGGCATTGTTTGTCTTGTAGCTTTTTGAGATGTTTGAAACAAGAAGATTAGCCATTGTCGACGACTTTCAGCTCGTTGCCGTCCATTTCGATTTCTGAGAGGCGATGCAGTAAATCAACGGATATCTCAAATAGAATCCTTCTGTAATCGCATAGCTTTTTATCTCGTGCGGATGAAATCGTCCCATCGGGGTTTGCCGCCTCCCAATAGCATCCTCCCCCACAATAATTTCTGATCCAACACGTTTTGCAATCCGATCTTTTATCAACGGTTTCATTCCAATATCGCGAAAACGTTCCGAAGGAGTCGCTATTAAAGATGCTTCCGATCCGATAGTTGCCCATCCCTGCAAAGCGATGGCATGGATATATATCGCCATTCGGCAAGATGGATACGAAGCGTCTTCCTGCTCCGCAACCTATTTTTGTTTTAGTGGCTCGCATAAGAAGAGTCATGATATCGGAGAATGCCCTAAATACTTGCGGCTGATGGCTGACTGCACGTTCGAGGTAGTCGTTAGCGAGAAGTAACAATTCGGACTTAATTGTTTCCAGATCTTCTAGTTCTATTTTGGTTTCAGGGTCATCGGTGCTGACGGGTGAAAAGAAAACCTTGCTGAAGCCCATATTGATAAACTGGTTTGTCTCGGAAAAAAGATCCGTGTTGATTTTGGTTATGGTTGACCGGACAGAGAGCGGGATGGTGGTGGATGCCTTTCTCACTCCTTCCCGTATTGTTTTTGATGTGCCCCTACCGTCTCTGAACGGCCTGAGCTTGTCCTGGATCTTGGCTGACCCATCCATACTGACGAGAGTGTGGATTTTATGCTGCGCTGCCATCTGGATAAACTTGTCCGATAGGAGAGTTCCGTTTGTCGTTGTCGAGTAGCTGAAATTTCTGTTTGGATACTTTTCGTTTGCATACTCGATTGTTTTCTCAATGACATCGAGATTAAGTAAAGGCTCGCCGCCAAAGAAAACAACGCGGAGGCCTTCATCTTCTGATGAGCTGTTAACTAAATAGTCTAGTGAGCGCTGGGCGGTTTGAGCAGTCATGAGACTTGTCTCGAGCCCGTAGTCTCCTTGCCCTGCAAAACAGTACTTACATCCCAGGTTGCAGGCGTTGGCTACATGTAGTTCGATCCCGCAGATTTGTTGGAGTTTATCGTTCTCATTCGGAAGCGGCTGGGCTGCGCTAATTACTCTGGACAAATCTTTGATGCACTCTGTAACAGATGCTTCGTCGTAAGACTCCTCTAGCAGCTGCGTTTCTAGCTCCTCGAGCGTCATTGTATGTCCGGAGCCGATCCACAGCTCAAGGCCTTTATATGCCAAGTCATCAACACGGAAGCAAGTGAGAGACTCTTCATCCACATAGTACTTCCTGTTCTCCAGTTGGAATAACGCCATTTAATCCCCTCCGTAATCTCTAAATACTTATAAAATAATATTTTATATTAAGTAAAGCAAATTAAATTGTATAATTCAAGTGAGGGAGGTGAAAGAAATGAAACATGTTGTGCTGATTGCCGGCCAGTCGGCATCGGGTCGTTCCGCTGTCCCAACTGCTTGCTTTTATGACGTGTGCGAAGGCAAAGATTATGCCGACGTATGTGTTTTGCAGGATTGGTGCGAAACGCGCGATGACGACGAAGGCGGCTGGTGTTTTACCGATACATGTGGGACAGATACCAGGTAGAGAAGAAGGATAGCAAGGAGGAACAATGGTGCACATTCATAGGATTCCCCGCATTGGCGGGCAGAGTGAACCGTCGGAGGCTTGCATCGTTGAGCATTGTGTTACCGATTCGGCGACATGTCCGGTAATGGACTGGTGCAACGTGGACATTACGTCCACATGCGCAGTTCCACCTGTTGACTATTGCGATCCACGAGACGACGATTAATCTATATGCTTTTGTTCGATGCCCTAAGCCGATTTGTGCTTGCTCGTAGCGTGTTGCGAGCTCCATATGGCTGAGGGCATCGAGCGTCAACTCGAAAACAAGGTCAGTTGGTTTACATCGCTGTCAAGGGTTTATCCACGGCCAAGTATTCACATGAGGGATGTGATTGGAGCTTTTCGTCTCCAGATGCCATGTCGTACGAAGCCAGGCGTTTGTGCGTGGGTAATTGTTTGGGCAGTCTGATGGCACATCCCTGTCCTATGCTTGACGTTGGGGTTTAGCGGGGCAGGCTGGGCTTGGTTCGCACGCGCGGTGTTGTGGTCGCGCGTTACGGCGGCCCGCTCGAAGAGCGTGAAAGCATCGAGTACATCCTCGGCGGTATAGATGTTGCTCTTGCGATTCCGGGCGTTTTGCGAAAGGACGCCGGCTTTCACCAAAGAGTTGACTGCGTTACGTGCCGCCTCACGTCCTGGGCAAAAACAGGGTGAGGGCTTGACCCGTGCGTCCGTTTCCACGGTGATACACTGGGGCATGCAGGGTGGACGTTCTACATGAATGATTGAAGGGTCATATGGGGGACATGGTGCGGGGTGCGCGGATTCGTGTGGGCGCAAGCGTGTCGTCGATTGCGCTCGCCGCCTTGACTCTCTCGGTTATCCTGTTCAATCTCGCGGCCGCTTTTCACGGCAATATCTGGTTCGATGAGTCGTATTCGATGGCGCTGGCGTCCCATACCTTGCCCGAGATCATTGCCATCGGAGCGACCGATGTCCATCCCGTTCTGTACTACGTCATGCTGCGGATCATCTACCTTGTGTTCGGGCCTAGCGTGTTGGCCATGAGGTTGTTTTCCGTATGCGGCATGGTGGCCTGCGTGCTTTTGGGATGGGGCGTGGTTCGCAAAGACTACGGAAATGTGGCTGCAGCCCTGTTCATTGCCCTGGTCTCCATTTCGCCTTGGGCGGCCGCTGAGGCAGTCGATATTCGCATGTACTCGTGGGCCGCGTTTTTCACCGGCCTCTCTTTTCTGTACGGCATGCGTATCGTTCGCGTGCTCCTACCCCTCGAAGTTCGGCCAGATGCTACGGAGGTCGCCGTTCCCCGGCATTGGTGGGTGGTCGCGTTTGCCGCGGCGCTCGCTGCGGCGTACACGCATTACTTTGCGGCAATAGCTTCGTTCATGTCGATGTCTCTTGTGCTGGCATCCGCATGGCTCCATGCGCGGTCTGGATCAAG
>UMJQ01008504.1_pt1 | contig 11617 bp, 10 predicted proteins | sample 1966101 | NCBI WGS metagenome assembly UMJQ01 (sample SAMEA4836154, study PRJEB28245) | human gut metagenome | biome: gut microbiome; material: fecal sample | place: Denmark | collected 2008
CCGAATCGTAGTATTGAACAGGAACACATTCTGCTCAATGTAACTCATCTGTTGCTGGAGCTGAGCGGGTGTAACGGTGTGAATGTCCACATCGTCAAACGAAATCGTACCGGTATAGTCCGGCAGCCAGCCCAAAAGCAGCTTGAGCAGAGTGGATTTTCCGCAGCCGGAGGGGCCTGTCAGGGCATACTTTTTGCCCTTTTCAAAGCGGAAGGAGGCATCTTTCAGGATGGGCTTTTTCTCATCATAGCCGAAAGAAACTCTATCTACCGTAATGGAGGCTTTCAGCGGTGACATAGGAGCAACCTCTTCCGATTTGGAATCAGTATCGACCGTTGGCAGCTTGCCAAAGTAAGGCTTGCTGGCTGAGAGGGAGAGACGCAAACCGGCCAAACTGTTAAAGCCGTTTGCCACGCCTCCGATCAGATTGACACCACCGGCAAGTGTGCCTGTGGTGACAAGTCCCATGCTGGTCAGCACAGCAATCAGCACAAGCGAGCCGAGCTGAAGTGCGACGTTGATAAAGCCAATCAACGCCTCCATGCGAGATTTACCATAGCTCAGCTGGCAACTGGGCTTTTCAATGTCATCGCTGATCCTATTTCCCTGCTGGAGAAAGAGATTTCCTCTGCCAAAAAACTGGAGTACGTCAAAGCCTGTCAGAAGGTCCTTCAAATGGTTGATGGCGGCAGTCTGCTGCACACCGCAGCTTTGCCCCAGTAGTTCCAGCTTCTTCTGGAACAGTTTTGGGGAAAGCCAAAGAACAACTGCTGTGATCACGGAAAAAACAACCAGCGACCAATGCAAAAAGGCAAGTCCCAAAATGCTGAACACGATCTGCGCAATTCTGCCTACACAGCCGAAGAAGGGAATCCACGTAAGCTGTTCTAATTGCTTCATATCATTGGTCAGCCGGGCGAGATATTCTCCGGTGTCGGACTGATGAAAATCGGTATGGCTCTTGCGCAGGAAGGAGTGATACAGCCCATCTCGCACCGTATTGTTCAAAGCGCGAATTGTTTTGGCCTGACAATGCTCCTGTAAAGCAGTAAAAAGAAAATAGCCTCCCCAGCAGGTCAGATCAACTGCCGTCCAAAAGATAGTACTCCGCAGATCCAGCAATACCACGGCATCAAAAATCTTCATCAAGGCAAGCTGAATCAGAGCCTGAGCACCATAGGCGATGATGGCAAACAAGCAGGTGAGGGTACTGAGCCTCCATTGCTTTTTCAGATAGTGTATCATTGTTTCCTCCATGCGTATGTCAAAGAGCTTAGAATGCATTTCATCTGCTGTTTCTGTATTTTATCACAAAAGATTTCAATTGACCATATCGTCTGGTGTAATAAAAAATTACATGGGACGACAGGTTTTCATAAGAGACGCTTGCACACATGTACAAAATCTAGTATATTACAATTATGGCAATACTAAAGTTTGGAGGGAGCTGCTAAATGCAGAATTACAAATTGGGGGAGTATATCCGCCAGCGGCGTTTGGATCTCGGGTTGACACAGGAGCAGGTCTGTGCAGGCATTTGTGAATCCGTTACATTGTCCAGATTTGAAAACGGAAAACAGACCCCCAGCCGAAATCGAATCAATGCGATTCTGCAGCGCCTTGGTCTGCCGGATGACCGATATTATGCGTTGGTAACACCGGAAGAACTGGAAATAGAAGCACTCAAGAAGGAAATTGTTTCCTGTAATGCGCTAAAGTGCGTTGAGGAGGGCTTTGACAAAATAAGTCGGCTTGAGAAAATTGCAAAGCCGGATGATCAAATCACACAACAGTTTATTCTTCGATCGAAAGTCCTTTTGGGAGGATTGGATAAAAGATATTCAAATGACGAACGGATTCAAATGTTGTTGCAAGCCATTCGGATGACCATACCGGATTTTCAACTGGACAAAATTGAAGACTTTCTCTTTACATTGGATGAAATGAAACTGGTCAATCAAATTGGAAATGCGTATTCTTTGAGCGGTGACAATGAAAAAGCAGCCGATATTTTCTATCGACTGCTTCAATATATAAGAAAGCATCTTCCGGAAACGGTTACTTCAAACAGGATGCTTCCCTTGGTTTTGTATAATTTTGCCAGATCGTTGGATTTGTCGCAAAAGTATGAGGAAGGCGCAAAGGTGGCAAGATACGGAAAAGAAGCATGTATAAAATATGGACATTATCAGGTGCTTCACTCGTGTTTGGAAATCGAAGCTGAATGCGACTTCTTTCTTGGAAAAAAGGAGGAGAGTGTCGAACGCTATCGGGAAGCTTTTTACATTTGCAAAGTCATGGGATATGAAGATGATTTGCAGATTATCCGCACAGAAGCAGAAAAGTATCTGAACATCTTATTTTGAATATCATGTAATGTCGTCCTGCGGTGTGGCGGCATCTGCGGATGGAGTAGGACATTCCGGTTTAGTCCTGTATGTAAACGGTGAATATCGGGATGACTCTGACATTGGCAAGCTGATGCACGACTTCAACTGCACCAGTGCCGATGATATGAATTTTGAGATCCTTGCCGAAAAGCCCCGGTATCTGAAGGAAAATCCGAAGGGAGTGAGCGAAATGTGTAAAGTGATGGAAGATCTGCGAGATGAAAGCTATGCAGAAGGCCGTGCAGAAGGTCATGCAGAGGGTCGGGAAGAACAGGCTCAGATGACGGCGAAGAACCTCTATGAGCAGGGTCTGACGATAGAGCAGATTGCAAGAGCGATTGACTTCAGCATGGAGACAGTGGAAAAGTGGCTCACGCAGAAAGCCGGATAAGAGAATAACCGGAATGGCCAGTGTATTGTACGATTTGCGTATGATATGCTGGCTTTTTGTTTGGCGGAAGTCAGAGGTAGTCAGAAGTGGGGTGGGGGTGGTTGAAAATCTGGAGCCGGGGGTCATTCCGGCTGAAGGGAAGAGTTATCTGTTCTCCCCAGTCCAGGACAAAATATGGTGACTACTCAGAGAAAACACGCTTCCACAAAGAAACAAGGCACCCGACGTTTAAATCGGATGCCTCGTTTTGTCATGCGAAGTATTCCTGAATGAGCTTTCCCCAAGGTAGCATCTGCGAAGAAGTTCCGGGTGGGTCAAAATCGCTATATACGGCAGATGTTCGAATCGGATGCCACCCGGCATTACAAATCCTAATGAAAAAAAGCAAGTGGTTTCGTTAGGTGGCACTTATTTCCGTTTTAGAGTGCAGGCCAAACTCGTGACAATTTGAAGAAATTGTTCCTTTTCAGATTGGTTGGCCACGATTCCAAGCATGACCGCCGCATAAAGAGCCGTATAAAGAAGGACTCCTGCACCAAATTTCCAAATGGACCCAGCTGGTTCTATTTCCAGATGTTGCTTCAGAATCAGTGCGCCCATTGTCAACAAAACTGCAGTAATGATGACTGGAGCGGTCTCTTTCCAGAATTTTTTGATATCCAGACCAGCTTTTCTCTGGAAATACCAATTCATAATCACCCCACTGGTCAGGAACATGGAAACACCTGTTGAAAGCGCTGCACCTACAATTCCAATCCATTTTGTAAACAAGACAGTTGTTACAATGTTTAGGACAGCGCTCATGAAATAAATCCTTGCACGAAAGCCATATTGTCCCTTGATCTGCAGAATGCAAAGCCCGAGATTCTGTGCAAGATCGATGGAAAAAGGAAGCATAACGATAATTGCAACCCAATAGGCTTCTTCGTAGCCTTCTCCGACCCACAACAGCAGAAATTCACGTCCGAAAATGATGAAGCCGGACAAAATTAGAAGAATGATGTAGAAGGTGATTCGTCCTATCCGGATGAACAAATCCGAGACTTTCTGCAGACCGTTTTCTTCCTGATACAAAGCGCTGATTTTTGGATAAAAAACACCGGAGACCTGTGTGCCGAACTGCATATACATCATGTAAATTTGAGCGCCGACAGAATAAACGGCAACGACTGCGGTGTTGAACATCCGTCCCAGAATGACCTGATCTGTTTTCCAGAAGATCTGATCCGCAATGCTTCCAAGCAGGATGGCAGCAGAAAGACCGAGGATGCTTTTCACGATCCGGGAATCTTTGGGCTGTTTTGTGATCCGTATTTTTAGTTTTTGGGTCACATAGCCATACCGAATTCCAATGGTCAGGAGGTTCAGAAGGACGATCACCACCGAGACTGTGATCGCATATGGAATCCGACTGACGCACAAGATGACCAGAAGCGGTTGGATGACCTGCATCAGGATGGATAATATCCGCAAAAAGGTGTACTTTTCATGCCCGGTAAGCACAGTCAGATAAACCGAACCCTGCAAGGTGAAGGTCATATTTACGAACAGAAGAATCAGAATAGCAATGCTTTCGTTCAGCTCCGAGGTGGTGAATGAAGCTGCATAGAAACTCCGGAAAGCAAATATCACAGCAACTCCTACAAAATCCAGAAGGAGTGCCAGAAAACGATAAATGCTTCTTGCCATCGACAGGGTCACAGAGGCTTCTTCATGGTCGCTGCGCCCCAGTGCATTGCAGTAGTTTCTTAGAATACCGGCTGATACACAGGACTCGAAAACAGTGACATACGAAAAGAATGAGCCGACAATCTGATACAGTCCGTATTCACTTTGTCCGAGAAAGTGCAGGAGAACTGGGACGTAGATCATACTGACAACTACGCTCAGGAACACTTGTATATAGGATAATATTGCGCCTTTTTTTCGTTCGTTCATGACTGCTTTCTTGATTTTATAATCCTTGCAGGATTTCCTCCGACAACGGAATACGGAGGCACATCATGTGTTACAACAGAGCCAGCACCAATTACTGCGCCATTGCCAACATTTACGCCACCTAAAATGATAACACGACTTCCAATCCAAACATCATCTCCAATTGTAATAGGTCGTGTTTTGGAAAATCCTTGGTCGATCATCGGTATATCGGTACGTGTGGTTTCATGATTTGTCGTATAACACATCAGCTCCGGACCAATCATAACATCTTTTCCGATAGTTACTATTCCGCTCAAAATTGATCTTTCGCCAATTCCTGAGCGTTTCCCGATAGTAGCCTGTCTCGAAAGCTGTACATGCCTTTCGATATTGATGTCTAATTCTTGCTGATTTTTATTCCAACCGGAAAAACAGAGGGCACGAATTTTTTTGCAGATTTTTCCATATCTGAATGGCCCAATACCTGAACCGGATGGAGGTAGATGCTGTGCAATAACTTTGTATAATATTTCCCACAATAGCGTCATTTTAAAATTCCCTCATAAACATCGCAAACTTTTTGGTAACAGCTAGACTCATCCATTCCGGATGCCGCTAATTCTGTGAGCGCATTTTGATTGCGTCCAATTCTTTCCATTCCCTTAACAGCTTCTGTCCATTGCTGAATCGAATCCGCTAGGGAAACGGTCTGAATGTTCTGCAGGACTTTAGCCTCTGGTTGGATACGGTCGGATACAACACATGGCAGGCCATTTGCTTCTGCTTCCAAAAGTGAAATGCCAAAACCTTCACTGATAGATGGAAAAACAAAAACGTCCATTGCACTCAAATATGGCTCGACATCAGATTGCTTCCCGACAAAGCGGACATTTTCAATAATGCCCTCGCACTGCGCCTGCTTAAGAAGACTGCGCTTGCAACCGCCATCTCCCACAAGAATTACCTTTATATCGGTTCCCATTGATTTGAACTCTGCAGCTAGATGCAGCAAAAGCGTCTGATTTTTTACGGGGTACAGTGAGCCAGTATGCCCGATGACAAATTCGTATTCCTTTATGCCAAGTTCACGACGACATTGCTGACGATGATCTTCAGAGAAGGAAAAGCTTTCTAATTTGATGCCGTTTGGAATCACTTTACCGTGACGATTGAAAAACTCTTCTCCATAAAGATATCTTCCAGCTGCGGCACTGCAAGCCAAAAAGGCATCTCCGTTTTTTAGCATCAAGCATTTCATCGCAGAAGAGTACACATGATCAATCATGGAAGATTTCTCGTTTAATGATTGACCATGCGAATGGCAGACGACCTTTTTTATTCCAGCATCTTTTGCAGCCTTGGAAAGAACGCCGTTTGATCTGGCCATATGGCAATGTACAACATCATATGTTGGGTGTTCCTTCAAAAAATGATATACATTCTGGTAGAGGTTGATTTTATAGCGATCCGGAGATGCAATGTGATATATTTTTACTCCTGCGATTTGTAAGGAATCCTCATAGTCTGAAGTCCCTTCTTCGCAGATCAGGCAATCACATTGATATTTTTTCTGTGAATACAAAATCAAGTTGCGGACATAATTTTCAAGTCCGCCAGTATTCATTGATTTTACGATTTGGAGTATTTTCATAATTTTATTATACCAAAAATATTTTTGTAGTGAGTTGAAGTTGTATTAAACTGCAGAAATCATTCTGATACAGGAAAAAATGGTTTGATAGTTTTCATAAAGTGCTTTTCCATCATGACGATAATACGTATTATAAAATAATAGGATTATAAACATGGTTGCCATTCCCCCTAAAACGAATTTGGACAGATTGCTTGATGCTTTCTTATAAATTTCAGGGATAATTATAATGATGGCTGGCATAAAATAATAAATTATCCGGAATGTCTGGATCAGTGCACCGGAGTTGATCATGAAAAAGAAAAATAGAATCAGGAGATTGATCAATTTGGCGGTTCTTTCGTTGTAAATGTGGTCGTATTCGAATAAAGTGCATAATAATATACATCCGGATACCATGACATATGTAATTGCAAACTGGTCTGTTGCCAGACTGGTACCGTTATATCGTGATCCATACGACGTAAATCCTATCATTGACTTCAAGAGCAAGGTGGTCAAAGGGGCACTGAAAAATATAATTACAGTACCGCACAGGGCACTTCTTCTGGATAGCTTTATATTTCCGAATAGATAACCCACAACTCCTAATACTGCGGATGAATGGGAAAGAACTGCCAATAACATATAAATGACTTTCTTCCACATTCTTGAATGCGGATCATCACAGTAGAGAAGCAGAATAAAACTGATTGCTAATGCCTGCCGCAATGCGCCAACGGCAAAGAAGAATAAGTCCGAGAAGAAGAAAAGAAGGATGCTCATTGCATAGTCAGAGGAGTTGTATTTTATGAATTTTCCGACAGAATACAAATAAAATACACCTAAAATGAACAGCCAGAAGAAATACGAGATTCCCACTCTGGCGCATGACGATGCAATAAATTCAAAAAGTGGCTCGGAAATAAAAATGTGCTCTTGATTTGCAAGTGCATGGTAATATACAGGATAGCTTCCTATAGCCCAGTTCGAATCGACACCAATTCCCCAACGAAACAGAAACACTGCTGCAATAGGCAGAAAGGATATAAAAATGCAACGGGTTCTTTTTTGATCAAGAGAACATGAACTTCGCAGTGTCACCTTTGGATATAAAACGGACAATATGGCTGCTGTCGCAAATGACAGATAATATACAATCATTGCATTCTCTTTTCCAATATTCTATGATTTGATAGCATGATGCCTATGTATTGAAAAATATATATAGCATCATCTCGAAAGAGCTTTTGAATCAACATTTTTTCGTAAAAAAGTTCAAAAACCATGTGTCAAGAGTATATTGCTCTCTGTACTGATCTACCGAAGAGTCATACGGGCTGTTTATGAAATCATAAAGCCGATTGGTCGGATCTTTTCCCAAATAAAAATATTATTGGGGTTATAGAATGCTTCTTTTTGGATTTCCAAATTTGTTGTTACGAGCTTCTTCCTGAAAAAGAGAGACTCTAGTGCTCGCAGCGTGCAGCCTACCTGCCCACTTTGCATTACCTCCAGAATCGCCTTTGTGCGGGCAGTTCTTTTTTGAACTTCCGTATAAGGAACATTTCCGGCACCTTGATCGATGATTTCGATTTTGACCGTTAGCCCCTGTTTTTCCGCTTCCTGCTGAATCTGCAAGATCTGTGCTGTTCGGTTATGGTCGTGCCCAATAAAGTATAAATCATATTCAATCGGCTCATTGTTTACATCAGCTGGGTACTGATAATATTGAATATTTTGCTGCATTCTGTATCGAATGCAGTCGTCTTTATCAAATGACCATGGTTCAATATTTTTATCCCATGCCAATTCCGGACGGCTGTCGGCATTTACACGATTCCAGTACCAATAGATGATTCGCATGGAAGGCTTCTTTTTATGGATGTAGGTAGGAATCCTTCTGGTTCTCTCGCTCGCATGAAGAATCACAGTATCATATTTTTCAAGGTCATTTTTCCAGTCTCCATACCAAAACTCATCACCCGGCAAAAATCCGTCTGTCCACATACGGCGAATTGCCCGGATGATTTTAGGTTTTGACGAAAATATGATATCCGCATTCATCCCGTTCTTGATCCATGTACGGAACATCATATCCGTCAAAGGATCGGTTTGGGTCAAAATCAAAGTCTTTTGCTTGAGTTCCTTCAGATTATATGTTTCCTGAGACATATTTTTTTCTCCAATAAAAGTACAACATCCAACCGGGGATCGCTGTCAGAGTCATCCCGACGGGTCTGCCGCTTGTTGATAGTGCTTTTGCAAACGAATAGCCGGCGCACCTTGCGTACACCCAATAGAGCAGCATCTCTTTGACCCGGACTTTCAGGCAGACTTCATCGTTCAGGTAGCTGCGGCAGTCATCCATCATTCCAAGGGGGCTTTTCATTCGCAGTGCACGGCCGCTTTTTGTCAGTCCGCCTTCCAGATATTCGCAGATGTAAATGGTTTTATTGCGATACACCGTCTTGTAGTTCAGGGCCATCGTATTCCAAAGCCAGCTTTCCGCCATAAAGCACTCGTTCGGATAAACTGGGAATGGATATTTCTTGAATAGGTCAGCCCGCACGATTTCACAATGATCGCCCCTGATGCCCTGATTTACCCGGTAATGAAGATGGTCAGCTACATAAAAATCTGCTGGGTTTGCAACACCTAAATGTGTGCCATCTTCCTTGCCTTTGAAATAGCTCATGCCGCAAAGATCGGGTCGATTCCGATAACAGGGCCATTCCCGCTCGACTGTTTCAACTGCATCCGGTGTCAGGTAGTCGTCGCTGTCCAGAATGAGGACAACATCACCCTTGATATAAGGATGAGCTGCATTCAGAGCGGTATGCTTTCCGCCGTTTTCCTTTTTGTGGTATTCCCACTCAAACGGAAGATTCTGCTGCTTTAACGCCTCTATATACGCTTCGGTATCATCTGTGCTACCATCATCGATAACAAGCCACTGGAAATCTGTTCTGGTCTGTCTGCAAAGGCTGTCAACCAGTTTGGGCAATGTATTGGCACGGTTATAGGTCGGGGTCAGCACCGTTACCATTAGACAATCAGGCATTTCTGCTTCCCTCCAGAGTGGATTCATAAATGGACTTTATGGCTACGGTATAGCGCTGCATATCCGTATATTGCATGCTCTTTCCAACTGCATTTGCGGAACAGCGGCAATAAGCATTTTCATCCTGCAGCAGTTTCAGGATAGCGCTGCAGTACTCGTCGATCGTTTTGCAAACCGCTCCACAGGTTTCGTCCACAATATCTGCCAGCCCGCCGACACCGCTGCACACAACAGGCTTGCCAAGGCACATGCCTTCCACGGCGGCCAGACCAAAGCCTTCCCATGCAGAGGGCATGACCATGACTTTGCCGGCATTCAGATAGGGGTAAGGGTTGCTCTGGAAACCTGCCAGTTCAACATTGCTTTCCAGTCCGTTTTGTCGGACATAGTCATTTACCTGGGGCATCAGCTCGCCGTCACCGATCATGCGTGCGGTGATCGGTGGCCGCTTCTCCCGGAGCCTCTGCACAATCTGGCAAAACAGGAGGGGGCACTTCGGATCGGTCATCCGCCCGAGAAAAACCAGATCGACCTGTGCACAATTGCACGTTTCCTGCGCCTTTTGCCGGACGTCGGCACAGTTTACCACATTGCCGACCACGGTATTTTTTTGTTTTAGAAGCCCCCGGAAGATGTATTCCGCTTCAATGGAATTCGATACGCTGATTACATTTCGGATGCGGGGCAATGACAGTGCCAGCGCAACAGACTGCGGACAGACCTTCTTCAGCCAGAGCGGGTTGTTATGAAAATGTGCCACCACCGGAGTTTTTCCGGCCGCCCATGCGGCACAGGTCGCCATACTGAAATCATGTGCATGGATCAGGTCGGGCTTCAAGTCCCGGATTGCCCTCCGGACGGCACCGACAGAGGTGTTTTCCAGCGGATAAAACTTCTGACCTCTGGCTTCCACAACTTTATGGATCGGGCCATCCGGAGAGGCATAGATCATCTCTGCTTCCGGGAAGAGCGACATAATCGTAAGCACTACATTCTCGGCACCAGAATATTTTGTGCTTTTCAATAAGTGAAGAACCCTCATTTTTTTCAGTCTCCCAGCAGTTCCGTATAGATCTTCTTCATCTGCTCACTGACGTTCCGCACATCGTACTGTTCCAGTGTCTTTTTGTTCCGGGTACACTCCTGCCTGACCTGAACACCATCCACAATATCGCACATCAGCTGACATAATGCGGCCTCATCCGATGCCTCAAACAGATACCGGCTGTCTGGCAGCAGGTCTACATTTCCACGGATGCGGCTTGCAATGCAGGGTAGGCCAGCGGCCATTGCTTCCATCAGGGAGACAGACAGCCCTTCCCGGAAGGATGGAAAAACAAAACAGTCGCAGGCTCGCAGGATTTCGCTGACATCCGTTCGAAAGCCAAGAAAACGGACTCTGTCCGATACTCCAAGCTCTTCTGCCAGTTTCAAATGCTCCTGCCTCAGCTTTCCCTCTCCGCAAATAAGGTAGTAACTGTTCGTCATATCCGTCTTTGCAAAAGCCCGAATCACAGTTCTATGATTTTTGTTTTCATTCAGCTCCCCAACGGACACAAACACAAACGCATCTTCCGGGATGCCCAGTTCTTCCCGCTTTGTGGCCCGGTCTACCTGCACGGATGCAATTTCCTGCACGTCTACGCCAATTCCTGGGACGTAATATGCCCTACCACGCAGGGGGAATTTCTGTGCGGCAGCGTAATCCTCCTGATTGATGGTGATCTGGGCATCGGTATAGCGGGCCAAAAAAGTCTCGGCGGTTTGGTAGATCAGCCGGTTTTTCAACGGACAGCCCTTGTAAAAGTGGAAACCATGGGCCGTATAGAGCACCGGTGCCGTGTGTGTCGCATTGGCAGCCAGACGAGCCAGTGCACCTGCCATCGGAGTATGACAGTGAACTCCGGCAAACATCTCTGTCTGCATCAGATGCTTTAGTTGTTTGTATGCCTTGATATTTGCTGAAATGTTGTAAGGAGAACGGACAAAATCCACCTGGTGCAGAATGACACCATGTTCACGGATTACCTGAACTGCATCCGCATACATATCTTCATGCTTAAAATTCGTTGCATAATGGACCTCATATCCCATGCCCTGCAGCAGCTTCACATCGTTCAACTCAAACTGCACCAGAAACCGGCTATAATGGGCTACAATTAAAATTTTTTTCATTTGTTTGTATCCCCCATCGCCGTAGTCTGACCCTCTGCCACACCTTC
>UMJQ01031685.1_pt1 | contig 11449 bp, 8 predicted proteins | sample 1966101 | NCBI WGS metagenome assembly UMJQ01 (sample SAMEA4836154, study PRJEB28245) | human gut metagenome | biome: gut microbiome; material: fecal sample | place: Denmark | collected 2008
GGACGCTTAACGCCCTGTCATGGGTACTTTCCTTAAATGTTATCCTATTATAAGGACTAATGTTTCTACAAGAGTATATGTAATTCTTTCAGATCTTGTTCAAATCAAAAGCAAGTGAACACCTCCTTTGTATAGAAACCTTGTTTTATTCCCATTTAAAACATAAATTTTTAATTTCACTATTTAGGTTCTCAATTTCTATATGTACTTTTTCTATTTGAATCTTTATTTCTTTTTTTTCCTTGAATTTAAATATTCCTAATGATGACAATTCCAAATTCTTTTTTTCAATTACTATGGATAACTGATTTACTTTTTCAGAATACTCCATTTTCTTCTTTTGTATTTTCTGCTTCGTATCTTTTATTCTATGCCAATAACAACCAACTACTTCAAACAGTCTTTGTATATATGATTCACATAAAAAAGCATAATCCCCCATATAATCCTTAAAAACATCATTTGCCGGAAGAAGCTTGTTATATACAACCGTATCCCACATTTTTCTTGTAATGTTATCTTCAATACTCTTAGATACCTTTTCTTTTATATCTTCTTCTGTCATCGATACAAATTTTTCTATATCTTTTATATCCAAATCATTTATCACATAATTTTTTATAGCAATATTCCCCTCTGCGACATTATTTAAATACGAAAGTTTATTCTGTATTTTTTGAATATATGGTCTGTATACTTCTGTTAAAATCTTGTCTTCAGAATCAAATTCATCAGCCATAAAAGCTATGCGTTTCTTAATTTCAGTAATATTACTTAGTTCATTTTCATTTATATCGAATGTTGCTTTTTTAATTTTATCAGATAATTGTTTACCACCAAGTATTCTAGCGTATGCATATATATTCTTACTCATTAATCCAAATTGTGCTATTTTTAAATAAACTGACTCATTAAATGGACAAGTCATAAATGCATCTTTCAGCTTCGATTCTTTCACATTGGACTTATCAGATGATCTAATTTCATCGCATATTTTCTGAGATTTTTCAACATCATAATTTCCTATCTCCCCATATATTTTATTTCCATATTTTATTTCATATCCTATCCTTCTTCGTAAGACCTCATCTGCCCAATCTTTAATAATTTGTTTCGCAGCCGGAACATACTGTTCATACATTAAGGATAAAAGATTTTGCTTATAAATATCACTAACTGATTTTGCTAATTGCTTTAATTCTTTTTCATATTGTTGATTTGCTTTATTTGCTTGACTTTTAATTGACAAATTTGCTACTGCCTCATATGCCAGCAAATCGATTACACTATTAGTTATTATTCCATACCGCATACCTTTAATTTGAGAAGCTGCCTTGTCAAATGCTAATTTACTTCCTACTTGGTAATTTCTATCATATGCATTACTTATTTCTCGAGCCTCGTTTACTAAAATTTTTCGCAATTTTTCCAATTCACAATAAGCGTTTGATTTATTTCCGTAATATTCTGCAATATCTCCATCTGGACATACATCATAACTTGCATAATTAATTAATTCAAGCAAGTCTATAATAAATGCACCATCATTTTCAGAATCCATCCAAAAATTTGTTTGAATCTTAGCCCAGCCTCCATCTGCTTCAGCCCTACATTCATTAATCTGTTTTTGTATTCGCAGATTCAGCTCATCATATTTTTCTTTTATTTCTCCCACAATGTTGAAATATTGTCTAATAAAAATTGCACCAGGTACATCAACATTACGGCCAAATATTTCCACTTTTTCATATCCCTGTTCTAAAAATTTGTCGTTTACTTGTATACCACTTGTTTCATCTTGTAGATTATCATCTATTTGTATTTTGATAACGGCATCATCACCAAGAAGTAAACTATCCATTTCACGCAATAATATAAAATCTGCGTAGTTTTCAATTTTTAAACTGCCATCAATCATAATATCACACGACTCATTATTCCTCTTCGCATCTTCATAAATAGCTTTCAACATACTACTATCATCCATAAAAATACTCGAATCAAGACTATTATCATAATAAAATATATTTATCTCGTCTACATTCGTTAATTCCTTGCATTCTTTCTGAAAACTTTCTTTTAATCTTGGATTGTCTTCTATAAGTCTTCTATACCTGTTTTCTTCTAACTGAAATAAATATTTATATTTATCCTTTAAATATAATATATTGTCGTCTTTTCCCATCAAACGACTAATTAAACACATGTTATGTATTATCTTTACAACATGTTCTTGCTCTCCGCTATAAAAATCAGTATTCTTTTTCCAATCATTGTCTATAATTCCTGGCTGACGTAATAGTTCACTGTAAAATTTCCAAGAAGCACTTAAATTTCCCAAAATAAAATTACTTTGAGCCATAATGGACAGATATTCTGGATAGATATATTTATTTGACGAAATTTCACTCATTATTTCAATAATTCTTTTTGCAGCTTGTCTTTTATTAAAATACAACTCTTCTTCCGAAACGCAAGAAATATTAATGCTATAAATATAATTCTGAAGTGATTCAATCAAATTTCCAATTGCAATCAAATCCTCCTTATTTTTTTCATATCTTTCTTCAAAACTATTGTATTTTATTAGTTTATCTTCATCATATAATGGTACAAAAGATTCCTTCATAAGTCATCCTCCAATTATTACTTAAAATACACCTCATATTATTCTTTACTCTCCCCACAAATAGAGCCAAACTAGAGCCATTTGATAAAACAAATGCCGTAAACCCGCATAAATACAGGCTTTCGGCATTTTAATCCGTTATTCAAACTCAATAGTTCCCGGTGGCTTACTGGTCAAATCATAGAATACTCTATTGACTCCCTTTACCTCATTTATAATTCTGCTCATCACTGTCTGAAGTACCTCAAACGGTATCTCGGCTGCTTCGGCTGTCATGAAGTCCACGGTGCGAACTGCACGGACTGCAACGGCATAATCATATGTTCTCTCATCACCCATGACACCTACTGAACGCATGTTGGTAAGGGCTGCAAAGTACTGGTTTGGCATCCATGATGGTTCCTCGCCGTGGGCCTCTTTGTACTCTTTTGCTGCCTTTTCCACTTCGCTTCTGTAAATCCAGTCTGCATCCTGTACAATGCGTACCTTTTCGGCTGTGACTTCGCCGATGATACGGATTCCAAGGCCTGGGCCTGGGAATGGCTGACGGAAAACGAGATAGTCAGGTAATCCAAGCTCCAGTCCGACCTTGCGTACCTCGTCCTTGAAGAGGTTTCTGAGTGGCTCCACGATATCCTTGAAATCGACATGCTCCGGGAGACCTCCTACGTTGTGGTGTGATTTGATGACTGCAGATTCTCCTCCGAGTCCACTCTCCACTACATCCGGATAGATGGTTCCCTGCGCAAGGAAGTCAACCTTTCCGATTTTCTTGGCTTCTTCCTCGAATACACGGATAAATTCCTCACCGATGATTTTACGCTTGCGCTCAGGCTCTGTGACACCTGCAAGCTTGCTGTAGTATCGCTCCTGTGCGTTGACGCGGACAAAGTTGATGTCGAACGAACCGCCTTTGCCGAATACGCCCTCTACCTCATCGCCCTCGTTCTTACGGAGAAGTCCGTGGTCTACGAATACGCAGGTGAGCTGCTTGCCGATTGCCTTGGCAAGGAGTGCTGCGAGTACTGATGAGTCTACTCCACCCGAAAGTGCAAGGAGCACTTTGCCGTCACCAACCTGCTCTCTGATTTCGTCGATTGTGTTTTTGACGAATGAATCCATCTTCCATGTGCCTGCACATCCACATACGCCACGGACGAAATTGTAAATCATCTGTGTTCCGTTCTTGGTGTGAAGTACCTCCGGATGGAACTGTACTGCATATAATTTCTTCTCAACATTCTGTGTTGCGGCTATTGGACAGTCTGCAGTGTGCGCAACTACCTCAAAACCCGGTGCAGCCTCTGCAATTCTGTCGAAATGACTCATCCAGCATACTGATTCTGATGGCAGATCCTTGAACATCACGCCGTTTGCAGAATATGTGATTTCTGTCTTTCCATACTCTCCAACCTCCGGTGTGATTACCTTTCCGCCTAATTTATGCATCATAAGCTGTGCACCGTAGCAGATGCCAAGCACCGGTATTCCCAGCTCAAACAGCTCTTTCTGGTATGATGGAGAATCCTCTTCATAACAGCTGTTTGGACCTCCTGTAAGGATGATGCCCTTTGGATTCATTTCTTTGATTTTCTCAATGTCTATTTTGTATGAGTAAATCTCACAGTACACGTTGCACTCGCGGACACGGCGCGCAACAAGCTGATTGTACTGACCACCAAAGTCTATGACTATGACCTTTTCCTGATCCATGTTTTCCTCCTAATTGTTTATTCGCTATGCTGCTGTTTTACAATCTTTGAAACGTCACGTAATTGCTGTTTGCCACACTGTGGTGTAAACAATAACAAAAACATAACATATGTTATCTGCTGCCATCTCATTGATTACGTAAAAGCAACATGTTTTCTTATGTCATTATAGATTACGGAGTGCTTATCTGCAAGCGATTTTGTTAAATTTCTGTTTTGATTTTATGTGCAATTACGTTATAATGAGTAATAAACACTTTTATAGGCTGGGAGGTTTCATCATGAGTTTTAAAATAATCACTATAAGCCGAGAGTTTGGCAGTGGCGGTCGCTTTATCGGCGAGCAGATTGCTCAAAAATGCGGCATTGAGTTTTACGATAAAAAAATAATTGAGCATGTGGCAAAGGAGCTCGGTATCTCTGAGCAGATTGTCGCAAACCAGGGCGAATATGCACCTGCCGGAAGTATTTTTTCATATGCATTTGTGGGGCGCGACATCACAGGAGTTTCTCTTTCCGACCAGATTTTCAATATCCAGCAGAAGCTCATCAAGGATATTGCGCAAAAAGAGCCATGCGTTATTGTGGGACGTTGCGCAGACTACATTCTTTCTGACAGGGATGATGTGCTGAATGTTTTTATAGAGGGAAATAAGCCTGAGAAGGCTGCAAGAATAAAAAAGCTCTACCAAAAAAGCGATGACGAGGTCAAAAAGCTGCTAAAGGATGTCGATAAGAAGCGCTCTGTAAATTACCGCTACTTTACCGACAAGGAGTGGGGCAACAGAAAAAATTATGACCTGGTGCTAAACAGCTCTGTGCTTGGATACGATAAATGTATTGAGCTCATCGCATCCGCATACGCTTAATACACTTAATATATTTAATGAGCTTAATATGATCAGGCAGCGCAACTTTTGCACCAATGCAATACGGAAAATTGATATTATTATTACTATTAAAAAACCGTTTTCTTATTTTTTTTATTACGAAAAACGTAAATAGAATTACAACCTGTGTGTAATATTAAAAATACTCCCGCATAAACTGTAACAACAGAATATGCAGGAGTATTTTTTGAAATCATATATTGAGACAAGGGCGGTGGAAATCGCCAACTACATAGTTGAAAACAATGCCACGGTGCGTCAGGCTGCAAAGCAGTTTGGCATCAGCAAATCCACTGTGCACAAGGATATCACGGATGCTGACAGGCTGCTTCGCATTGACCCGGAGCTTGCCGCAAAAGCGCGTCACATTCTCGATATCAACAAGTCCGAGCGCCATATCCGCGGCGGACTTGCCACCAGAGAGAAGTATCTGCATCTGCCTCATGTGCATGCCGGCTGAGCGCATGAAGGCTTCTATCCCGGCATTAGCAGGTGCGCCGTTTTCCGTACATCTGAGGCTTTTCGTTAATTCAAGACCGGTGTCACATGACTTGTGAGCACACCGTACAGCCACTTGCCCTCATCGCTTAGATCCTCATAGGTAAAGCCGCTTGTCTTATCGCAGGCAGGTGTTAGAAGCGCTGATTTTTCGTCCTTATTGGACAGATTCCAACACACATAGCTGATGCCGTAGCTGTCGAGCAGGCTGATCCAGCTGTTTGCAGAATCTATGTCCACCTGACCGTTTCCGTCGGAGCTGCAGATTCCAAACTCTGATACAAATATCGGCAGTCCGGCGTCTGCCGCCGATTTTAGCTTGTTTTGCAAGTCCTCCTTGTGGGTTGCGGCATAGAAATGCAGTGTATACATGATATTATCATAGCCTGTGACAGGGTCCTTGACTGCCTCATCCACATCCCGGCTCCAGTTAGGTGTGCCTATCAGTATGACTGCATCCTTGTCGTAGCTTCTGATTGACGGAATGACCTCGCTGGCGTAAAACTTCACATCGCCCCAGGTCGCACCGTTGCACGGCTCATTACAAATCTCGTAAATCACGTTGTTGTAAGATGCATACTGCTGTGCCATTTTTGCAAAAAAAGTCTTTGCCACATCACTGTAGCGGTTTGGATTGCCCTCGTTTAGCACATGCCAGTCGATGATGACATACATGTCGTTGTTGAACGCGTACTGCACTCCGTTTTGCACAAGTGTCTCAAGCTGCTGCCTGTCACCGTCTGTGCAGTAGCCACCGCTTTCGTAGGTGTACATGGAGAGCCTCACCACGTTTGCTCCAAAGCTTTTCAGCGTGGCAAAGCAATCATTGGTCACATACTGTGGATACCACGCAAGACCGTGTGTGCTGACTCCGCGAAGCTGCACCTCGTTGTTATTTTGATCAACGAGCTTGCTGCCCTCCACATGCAGCTTACCGTTTACTGACGGACAGGCAAGAACTGAGCTCTCCTGTCCGTTTTCTGTGGTGAGCTGCTCTGTATCAGCCACATTCCGATTTTCCGTACTGTTTTCTGTACTGTTTTGCGTACTGTCCTCAGTATTATTTTCTGCAGAATTCACCGACTCCGTGGCTTTCTCATCCGTCTGTGATCCTGTCTCCTTGTTGCCCTTGTTACCACATCCTGTAAAAATCCCAAGCACCAGCACTGCAGCCAATACCAATGCTATATATTTCTTCATATTGCTATACTGTCTGACTGATTACTGAATTGATGTAACCTTGTAGTCCTCAGCCTCTACAGTCTCCTTTAATTTCTCATCGGAAATGTCAGATCTTAATGTCACTACTGCAGTTCCGCTCTCATGGCTTACTGCTGCCTCACTAACTGCATCAAGCGCCTCGAGTGCCTTCTTTACTCTTGCCTCGCAGTGGCCGCACATCATTCCTTCGATATTCATTGTCTTTGTCATTGATTTTTCCTCACTTTCATTTGGTTTATCTGTTTTGTTTTTTCTATCTGGTGTTGCTTTTCTGTCATGCTTAGGATCATACACCCTGCACAGATTCAGCCGCAGGGCATTGGTAACAACGCAGAAGCTCGACAGGCTCATCGCCGCCGCTCCAAACATCGGATTGAGCTTCCATCCTAATAAAGGATACCACAAACCGGCCGCAAGTGGAATACCTATTACATTATAGAAAAATGCCCAGAACAGATTTTCGTGTATATTTGTCAACGTAGCACGGCTTAACCGCACTGCTGCCGGTACATCTATCAGGCGGCTCTTCATCAGGACAACATCCGCTGCATCTATTGCCACATCACTTCCCGCGCCGATTGCAATTCCCATATCCGCACGTGTGAGCGCCGGTGCATCATTGATTCCGTCACCAACCATGGCAACCCTGCCCTGTTTTTTTAGCTTCCTTATGACAGCCTCCTTACCATCCGGAAGCACACCTGCGATGACTTCGTCCACTCCCGCCTGCTTTCCAATGGCATTGGCAGTCTGCTCATTGTCACCGGTGAGCATAACAACTCTGATACCCATATTTTTAAGCTGTCTGACAGCTTCCGGGCTGTCCTCCTTTATTGTATCTGCAACGGCTATGATACCGCAAAGCCTGTCATCCGCGGCAAAGAACAGAGGAGTTTTTCCTTCCTTTGAAAATTCGACAGCTTTCGCGCGCATATCATCTGACACTTTTACAAATTTGCTAACAAAAGCAAGATTTCCTGCTTTTATCATTTTGCCTGCAAGTATTGCAGTCAGACCATTTCCTAAAACAGCGCTAAAATCCGTAACCTCTGCGACAGCGATTTCATCCGTTTTAGCGCGCTCCATAATGGCTTTTGCAAGCGGATGCTCGCTCTTGGCCTCGACTGATGCGGCTATTGCAAGAAGCTTCCTTGACCACAGTGCTTTATCTGTTGATGAGTACGGGTTTAAATCGTCTGCCTTACGCTGACACTCACCGGCATGCTTGCCGATTTCCTCAAAAAATGTATCATCCGGCACGATATCCGTCACCTTCGGCTCACCGCTTGTTATGGTGCCTGTCTTATCAAGAGCCACAATCTGTGTGCGGCCTGTTGCCTCAAGGCTTGCCGCTGTCTTGAAGAGTATACCGCTCTTTGCGCCCTTGCCATTTCCTACCATTATCGCAACAGGAGTTGCCAGTCCAAGTGCACACGGACAACTTATCACGAGCACCGAAATGCCTCTGGCAAGCGCAAAGCCCACGGTCTCACCGGCTATAAGCCATGCTATTATTGTAATGATTGCAATTGTAATAACCGCCGGCACAAATACTCCTGATACCCTGTCAGCGATTTTTGCAATAGGTGCCTTTGTCGCTGCGGCATCAGAAACCATCTGTATAATCTGTGAGAGTGTGGTGTCTTCGCCTACTCTCGTTGCGCGGCATTTTATAAAGCCTGACTGGTTCACTGTGGCAGCGCTTACTGCATCTTTCGGCTGCTTATCCACAGGGATGCTCTCTCCTGTGAGTGCCGATTCATTGACAGCGGTTGTTCCATCTATTATTTCACCGTCCACAGGGATATTTTCCCCGGGTCTGACCACGAAAATATCGCCCTTTTTCACTGCATCCACAGAAATTTCCTGCTCCACGCCATCCCTTACAACGGTTGCTGTCTTTGGGGCAAGCTGCATCAGGCTCTTTAAAGCGTCTGTTGTTTTGCCCTTTGAGTGCGCTTCAAGCATTTTTCCGACAGTAATCAGTGCCAAAATCATGGCTGCGGATTCAAAATAAAACTCATGCATATATGACATGACCGCATCCATATCGCCATTCACCTGCGCAGCTGTCATGGCAAAAAGTGCATACACGCTGTATCCAAACGATGCCGCAGAGCCAAGCGCAACAAGCGTATCCATGTTGGGAGCGCCGTGAATCAAGCCCTTAAAGCCACTGATAAAAAACTTCTGGTTTATGACCATTACCGCCACTGTAAGCAGAAGCTGCAAAAGCCCCATAGCCACATGGTTTCCATTGAAAAACTCAGGCAACGGCCAGCCCCACATCATATGTCCCATGGAAAAATACATGAGAACAACTAAGAATATGAGCGATGCTATAAGCCTGTTTACAAGCTTCGGTGTCTCCCTGTCTACAAGCGCATCCTGCGCTGCCTTTAGCTGCTCTAAGCTGTTATTCGCTTTGTCAGTTTCTGATTCTGTTGCTGTGCCTTTGGGACTCGCTCCATAGCCCGCCTGCTCTACTGCCTCCACTATCTGCGCATCTGTCGCGCTTCCCTCGACTCCCATCGAGTTGGTCAAAAGGCTGACAGAGCAGCTCGTCACACCATCAACCTTAGAGACCGCCTTTTCCACTCTGGCAGAGCATGCCGCACAGCTCATCCCTGTAACTGTATATTGCTTCATACTGTCTGTATTTCCTTCTTTCTACTATTCAAATCTAACTATTCAGAAGCCTTTTCTAAAATCTCTCAATTCCTGTCACCTTGAAATCCAGTCTTTCGATGGCAAATGTGATTTCCTCATCGCTTAGCTCTCTGGTTGCCTCAACATGTGCCACGCCATGCTTTAAATCCACATCTGCCGATACTCCGCTCATCTTCTGAAGTGAGCGTGTGACTGAGTTCTTGCAGTTCATGCAGTGCATTCCGTCTATGTGCACATCTGCTCTCGTGACTATCTCGCCTGTAAGCTGTACTGTGGCTTCCTCGTCCTCCTTCATGGCTCCACCGCCACAGCAGGCGCCCTCGCCCTTTGAATGCTTAATTGTCTCCTTTAAGCCCACAATCACCAGTGCGGCAATTATTGCTATTATTAATATTGTGATTATTGTACTCATTTTTATACCTGCCTTCTTATAATACTACTTCATAAGCTTCTGTAGTGTGTTCAAAAGCTCATCTATTGTCTCATCCTTGCCGGCTCTTATGTCATCTGCCACACACGTCTTTATATGATTGGCCAAAAGGACTTTATTGAAGCTGTTGAGCGCGGCATTTGCGGCCGCCACCTGTGTGATGATGTCAGGGCAGTAGCAATCCTCATCCAGCATACGCTTGATTCCACGGATCTGCCCCTCTATACGGCTAAGTCTGTTGATGAGATCCTTATATTCCTGCTCTGACCGCTCTTTTTTGCGGTTGCAGCAACAGCATTTGGTTTCTTTTTCTGTCATGGGTGCCTCCATTTGTTCTTTGTTCCGCATTATGCATTTGTTTTACATGTCTAACCATACCCCTTATGGGTATCTGTCTTCAAGAGCATTATATACCCCGGCGGGGTATATTGCAAGGGCAGATTTCCTTATTGAGAAATTTTCATGTTATACCATACTTTTATAATAAAAGTATGCAGTAGCTGCAGCTGCTCATAAATAGCTCTGCCTCATATGAATATATACAACGAAAAAGCCGGTACATCATGTTTCCATGAATGTACCGGCTTTAAATACTTAGCAGTCCGTACGGGAATCGAACCCGTGTTTCCGCCGTGAGAGGGCGGCGTCTTAACCGCTTGACCAACGAACCATGTATTATAGTATCATGGTCAAACGAATAATGCAAGTACTTTTTTAAATTTTTTTAAAAATTTTTTCCGATCTCTTTGCCTTGAACATTATCCCTTTAAATGCTTCTGGCTTTAATTCCATTTTCGTCCCTATGTATGCTCTGTGATAATCTATTATATTCCGGCTCCTTATCTCAAAGCACGCGTTCTTATCCTCATATTTTATTTATACGTTTTCCTCTTGAATAAGATTATACACCTCTTTGGTCACACAACGGTCACACAGAGCCCTTTTCCACAGATTTTGTAAAAAGTATACATTAAAAATGCCGAAAGCCGTACAATTTTAGATAATTTTCGGGATTTGTGCATTTTTTATTCGTTATAATCAACTATTATTTATTATATTTTTTGTATATCTTTTCAAACGCAGGCATGGAGCGCTTTATCATTTCCCTATCCACACAGTATGATATTCTCACCCAGCCCGGACAGCCGAAGCCGTCTGCTGCTACTATGAGCACATCCTCCTCCTTTGCCTTCTCGCAGAATGCATTGCTGTCATCCTCGAGTGCCTTTACAAACATATAAAAGGCTCCGTCCGGCTTGAAGCAGTGATAGCCTATCCTTGTGAGTCCCTCGTACAGAAGGTCTCTGTTTTCTTTGTAGGCATTGATATCACCGGTTGCCCCCTGGCATTTTACTATCATCTTCTGGAACAGGCTTGGTGCACACACGTAACCGAGTGC